>Ga0164290_1000327_pt1 | contig 170860 bp, 138 predicted proteins | sample Micstemetagenome_FD_108782 | JGI IMG/M metagenome (GOLD analysis project Ga0164290, IMG submission 108782) | Contaminated culture microbial community from soil near Moab, Utah, USA - Microcoleus steenstrupii SON62 (Illumina Assembly) | ecosystem: Environmental > Terrestrial > Soil > Soil crust...
CCGAACGCGTCGTCGACGACATTGAATCTCAAGCCGTCATGCGGTGGGTGCTGTATCGCCCGTGGATTACGCTCCTGGCGCAGATCGCCTTCGTACAAGAAGCCTGGGAAGCTGAACAAATCTCCGGTCGCCTCACGCTGGAACTGGCCGAGGACCAACTCGCCAATCCCTATGAACCAAGTCGTGTGGATGTGGTGGTCACGACACCGGACGGTGACGAGATTCTCTGCGGCACGCTCGGTGACCTGGTGCGTCGCGTGTTAGCTCGGCTCGATGTGACGCTGCTCGCCCGGACCGAGGGCGAGGCACAACTCGACCAGCAATTGGCCCCCGTGGTGCGCTTGCTCCTGGAAAAGAAGATTTGGCGGTTTGAGCCCGGTGCAGGCGGCGGGCGTCGCCCCGGATTCGTGATCGACGACGAGTTTTCGACCAGTTGCTATCGAGCCTTCGGCAGCAAGTATTTTTACCGACTGGGAAGCGTGCTGACCGCCGCGATCCGCTCTACCTGCGAACAATGGGCACGTGAGAAACTGAGTGAATCCGGCACGACGCGAGGCCGCGAGTTGCCGGACTATGTGGCGGAGCGAGTGACCGGATGAAATCAATCAATACCATCAGCGACGGACGCGCGACACGAAAGCGAGAGACGCTGTGAGCGTGGAAAAGAAAAAACACAAATGGGCCGCTGGCGGCGTATCGGGCTATCCGCTCACGCATCCAATCGTTGGCCAGACGAAGTTTTTCAATCAGTTCCAACACTTCATCCATCTGGTCGATGAGGAGTCGGAGAAGTTCGCGCACGTCTTCGCAATCATCGCCCAGTGGGGTATCGGTAAGTCGCGTCTGGCCTATGAGCTGATGAGCCAGACCAACGACACGTCGCCCGGCTGGTACGTGAGGGATGCAGCCAGCAATTTGGCCAACGCCCAACTCTTTCACAACGACGCCGACCGGGACCAGTATCTCGGCCTCTACATCCGCTACGCCCAGGTGGCGACCGAATCGCACAACATTGACAACTGGTTCGGCTACGGTCTTTACAAGGCGCTACTGCCGTTGACCAAGGGTGAATTCGATACGTCGATTCAGGGGCAGATTGCCAAGGAAGCGTACGACCGTCTGCTGGTGCGCGGGTTCGACGAAAAGAAACTGGCCGTGGCCCTGGAAGTTTCCGCGAAGCACAGCGACGAGAACCTCTACGAAGACGCAACGCTGGTTACCCGGCTCTGCCAGGCCGCGTATGCCTACCTTCAGGAATTCGGCATCAAGTATGTTCTAATCGCGCTCGACGAATTGGAAACCGCTGCCGAAGCAGCCACCTACGGACTTGAAGACCAGCCCGGTGACGAAATCAAGAGGCTTGATGGTCGTGCAATCAAGCTCATCGGCAAGGCGATCAAGGAAGAAGACCCTCGTGGCAAACTGCCGTGGCTGCGGTACGTGGCCCTCTGCTCGCCCGCCATCGGAAACGAACTCCGAGAGATTCGCAGCACGGCGCGGCGGTTTGAACTGGTTGAGCTGTCGCAGAACGCATTCGCCGACGTCAGCAGTTTTGTGCAGCTCCTGAAGGACGATGGCCGACTGAGTGAGAACTATCCCTCCGGCCTGGTTGAAGCGGCTTACGCGATGAGCGGCGGCAACTTCGGTTGGTTCAATGTGGCGATGGCCAACATCGACGGCGTGATCAGTGGCCGCCGTGCGAAGCGGGAACCGACCGACGGCACCGTAGGGAGTTTGTTCGACGAAGCTGTCCGTGTTTCCAGCCGCATGAGCGAGTATGTGCTGGACCACCGGGCAATCGAAGAACTGAACTTGCCGCGTGAGTATCGGGACACAGCCCGCGAGTTGCTTTACGGGGAATTGCCTGTTCCGCTGACCCAATGGTCCGACGAGCAACGCACGGCGTTGCTGGCTGGGACCAACGAATACGGCGAGCCGCTGGCGATTCGTTATCACCGGGTGGAATGGTCGGATCAAGACATCAGTCGGGCACTGCGGGCGGGCAAGTTCTCTCGCGGCGATGGCGACGAATGGACGCTAAGTGGCGTCGATCAGCCGCTCGACCGCTATCAGTTGATCGCCAACCTGGCGACTTACTCTATCCACGAAACGAAGGGTGCAGTCCACTCGGGTGGGCGATTCGTCCTGCTGGTGCCGACGAGCGAGGGCGATTTCGTGCAGTTGGTGTCGATGCTGTACCCGCATCCGGCGGCCGAGGATGCTGGGCGGGCAATTTGGCGAGAACTCGTCGGAACCGACGCCGTGCCGGCCGAAACGGCGACGCACATCGGCCCCAGCATCGACATGCTGGGACGGCTAAATCTTCGATTCCGTCGACAAGGAACGACGTCGCTCATTTTCCGGGAACCCGACCAGAGCGCGGCCCATGAAGCCGCCATGAAGGCGAGCAAGGGGCAAAGTGAAGCAGATCGGGCACGACAGATTCTGACCGGCGCAATGCGTTCGCTCGACGAGAACTGGGAATACGACGCCGTCGATGCGGGTCTGAAGGGTGACCTTGTTGCGATCACGACCAGTCCAAGTGGACGCGGCAAGGCCGGTGGACTCGTTACTTTTCGAGGCCTTCACCTCCATCCCGATGGAAAGGTGATCTTCGCCTGGGTGCGAAGCCTGCGTGATCTGGAAGAACTCTGCAACAAGGCCACAACGCAGTTCGCGACCCAGGGGCGAATTCCGGTCGTCGCCTTCACTTCGTCCCGGCATTTGGTCGAGCAATTCGCGGAACCGACGTCGCAGTTGCTCAAAGATGCCCGCGACTACTTGCTGCTTTACCAGCTCTCATCCCGCGAGGAGTACGTCCTGCATCCGATCGGTCTCGCGAAGAAGGACTGCAAAGGATTCCAGATCGTGACCCAGCGGTTTACGACGGCATTCTCCAACCGATTGCAATCACTGCTTCGACCGCTTCGTGATTCGATTCACTCCTGGCGACGTGACCTCGACACGCGAGGACGCATCGCCTGGCCAATGCGCGCCAGCGGTGTTCTCAAGGACGAAGACCGCGACAAGCTGTTTCGGGCGTTCCGTTACTTATTGGTCGAGTTGCCAGTTCCCAAGTCGCTCGCCGCGCTCGATGAGAAGAGCGGCGTCAATGTGCAAGAGATCCTGGAGATACTCGGAAGGATGAAGGTCTCGCCACAAGCCAAGGCGGCCGGATATCACGATGTCGAGCGATTCGGATTGTTCACGACACTTGACGAAAATGCCGAGCCGCAATTGCCTGCTTTCTTACACCGGCTCTGCGACTGGCTGGTCTCACGCGGACAGGAATGGTCTTACGGCGCTGCGGAACAGGAATGGTTCTGGGGCTACACCTGGGAGGGAGCCAAGCCCCTTGATGTGTTCATTCAATGGATGGCGCTGTTGTGCGAGACTGGATTCGCTCAGGAGAGTTCGGCCGCCACGCGGAAGAACGACAAGCGATACCGTCTGGTGAAGCGCAGCGCGATTCGCGGTGCATTGACTGAAGCCAGGAATTGGCTGAACGACGATTACCCGGCAATCGTTGAAAAAATGAAAGCGGTCTTCGGCGAAGGAAAAGTCGTCGACTATTTCGCGTCCCTCACCGCTATCCGGCCGGGAACCAAGACTCGCGATGCCAAGCAGCGACTCGATGATGCGGAAGCCAGTCTAAATGGGCTGGATGTCGCTGAGTCTGCGTGGAAAGGCGCCAAGCAACCGGCAGAGCACCAAGCCAAATTCATCGAATGTTCTAAGCGGCGGCTGCAGTCGCGGCAAAACATCTCCTTTGTCTACGGTGCCGACGGTTACAGCGAACTGCAACACGACGACACCTTGAAAATGTTGAATTTTGAGAATGACCTCGAACCACTCTGGAAGCGAATCGGTCAGGCGAGTCTGTTCGTGGATTTCGCACTCGGTGCAAAGCAACGCATCATCGATCGCGTGGGCCGATTGAGCACGGAGCTGCACGACGCCGTGAGCGGCGTGAAGGGCTTTCCGATTCAGGTCTTCACTCGTTCACTCGCGAAGATAACGAACATTCTGGAGGGTTCCATCGGTACTTCGGAGCCTGAAGGCTCCACTCAGAGACTCCAATACACGGCTCCGGGAACGCTTGGTCATTCGCTAAAGGAATTGAAGGTTGGCCAAGCCACCGAGAAGCTCGGTCAACTTGCCGATGAAGTGGGTGTCCGCCTGGACTCTGACGCGGAATTCTCACTGGCTGAGATTACCGGAAGCATCGTCCAAAGTTTTCATGACCTGGTGAAGGACTTTCAGCGAGAGCGGCAACGTCTGGATGATCTCGACTCTCGTCTGACCTCACTGAAAGCGGAGCTTGATGATGCTCCAAGTGACTTTACTTATCCTCCGTCCCTTCCCGTTCTCGCTGACCTGTTGGCGCGACCGGCTTTAATCGATAGCGCTTTGAGCGAAACACTGGCCGAGGACGTCGAAAGCCTGATTTCCGAGCACGAGCCTTCATCCCGTCTGGGGAACTTCCATCCCCTGATGGCATCGGCCAAAGGTTTGCTGGCCGAACCGAAGAGTGCTCTGGGGAGATTGGCCGGGCAAGTGGCAACGCTGGAGAACTCGGCAACGGGATATCGCCAGGTCTTACTGGATTCTGACGAGCTGAGATCGGTTGAGGGTGCATTTGCGGCGCTCCTGCAATCTCAACGGAAGACTCCCGAGAAATCGCTCGACATGCCTGATCTCAAACGGGTGGGGAGCCTCAAATCGGCAAAGGAATTGGTTACGTCACGTTGCACGATATGGCCGGCGAAAGGCGACGTTTTACTCACCGGTACGGGCGTTACTTTCGACGCCTGGGCAGGACTGGTTAAGGATCTCGCCAATCGACAAAAGCCGACGATGACTAGCCAGCAGATCCAGAGCTTGGTCGATCATGGCTTTATCGAAGTGACTTATCGGCTGGGGGGCGGGGTATGAATCATCGCCCCATTTGGTTGTTGCCATCATTGGCGGTCCACGCTCGCGGGAAGGTGCTTTCGGAAGCAACCGGCGCGGTCGGCATCGAATTCTTGCCGAACGAGTTTGGACTTTGCATGGCTTTTGGATCGGACTTTCAGACGGCTGACATCACTACTCAGCAAGCATGGGTGAATTGGACGGTGCTTTCCGGCCGAACACTCTTGCTCATTCCGCCATTCAACGTGACTGAGTGCAAACTGCCAGTTCCCTGGCGAGCTTATCGTCCGCAGAAACCAGAACCTATCGGAGCCGATCATCTCGGCAAGTTGATCGCGAACGAGGTGAGACTCGAAATCGCAGGGACACTTCAAACGGCTGTTGAAGTCGTGGGAGAGTGGAAAGGTGGGGGCGTGCATACGGCTTACTATCGCAAACATCCACACTCTGGGCTGTTTGCGATAACGTGCCTGCCGCTCTGGTCGCTTACAGTTCTCGATCACCGTCGAACTATCCAGGAGTGGCTGGAAACGCTGGGCAGTCTGGCGGGCGAGTCAGCCCCGACGGTTTCTGTTGAGGAAGTGACGACGGAGTTTCGGCCGAATCGTGACCATTTCGCGATGATGCTTCACTTGTGCGAACGCGACTTCGCGAGCACTGATGAAGCGCTGGATCGACTCTCCGAGTCACTGGTATTTGCGATTCCTGAAGCATCAGCCCGGCAATGCCTTGGCTCTCTAGAGGAAGCCGGTTTGGTAAACAGTGGCAGACTGACTGACAAAGGTCGCGAGACGCTGCTCGATAGTCTTTATGCCGTCTACGCCACCGCGATTGCGAGGACTCGATAATGGCTAACTCTCCAGACAACTCTCGGTCGCTGGCGCAGTCCTTAGCGGTCCAAACTCAAGTGCATCTTGCCGGCACCGTCGGCCGTATGCTGAAGCAGATTCGTGATCTGGAAAAGGCGGCTCCGCTCTTTGTCGAGGCCGGACTAGTCCGATCCGTCGATCGTCCGAACCCATTAACCCTGAATGTCGCGGGAATTTCTACCAAGGCGGTGACCCGACGGATTGCTGGTGGGTTTCTCTATGCAGCGGCTGGTGTCCGCGTCGACCTGAGCGTAGCCAACAATGTTGTCGCCACGCGAGGCGAAGATAGCGTCTGCGATATCGACGACATTGACTACGAAGACCAGTCCAAGCGGTACCAATTGATTGCAATTCGGCAGGCCTACGAATTGGCGTCGAGAGCAATTAAGTCGAGAGAGCCGTTCGATGTGATTCTCTGCGACTGTCCGCTCTTGCTCAACCGCAGCATGGTCGCTCCCGAGGAAGGGCAACGCTACGCCGCTTTACGAAACACTTACCAGGCGACGGTTGACGCGATTAGTGCCTTTTGGCGAGAGAATCGCGACGGGTTGTTCCCCTGGAACCGACAAGGGCCGTTGCTCGCGGGTCTGGCGTCCGAACGATTCGGCGCGATCATCCAAATCTCCCAGCAGGACATGCGTACGGAAGAAGGGCGGAGGCATGTTCTCCATGTGGAGGATCTCGCATCTGGGCCGTTGCAGCAGCTCGCGGGCGTGCAGGCTGCTATTTCTGGCGTGGGCGAAAGACGATTCATCAACGGAATCCTCGGCAGCTTTACCCGAACAGCCGGATTTCGAATGAATACCCAAACGCCACGCATGGAGCCCCATGAAGTCGCTGGTGGTGGAGTTGTTGGACTGCACTATTGCGCTGGTCCCGGCACTCCGCCGCGTTTGGTGCAGATGATCGGTGATGAACCGGCGTGGACGTCTTCGGACCTTGATGAACTCACCGGGCGATTGATGGCCTTGACGGTTGCTGGCGGTAAGGGTGCCTGGCCTATGCCAGTGCAACTCGCTGCTCGTGAGCTGTCGTCGCTGGAAGGTTTCATTGAGCATTACCGCGCCGGCGTCCATGGCGAAATGAAGAAGCGAAGCATCGAAGATGTATGGTTGTCCGAACTCGACGACCTCATCTGAACTGAAAGTGAGCTATGAAACATCAAGTTCTGGGTACGCTCGTCGGGAACACCGGAGATCCAACGAAGGTGATGATGGTGATGTCGTCGTCATTCAGTGCGCGGCGTGGTGAATTCGTCCGCATTAGCCATCAGGAACGAGACAGTGAAGCGGCCTGTGACGTCCTTGGCAGAATCTCCAGCATCAGCCGAGTCAATGCGTTGTATGACGCCGGCATGGGCAGTTCGCTCACGGAACTGGAATTGATGCCAGGAGCGCGAGTCACCGGTGAAAGCGTCATCGGGAAAATTGAACTGATCGGGTTCAATGACCCCACGACGGGGCAGATTCGCATTCCGCGTCGGCCGCTAGACCCAGGAGCCAAGGTCCAGACGGTCGACTACCACTTTCTCAGTGCATTCTACGAGTTCGACGAACAGTCGGGGCTGCATATCGGCAACCTGGTTGGATACGACCGGGGCGAGAATATCGTTCCCGTCTATTTGGACGTCAACAAGCTGGTGACCGAGCACCTGGCGGTGTTGGCCATGACCGGGGCCGGCAAGTCGTACACCGTTGGTCGCATCATCGAACGATTGGTGGCTCTACACAACGGGACGGTGATTGTCTTCGATCCTCACGGTGAGTACGGTCGAGCGTTGCTGGGCGGCAAGATTCAATTCGGCTCGCAGGAATCTTGCGTCGACGATCCACGCGATCAACGATCACTCCCAATGATCCAGGAATCTCTCCGGCGCCTGACCGAGGCTGGTGCAGGCATCATGGTCTACACGCCGCAGAGTCCGGCATTTCGCCACAAGTACGCGGGCAAGAATCGAGAGTTGGCGTTACAGTTCGACCATTTCGAGATGGACGATATTAGCCAGATTCTTCCGGGCCTGACGGAGCCGCAGCAGCGGGTGCTCGACGTGGCCATTCGATATTGGCGATCCGTGGATGCCACAGAGCCTCGCGACATCAATCGACTTAGACACTTTCTCAGCGACGGTCTCGACGATGTCCGTCAATGGGACGAGTTGAGTCAAGCGGAAGCAGCAGCTCTCAATAGCCGCAGTGCTGCGGTGGCATCCATGAAGCTTTCACGAGTCCTTGCCGAAGCACAGGCGTTCTACTCTGCCGCGTTGTCTGAACCAACGAATATCTATGAGATGACGGGACGCCCCAGTGACAGAAACGGCAAGCTTGTCGTGATTGATCTGCAAGGCTTGAGTGACACCGCTAAGCAAATCATCACGGCGCTGATTTCAAGTGAAGTCCTGCAAGCAGCATCCAGCAAATCAGATCCGATTCGGCCCTGCATGTTGATTTATGAAGAGGGGCACAACTTTGCTCCGGCAGGACAGACCGCAGTTAGCCATCGGATCATACGCAAGATCGCCGGAGAGGGTCGCAAGTTCGGCGTGGGCTTCGCGGTAATCAGTCAGCGTCCATCGAAACTTGATCCCGATGTGACGTCACAGTGCAACACGTTGATCGTGATGCGCCTCAAGAACCCCGATGACCAGCGATTTATCGCTCGCACGTCCGACATGGTCAGTCAGGCGGACCTCGACGAACTGCCAAGCCTATCCACGGGCGAAGCCCTGATTTTCGGGCGTTCGATTGCTGCGCCGCTATTGGTGAAGATCGGCACGAAGGCATTGATGCACGGCGGCGAGTCACCCGATGTTCTACGCGTTTGGGGGCGACCAAGTGGCACCGTCGGCAGTTGAGGCAATCCGCAAAGAGACCAGCGAGTTATCGCTTGCCAGGCGACACCTGGGACTCTGGACTGACCGAGGTATCGCGGACACTTCGTGCGCGCTCCACAGCATGGGAATGACGTACTGGAACCTCATGGGAACCATGTTGGGATTTCACGCGATCGCAGAAATGCCGGCCCCAGTTGAGGGTGCATACGGGTTTGTCGGCGACGACGTCCGAAACGACTCGGCATGGTTCTCGCCAGAAGCAGCTCACCCGTCAGTCATTGTCGAGTTCGAGCGATACTCGGGGCAACTGGATGAAGGAAAGCTTTCCGGAAAAGTGAACAGCCTCCTGCTGGCATATCATCGCTGGCTGACTGTGCCAAAGACCTTGATCCTGGCCTATTGGACAAAGGGGCTGGCGGCGCTGCCCGATCATGACGCCTTGCGCCGAAGGGCGAAACAGGGGTTCGAGACGGTTGCAAAAGAACGCGTAACTGGAGCTTCCGACGCTACCGTTTTGTTTTTTCAGTTCGTACTGCAATCGGCGAACGGCACGCGATGGCGATTGACGCAGGTGATCGAGCGAGGTGTGCAATGACTCAACGCAATCGCTTTTTCATTCCCCGCGAAGATAAACTTCTTGGCGAGCGATACCACCTTCTCGAACAGCTCGGCGACGGCTCATACGGCTGGGTCTGGCGCGCTGAAAAGACTGACACTGGCAAAATCGTTGCGCTCAAGATCCCAAAGGAACAGGGAGCCAGCAACGACGACCTCGCTGAAGGTTCAGCTCTTGTGAATCAGGGCTCGCATCCGAATGTCGTGAATATCTACTGGATGGGGCGCGTTCCACCGCAACGCGAGTGGTACGTGATCGAGATGGAGTATTTCCCCAGCCAGACGCTGGCTCAGCTTCTCGATGCTGGCGACCAGGGGTTTGTCTCCAGCTATGCAAAGCTGCTTGGGATCTACGAGCAGATTCTGAACGGGGTCGCGTACATTCATTCTCTGGGGATGTCGCACGGAGACATTAAGCCCCAGAACGTGCTTGTCTCAGGCGACCAAGTGAAGATCACCGACTTTGGAAGCAGCGTTCTTCCCGAGGACATGTACGCACGGACGCGCGACAACGGTGGAACGATACTTTATTCTGCACCGGAAGTTGTCGGATCGATTCGACGCGGTCGCAGCCGCAGTGAAGTGTTTAGCGCTGACATCTACAGTCTCGGTGTCCTGCTTTATCATTTGGTTACTTCGCGCCTTCCCCACGACACACTGAGCCAGGTCGCTCGCCATTCGCCCTTCCCCCGGCCACGCGAAATCAATCGATCAGTTTGCCCTTCGCTCGAACATCTCATCCTGCGCTGCCTCGCCCTTGACCCCGCAGAGCGATGGCCCACGGTCACGGATTTACTTGAATCATCCAAGCAGGCGCGGGGTGCCCAGTTGGACTACGTCCCCGAACGAACGATTGCCGTCAAACGCGAACCAACTGCGGACTGGTCAAGCGATGTTGTCAGTTTGATCGACAACTCTGATTTCGCGCGGGCGGAGAATATTGCACGAACTCAATTCGAGTTATCTGGCGACAAGCACGCCTTCCTGCTGATGGTTTCGTCCGCCGTCCGCGATGGCCGAGTGTTCGATGCAAAACGGGAATTCGATGCCCACGCGGAGTTGTTGTCTGAAGCGTCTTCGATTCGACGGGATCTGCGAGAAATGGCGTTGAAGTGTTTCCTGGAGACTCGTGATATCGATCGCGCACGCAACCTGGTCGAAACTATGGTTGCTGATGACGGTGAGACGCCGAACATTCTTCTTAAACGGGCGTCAATCTTCGGGCTGCAAGCGCAGTACCACGAGGCCGCCGAGATTCTCCTGCGGTTGAACCGTGATTTTCCTGGACGTCCTGCGATCCTTCGCCGCCTTGTGGTTGTATTCGAACAACTCCGGGATATTGGAAAGGCGAGTGCCTTTCTGAAAGCGTATGGTCGAGATAATCCAAATGACACGTGGGTAACTGAGAAGCGCGAGCTATTTGCTGCGTTGGGGTTTAGATAGAAGGCATTGAAAGCCGGACTAGGCCTTCCTCGTAGGCCGTAGCAACTCCACCTAAGTCAAGCCAAGTGTTACGAAGAGCTTGTACGCTGGCCGTTCCTGCCAGTGGATCATCTGATCTGGGCAGGAGGATGCGCGAGCGTATCGACATAGACGGTTGAAGCGGCCGCCAGTGTTGTGGCAAACACAGGCCCAATCGTTGCAGCTCAGCCTGACTAGAGCCACCGGAACATTTGAATACACCCTAAATCTGAGAATAGCGGTTCCACACACCAGCGACTTTTTCGCTGGGTACAAGCCTCTGGCGAGAGCACTCCGTAGACGCCACGCGTCCGTCCGGTCCCGCGGTGATCAATGTCGAGCGTCAGTTAAGGCCATCGCGGTCCCGGACGGCCGAGCGTGGCTACCGCTCGGCTCCCATCATCCTTCAGCGACGCCGGCGAAATCCAAATAGCTCCGGCTTCGCTCGACGTAATCGGCGGTACTCGGAAGGATTTGTTCTTGCGATCCTCGCGAGGCGCTGCATGCCCGACTCACCATTTCGTTCGTCAACATCGCCTTTCACATCACTCGCAGAAAAGAAGAAATTTGGATCTGTCGCCCGTAATGCTTCGACTGCCTCCCGGGCCGACAGAGCCGCTCCATTTTCGGCTCTTACGACGACTTTATATTCGTCAGCCATTTCATTCCCATCCCCGTCGGTGGCCGGCACTGTTTCACTTCATTGTTTAAGCAGTGCGACAATCTGCGCTGCGTTATAAGCGTTACCTCGCATCGCCGCTCGTTCGAGTTCGGTTTCTAAGATATGTGATTTGAGCCGCATCTCAATTCGCATTGCTCGTTCAGACTGAACGACTAGTTGCTCCTTTAGCGCTTCCTGAACTGCATGAGGCTGATCGATTTGTTCACTGTTGTTCATGGATGAACTCCGGATAGAAAGTTGGCTGCCGACATCGCGGCAGGTTGAACGTGTGAGGGTAGTGGTGTCTACGCCGCCTACCGGCGAAGTTGACGGGTGGCGACTATTCGGACTGACTGGGCGTTGTTCGAGAACTGTCAGCGCTATCGCTGTAAGCTGGCGACTTCAAATGCCACGTCCTGAATTGTCGGGTGACAACGGTGTCTCAGCAGCGTTCACCTTAAGGTCCATGCAGTGCGAGTCGATCGCGCCGACATTGGCTGCTGACGTGCTGGCAATTCCGTCCGGCTCTCAATGCTCGGGAACGGCTTCGTTGGTGATGTCCACGGTGACTCCAAAAGTGGTTGTTGTAGGCGGGTATAGGAGCGATCTGCTGTGCAGATGCCCATGTTCCCAAGGTTTTCGGCCTGGCAATCGAGGCATCGGCTGTTCAGGCCGACGCAGACCCCGTCAACTGGACGGAGGCAGGTGACGCATTGGGGTGTATTCACTTGGCCTCCGCGATCTCGCGAAGGCCGGCCCTGACTTGCTGCGCGATGGTTACGGCGGCTACATCAGCCGCACAGGCCGCAATGAATGAGCCTACAAGCGACGGATGCCGGCGGGCATAATCGTTGCCGAACAGTTCGTCAATTCGAGATTGCGCGGCGTGCATGTATCCGGCAGTGATTTTGGGTGCTTGCTCCGCGAGTGTTTCGGGCGAGGCGTCGATGGTTTGCATTTGGAACTCCAATAAAAAACCCAGCTTGTTGCCGGGTTGTGAAAAAGTCTGGTTTTCGTGTCAGAGCGTGCTTGGTTGATTAGGTGTTCCCTAAGGGCCACACGAAAGGATGGGTATGTTTCTGCTCAATTTTTTGGGTTTCCCCGCTACTCTCACGAGCCGTAACGGGGACACTACGGCGAGCTAAAAAGGCAAATCGGCTACCGCGGCTAAATCGTCATTGAGGAATCCGTGGATCGGGAGGGCAGAGCGCGTAAGTGCTCTCAATACTTCTGGCTCAACTTTCCGGGGCGGTGCTCGTTCATTCCGAGTACCGTCTTTTTTGACTAAGCGATTTGCACAACGTGCCACCTCGGCGGGTCGCTGTTAGTCCGCTCAAAACATCGACCGCCTAAGACTCTGCCTCGGTAACGTCGGAGCAGTTGACCGAGGGCGTTTTTTCGGTTGCCGTCTAACTCGGCAATAGCCGCTCGCAGGATCGGGTAGCGGTCTTCGTCGCTGGTGTCGAGAGTTTCCAAGGCTTTGGCCACGGTTAGCGGGAAGCCTAACTCAGACCAGCCGGTCAATAGCGACCTGAGGATGGTGGTCTCGTCATCGGCAGCCTCGGCGAGCGCCGCCCGGTTCTCACCGGGGTCGCGTAGACCGGCCCACACAACAGCCGAGCGAACCAAGTCCGACCAAGGCTCAAACGAGCCCCACGCCGGTAGGCGCTGGTCGGGACGTCCCGCAGCATGGTAAGCATGCAGAATAGACACGGCCGCAATTGCGAGCCGGGCGCGATCACGTCGCAACCATCCAAGCAAGTCGGCGTGTCGAAAGTCCTTGCGGGCCTCCGGGTTTTCCAGAGGGGACTCAAGACGGATCGGCAGTGTTCGCCGAGCCATGTCGGCGGTCATGACGACGTTGTTGGAGGTCGCGATCCACACGCATCGCAGCGGCACGTCGATTACGCGATTGCTACCGAGCACCCGGTCACTGTGACGACCACCAGTCAAGGCTTGTTCCAGCGCTGGCGAGCCAAACTTGCCTCGCAGATTGTCGAGCAGCACATAGGGCGGTGCGGCCATCGCGATTGACGTGAGCAGCTTGCGCCACTCTTCATCAGTTCCAGGGGCACTGGTCCGCGCTGCCGGTCTGGCTTCGACGATGACGGCCAGCCCGTCGGCGGCAAGTGTCTTCCCGCTTCCACGAGTGTTGGCATCAATCAAGATAATTGGTGCTGCCCCCTCGAAACCGTGGCGGGCAAACAGCGTTAGCAGGCCAGCCACCCAGGCCGCCCGGTCGGCTTCATTTCTGAACGGAAAGTCAACTACAACTTCCAGCAGCGCATCAACGGCCTGACGGACCGGAATCAGAGGCGGGAAGGCGTCGGAGGTGTCGAGATACAGGCCGCTCGCTGCATGGTAGCCCGGAGCAACTAAAATACTGCCGTCTGGTAGGAATGTAGGGTGCGAGATAACCCCCTCGATTCGCGGGATAGACGACCAGCACGACCGAGCATCCACCGCACGGGTGATCGCGTCGGGCACGGAGCAATGAACGAACTTGCCCTTTCTCTCGTTGTGGCGTTCAACACGGACGACGGATGATATTGTCTCGCCGAGCGAGGCTTGCGGCATTGGTTCAAGCCTCGGCGCGGTCGTGTGAGTGACACTCAACGGGAGTGGGGCTGGCTCGCGCGTGATCCGCACGAGCATCCCGCCACGCTGGTATAGGCCAGGGGCTCGCCCTAGCGCAGTGCATACTTCACTGACCACTCGGTCGGTATCTGGTCCAAGTCGCACTACGGGGTGGAGCGCCCCTAGGACCATCTCGACATCGGCGAACGTCGCAGCGCTGCACTTCGAGTGAAAGCACTTAAAGGCCTTCGTACCGTCTCGATTGACAATGACGGCTGGCGCACCGTCGTTGTGCTGCGGTCCACGAATTGGGCAGTAGGCTAGTTCGATAAACACCCGGCCTCGGTGATCCCGTCGGATTGTGAACGGTACGCCAGCGAGCTCGAAGTAGCCAGACAACTGCGCTACTGTCCCCTGCTGTAGCTCGGCTTCGAGCCCCGTGAACATTGGATCATCGGAGGTATATTCGGCAGTCTTTAGGGGCGCGAGTTGCAGCAACAATTCGATAACCGGTTCGGGGAGGGTAGCTACTGGGTGGGACAGATCACGGACCCACTCGCGCCGTACACCGTCTACCGCCGACGGCGGGATGATGGATTGCGTCGCCTTGCCGCAGCCCAGGCGAAACTCGATGCCCTGATGAATGACTTTTTGCCCTCGCCCGTCAAAGCGGTGGTCGTACTTAACCAGAAAGTGACTGCCACGCGTCGATGTCCAGGATGGTGTGATGTCCAGCAGGTCATCACCTACCAGCTTACGCAGGTTCGGTTCGGCCTCAGGACAATCGCATTCAATGTCAATGACGCCGCTGACGGGGCCAAGCAACATGCCGACGTTTAATTTTGGATTGTTCGTCAGGCGGCGAGCGACTGTCGCTGCGCTCAAAGGAGTGCTGGACCAGTCATTGCCAATGGGAGCTTTGGAGTCTGCACGGCAGATTACGAAACAGTTGTCGATCATTGCTACTTTTACCCTGCTACTAAATGAGAAGGCCACTCGCCGGCAAGTAGCGGGCCCGGCGAGTGGCAATAACGACGGGGATCAACCGTCGATGAGGTCTAGGCCGCGCGATCGCGGAGGCGATCTAGCGATTGTCGAATGCGAGTGTGGGCGAGGTTCGGCGGCACCACGCCGGTGCGTAGCGACTCGACTGCTGCCGACTCGAAAGACGAAACTACGTAGGGTTCGATGCGATTGGCTTCGGCTTGGCGAGCGTCCTTTTCTTGCTGGTCGTTCGCTTGACGCAGGGCAATTAACTCCACTTCGTATTCACGAAGTTCGAGCACTTCGTCTGGTGCGTCTTGCTCGAATCTAGATGGCCGGCGGTAGAAGTCGCCCTTGGGGGTAAACACGGGGAGTGGTGCTTCGGGATCGTCAAGCAGGTTGACAGTTTCGCCGGTGCGGAGCTTGCGATCCTTGGCCGCCGTGCGGGGCGGCTTCTGATCGTTGGGGACGTGCTTCTCCGAACTCAACGAGCCGTTGATTTCTTCGAAGTAGTTGATTCGGGTCCACGCCAACACGCTCCGCAACTTCCCCTCCACATCGGAGGGCTCGATCCCGGTTAGTGCTCCTACTGCGGTCGCCAGATCGACCGACCATGAGCCAAGCAAGTCGAGTTTGGAAACTCGTTTGTCGCCCGGAAGTGGCTGAAAGCGATGGTAGGCATCCCAAACCAGAAACATGTGTCCATCGACCAGCCGGCGGGTAGCATCCTTGTCGCCCGCGAAGTGGCGCGAGAGGATCGCTACCATATCCTGCGGAGCGATTCTGTCAGCCTCGGCTTTAGCCGTGGCGCGAGCAAGCTCCGCGGCCGGCATCAACCCACGGGCTAGTTCGTCTTTTCGTTGTCGTCTCATTGCAGGTGGGGTGCTCGTATGTGATATCGCTCCGATATAGAAGGCCGTCACGTTTGACGCGATAATGAGTACAATGGAAACTGCCAAACGGTTTTCAGAACGCGTCGAAACACCGGGGGACCGCCCCAGGCCACCCCATCCCCAGCCGCCCCAAGTGATTTAGCACCTGCGAATTCCCCACGTAAGAGTAGAAATGGGGTGGTGTGGTGTGGTCCCCCTGTATATCGCCGCGTCGTCACTTCGTGGTGACAACCTACAACAGCCCTGGCGCGAGCGCCCGGTTACAACGGTTATTCCGGCGACCGTATGCCGGCCGCCGCGTCGCCCCAGGGCAGCCGCGCAACCGTCACACTCCGCAGACCCGCCTCAACCGCGAGATTCGATTCGATAGACGGCGGTCGCGGTGTAGGGTAGCCCTCGCTGTGTCACATGGCCGGCGGCATTGAGTTCGTCGGCCACGGTTTGAAGGCTTGCACCATCAGCCCGCCGTTCGGTGATGATTGGCAGCACGTCCGCGTAATAGGCTGCTGCCTTCGTTCTGGTCGCCTTAGCGCCCTTTCGGCGTGCCCTGTCGTCGAGGTTGCGGCATGCGGGGTTCGCCGCGCCTAACTTGGTCCCGGCCGCCTTGGCTTCAGCCAATGCCTCTTTGGTGCGCTTGCTAATCTTCCGCGCTTCCTCTTCCGCAATTGCGCTTTCTATGTGCAACCTGAACGGATCGGCCCCCGGTCGGTCGGCGCAATCAAAGGGAACGCCGGATTCCATCAGCCCGCTGATGAAATGCACATTTCGAGCGAGCCGGTCCAGCTTGGCAACGATCAGCTTGCCTCGCACCTGCTTGGCATGAGCTAGGGCCGCTTGCAGTTGCGGCCGGTTCGAGCGCTTACCCGTTTCTACCTCGCGGTACTCGGCGACTGACTCCCCATTGTGCTGGCGTGCGTACTCCGCGACCGCCCGCCGCTGGGCTTCCAGACCCAAGCCGCTCTTGCCCTGCTTGTCCGTACTGACCCGAATGTAGCCGACCAGTTTCATTTCCCTGCGCCTCATATTGCCGAAGCTCTCCAATTTTACATGGCTTCAACGGACATTGAAGCCATGTAATAACCACAAGGCACAATAAAACGCAGAATCGCACGACGAATAGCAAATAGACGGCCTATGGCGCTTGGCGCTTAGAGGTGTTTTCGTGAGCGATCCGATTGGCTGGCGATCCAGCAACACCAACCCCGCCAGCGTCTCGCCACCATCCCCCGCCTCGCTCACTGCCACTATTGATCGTTCGTCCAGCCAACCCAATGAGTGAGACCAGCAGCGAGTAGCAGCATCGCACCCAGGCGACCAGCCGCAAGACTACAGGCTCCAAGTGTTGGATTGCAGGCGGCCCGGCGTGGTGACTCCTGCGGGCTCTGAGCGGCTCACTAGAGCTGGTCGTTCGGTCGGTAGCGGTGAGAATTGGCGGCAGGTTGTCGGTTGCAGGATCGTTGCGATTCGTGACCCAAGCGAGAGATCGCCCGAATTGCAGGCCGATGACGGAGCGCCGTCTACGGTAGTAGGCGCTGCGAGCATTAGAGGTTGCGAGAGGCAGCACTCCCCGGAAAGTCGCTGCGCTAGAGTACTTGCGCGAGCCCCAGAGCACATCGCAGCACCGGCAATCAGCAGCCTCGCGGCTATAGTTGTTCGTAGCTTGTGCCGTTCGTTGTCCGGCATCTGTAGTGCTGGTCGCTCGCCTCGCGGCTGCTGATCGGTTCGCCAGTGGTGTTGAGCCCGGCGAATCTCAGATTGTTCCAGGCTCGCTTGGTCGTCAGTCCATCACGGCCGGCTAACTTTTCAACTTTCACCTCACCCAGCTACCACTCTTGTTAGGAAGTCCGATTGCAGCGGTTCTTCGAATAGGTGTGGTGGGGTCAAATCTGCGGATTGTTCCGGGGTTTGCTGCCGCGTCGCGGCCCTCGGCCCTTCACGCACAGGTCAGGCTGCTTTCCACATGAGCACACCCCATCCTTTGGGGCCGCGGTAATTGCCGGCCCACCAGAGCCTCGCAGCTGGCCCCTGTGCGTCCAGCCATCTCAGCGCTGCGGGGGCCGCCACGGGCCGCACAGCGAATGTGATGATGCTCTGTAGATTCTGCTGGCGGGATTTTGACGAATGGCTGCCGCGTCGACAAGCCGCATTAAAACTGTTTGCGGCGATCCGTTGTACAGTGACCATGAGTGAAGCATTACTCGACCTGAACGAAGCGGCGGCCTTATTAGGCTACTCGGTAAGCGGTCTGCGAAAGCTGGTCTCGCGCCGAGAGGTTCGATTCTTTCAAGCCCGGCCGCACGCGCCGATTAAGTTTCGGCGAGCATGGCTGGATGATTTTATCGACTCGAACAGTATCGAGCCGGGCGCGCCGCCAGTGATCGCCAAACGAAAAAAGCCGAAACGGGAACCGTTTGAATCCCGCTTCGGCCTTGACCCGTCGCTACTTGATATTTAGCAGGCGGTCCACAGTAACTCTTCCACGCCACTTAGTTCTTTGAGAATGTCGGCATAGTGCTGCGCGCAGACGGCTGGTGTGTTGCCCATCAGGCTTGCGAGCAGTTCCATGTTGATTGGCTTCCCGGTCCAATAGCCAATCAAAGCGCGCTTGGCGAATGTGTGTCGGCACGAATACAGGCACACGTCGGCATCGAACTTCACCGTAGACTTTTCGACCGCCCGCCGAAACGCTCGCGAAAGTGAATTAACTTTCCACGGCTGCCCCCGTCCGTTGCGGAAGAGCGCCCCGCTTGGGTTGCGCTTGACGTGCTTCCGTATCTCTTCCATGAGCCACGGCTCTTTGATCCGCACGGCTCTCTTTTTGTTATTCTTTGCCTCGGTCGAAGCGAATTGTAGTTCGATCCGGTCGCCTCGGTCGATGACGTGTTTAGCCGTCAGTTCCGCAAACTCGCAACCCGGTCGCATGCCCGTCCGAATCAGCACACGGAAGGCTAAGCGGAGCATCGGGACCGATACTCTCAGCAATTCGGCTTCCTGTTCGTCCGTTAGGTATGTCACGCGGGCACGGCCTCGCGGCACGTACATTCCTCGAATCGGATGTTCCTTAGGAATGAGCCCGCCCTTCGCCGCCCGGTTCAAGGCTCGCTTGACGGCCTGCAAGCGAGTTCGATGCCCGGTAAGGGTCAACCAGCCCGTGAGCCCTCTAGCCTTGTCCGCCTTGTGCGAGTCAATCCAGGCTTCTAGGTGGTGCGGCCGTAGGTCGCTTATGGCGATGTGTCCATAGCCGGGATGAATGCGGTCTTTCTCGGTAGGTTTCTTCTTTGATTCTCGGAACCTCGCGGGGAATCCGCAGCACAAGTCGAACAGCGTATCGGCTCGCTTCTCTACCGTGCTCGCTCGGCACTCTTTTTCCGCCCGCGAGAGATAGTAGTCGCAAACCTCGAACAGTGTCACGTGCCCTAAGGTCGGCTTTGGCTTGTTGCGGCTGACAAGAAATCGGGCGTGGGCTTCGCGGAGCACGGTTTCGGTCAGTCGCGGATCGCGAAGGCGGTTGCCGTCTGCGTCAGTGAGTGGGACAAACTTGGTCCCGTCTTTCGACACCCAGACTTTGTGCGAGGTTCTATAGAAGTACCCTCGGTTACCCTTGCGACGGGGTTTGCGCGGCATGTTGCTGCCTCCAAGTTGTGGCTGTACAATTCTGGGCCATTGGCAGCGCTCCGGACGGAATCAGTCGGATTTTGTGCCAAAAAGCAGTGCCAAGCCCTTCAGCGACAACCTTAACCCGTTGGTAGCAAAGGGCTAGTGAATTACGTCCCCGTAGCTCAATTGGATAGAGCGCTGCCCTCCGAAGGCAGAGGTTAGAGGTTCGAGCCCTCTCGGGGATACTTCTTTGCGCGGTATCGCCCTTCGCACGAGCTTATTCGAATGGCGATTTCTCTTTACGACCTGACTCGCCCGCAGCTGGAAGCCACGCTCATCGATTGGGGCTTCAGCGGAAGTCATGTACGTCCTCTATGGGGTTATCTCTACCGGCAGCGCGTTCGCAGCTTCGGCGATATGCATGACTTGCCAGCGAGGTTGCGCGACCGATTGAGCGAGTGCGCCGCCCTGCCCCGCCTCGAGGAAGTCCGCCGAGTTGACTCAACCGATGGGCAGACTCGCAAGTTCGCCCTGGGACTGTCCGACGGCCAGACGATCGAGACGGTGCGGATGCAATATGAGGGTCGCACCACTGCATGCCTCAGTTCTCAAGTTGGGTGCGCGGTTGGATGCGTGTTTTGCGCAACCGGGCAGATGGGCTTTCGACGGAACCTGACGACTGGCGAGATCGTTGCTCAGGCGCTGCATGTGGCGGACGCTTCTCCACTTCGCAACATTGTGTTGATGGGCATGGGAGAACCGCTACTGAACTACGACGCGGTACTGCAGGCGGTTGATATCCTGCGCGACCCCGGCGGACTGGCGGTCGGTTCGAAGCGGATCACTCTCAGTACGGTCGGTGTACCTCACGGTATCGTGCGACTTGCGGACGAAGGACGTTCGCTCTCGCTCGCGGTCTCCCTGCATGCAGCGACTCAAGAGGAGCGTTTAGCGCTCGTTCCAGCTTCACGGGGTTGGCCGCTCGATGAGTTGATGGAAGCCTGTCGCTACTATGCCGAGCGAACCGGCCGGCGCATCTTCTTCGAATGGACGTTGATCGCCGGCAGCAATGATTCGCCCGAGCAGGCGAAAACGCTTTGCCGACTGCTGCAAGGCATTCCCGCTCAGATCAACTTAATCCCGCTCAACATTACCGGCGGTTTCGATGGTTCGGCAGCGGAGCCGGAGTCGGTGGATCGATTTCGGACGGTGCTGCAGGAGAAAGGCTTACCCTGCAGCGTTCGGCAGTATCGCGGTGTGGATGTAGCGGCTGGCTGCGGTCAATTGGCCGGCATCGGGGTTGGGTGAATCACCTCAATTGGTTCAACGAATAAGGCGGCTCCCATGCAACCAGTCAATCGCCGGCAAGCAATGCAGGAATTGGCGGGCCTCGGCATCGGCCTGAGTGCTTCCTTGGCCGCTACTGCGGAGGAAGGTCGTCCCAATCGAATCAAAGCGGAAAACGCTCGCTCCGGCACCCGCGACTGGATGCTTACGCAGCCGAAGATCGACTCAGCGGCCAAGTATCGCTGCCCGTGGATCGAGGGTTACTGCTCGCACAGCAGCATTCGAGCGGGTGGGACGATCCAGTTTTTTGTCAGCACCAATCCGGCCTCGCAATTTACGCTCGACATCTACCGTATGGGCTTTTACGGCGGCGATGGCGGCCGCTTGGTACAACGCTTGGGACCGTTCGAAGGTCGCCAGCAACCGGAGCCACCGATCGGTGAGAAGCGGGTGCGCAGCTGCGAATGGGAAGTCGCCGCCGAATTGAAGATTCCAACCGACTGGCTCAGCGGCGTCTATCTCGGCAAGCTGACGGCCGAGAAGGATGGCGTTCAGAGCTACGTCATTTTCATCGTGCGTGATGATCGGCAGGCCGACTTCATCTTCCAGTGCAGCGACAACACCTGGCAGGCCTACAACCGCTGGCCTTCGCAGTTCTCGCTCTACGACGACGGGAAGGACCAATGGTATTGGGGCGGCGGAGTGCAGGTCAGCTACAACCGGCCCTACGGGAAGTACTGTCAGATCTTCGATGCTCCGCTCTCGACCGGCTCGGGCGAGTTTTTGCTCTGGGAATTCCCGTTTGCCTATTGGTTGGAAGCGGCCGGTTACGACGTCACCTACATGTCGAACCTCGACACGCACCGTGATGGGAAAGGCCTGCAGCGGGCAAAGGGCCTGCTGAGCGTCGGTCACGACGAGTATTGGTCGATTGAAATGTACGAGAACGTAAAGGCTGCCATCGACGCTGGCGTGAGCGTTGGGTTCTTCTCGGGCAACAGTGTGTGCGGCCGTGTGCTGTTCGATGAAAGCGGTAAAGCTTTTGAACGGATCGGCGTCTACGGACCACCGGGAGGCACGCGCGAGTTTGCGCAGATGTCGTCGCTCAAGCATGAGCCGCCGTATGCGAATGCGCTGGTAGGTGCTCACAGCACGGGACCAGTGACCGGCGGCGCCGACTGGATCTGCACGCGCCCCGAGCACTGGATCTACTACGATACGGGCATGCAGTCCGGTGATCGCATTCCAGGCCTCATCGGCTGGGAATGGCATGGCGATCCGGCGGCGATCGAGGGTCTGGAAGTGGTGGCTTCAGGCCCGACGCAGTCGGCGCCCGGCAAGCCGAATGGCGGTACTTATACGGCGACCGTTTATCCCGGACCGCGCGACAACATCGTATTCAACGCATCGACCATCTGGTGGGCAGACGGACTTAGCGAGCCGCCAGGCTATGTTCGGCCAAAGGTTTACACCGAGCCGAAAGGGCCCGACGCACGTGTGCAGCAGATGACGCGAAATGTGCTTGCCCGAATACTCCAGTCCTAACTCTCCGTCAAAGCGGCTTCACTGCGGCCGGCCGAGACAGTAGAGCCATTCTTGTCGCTTGCCGTCCTGAGCTTTCTCAGCAACACGCAAAAACATCTGGCCGCGACTGACCGCCGGACTGGCAAACGATTCTTCGCCAAGTTGGTTCTCGGCGATCAATTCGAATCGTTCGGGGTTGGGCTTGAAGACGTACATCGTCCCGAGTTCGTTCGCCCAGTAAATGCGGCCATCGGCCAGAATGGGCGAAGCACTGATGGGCCCGCGAAGCCGCTGCTTCCACATCTCTTTTCCATCACTCGTCCTCCAGCAGTAGAGAACGCCGCTGTCGGCAAGAGCGTACAGGTAACCGCCGTGAGCGAGCATCGATTGCTCATAGCACTTCACGTTGTTTCTCCAGACCACATCCCGGCTGCCATCCGCGCGTACAGCGATCGTTTCCGACTGAGGGTAGCCTCCGCTGGCGAAGACGATGTCGCCGTCCCAAACCACGGTGCCGCAGGTTGCCGTTGCACAACCGGTAACGGTCCAGAGTCCCTTCCCGGTCGCTGGATCGTAGCTGGCGATCTGATCCGCTCCGCTGATCAGCAACTGGTCTCTCCCTGCGATCCGGGCAATCGCCGGGGTGGAGTAGCTGACGTTCTTGGGACGTTTGATGCGCCACGTCTCTGAGCCCGTTGTGCGATCGAGCGCCACGATAAAAGCGTCGCCATCGTACTCGCCTGTAAAAATCACAAGACTCCGATAGACGACCGGCGAAGCAGCATAACCGTACTCATACTGCTTTGGCTTGAACGGTCCGAGACTTTTCTGCCACAGCAACTCGCCCTTGGTATCCAGGGCCGTGGCCTGCAACGCCGCGTGATGAAAGAACACCAGAAACAGCCGCGTTCCATCCGAAGCAATGGTTGAGGTGGCATGTGTGTTCTTGGCGTGAATCTGCTTAGGAAAACCGCCCCGGCTGATTTCTTTTTCCCACAGCAATTGGCCCGATCTTCGATCGAACGCCAGCGCACTCTGCGACTCGTTTGCTTCTTGAGCAGTCGCAAGACAAACCAGGTCGCCGACGATAGTGGGCGAACTATGGCCTCTCCCCGGCACGGCTGCTCGCCAGACGATACCCTCGGCGGGGCTCCATTTATCAGGAACCTGCCCGGTTGCTGTTGCCACACCGTTGCCCAGGAACCCCCGCCACCATGGCCAGTCTGTTTCCCGCGACAGTGCCAGCCGATCAGCCGCAGATTCGTCCACTCCTGCGGCCGCACCAGTGACGGTCGGCCGCACCAGTGGTTCGTCTGCAGCCAGTTCGCCGCCTTGATTCATCAATGCAATGGCCACCAGGCCCATCCACCACACTTGACGATTCATGCATTTCCTCACGAACGTGCCCGGTCAGATGCCAAGCGCTTCACGTCTCCACGCTCTGATAGCATAGCCGACTGCAAGACTAAGTTGTCATGCTTCCCGATTGAGGCATGTTCCTTGCAGTCTCGACTCAGTCCAACGGACGGAAGGCCGTCAGCAGGTTGAACGTGACCTGCCGAACTTCGAGTCAGACTAAGTGAAAATGGAGATTCCGCGATGCAGACGAACGAACGAGATGTCTTGGTTGGCGTATTCGACGATCGCAGCCAGGCGCAACAAGCCGTAAACGCACTGAAACGAGCAGGGTTCACCGACGAGCAGATCGGTGTGATCTCTCGAGAGAACGGAACGGGTGCCTCCGGGACCGACTCGGACGACACTTACGCCGGTGAAGGCGCGGTGACCGGACTGGCAGCCGGTGCGGGAATTGGTGCCCTTTGGGGTCTTGGCATTCTCGCCGGTGTGATTCCAGGCATTGGTCCCGCAATCGCAGGCGGCACGCTAGGTGTTCTGCTTTCGAGCGCAGCAGCTGGCGCTGCAGCCGCCGGGATTGCCGGGGCATTGGTCGGCTTGGGCATTCCCGAAGATGAAGCCAAGCATTACGAGAGCGAGTTCAATGCGGGTCGAACCATCATCACCGTAAAGGGCTCGGGCCGTGCCGCTGAGGCAAAAAAGATCCTGCAACAGTTCGGTGCCCACGACATTCAATCGCGAGGCCAGTCGAGCGCCAGCATGCACACCGGCACGGCTCGGACCGGCATGGGCACTTCGCAGCACACGGCCGCAGCTGCCGCGTCGCTGCCACCGCGGCCTGCCGCCGCCACTGGCGAGTCAATCCAATTGCACGAGGAACGGGTTCAAGTCAAGAAGCAGCCCGTGGAAACCGGCGAAGTGACGCTGCGCAAAGAGGTTCACACGGAGCATAAGCACATTGACGTGCCCGTGACCAAAGAAGAAGTCGTCATCGAACGACGCCCAGCGAGCGGCCAATCGTCAGCATCGGGAATCACCGGAAACGAAACGATCCGCGTTCCTGTGCGTGAAGAGCAAGTTGTGGTTGAGAAGCAGACGGTTGCCACGGAAGAAGTCGCAATCGGCAAGCGCAAAACCCAGCATATGGAAGGTGTTGACACGACCATTCGCAAAGAGGAAGTCAAGATCGATAAGAAGGGGGACGTTGACCTGAACCGGTAAGCGATTGCCTAACGAGCAACGACATTTACAACGGGGGCTGATTTCAGCCCCCGTTCGTTTTTGCATTGTCAGGATCCAGTTTGGGCATAGCCGTTGCATCTAGCTAGTTTGGACGAAGCGAAGTAATCGATGCCCCTTGCGCCGGCGTCCGCGCCGAGCGGCCCGGTGCTTATCGAGGAGAGAAGCCATGGCAACTACGGGACGCGACACGTTGGTCGGAGTATTTCACGAAGCTACGCAGGCCCAACAAGCAGTTCACGCTCTCAAACGGGCTGGGTTTGCCGACGAGCAGATCGGAGTGATGGGACGACACCAATCCGATCAGGAGCGAACCGTACAAAGCGACGACGATTCACTCGCTGAAGAAGGTGCCGTCGCTGGTCTGGCGACCGGAGCGGGCGTAGGTGCCCTTTGGGGACTCGGCATCATGGCCGGCGTGCTACCGGGCATCGGTCCGGCGATTGCCGGCGGAACACTGGGAGTAATTCTTTCCAGTGCAGCTGCCGGAGCCACCGCCGCCGGATTGACAGGAGCCCTGGTCGGAATGGGAATCCCTGAAGAGGACGCAGAATTCTATGAAGGGGAAATGCAGTCGGGCCGCACCCTGGTAACAGTCCGCACACATGGCCGCCATGCCGATGCGGTAGCGATCATGAGCAAGTTCGGGGCTTACGATGTCGAAAACCAGTCGCAACGCATGCCCGATGCTGTATCAGCGAGCGGACACTTGGCGCCTGTACCTTCCGAATCATCCGATCGCACGGTTGAAATACCGGTTCGCGCCGAAGACGTTGTAATCGAGAACCAGCTCAATCCCGAGGATCAGCAGTCTCGAGGTGGCGACTTCCGAATGCCTGTCGAAGCGGACGATGTGCGCATCGGCGACCATGGCGACGTCCTCATCAGCCGCCAGAAGCCAAAAGAGTAGGCACTCGATCGACCGTTAGATGTACCGATCGCCGAGCTGAGCGGCCACTACATCGAGCAGGCGACCGGCCTGCTCGGTGCTGAGGTTCTCATTGAACTGCACTCGCATCACCCGTTCTGGACCCCACTGGCGGTTCCGAATTTCTTCGGTCGAGTGGACTACCACGCCTAAAAACGTTGTGCGTCGCAACAGTTCGTCAATCAAATCCTGGTTCGAATAGAAGGCGAGCTCAGATCCCTGCACTGGAAATCTCCAACCTTAGAGATAATGTTTCATCCCGAAACCCGCGACGATCATATCGTGGCCCAGCCGAACGTTCAAGAAAACGGCTTCCAGCGACCGCATCGAAAGTCAGTTTGCGGCCTTTCGCCCGTTAAGTACCATGCTTCGCAAACACTGCTAGCACCCGAAGTGCCACGACAGGCCTTCTTCCGGTAAGATGGGGTAAGCGAACGGGAATCAGAAGTCTTCGGAGCACGGGCGAGTATGCGTTTCACCAAAATGCACGGAATCGGCAACGACTACGTGTATGTCAACTGCTTCGAGATTCCAGTTCCAAAGGACCCTGCCGACTTGGCGCGGCGCGTCGCGGATCGGCACTTTGGGGTTGGCGGCGACGGCCTGATCCTGATCTGCCCGAGCGACAACGGGGCCGACGCCCGAATGCGAATGTTCAATGCCGACGGGTCAGAATCGGAGATGTGCGGAAACGGCCTGCGATGCGTTGCAAAGTATGTCTACGACCATGGGATTCGCCGCAGCTCGACGCTCCGCTTGCAGACCGGTCGAGGCATCCTTTCGGTCGACCTGGAACTGAAGAACGATAAGGTACAGCGAGTTCGTGTGAATATGGGCGCGCCGATCCTGAAGTCGTCCGAGATTCCTACACACTTGCCTGGCGATCCCCCAGTCGATGCAAAGCTCGATGTCGAAGGCCGCTCGTTCGACGTGACATGTGTCTCCATGGGCAATCCTCACTGCGTCATCTATGTCGACAGAGCGACGGATGAACTCGTACTGGGCTACGGGCCAAAAATCGAACGACATCCGATGTTCCCGGCGAGAGTGAACGTCGAGTTCATCGAGGTCATCTCGCCGAAGGAAGTACGGCAACGGACCTGGGAACGTGGCTCTGGAGAAACACTCGCCTGCGGGACCGGCGCTAGCGCGGTCTGTGTTGCCGGTGTGCTTACGGGGCGGACCGAGCGGAGGATTGTCAATCATCTGCTCGGCGGCGACCTCGAGCTCGAGTGGAACGATTCGGACGGCAGCGTTTACAAAACAGGCCCGGCGACGGAAGTCTTCACCGGTGAATGGCCAACCGATTCGCTCTGAGTCTACCGCGCGGCGACAGCTTTGCGGGCACACGGTTTGCTTTAACGGTCGGCTATGAAGTACCTTGCGATCGCCTCCGACTACGATGGCACCCTCGCGCACGACGGGCATGTCACCGAATCGACGCTCGTTGCCATTGAAAGACTGAAAGCGACCGGCCGAAAATTCATCCTTGTGACGGGACGAGAGTTGCCCGAACTGCAGAAGACCTTTCCGCGACTAGATATCTGCGACATGGTCGTCGTCGAGAACGGAGCGCTCCTTTACTGGCCGAAGGAGGATCGGGAGGAGGTGCTTGGGGAACCACCTCCGCAGGCCTTCATCACCGAGATGGTCCGTCGCGAGGTGAAGCCGTTTTCCTGTGGTCGCTGCATTTTCGCCACCTGGAAGCCACACGACACCGCCGTCCTGGAAACCATCCAGGAAATGGGCATCGGTTATCAGGTCATCCTGAATAAAGGCGCCGTGATGGTGCTGCCCTCAGGCGTCAATAAAGCTACAGGTCTGGCCGAGGCACTCAAACGCACAGAGATTTTGCCGGAGAACATCGTGGCCGTCGGCGACGCTGAGAACGACCACGCCTTCCTCGATTTTTGCGGCGTGTCGGTCGCCGTGTCGAACGCCTTACCTGCGCTTAAGGAGAAGTGCGACATCGTCACGGCCGGCGATCATGGTCGCGGTGTCGAAGAGCTGATTGAGATGATCCTTCGCGACGATCTCCGAGAGTTACCCCGCCGCAGAGCTCGCCATGAGGCCGGCGACCGCGTCGTAAGCACTTAAAAACACAAGCACGCCGGCAGAAATTTATGGACATCCTGGTCGTTGATATTGGCGGCAGTTCGGTCAAGCTCTGGCATACAGGGCATGAGGAACACCGAAAATTTGAGTCGGGAAAAACGCTCACTCCCGAGACACTCGTCAAGCGAATCAACGAAGAACTCGGGGACTGGACCTACGAAGCGGTTGCGCTCGGTCTTCCCTGCCGCGTTAGCCGAGGCAAAGCGGTCGAAGATCCTCAGAACCTCGGCCCTGGGTGGGTCGCATACAATTTCGCGGCAGCGCTGGGTCATCCGGTTCGGATCATGAACGATGCTGCCCTGCAGGCTCTCGGTAGCTACGATAGTGGCCGCATGCTGTTCGTCGGGATGGGCACGGCCGTCGGCTCAACATTCATCACGAACAAGCTCATTCTGTCACTCGACCTGGGCCGAATTCGCGTTGGTGACGAACGCCTTTGGGAGCTACTGGGGGACGAAGGCTTCGAACGTCTCGGAAAGAAAAAGTGGGCGCAGGTTGTGAGCGAGTATCTTCCCTCACTCAAGCAGGCCATGATGGCCGACTATGTCGTCCTTGGCGGCGGAAGCGTAAAACAGCTGGATGAGCTCCCGGACGGTTTCCGCCGCGGCCACAATCGCACCGTAGTCGAAGGGGGCCGCAAACTTTGGGAAGAGCTTCCTGATCCCGCCGCACACCAATCGGACGAGTGGATCTTTCTGTAACGTTGCGCATCTTCCCTGGTTCCACTCCATAGGCGATTCGGCCTGCACCGCTACAATGCGTCAATGGCCGAAGATTTCTTGCCGCTGTTTCCTGACGATGATGAACCAGTCGTCGCCGAACCAGAGGCGCCGCGCGTCTTCTCCGTTTCCGAGCTAACCTCGGAAATCAAAGATTCGCTAGAGACTCAGTTCGCGTCCATCTGGGTCAGTGGCGAAGTCTCCGAAGTCTCCCGACCGCAGTCGGGCCATATCTACTTCACGCTGAAAGACGAGTCGTCGCAGATCCGCGCCGTGCTTTGGCGCAGTGCCGCTCAGCGATTGCCGTTCACACTCGAGGACGGCCAGCAAGTCATCGTCCAAGGCAACGTCGATGTCTATCTGCCGCGTGGCAGCTACCAGATTGTCGTTCGCACGGTCGAACCGCAGGGTCTGGGCGCCTTGCAGATCGCCTTCCGGCAGATGCAGCAGCGGCTTGCCGCGGAAGGATTGTTCGATCCCCGGCACAAGAAACCTCTGCCGACTTTCCCGCAGCGCGTAGCGTTCGTTACCAGCCCTACCGGAGCGGCCATTCGCGACTTTTTGGAAGTCGCCACCCGGCGTTTTCGGGGCGTGAACATCCTCGTCATTCCAGCTCGCGTGCAAGGCGAAGGCTCACCGCTGGAAATCGCTCGCGGCATCGAGACCGCGAATCGCATGCAGTGCCCACCGGATGTCCTCGTTGTCGGAAGAGGTGGAGGCAGCCTCGAAGACTTGTGGGCCTTTAACACCGAGCTTGTGGTGCGGGCGATCTTCAACTCCCAAGTTCCGGTGGTCTCCGCAGTCGGTCACGAAATCGATGTAACGCTCGCCGACTTGGTGGCCGATGTCCGGGCTCTCACACCCAGCGAGGCGGCCGAGCGCCTCTTTCCCTCCGCCGACGAGCTGAAGCATCGGCTGAACGTCCTCGCGCGCCGCCTTTCCACCGGGCTGCGTAGCAGAGTGGTTCGCCTGCGTTCGACGATCGAGTCGTTGTCGAAGCGCCGCGTCCTGCTTCGCCCGCACGAATACCTTTACGAGCGCTCGCGACGCCTGGACGAACTCGACGCCCGATTGCAACGCGCCGTGAGCCAGCGACTCAGCCAGCTTAAGGATCGTCTGGCAGCAAACAGCACCCATCTTGAGTCGCTCAGTCCACTCGCCGTGCTCAGCCGCGGCTACAGCGTCACACAGCGCGTCGATAGCGGTAAAATTGTCCGCGGATCGGCCGACGTACAAATCGGCGACGTCATCCGCACGCAGCTTCATCAGGGACAGATCGTCAGCCGGGTTGAGAAGGAGACGAACGCTTGAGTTCCGGTTCGAAAAGCAAAAACAGCCCCGCCGAGGCGAGCGATTCGCCAGCTTGTGACGAACTCTCGTTCGAGCAGGCACTTGGCCAACTCGAAGGTATCGTCCACAAGCTCGAGGATGGCGAACTCGATCTGTCCGTTGCTCTGGAGCAGTATGAGCAAGGAGTGAAGCACCTCCGTCGCTGCTTCAACCTGCTCGATCAGGCCGAGCGAAAGATCGAGTTGCTCACCGGCCTCGACGCACAGGGCAATCCGATCACCGAACCCTTCGCCGACGATGCGACAGTCCTTTCCGAGCAGGCTGGCAAGCGGCGTCAGACGGGCGGTGGCAGGCGGTCCACAGCAAACAAGCCACCTGCTGGCGACGTAGACGATATCGAGCCCGTGTTCTAAAATCGGATGAATTCGCCCAACACCGATTACCCCAAATCGCTATCCTGAAACGACTTACTGGCCGAGACGAGCGTCGTCACTCAGCCGCCGGGACTTGCGTTCCCGCCTACAATGCGGGAACCAGATGCAGCCAATCATGACATCCAGCCCGCCGGTCGATCTCACCCAGTACACCAGCGAACTCCGTCGCCAGGTCGACGAAGAGCTAAACCGCTACTCCCTTTACGATGACGACTGTCCTGAGCATCTCGCTCAGGCCATCCGCCACAGTCTGCTCGCTCCTGGCAAACGACTGCGGCCGCTGCTGGTGTTAATGGCTTGCGAGGCTTGCGGTTACGATCGTCGGGCAGCGATTCCCGCCGCCTGCGCGGTGGAAATGATCCATACCTATTCGCTGATCCATGACGACCTGCCGGCGATGGACGACGACGACATGCGTCGGGGCCGACCGACCTGCCACGTCGCCTTCGGCGAAGCAACCGCCATCCTGGCTGGCGACGCCCTATTGGCCCAGGCGTTCGAGATTGTCGCTCGCGACACCCAACCGGGTGATGTGGCCGCCCGCTGCGTCGCGGAACTCGCTCGAGCCGCTGGTGCCTCGGAATTAGTTGGTGGTCAAGAAGACGACCTTAAAGCAGAATTCACCAGTGGCGGACTCGAACACCTGGAACGAATTCACCGCCGCAAGACCGGGGCGATGATCCGAGTTTCGCTTCGCCTGGGTGGATTGGTCGCCCAGGCGACCGATTCTCAGTTAGATGCCCTCGACACCTACGGTGAGAAGATTGGACTTGCCTTCCAAATCGTCGACGACCTGCTCGACCTGAGCGGCGACGAGGCGGCGATGGGCAAACGCTTGCAGAAAGATTCCACCAAAGGGAAGCTAACCTTTCCGGCGGTGCTCGGCGAGGCGGAAAGCCGCCGCCGCGCCGCCGCCTTGATCGACGAAGCTTGCTCGGCGGTCGCCGTTTTCGGCGCTCGCTCGGCGGGGCTGGAAGCCCTGGCCCGATATGTGGTCGATAGAAATCACTAAGCCATGCATAAGTTGCTCCCCAAAATCGAAACAGCCCACGACCTGCACCGGATGTCGGTCGCGGAGCTGAACGAACTCGCCGCCGAGATCCGAGATGTGCTTTGCAACTTGCTGAGCACCCGCACCGCACACTTTGCGTCGAACCTTGGCGTTGTCGAGCTTTGCCTGGCACTGCACAGCGTCTACGACTTCCGTCGCGACCGACTGATCTGGGACACCGGTCATCAGATCTATCCACACAAGCTCATCACCGGTCGCTACCACGAGTTCAGCACCATCCGCACCAAGGGCGGATTGATGGGTTACCCCAACCCGATCGAAAGCGAGTACGACCTGTTCATGACCGGTCACGCCGGCAGCAGCGTCTCGACCGTCGTCGGGCTCAAAAGCGGCGACGATCTGATGGGCCAAAGCGACCGCCGCAGCGTTGCCGTGATCGGCGATGGTGCGTTCCCGTCGGGCATCGTCTTCGAAGCGCTCAACAACGCCGGAGGATTGAACCAGGATCTACTCGTGGTGCTGAACGACAACAAGATGTCGATCTGCCCGCGCGTTGGTGGCGTCGCCGACTACTTCGATCGCCTCCGCACAAACCCGATCTACTCTGGTTTCAAGTCCGAAGTGCAACGGATGCTCAACAGCATTCCCGTCTTCGGCGACCCCGTCGAACGCTTCCTCGCCCAGATGAAAGAGGCGGTCAAGGCGGGCGTTCACGGCGGCATGATGTTCGAGGACCTCGGCTTCCGCTACATCGGCCCGATCGACGGACACAACATCGCCGTGCTGCGCAAGTACCTGCAGATGGTGCGAACCCTGAAGGGCCCAATCCTGCTGCACGTCGTCACTGAGAAGGGACACGGCTTCCAACCCGCCGCCTCCGATCCCGTTTACTTTCACACGCCGCCCGCCTTTGTGCATCAGGACGGCTGTGCGATTCCCAAGTCATCGAGCAGCAAGCCGGCCTATACCAACCTGATCAGCGAATCGATCGGTAATGCGATGCGCCGCAATCCGCGAGTGACAGTCATCACCGCCGCGATGTGCCAGGGGAACAAGCTGGAACCAGTGCGAGAAGAGTTCCCCGACCGCTTCTTCGATGTGGGCATCTGCGAGTCGCATGCGGTTGCGTTCGCCGGCGGTCAGGCGAAAGCAGGCATGCGGCCGATCGTCGACATCTACAGCACGTTCCTGCAGCGCTCGTACGATCAAATCTTCCAGGAAGTCTCGCTGCAGAACCTGCCTGTCACGTTCACGATGGACCGCGCCGGCCTCACCGGCGCTGATGGCCCCACCCATCATGGCAGCTACGATATCGGCTACATGCGAGTGTTCCCCAATCTCGTCATCATGGCGCCAGGTGACGCCTACGACGTGCCGCAGATGCTCGACTTCGCGCTCGAGCACGACGGCCCTTGCTCGCTCCGCTATCCCAAGGCCAGCGTCGAGACGCTGCCCGGCAAGCGCCAGCCGCTCGAACTGGGGCGCAGCGAAACTCTGAGCTTCGGCCGCGACGGCATGATCGTCTGCTTCGGCACGCTCGTGGGCGATTGCCTTCGGGCCGCCGAGCAACTGCGTAGCGAGGGCCTCGATATCGGCGTGGTCAACGCCCGCTTCGTCAAGCCGATCGATCGCGAGATGGTCGAGCGCTGCCTCCGCGACTCCAGCTTCGTCCTTACGGTCGAAGAAGGTGCCCTCATGGGCGGCTTCGGCAGCGCGCTACTCGAAGCCGCCAGCGACCTGGGTCTCGACGCCAGCCGCGTCCGCCGCCTCGGCCTGCCGGACTCCTTCGTCGAGCACGGCGAACGGGGCGAAATTCTCGCCGACCTGAAACTCGACACGGCCGGCATCGCCCAGACCTGCCGCGAACTCGCCGACCGCTTCTCCGGCAGCCGCACCGCCGAAGTCGGTGCGACCCGCTAAAGCAGCCGAAGTCCAGCCACCTCCGGGAACCGCCGGGCGAGCCGTACGCGGCTCGCTCAACGCTGCACCTAACTTCGTGGCCTTCGTGGCTACTTAGGTCAAAATCGGCCTTCCAGTTTCACAACAGCTAGCCGCAGCACCAACAACCTCCGACGTACCGCTCCTCGTGATCGAGCGCACACTGCTTTACAACCCCTTGCGCACAGGCTCCATTTGCAGCAACTGCCGACAGTCCAACCATTTGAAGCGAATTTAGCACAATTCTTCACAACCCCTTTTCATGCCGCACTCGCACCGGCGCCAGGCTGGATGGTTCGCCGCTGCAACACCGTTTCACAACAGCTAGCCGCGTCCCACAAATCTTCGCAACCCAATTGTCAAAGACGCCACTTACGTCGCGGCAGCTCTCATGCCGACCAACTCGGTTGCCAACCACGGCGCAGCACCAAACGCCCCACGCCAGCCCACGGGCCGGCGAAGGCCGCCAGAAATAGAATACTATCTTTTTATAAACTTGTCAATAATCACCACCGCGCTGTGAACCAAAGGTCGTGTAAGCCGAGGTTCAGGAGCGGCGCGAATGTGTTGCCGCAAGGACCAGGAGCGACAGCGAGCGGACTATACCTTGAAGCACGCGCTCGCCGCGTTCCGAGAGATTCCTAAGAGCTTCATCTTTACCGACTAAGGCCAGGCGCTCAGCGCTCGCGCACATGGCTCATGCCACGCGCGATGCCACGCCTCGACCTCAAGCAGCGCGACTCCAGAAGCGCTGCCCACGATCGATCAAGCTAGTTGCTCGTAACTTCGAAGTCGATGGTGTTGGGCCCCGGTTTGACGGTGGCAGAGAGTTGCGTCTCAGAGTTGAACTTTGGTGCGACTTTGGCGGACGGTGCGCCGTCGACGCCCGTCTCTCCGCCGGAGATGCTGACTGAATAATCACCCGCGGGGGTGCCAGTCTGGTCGCCCGGGTAATGCAACTTGTAAGTGCCGTCGGCCTGGGTGTAGCCGATGGCAGTCGTTCCAATGCTGGGATCCTTCGGTTCAAAGCGAACCTCAAGGCGGGGGACGGCCTTGCCGTCGAGAGTGACCTTGCCGGTGACTTCGTTTAGGCTTTGGCTGCAACCGGCAGCCAGCAGCGCGAGAGCCGCCAGCGCGCAGATCATGGCGTTCTTCATGTGGTAGTGATCCCGGAGCCAGATAATAGAACGGGGACGGGGTCGCAAAACCCCGCCCCTCAACCGATTCGACGTGCGATTTGCCCGTTACGGAAGCTCAAACGTCTTTCCATCGTTCCGCAGACTCATCGGGTTGAGAACGGCCGACGCGTTCGTGTTGTTGCTCAGAAAGCGCACCGAGCCATCGAGCAGACCGACCATGACGCCGGCAGGGTGCTCACTGGACCAGCCCTTGCCCATGTTCTCCGGCGCTCCGGAGGCCTTGTAATTGAAGTTCATCGTGAACGCGGCGCGGAACAACGTGCGCAGGGTACCGTCGTTGCCGTACGAGTCATTCTTGCCCACGCCGAGCCAAGTGGCGGCGTGGTCATCGCGGAACCGTCGTTCGGCAACCAGGATCGTGTTGCTGGTCCCGTCCGTACAGGCAGACATATTGAGCTTGCTGTTGCCCCAGAGCAGCCCGCCGCAATCGTCCTCTTTGATCGGGTACCCCGGCGTGTTACTCCAACCCGCGCAACCCACGTAGTTCGACAAAGCGACCCGAAAATGGTTGCTGCTGCCGAAGTTCACGCTGGTAGCCGTGTCGGGACCAGAATCCGACGGACAGCGGTAGCCCTTGAGTTTCGTTGTGAGCAGTGCCTTGTCCGTGGCCGTGGCGCCACTTACGTATCGGTTGTAAAGGGGAGTTTTGATCGGGTCGAGTTGCTCATAGAAGTTCCCCTGCTCCATATACGGCAGGATCAAAACCGCCCACCCATAGTTGCACTTGCCATTGCCACCGCGGTAGAGGTATCCGGAGGGCAACTGGGAGAGAGTGTCGTGGTGATTATGCATCGCGAGGCCGATCTGCTTCAGGTTGTTGGAACAACTCGAGCGACGGGCCGCTTCGCGCGCCGCCTGCACGGCGGGCAATAGCAGGGCGACAAGCACCCCAATGATGGCTATGACAACCAATAACTCAACGAGGGTAAACGCAGGCCGTCTTCGGTCCATGGGATGTACTCCGGTAATGAAAGAATAGGGAGAGATACCAGCAGCCAGCCTCATCTCATTGCTCAACCCGAATGGGTGATCGCCGAATTCCCGAACGGGAACATGCGAACCAGCTAAAGGTACAGCATGGAGACCCCGACCGTCAAACTTTTTCCGACGGAAAGATTAGTATTCCGCTGGGAGATTGCCTTGACTCTGCCATGATTCTGGCGGGTGGTTATACGGCAAAAGGACGTACGCTCAGCCGATTTGCGCCTTGAGACGATTTAGTGACCGGGCTCGAAGCCATCGAACGGAAACAGTTCTGAAAACGCCGGCTGGATGCAGGTCGGCAGAAACTGTCAATCGAGATCCAACCGCATTAAGCTAATTGGCCAAGCCACATCTCGACCGCCCGCCCGCCGAACCGAGGAGCCATTGATGTTCCTGCTCAAGCTTCCCTGCGTTCTCACCACTCTCATCCTCAGCATCGCCAGCCCCCTGTTCTGCCCAGCCGCCGACGAGCTTCAGGTCGGGCTGTTCAATGTCGATGTCTCGCCGCCGATCGGCAGTCCCCTCGCATATGACACCACGAAGGAAATTCAGGACCCGCTCTCCTGCCGCGGGCTGGTGCTGGTTGGCAAAGGCCAGCCGATCGTGCTCGTCTCGGTCGATTGGATCGGAATTGGCAACGGTAGCCATCGGCTGTTTCGCGAGATGATCGCCAGTAGTGTGGGAACGACCGCCGACCGCGTCGCGCTGCACGCAATCCATCAGCACGATGCTCCTTGGGCCGACCATTTGGCTCACGAGCTTTTGACGCAGCACGAAGTCGGCGGCTACATCCCCTTCGACTCTGTGTTCTCCCGCGAAGCCTTCAGCCGAGTGGCCGATGCCGCGGCCAAAGCGAAAGAAAACACCCAGCCGATCACACACAGCGGCCTGGCAACGGCGAAGGTCGATCAGGTGGCGTCCAATCGCCGCATCCTCGATGCAAGCGGCAAAGTGAAGCACGTCCGCTTCACGGCGACGCGCGATCCGAATATCCGCGCCTATCCCGAGGGGCTGATCGATCCACTGCTGCGAATGATCGCCCTCTACAACGGCGACAAGCCGGTCGCCGTGCTCACTTACTATGCCACGCATCCGCAAAGTTACTATCGCACTGGCAAAGCGAATCCCGACTTCCCGGGCATGGCCCGCAACGCCCGCGAGAAGGCCACGGGTGTGCCCCACATCCACTTCAACGGCGCCGGCGGCAACCTCGGCGCAGGCAAGTACAACGACGGCTCACCCGAGAACCGCCAGGTGCTCGCGGATCGCGTTGCGGATGCCATGACGCGTGCTTGGAAGGCGCTGGAAAGGTCGCCCCTGTCACTCGACGAAGTTGAATGGGAGAGCACCGCCGTCAAACTGCCGCCAGGCAAGCACCTCGTCGAATCGGAGATCGAGGCGAAGCTGAAAGACAAAAACGCTCCGCCGCCGCAACGACTCACAGCGGCGACGCAGCTCGCCTGGCTCCGCCGCTGCCTCGCCGGCGAAGCGATCGATCTCGGCTGCCTGAGGCTCGGCAAGACCCGCGTGCTGCACCTGCCAGGGGAACTGTTCGTTGAATATCAACTCGCCGCCCAGCAGCTCCGTCCCGACTTGTTCGTCGCCACCGCCGCTTATGGCGATTACGCCCCGGCGTACATCGGCACCGCACCATCCTACGCGCAAGGCGGCTACGAGACGGGGCCGACGGCATCGTATGTAGCCCCAGAAGTGGAATGCGTCCTGATGGCCGGCATCGCGAAACTCCTCGACGCGGATCCAGCGAAGATCCAGCCCCTCCCCACCGGCGGCGTGCCTGCGGAATGACCGCTCACTCCCCGTAGCCGGGCGGTAACACCGCCCGGAGAACAGCGCGAGGTATTGGATCGTCTAGAAGAGGCAACGTGATGCGCTCCTTACCCCCTCTGCTTTTGATCCGAGCGTTTCCGAATAATTTGGAAAGGAGGGCCGGCCTGTACGGACTTTTCGCGGATGGGAATGAGCGTTTTGGATTTGCACTGGACGGTGATTCCTCCAGATCAATCTCGTGGACCGATCCTTGCGAGTTTCTAAGTGTAAAGTACGACGAGCCGCTCGAGCAGGTACATGCTCGCCGGAGCGCATTTGGTGGCTCACACATCCGGCTCGATGACACAGCGGTGCTAGAGCTCCCGGGTCGCTATCTAGTTGTCCAAGACCTCAGCAGCGACACCAAGCTCTATCAGCGAGGCAACATCAGGGTAGAGTGGCTGCTATCAGGAGTTTTCGAGGTTCCTGCGTTCTGTGTTGGCCTGGCGACTGGTGCAAGGTGCCAAGTCGAATTTGGATTCGGCGACGAGCGCATCAAAGTGTTGAAAGCGGCACTGACTCTGTGCCCCAAAGCGCTGGACGTCGTCGGGGTCACGACTGAAGACCATTCCCTATGCGGCGCGTTCGAGTTCGGCACTTCTTTGGAGAATAATCGTTATCTCGGTCACTTTATCGGACTCTCGTATTCAGGAAGAGAACTTCAACCGGGCGACCTGCTTCATGGTCACTACGAAAGTAAGATCGGCGAAACGCAATTGACTGCCCAGCGAGCATTGCTTCGAGTGGTTGATGTTGGCAGCCCGCACGTTCCGCCACTTGCCTTGCCAGCTTCGTAGGTAGTCCTCCGATATTAGCAGTACGAGGATCGAGCTGACGCGGAGCGCCCCCTTGCCTCATTGTCCGCCGAGGGCAGGACGGTCGGAAAGATTCACTTCTCGCAATTTCTCCGGGCGGTGTTACCGCCCGGCTAAACGTCGCGCTTCAACTATACTAGGGACAACCGTTTTACCGCCGCGGACTACTTTGATCCTTATGTACGACTCCATGCATTTCGGCGAACGCGCGCCTGCCTGGGCGGCTGGCTCGGAGTCTGAAACAGCCAGGCCGCGCGCCATGCTCCTAGGCGCCGGCGACCGGGCGAACGTGCAGCTCGAGTGCGAACGGCTGAAGCCGATTCTGGAAAAGCAGTTCGACATCGTCCTGAGCGACTTTCAGTTCGAGCAAGATCTGTCCCAGGTAGAAGCCGACCTGGCGATCGTTCTCGGCGGCGATGGCTCGATCCTGCGTGCTAGCCGCCAGATGGCGGAACGGCAAATACCGATTCTGGGAGTGAACCTCGGCAAGCTCGGCTTCCTGGCAGGGATCAATCCGGAGGAGCTCATCTCGGTTCTGCCGGACATCGCGAGCGGGCGCTGCCGCGTGCTCGACCATCTGATGTTCACCTGCTCGATCGTCCGCGGCGGTGAACCCATTTGCCAGCAACTGGGGCTGAACGAAACGGTGATCACAGCCGGCCCGCCGTTCTCGCTGCTGAACTTGCATCTCTACGTCGATTCCGACCTGGTAACCACCTATTCCTGCGACGGTTTGATCGTCAGCACACCCGTCGGTTCGACGGCCCACAGCCTGTCCGCCGGCGGGCCGATCTTGCGGAAGACGTTGCAGGCGTTCGTGATCAGCCCCATTTGTCCGCACACGCTCACGATCCGGCCCGTCGTCGATGCAGCCGACCGGATTTACGAAATGGAAGTGCCCGAGCCGAACGACGGCACTGCCGTGGTGGTCGACGGCCGCCTGCTGTGCCAGTTGAAACCGGGGGACCGGGTCCGTGTGGAGCGGGCGGAGCCCCGTTTTCAGCTGGTAGAAGTGCCGGGACGGAATTACTACCGCACGCTCCGCGACAAACTCGGCTGGTCGGGGCATTTATATCGGAGTTAAAGCCCAAATTGGGGTTTTCTCCGGTAGCTGAATTCGCCAGAATCCCGTAGCTGGATTCGCCAGAATTCAGACGCCCGACATTTGGACGCCGCTTTCGTCTGAATTCTAGAGAATTCAGCTACGAAGCCCCAACCAAACCATCTCCCACTCACCGCAAGGCAAGGAGGCCGCGATGAAGCGAACTGTTCTTCTTCTCACGCTTGGATTGGCGCTGGCTACTCCCCTGCTCTCCCGCGCCGCGGACGATGCTGATGTGTCGGCCGAGTTGGAAGCCGCCAAGCGCCGGCTCGCTCCCGAATACACGCTCGCTTACAAGTTCAAGGCGGGCGAGGACGTGCTGACCAAGGTGGTGCACCTGGTCACGCTGGAAACCACCGTGCAAGGCGTCACCCAAAAGGCCAGCACCCGCAGCGTCTCAACCAAGCAGTGGCGAATCGAGAACGTCGATGAGAGCGGCAACGCCACGTTCGTCCACTCGGTGCCGCACGTCGAAATGTGGCAGAAGGTGACCGGCCGCGACGAAGTAAAATTCGATTCTCGGAAGGACGAAACTCCGCCGCCCGGCTATGAGGCGGTCGCTCAGGACGTCGGCGTGCCGCTGGCGACCATCGTCATGGACCCGTATGGCCGCATCCTCGGCCGGCAGAATGCTCAACCGCAGTTCAACCCAGGGATCGGCACGCTCTCGATTCCGCTTCCCGCTCAGCCGGTGAAAGTTGGCGCCAAGTGGTCGATTCCCGACGAGGTGCGGATCCGCATGGAAGACGGCACCGTCAAAAAGATCGCGACGCGGCAGGTTTACAAGCTGGAGAGTGTCGAGACGGGTGTCGCCAACATCGCGGTCGATACGCAGATCCTCACGCCCGTGGATGACGATCCGAAAATCAAATCGCAGCTTGTACAGCGAATCCAGCGCGGCACGATCAAGTTCGACATCGACGCCGGTCGGCTGATCCGCAAGCAGATGGACCTCAACGAGCAGGTCATCGGCTTCAACGGCCCGAACAGCAACATGCAGTACCTGGCCCGCTTCACGGAAGAACCGGTCGACAGCGTAGACCTGGCCGCGAAGCCCAAAAGTACGCAACCGAAGTAGTCGATCAAGGCGAGCGGGGGACGAAAGTCCCCCGAGGCGAGTTACGACGGATCTAGCTAACCAATGGGACGCTCGACGCGTCCCAGTATCTTTTGATGCCATCAGAGCGCTAGATCTTCATCCCATTCGGGTACGCGGCCTGCATCCCTTTTGCAGGCGGTGTTGCTTTCTCCTGCTGATCGAATCGCATCTCGCGAAAGCGAGCCACGGCGAACAAGCTCGCCGCCAGGACGAAGACTGTTAGTCCAATCCCCAGCACGATTCCGGTTACGATTCCTTCCGGCTGACGGCTCCAGAAACCTAACAGTCGAGCTGATTGGCTCGGCGGATCAACCGTTCCGCATCGCAGCGGAACGTACGCTACCGGCGCCGGAACGGCTACGACGCCATGCTCCCAGCGGCTGGGGGCGGGGAGCGCTCCGGTCTTTTGAGCGTTCAAGCTCTGAGCCGCGCGAACAAGTTCGAGGAACTCAGCCCGATAGCCGAACTTGTCGTCGCCGCGCGTGGCAGTAGCGATCTCGAGCACACCGTCATAGGTTGCGTCGCCGCGATGCTGCGAGCCACGCAAGAGCATGCCGAAGGCGGCGACCGATGTGGCGAACTGAAAGTCGGGCGTGGCCTCGCCGAAGCGGTGATCGCTGTCGGTGAGCGGCTCGGTGATGAGCGTGCTCTTGCCGCCTCCCGGTGGCTGATAGCGGAGCTTCACTGTAAGGAGTTCGGCAGAGACGGATGGGTCTGTCGATGCTTCCGACGACGAGTCGTCGGCTTGGGATGCAGGTGGTGCTTCAGCTTGGTCAGACTTGACCTGCTGATACTTGAGCGGGTCGACGTTCCCGGTCAACTCTCCAGCCTGGCTGATCGGCACCACCTCGTAGAGCGCGGTGACCGAGTGACCAGCGCCGATCTCGCCAGCGTCTTTCGTATCGTCGTTGAAGTCGCGGTCGGCAAGTCGGCGATTCTCATAGCCAATCAAGCGATAGCCTGCGACCTGCGACGGATTGAATTCGACCTGGATCTTTACATCCTGAGCTACCGTGACCAGCGTGCCTGACATCTGCTCGACGAGCAGCTTGTGAGCCTCCTTGTCGCTGTCGATGTAGCCATAGTTGCCGTTCGCCTTATCGGCGAGGGCCTCGAGCATGGCATCGTTATGGTTCCCCATGCCGAAGCCGAGCACTGACAGATGGATGCCGTGCTTGGCTCGCTCGGCGGCGAACTGCACGAGGTCGCCCGTGCCGGTAACGCCCACGTTGAAGTCGCCATCGGTGCAGAGGATGACCCGGTTCACGCCCCCTTCGATCTTCTGCTCCTCGGCAATCTTATAAGCTAGCTGTATTCCCTGTCCACCGTTGGTCGAGCCGCCAGCTTGCAACCGCTCGAGCGCGGCCAGGATGGTTTGATGTTCATGCCCCGCAGTCGGTGGCAGAACAAGCCCCGCCGAGCCCGCGTACACAACCATCGAAATGCGATCATTCTCGCCGAGTTGCCGGACCAGCATCTCCAAACCGCGCTTGACGAGCGGCAGGCGGTTGGGTGCATCCATCGAACCTGAAACGTCGATCAGGAACACCAAATTCGCGCGATGCGGTTGATCATCGACTCGCTTGGCCTGGATGCCGATTCGCACGAGGCGATGATTCGTCTTCCACGGGCATTCGGCCGACTCGAGATGAACCGCAAAGGGGTGGCTGTCGGCGGGGCCAGCGTAGTCGTAGTCGAAGTAGTTGACCAGTTCTTCGATGCGCACCGCATCCGGCGGCGGCAGCATTCGTTGATTGAGCAGATAGGCCCGCGTTTTGGCGTACGAAGCAGTGTCGACGTCGATGGAAAACGTCGAAAGCGGATTGGTCTTCACCTGCAGAAACGGAGCTTCCTCAATCATCGCAAAACGATCGCCGGCTTGGCCGGGCCCCTGCCCCTGCGTGGGATCGGTAGCCGGATCGGGTGCAGGCGATGGCAGTGGCACTGCGGAGGTGGTGACCGGAGGCGCCATCGCCGGTTCCGCGGCGGCCGGAGCCGCAGACTCAGGCGCGGCGTAACGAAAATCAGCTGCCGCATCGGCTGTCACCGCCTCGGACTTCGAAGCCACACTACTAGCACGTCCGCCAGAGTCGCCGCCTTCTCCGCAGCCAAGCAGCAGTGCTCCAAGCATCGATAACAGCACAAGAAAACGAGGGGCGCGCAGCATCGGACTAGCCCTTCCAGAGAGGAACGAAGATCCATAGCCGACATCAGCTCGCTGCACTTGGCAACGCGATGATCGGCAGGGCCGCGAATGCGGCTGAACATTGAGACTGAGTAAGTGAAAGCTGACTAAACCTAAGACGCTGCAGTCGGGGTCGAATATTCCCGCGAGTGGCAATTTTCGCGAGAAACGTCCACCGAAAGACTCGGACAGGCATTTGTGCGCAGCGACCCATTGGTTTACGGTAGATTGGCCGTTTCGTTACAAGCACCGCCCGTTTTTCTGCGCTGAAGATTCTGCTGCGGATGAATCGAACTTCCTTTGTGCTGGCGCTGCTTGCTTCCGGACTGGTATCGACAGTCCTATTGGCGACCGATTCGATGAGTCGCACGCTTCTTTCGAACAGCCTTTTCCTGGCCGCTGGAACGACGGCCCTTGCCCTTCCACTGGGCACACTCCTTGCCGCTGTGATCGCGCGGACCGATGTCGCTGGTCGGCGTCTGCTGGCGGTGATGCTCGGTGTGCTGCTGATCCTGCCACTGCTGACCCAGTTGTCCGGTTGGGACGCCCTATTCGGCAAGCTAGGCTGGCTATCCATCGAGACCGGCTCAATCGCACAGCCGTGGCTGGCCGGGATGCGCGGTGCCATCTTCATACACGCTATGGCGGCGCTCCCGTGGGCTGCCTTGATTGTCGGGGTGGGCCTGCTACAAGCTGATCCGCAGTTGGAAGAAGCAGCTCTGTTGGACGCGTCGCCGGCTGCCGTACTGCTACGGGTTTCGCTCGTTCGCGCTTGGCCCTTTTTGTTCGGAACCGCGGTCTGGTTGGTCATCAGCACGACAACCGAAATGACCGTGACGAACATCTACCTGGTCAACACCTATACCGAGCAGATTTACAATAGCTTCGCACTCAACACCGACCCATTGGCAGTCGGTTGGCGTCTTTGGCCCGGTTTGCTGCTGCTCACTGTGCTTGCTGCAGCCACCATCCTTGTGCTGCAGCAACTTGCCGAAGCTTGGACCTCGGCGTTGCATCGGCCGCCGCTCGCCTATCGGCTCGGTCGGTGGCGAACACTTGTGTCGACGCTGCTCTGGGCATTCGTCGCCGTGCTGCTTGCCTTGCCGATTACGAGTCTGGCTTTGAAGGCCGGTTTCGTTTCAAGCCGCACTTCGGGAGGCCAGCTTGTGCATGGTTGGTCGCTTGCTCGCACCCTGGAAGTGCTCGCTAGCGCTCCACTGCTATTTCGCTATGAGTTCCTCTGGTCTCTGATTACTGCGACGACAGCAGCATCGCTTGCAACGCTGTTTTCTGTCTTGCTGATATGGTTTGCTTTGCGCGGCGGCTGGCGTCTTTTTCCCCTGGCCATGTCGCTCATCGCCGGCCTCGCAGTTCCCGGCCCACTCGTCGGGGTCGCGATTATCTGGCTGTTGAATCGCGAGGCGGTCCCGGGGTTTACCTGGCTGTACGATCGGACGATTGCGGCTCCGGCGCTGGCACAGACGATTCGGTCCTTGCCGATTGCTGTGCTGATCGTTTGGCCCGCGCTGGCGAGCATTCCGCGCCGCACGCTGGAAGCCGCTGCGCTTGACGGCCTCGGTCGTTGGAGCCAACTCCTTCGCATCGCGATCCCTCAACGGCGAAGCGCACTGACGGCCGGTTGGCTTCTCTCTGCTGCGGTCGCGTTCGGCGATCTCTCGCACTCGCTCCTCGTGATCCCGCCCGGGATGGATACGATTCAGCGCCGTCTGTTCGGCTTGGTGCACGCCGGAGTGGATGAGCAGGTGGCCGCGCTCAGTCTACTCATGGTGGCCGGTTATGCGGGCACGGCGGTGCTCGGCTGGTGGCTAATCGCCCGTTATTTGCCGGCGGTCCGCAGCGGGGATGAGGTATACTGAAGCAATTGATTCTTCCGGCGAGGAACCATGCGCCTCACTCGCAACCAGCCAGCGCCACATCTCTTGCTCGCGGCGAGTGCTGCTCTAGCGCTGATCTCATGCATTAATCGCGCGGCGTCGGCACTCGACTACGTCACCGTCAAGCAAGGTGACTCGGAAGTGGAAGTCGTCGGTAAGGTGCAAGTTGAAGCCGAAGATGGCGGTGTACTGCTGCTCGCTCGCGACGGCGTGCTTTGGCCGGTGCCGAAGGAAGAACTCGTCTCACGCCGCTCGGACGATCAACCGTTCACACCACTCTCTCGTGCCGAGGTTGGCAAGAAGTTACTCGAGGAGCTTCCTGACGGCTTCAAGATTCACACGACGAAGCATTATTTGATTTGCTACAACACATCCCCCGCCTACGCGAGTTGGGTAGGTGGATTGTTTGAACGCTTACTCGGATCGTTCACCAACTATTGGAACCGCCGCGGCTTTGAGTTGCACGAACCCGAGTTCCCGCTCGTCGCGATTGTGTTTGACCGGCAATCGGACTACGCCGCCTATTCTCGCCAGGAACTGGGCGAAGGTGGAGCGAACAGCATCATCGGCTACTACAGCCTGCGTTCGAATCGCGTAATCATGTACGACCTGACGGGCGTGGAAGAAGTCGCCGCCAATACAAAGGGCGCCAGAACTTCCGCCGCCCGCATCAACCAGATTCTGTCCCAGCCGAAGGCGGAACGAACGGTCGCGACCATCGTTCACGAAGCCACGCACCAGATCGCCTTCAACAGCGGCCTGCAAGTCCGCTATGCCGACATTCCCTTTTGGGTGAGCGAGGGAATTGCCATCTATTTCGAGACGCCCGACCTGCAAAGCACAAAGGGCTGGCGCAACATCGGCGGCGTGAACCGAGTGAACCTGTTCAACTTCCGCAAGTCGCTCAACGAGCGACCACCGGACAGCCTGAAGCTGCTGCTCACCGACGACGCCCGCTTCCGCGACCCAGCGACCATGTCTTCGGCTTACGCCGAATCATGGGCGTTGAACTACTTCCTGCTGCGAACCCGCTCGGATCAGTACGTCGCGTACCTGAAAAAGATGAGCGAGCAATCGCCGCTAGTCCCCGTCCCCGCCGAAGACCGCCTCAAAGACTTCACCTCCGCCTTCGGCGAAGACTTGCAAACCCTCGACGCGGAGTTTCTGCGATATATGCGGTCAGTGGATTAGAGATCAGGGACGCTGCGAGTGCCCTACGATTCTTCCCTCCGAGGGCTACTGGATGGGGCCCTCCGCGGTACGAGCGGTCGACGACCGATGAGCACGCGTCCTAGTGATGCGTTGTTCACTAGGGCAGCACGCAGGGTCGGTTCGCATCGATGATTGAGTGAACCAGCCGCAAACTGAGCGGCTGATGCGAAATCAGTAGCTACTATCTCTGCCGAGCCGGTCACGGGGAAGGGGCTCTGTCTGCCAAGTTGGTCCATCAGCCTGGACCTGCCGATATCGCCTGGAGAGTTCCTGAATCGATTGGTGGAGAGACCGGTTTTGGGCGGGGAGCAGTTTATACTTCTGAGACACATCGACTGACAACCGATAAGCCTCAAACTCGCTGAGTCCCTCCGTATTCGGCTCGCTGAACTCGTTCATCTCGCCGCTAGTTTTATCTAGTTTTTCTGCAGCACGTCCGAGAACGACGATATCGCCATCACGCATCGCCGCCTGCCAACCGCCCAGGGCTCGGAAGTAGTGCCAGAAGAGTGGTTTGTTGCGGGTGAAGGATTTGCCGCGGAGAAGTGCATTAACATCTTCGCCGTCGAGCGTTCGGTCACTTGGAGCGTCCGCGCCTGCCAGATTGCAGAATGTCGGCAGTAGGTCGAGGCTGCAGATCGGTTCTTTGATAGTCTGACCTGGCTTCACCACGCCTGGCCAGCGGACAATGCCGGGGACTCGGATTCCGCCTTCGTAGAGCCACAGTTTCATGCCGCGCAAGCCGCCTGGCGAGCCGTGGCTGCGCCAGGCGTTGGGATAGCGATTGAGCGTTTCGGGGCCGTTGTCGGACGTAAAGAACACCAGCGTGTTATTGCATAGCTTCAAGTCATCGAGCGCCTGCATAATCTGACCGACGGCGCGATCCATGTTGGTGACATTCGCATAGTACAGTGCCTGGCCTTTCTCCTTCGCATCCGGGTAGGTTGCAACGAGATCGGCCGGAGAGGCGAGCGGCTCGTGCGGTTCGTGGAAGCAGACGAACTGGAAGAACGGCTTGTTCTTGTCGCGTCCGTTGGTCAGCCACTCGATGGCTTCGCGAGCGACCACCTGGCAAGAGTAGCCTTCCTGCTTGCCGATTCTCTGGCCGTTGCGAACGAAATTCGTCGGGTTCTCGTGCGATGGAGCCGCGTTGTTCTGCGTGCTCATCCAATGTTCGAACCCATGGTCACTGGGCTGCGGCTGATCGGGCGAGTTGAACTTGCCATTGAGATGCCACTTACCGACATGGCAAGTCGAGTAGCCCGTTTCTTTCAGCAGCGTGGCGATGGTGCGCTCACTCGACTTGAGATGCATCACATGCCCGGCCGGAATCCAGTCATACACACCAACGCGGCTTGGCGTGCGACCGGTCAGCAATCCAGCTCTCGACGGTGAGCAAACCGGCGAAGCGGAGTAACAGTCGGTAAAGCGAATCCCGTCAGCGGCAAGCTTGTCGAGGTTCGGGGTCTTGATCGCCGGATGGCCATAGCACGCCAGGTCGCCGTACCCGAGATCATCGCAAAGAATGACCAAGAAGTTCGGCCGCGGCTGCTCATTCCCTGCTACTTCGGACTGGCTGAGACTCGCTGCCAACAGTATCAGCCAGGCACCAACTAAACGGCTTGAGGAGATTAATCGAAGCCCGAACATAGTAAGATCCCGATCGCTACCAAGTCACGCTAAGAAGTTGCCTCGCTGCTACCCGTGTCGTTTTCGCTCAGCGCCGCTTGATTATGAGCCGGCGCGTCAACCACGGGTTCTTCTTCGGTCATCGTCGCCAGATGCCGGATGATCTGCGATTGTTCAGCCGTCAGGATGCCATGCACCAATAGCTTCCGCTCTTTGGTCTTGGTATTTCCCTTGCTATCGGTCGTGATTTCCACAGCTTGCAGTGTCATGAAGTTGCTATGTTCGCACTTCGGGCACTTCGCAAAGTCGAGGCGGACATAGTTCGGCTTATCCTCGCTAAGCAGTGGAACTTCGCCAAGCGCCGGCAGGTCGTCGGTGATGACGCGCTGCCAAACTGCCTCGTCCCCTTTCGCGTCAAAGCGGGCGACTGCCGATTCGGTTTCGGTCCACTCTCCACAGCTTTCACAAAACGGCTGGTTAACACAGGCCAGCGCTGTGGCCCAAGCAACGACAAACAGCAAGCCAATTTCAACAACCCACACTGCGGTCAAGAACCAACCCTTGATTGGATCTCCGTCCTTGAGCCCCCAAGAGCCGTTTTCGAACAGGTGTTGCACGTAGGCTGACAATAGCGTCGGACCCCATGGCCGCAGCCCAGCCTCGGGGCCAAACATGGCCCAAAACGAAGCGCCCCAATACAGCCAAACTCCAACCGCCATGCAGAACAGGGCGATCAAGCCGACGACTGCATCGCTGCGAATTCTTCCCACCCTAGCAACCACGCCGACCGCGCCGCCAACCAAGGCTCCAAATGCAAGCGTCGCCAGAAAGTTGATATAGATGAGCGGAATCCACTGGACCGACCACGCGTAGGCGAACGCTCCAATCAGCGCGATGAAGAGTCCAGTCAGTAGACTGATCGCCGCGGCTCCCAGAGGAGTCCGTCCTGAGTGTCGATACGTTTCCATCGATTCGATCTCCACATCGAGATGCGACATTCCGTGGCCGCGTGTTCCCGGTCGACCGCACCCCGTTCAGCTTTCGCCCTTCGATTTTGCGGCCGCCTTACCTCGCCCCTTTTTGCCACCAGCCTGACCAGGCTTCGGAAAACTCCAGCTTTCGCTCGGAGTGTAGGCCTGCTGCATCATGGCCCCAGCCCGTTGCAGAAGGTTCGGATGTTCGCCAGCCAGGTTTGTTGTTTCGCCGATGTCCTTGCTGAGGTCATACAACCGAACCGCCGTGTGATACGGCTGCTGCACGGCCTTCCATTTTCCGAACCGCACCGCCTGCGCTCCGCCACCTTCATAGCAGGCCCAGTAAAGATGGTCGTGCTGCTTTTGTTTTTCCTTGTCGCCAAGAAGTGTTGGAGCGAACGAAATGCCGTCGATATCGGGCGGCACCGCGTCGGTCGCGCCGGCAAGCTGCGCAAACGTTGGCATAATGTCCTGGAAACAACCGACGAAGTCGCTCTCGCTGCCGGCCTTGATTTTGCCCGGCCAACAGGCGACTAGGGGAACGCGGATACCACCTTCGGTGAGCGATCGCTTGATGCCCGTGAGCGGGCCGTTCGAGTCGTTGAAATCAGGGTCGTTGCCTCCCTCGCGGTGCGGGCCGTTGTCGGAGGAGAACATCACGAGCGTGTGCTCATCTAGTTTCAGGTCTTTGAGCTTCGCGAGCAGCCGGCCAACATCCTTGTCCATTCGGCTGATCATTGCCGCATGCCCTTTCTGCGGCTCGGGCCAATCGGTGTTTGCATAGTCCCCATAGTCGGGCACTTCCATCCCCGCCTTGCCCGCTTCGTTGTTCGCGTGCGGCGTCGTCAGGGCGAGATAGAGAAAGAAGGGACGATCTCGATTCTCTTCGACGAATTTGAGCGCCTCGTCAGCCACCAGATCGTGGCTGTAGTCGACCTTCTTCGTTGCCACGCCGCTACCGAACTCACCATCGCCGGGCACTTCGTTGGCCAGTTGCACCCGCTGCTCACCCCGAAACAGATAGGCCGCGTAATAGTTGTGAGCGTGGTGCTGGTTCAGGTAACCGAAGAAGTAGTCGAAGCCCTGTCGCGTCGGCACGCCTGTCGTTCCTTCCTCACCCAGACCCCATTTGCCGGTCAGACCGGTGCGATAGCCGGCCGACTTCAGCACCTCTGCGAGAGTCACGTCCTCGGGCCGCAGCGGCTCGCGTGCGTTCCCGCGAATCCGAGCATGCCCGGTGTGATAGCCAGTCATCAACACACAGCGCGAAGGCGCACACACGGTCGAGCCCGCGTAGAAGTCGGTGAAGCGCATCCCCTCTCGGGCCATGCGGTCGATCTCCGGCGTCTTGATCCGCTTTTGGCCGTAACAACCGAGGTCGCCATAACCGAGGTCATCGGCCAGGATGAAGACGAGGTTCGGGCGTCGAGGAGCTGCCGCATCGGCAGCCGAGGCCGAGCCGAGCGGCAGGCCAGCCACGCTCACCGCTAGGACCGTCGCACTGACCAGCCAACCACTCACATCGTTCATCCGTCCGCCTTTCGCATCTCAACCCGAGCAATCAATCCGGCACTCCCGGAAGGTAGCCCCACGACTCCCTGGATACAAGCTTCACTACCCCCCTTGGGATGCTTTTCGCTAAAGGTGGCCCGAGCACTCGGGTGTACAAATACAACCCCTTGCGCGCCTTCTCAGCCGCCCCGGCGACTCACCGGCCATTCCACTCAGCCCCCAAACTGAAAGCACTTGACGCGAAACAGTTCATCAATTCGACGTCAATTACAAATTTAGATTCACAACACTTATCAACTATCTGATTCAAGTGACCGAATCGGGCTCTTGGCCACCCTCACAACACTTTCTACTAGAGGTCGCTCTGCTCAAGCGCGGTACGCGACGACAGGAGGGGCCCTTCGACGACCGCGCAGCAGAAAACGCCCCTCCGATAACAAACATCGCAGGGCCGCTGACCGCTCATAAATTTTATCAATTTTTTATAACTTCGTCAACAGCGACTTGCAGTTGGCCCAGCGAGCTTTTTGCAGCCGAACCTTGGCCACCATCCCGTGTCAACCGAGGGGAGTTGGCTTCCAGGAGGGACAATTCACACGCCTGCTTTCAGGCCACAGCACCGCCTGGGAAGAATGGCCCGACCCACTCACCGGGCTTGACCCGCAAGCCTTTGGGCCGTAACGTAGTTAGCTCGATTGTCCCCTGGTGTAATGGTAGCACGACTGACTCTGAATCAGTTAGTCTAGGTTCAAATCCTAGGGGGACAACTCTTAACGCCGCAACCACTTGCGGCGTTTTCCATGCGCCTCACAAGCCTGAAGGGCGTGCTTCACGGGCAATCTGGATGGGCCTCACTACAGCCGTTACCGAAGAACTGGCGACCGCCCGTCGTTGTACGCATTGATTGACCCGCCACCGGGCGGGCCCTAGATTGCCGGCATGCGGCTTCCCTGGCTCGATGCACTCCTGATACTGCTGATCGTCGTCGGCGGCTACTACGTTTGGCAGTCCGGTAGCGAGCGCGGTCGGCTGCAGGCAGAGCATGAGCGCCTCAAGGCGCTGACGGGTGAGCTGGTCCCGGTTGATCCCACGAAGATTTACCTTCGCGCCCTTGAGACGGGCGATCCGCTTGATTTTGCCTGGCGGGTCTATCTGCCGCCAAACTATCGTCTGAATGTAAGCCACACTCGCGGCGGATCGTCGTCAAGTTCGAACTCCGAAGCGGTGAGTGCAATATTTCGGGTGCGGCTGCGCAAAGTCGATGGGCGATGGCTCTCCTATCACCGGTTCGCTGGCGGGAGCGGATTGAGCAGCCTGAATCCGGAAGTCGCCGAGTTTTTGGATAACCATCCCGATCAGTTGCTGGTCGAGCAATTTGGCAAGGAGCGAACCGAAGAGATCGATCCGGCGAGCGAGTTCATGCTGATTATGGCGACTATGCCCCAGGAACCGGGCGCAAGTGAGAAGGACTCCAAGGGGAAACCATCGCGCGAGAAAGAGCCGGTGATTTACGTGAAGATTGGTCCACCGAGTAGAAACTGAATTGAACGCCAGAACCGAGGCCAGGCCGTTGAGCGAAACTGAGGCAGCATCCCCGACACGAGCCGCCCCGCGGCGGCTGAGGCAGATCAGCTTGCGCACGCTTTTGCTCCTCACGGCGGCCATCGCGGTCTGGATTGCGCATGCCAAGAATCGGCACGACAACGACAAGTTCACCACTCAAATTGCAGCCATGCGGCCGCTCGCCCACGAGCTGGTCATAGCCGATCCAGAGCAGATCGCCGTCGTCAAGCAGGACGAGCGTTGGTACGACCAGAACGACTGGAAGATCTATCTGCCTGAGGGGAGTTACGTGCTCAATCTTGCGAGCCGGGAAATTACCGAAGACAAACTGGTGACCCCGGCGAAGAGCGTACCGATCACCGCCGGCCAGCATCACCTCGCGGTCGATCAAAAACGCAATGCCGACGGTAGTTCGCAGGTGACCGTCGCCGTCGATGGCGAAGTGTTGATGACGATTGACGAACCGGCTGGCTGGGACCCAGGACATGGCTCTTCGGGCGGCGGGCACTTCTCGACGAGCACCCAATTGCCCCCGAAGGAGCCCTTGATCCTCTTCCGCCGACGGTTCACCGAGCTCACTCCAACCGGTACTTACAGCGCTCCTGCCGGACCGTCCAATGGCCTTTTGCTGTGGATTGTGCCAGCGCAGAAAGTCAGCTCGCCTTAATCTTCTAGCCGAGGAGTTCGCGCACTGGCTGCGGATCGTCGAGCAGGTACTGGGGCCGGCCATTGAAATCTGGCAGCGTGGCGCGCGGATTGACCCCGAGCACGTGATAGATCGTTGCCATCACATTCTGGAACGTGATCTGGCCACTGCGTGAGCGCTCCGCTCGGCTATCGGTTTCGCCGATGACCTGCCCCATCTTCAGCCCGCCGCCAGCCATTAGCACGCAGCCCGCTTCGGCCCAATGTTCACGCCCCGGCCCTGGATAGCTGACCTTCGGAGTGCGGCCGAACTCACCGAGGACCACGACGAGCACGTCGTCGATGAGCCCCCGCTCGGTCAGATCGTTTACCAATGCATGAATGGTCTGATCGAGCACGGGTAGAACGTAACGATACGATTTGAAAATCTGTTGCTCGGCTCCGCTGTGATGGTCCCACGAACCGACGCTGAGCGTCACCACACGCACCCCTGCTTCGACCAACCGACGGGCAAGGACGAAGGGCTTGGGGTTCCAGTCGTAAAGAATGCTCGTCACCGCCTGGTGCGTGTATTTGCCGCGGCCGTAGCGATCAAACGACTCCTTCGGCTCCTGACTGAGATCGAATGCATTGCGCACCGCAGGCGAGGTGACCATCTCGAGCGCTTTGGCCTGGAACTGGTCGAGCCCCGCGACGGCTCCGTTCTGATCAAGCGCACGCTGACACCGGTTGAACCCCTCCAGCAGTGTTTTCCGGTCGGCCAACCGTTCCAGCGATTTCACAGGAGCGAGATTGTCGAGCGCATCGCCAAAGGGTCGATAGGGAGCGTGCGATGCGCCCGCATAGTACGGCTTTTGAAACTCGAACCGCTCCTCTCCTTCTTCGTCAAGACAGACGTAAGGAGGCAGCGCCGAACGAGACGCGGCAAGGCGGCTGACTACGGAACCAAAGGCCGGCCGCTTGCCCGACGAGCGCGGCAGTCCGGTATAGACCTCGCTGAGGAAGTGATCGTTCTCGACCGATCGCACGCCGCGCAGCAGCGCGAGCTGATCCATCATCTCGGCTTGGCGCGGCATCAGTTCACAGAAACGCACTCCCGGCAGCCGCGTCGGAATGGTGCTGAATTCACCGCGATATTCGACCGGAGCGTTCGGCTTGGGATCCCAGGTATCGATATGACTGGGACCTCCACCAAGGACGATATAGATCACCGATTTCGCTCGTCTGCCTGTCAAAGAAGCACCGAGCGATTCGGCTTGCAGAAGACCGGGCAGTGATAAGCCGGCCACGCCCAGGCCGCCAACGCGAACGAACTCCCGCCGCGACATTCGCGAGCAAAGCCCGTGGGAACGCCCCCACAAGGTGAACATCGCTTGATCCTCTACCTGGGTTCGACTGTCTGCCTCGGATGCCGCATCATAACCTTCTGGGGGACAGTTTCGCAAATAAAACGGTTCAATAACGGGCCTAGGTTGTTCCTCTCATATATTGCGATCCGCCCGGCCGAGCATCTCAAAAGGATATTCCGACTAAAAAATTTGAAGTGAATTACCGAAACCGTTAGCCTAAATCGGTCGTTATAGGATCGTCCCTTTTCTTCTTCTCATCGGGGCAACGATGACAAACGTCTTCTTTCCGGGCCAACCTCGGCCTTCGAAGGGCTTTACGCTCGTCGAACTTCTGGTGGTGATTGCAATTATCGGAGTGCTGGTGGCGCTCTTGTTGCCAGCCGTGCAGGCGGCCCGCGAAGCCGCCAGGCGAACGCAGTGCGGGAACAATCTGAAGCAGATTGGCCTGGCCCTGCACAATTATGAGGATGTCAACAAATCGCTCCCGGTAGGAGCGACCGGTCCATCGCCGAAAGGTGGCTATGGCACGGCCTGGTGGGTCGCCATTCTGCCTTATCTGGAACAGAACAACTTGTACGAAAAGTTCGACCACATCGGCGTCAACAGCCCGCACACGGGCCTCGTGTACAACGGGACCAACGTGGACAACGGTAAGCTGCTTGCCGGCAAGATGATCCCGGCAATGATCTGCCCCTCGAGTCCGCTTCCGAAATGGGCTCTCGAAGGCTCGATCCCAGACACATCTCTGGGAATCGTCTCACCGACTTACACAGCCATCGGCGGGGCTACTGATCATCCTTCTACGGTAAATTCGGACGGACAATCGAATCAACATGCTGCCCGCGGCAGAGTGTCTCACGGCGGTGTGATGACCATGCGCATTCCGCATCGTCTGGCAGAAATCACCGACGGCACGTCGAATACGATGATGGTCGGTGAGCAGTCGGGCTGGTGCATCAAGAGCGACGGTACCAAGATCAATTGCCGCAGCGATTACGGTCATGGCTTCTCGATGGGCACTGCCGAAGACCGCTTCTTCAACGGCACGAGCGTCCGTTATGCGATTAACACCCGATCGTGGGAGCTCACAGGTGTCGGAGTGGAGTTCTATGGTGCTAATCGGCCCATCCAGTCCGCGCACCCAAGTATTGCAGTCTGCCTGCTCGCTGATGCCTCGGTGCAGAACTACTCGCAATCGATGGCACTGCAGACACTATTCAACCTTTGCAATCGTGATGATGGCAGAGTGATTGACCAGTAGTTTCAGTTTAGCGATTGATGAGCAACCGCCAGAAAATGGCGGTTGCCGCTCGCATTGCGTCACCGCTTTTCTTCTTGAAGTGATCGATCCATGCGCTCATTGAAACATCGCATCGCTGTCGTCTACCTCGTTGTGTCGCTCATCGCCAGCGCGCTGGCTGGCTGCCAGTCAGAGCCGGATATTGGAGTTGTTCGCGGTACCGTAAAACTAAAGGGCCAGCCCGTGACCAGCGGCACGATCACGATGGAGGGGGGCCCATCACAGATCTCGCTCATGGCGCCGATTGGCGCCGATGGAAGCTACGAGATGAAAACGCATGATGCTGGGGGATTGCCGCCGGGCAGTTACAAGGTGGCAGTCTCGGACCAACGGATTGCTGAAGGAGATTTGGTGGTCTTAGCCACAGACGTCCAAAAGTCGCGGCCGACCGGACCGACGATTCCGCAGAAGTATCGGTCGATTGAAACGAGCGGCCTGACCGCTGACGTCAAACCGGGCGACAACCCTCCCTTCGATTTCGACCTGAACTGAAGCGGTTTACCAGTCCTGCCCCGTAGCGGACGGCGATAATTGTGCAAACAATAGAGCGATTGTCGCGTTCTATCACCACCGCTCAAGCTATGGGATGGGTTTCGGTTATGCGTCGCATGGTTGTTGGTTTGATTTGCGCTTGCGTCTTAAGCAGCACGCTAGTGTCGGCTCACGCGCAAGAGAATAGTTGGCCCTGGTTCCGCGGCGTCGACCGCTCGGGGGTTTCGAAGGAAACCGGCCTGATGCAGGAATGGCCAGCCGCTGGCCCGCCGGTCGTATTCGAAGCGAAAGGGGCAGGTCGAGGCTACGCCAGCATCGTCATTGCCGGAGGTCGCCTGTTCACGCTCGGTGATGCCCTTTCGACTGCTGAAGACAAGGACGAATACCTGACCTGCTTCAGCCAGAAAGACGGCAAGCCGCTCTGGAAGACGAAGACCGGTCCGGCCTGGACGAGTGGCCCGGAGTCGTGGCAAAGCTCGCGCAGCACGCCTTCCGTGGATGGAGACCGCGTCTACTGCCTGACGCCCTACGGGCTCCTCTATTGCTGCTCGGTCGAGGATGGCAAGGTGCTGTGGCAGAAGGATCTGAAGAAGGATTTCGGCGGCGATAAGGGAGACGGCTGGGGCTACAGCGAATCGGTGCTGATCGATGGCGACCGACTGATCTGCACTCCGGGCAAAGACAAGAACACAATGCTCGCCCTCGACAAGATGACCGGCGAGAAGATCTGGGGCGCATCGCGCGAAGGAGACAAGGGAGCCGGACACGCTTCGATCCTGATCACCAAGATCGGCAACACGAAGGTGTACGTGAACACCACGGCCAGCGGCGGCCTCGGGGTGCGGGCTGACGACGGCAAGCTGATGTGGACGACCGACGTGCCGCAGGCAGTTGCCGTGATCCCGACGCCCATCGTTCGCGGCGACCTCGTCTTTCTCTGCGCCGGCTATGCCAGCGGCGGCGTCCTGCTGCGACAAGTTCCAGCCGAAGACGGGACCGTAAAGGCCGAAGAGGTCTACCCTCTCAATACGGCGCTGAAGAACAAGCACGGCGGCATCGTGCTCGTGGGCGATCACTTGTATGGCGACTCGGACGACAAAGGCACGCCGTTCTGTGCCGACTTCCTCACCGGCGATGTCAAGTGGAAGAAGCGTGGCAGCGGCAAGAACTCGGCGGCCATGATTGCTGCAGACAATCGGCTTTACATCCTGTTTGCCGACGGCACGCTGGTGCTCGCCAAGGCCGATCCCGCCGATTACGACGAGGTGAGCTCGGTGAAGGTGGGCGAATCGGAGCGTCCCTATTGGGCCCATCCGTCGCTGGTCGATGGCAAGCTCTACATTCGAGACCAGGACCGGATCGTCTGCTACGACGTGAAGGCCAAGTAACTTTGGCCCGCAACACGACCGTCAAAATCCGCAAACGCCGCAGCTGACACTGCGGCGTTTGCACTTTCTTGCGGTCATTCCCACCCGACTTTGAGCGTGAAGCTGGGTGATAAGTTCGCATCGCGCGATTCGTTCTCTGCGCCCTAAGCTGAATCAATCGGCCAACTTGATCCCCAGCGAAGTCCTATCCACTTGAACGACTCGAGTGCGGCCGCGCCCTGACTCCTAGGAAGCACGCATACCCAATGATCTCTCCTGCCCTGAGTGTCGTCACGCTCGCCGGTTCTCCTCAAGCTGCCCAGGCAAACGAAGCCCGCGGAGTGAGCGAGGTGGAGTACGACATGTTGCTCGCGCTTCTCTCGTCAGCAAAAACTCAACGAGCTGTTCATCAGTCCATGATGCAGCATCGCCCGTGGAATGCGCCGGAAGCGAAGCTGGAGCCGGTTACCGGCTACGACCCTCGCGGTTAGTCGCGTCCAGCCGCCAGCGACAACCAAGAGCTAGTACGGCGGCCGGTCGATTCTTAACCGCAATCACCGCAGTCGGCGAAGTCCTGCGGCTCGATCTGGATCGTCACGTGATCGACTCCGAATCGATCATGCAGCAAGTCCCGCAGCCGCTGCAGCAGCCTCGGATCGGACGCCGGGTTGACCGTCACGACGTGAACCGACAACGCGGGCATTCCGCTAGTGATCGTCCACACGTGGAGATCATGTACTGCTGATACGCCGTCGGCGCTGAGCAGCGCTTGCCGTACTGCATCGACGTCGATGCCACGAGGCGCACTCTCCATGAGGACCGACACCGACTCTCGCAGCAGCCGCCACGAGGAGTGAATCACGAGCACGCCGATCAGTACCGACGTCACTGGATCCACCCAGTTCCAGCCGAACAGCCAAATGAACAGCCCGGCTGCGATCGCCCCTACGCTTCCCAGCGCATCGGTCGCCACGTGCAGCCAAGCGCCACGGATGTTCAGATTCTCGTGGCTTCCTCCGCCAAGAATCAGTAGCGACACGATATTTACTACGAGCCCGCCGGCGGCAATGCCCATCATCAGCGCTCCCTCCACCTCCGGCGGCTCGCTGACGCGGCGGAAGGCCTCATAGAAAATGATGAGGGAGATCGCAATCAACGTGGCTGCATTGGCCAAAGCAGCGAGGATTTCGGCTCGGTAATAGCCGTAGGTCCGACGCGAATCGGAGGGCCGCTGGGCGATCCACACGGCGAACCAGCTCAGGGCGAGCGCCGCAACATCCGAGAGCATGTGCCCCGCGTCAGCCAGCAGGGCAAGCGAATTCGTCAGCCAACCGCCGACGAATTCCGCGATCATGTAACCGGCGGCAAGAACCAGTGCCAGCAACAAGCGACGACGGTTGCCCGCTCGCGCAGCGCGATCGTGTACGTGTGCGCCAGCGCCGTGTGAGTGGTCGTGCCCATGCATGTGGAACATGCAGTAATCCTACCAGCCAGGAAAGTGCACGACCGTCGCAGATCGGGCGAACAACTGGCAGAGGAACCCGCGGGATGTGAAGCTGCAGCAGCTACAACGATTCTAAGGGCCCGCGGTAGTAACCGAAGAACGGATTCACGCAGATTCGACTTGTGGCCCTCAGCGCGCGGCTCTAGTTTCAATCTTGTCTGACGGCAACGCTTCGGCTGGGCCATGCTCGGCCGCGAAGCGCGCGACGTTCGCTATCCAACGTACAACTTGTTTTTCCGCAGCGACGTGCCGAAGAGCGGCTCGTCTTCAACCTGGTCCGACCCGGACGCGTCACAACCACTCCGTCGGGCAAGCCCGCGGGAGCGAAAGCTCCCTGCGGGTTTTTTCGTTCCGCGGTGGTAGTTCGCTTGGTTATTTACTTCGGCTTCGGCTGTGATTGGTTCGATGCATTCGGATTTCGCAGCGAGTCTTTCATGCGGAGGATTGATCGCAGGTGCTCGTTGTCGGACTGGTAGAAGTCCACGAGTGCCTCCAAGTGCTCGACGCGATCGCCGCAACTTTCAATTCTCTGAGCGGCACGCGCGAGATCATCTTCGCACGGCGACTGCCCGGGCGGCCGAGTGGGCTTAGGATCGTTCACTTGCAACCGCCTCTCTTGACTTAACGAAGTCAGCTCTTGTGGCCAAACGTCACTTTCGTGCACCGCTACGCCGCGGTTCCAGCCATGCGACGACACTCTTCCGCGCATCGCTCGCACGCATCGGCACAATGCTGGCAATGGTCGTGTTTGTGCTGGCGACATTCGGCGGCACAGGCATCGCAGGCGTCTGCGCAGACCCGGCAAACGTCGTGAGCGAACGGCGAGTGACGACTCATTAGTGCGGCCGACGTCCAGCAGAGGGTGGCGCAGTCACGGTCCCGGCGAATGCACTCGGCCATCATGGCGACGTCGTCCTCCTGAAGGCAGGCGGTCGCACAGTTTTCGCAGGCTTGGGCGCAGCGCATGCACGCTTCGATGCAGCGGTCAAATTCTTGGCTGGTCATGGCCTTACCTCCGGCAGAGATGGGAGTGCGGATGATCGCTTATCAACGCAACAGGCGCGCCCGGAGCGCAATTTCGGTACGAATCGGCCGAATTATTCAGGATCCGAAAGATTACGGCTCGGCGTTTCTGGGCTTGGCGAGCCCGCGGCGCTGAAGATAGACCGCCGCCAGCCAGCAAAGTAGCGCCCAAGTGAGCCCCGCGGTCCAGCCGGCGAGCACGTCGGTTGGGTAATGCACACCAAGATAGACTCGGCTTAATCCGACGAGTGCTGTCAGCAGCATCGCGACGATCAGGAAATAAGCTTTCAGCTGCGACTCCTTCACAAAGCGAGCCAGCAGGGCGCCAAGCGTCAGGTAGGTAGCGGCAGACAGCATCGAGTGGCCGCTAGGAAAAGAACTCGTATACGTATGCGATAGATGCGGTACCAGCGCGGGGCGAGGCCGATCAAAGAACTCTTTCAAGCCGGTACTAATCAGAAGTCCACCAAGCACCGCGACGGCAAGCAGCGCCAACGCCTGGTACATGCGACGCATCCAGAGAAAGCCGGCTACCCCTAGGGTGAACAGAGTGAGGACTGCATTGCCACCAAGGGCCGTCATATCGCGGCCCATTTCCTCGAGCCAGCGGGGCCCAATGGGGTCGTTCGGATCTTCGGGGTTTCGTAACGCCTGAATTGCCCACTCGTCAAAATGAATCGTGTCCCCCTCTCCTACTTCCTCCGCGAGTTCAATGAAGCCCCAGGTTCCCCCAAGAATGACAAGCACCGCCGCCAGCATGGTGAACTCGTACCTACCGACCGAACGAAGCGCGGCGTGCAGCCGAACTCCGAGCCGGTGAAACGCGGTTCCCGCAGATCCGTTGGTTTCCGATTCGGTCGACATAGGGCGATTCGAGGGGGCGGATCAGTTCGGCCACCACTTCGAGCAACTGGTGCGCCGAGAGCGGCCATGCTCCGGCCGGCTCATGCAAGAAGTAGAAAGGGCCCGGGCGATCGCGCCCAGGCCCTCCTTTTGGTGTGAATCTCAAACCCAAGTCTAGTCCTTCTGGACTAATAACGACCAGATCCACTGCAGGTCGCGGCTCAGTTGATCGTCCGATGTGGTGACGTCGTCCGATTCCGTCTCCTGCTTCTCTTCGGTTTTGTCCTCCTCCTTCTCTGACTTCTCTCGACGGTCTTCGTCGTCCCGATCACGCCGCGGAGCGTCGTCCCATGAGCGACGACGTTCGCCGCTCTCGCCACGGCCACGGCCATCTCGATGGCGGTGCGACGGGCCATCATTCCAGCCGGAACGTCCTTCACTCCGGCGGAAATCTGGCCAGCCACCCCGATTGCCAGCCCAGTGCCCACCAAATGCAGGCCGACTGGCCCAGCGGTGCGATGCGTGCCCCATCCCGCGGCCCATACCGGGCCCAAAACCATATGGGCCGCGTCCGCCAAAGCTGCGGCCATGCCATGCGGGGCCATGAAAGTGGTGATGGTGGCCGTGATGACCCCAGTGCGGGCCATGTGGACCGAACCCGCGGTGAGCAGATGAGCGCTGCATCATCGGGTGGCCGTGACGACCACCGAAACCGCCGCCAAAGCCGTGGGAGCGCCACGAGCCTGCGTGGTGATACCCACCGAAACCGTGCCTGTGGCCAGGCGATCCCCAACCATGCATGTGCCCGGGACGATGCCCGGCACCGTGCCAAGCATGGCGGTGCACGCTCCATTGCGGCGGCCCAAATCCGTGTCCGGCATTCGGTCGACCCCACCCCTGCGGACCGCGTGCATGGCGCGAGAACTGTTTACGTCCGCCGGGACCGTGGTGGTGCCGCTCATGAGCATGTTCGCGATCACCGTCCCGGTCTTCCCCACGAGTATGGTGACCGCGGTGATCTCCGCGATGGTCGTCGCCACGACCATGATGTGCGCGTGCACGTTGCCGATGCGACCGATCTGCCGAGCGCCCGGGCGGTCGGCCATGCCCTCGATGCCGCTGGTGGCGATCGCGGTCGCTATTAGCACCAGACCGATCCCCGTTTCGCTCGCGATCCTCCGACTTGCCTTCTTTTTCTGACGATTCAGTTGCCGAGTCTTCCTTCGCCTTCTCACCCTCCTCTTTCGTTGATTCTGTTTTCACGTCGATAGCAGTCTCCCTGCTCGACAAACCGGAAGCGCTCTCCGACTTAGCTTCGTCGGCATCATGCGGCTGTGCCCGCAGAATGCCGGGTGTAGTTGCCGCCAAGGCGATGCCCGTAAGCATCGAGAACATCACAATACGCATTTCCGCCTCCTCCGTTGAATGATCGATTGGCACGAAGAGCCAACCGGCGGCGCAGAGAGCGCCGCCCTCGCTTACACGCCTGACCGACTAGACACGTGCAGCCGCTAGCAGACCACCGCAGCCGTGCGCCATCGTGTAAGAGCTAAAGGAGTGAAACACGCAGTGCGAAGGAAAGTTTCTGCGCGGATGAATGGAATGTACCGCGGCAACTTCGCGAGGGCGGTTTGATGCAATAGCAAGCGGCGCGACCAAACGTCGCGAAACTTTCTGGCAGCCCAGTTGTTTAACTTTGTTGGAACCCGCGTGAAGACTACCGAGGCGGAACGTCGGTGACACGCGTCCGCTGCTCGGGTTCGCAAGTGAATTCGCACCAGAGCGCGTCGCCATCACCTAGGGGAATGGTCGCGGTCTCACAAGGCTTCAGCACCGCCACGTCGCGATGAGTGACCGTGCGAATCTGGAAGCGTTCTTCTATGCGCAGCACTTCTCGAGCGTGCGTCGTGCTGATGTCGACGACGATTCGGCCATCTTCCAACAGTCGCGCTAGTTTCCATTTGACCTGGATGCCAACAAAAGTCTCTCCGTCGGGCACCGCGACATCTGATCCTGCCACAACAGACGTTTCCTTCCCAATCCGGGCTGGAGATTTCGACTCAGACCAGACTTTGGCCGTTCCATCCTTTGCCTCGCGACGAATGATCCGCAGCGTGCACGCGAATTCATCGGGCTTTGCGGAACGAGGCTCCGCTGCCGCAAGCAAGGTCGGAGCAGTGAGCAAAGCTAAGATAATCGCAGCGCGCATAACGATCTCCGGTGGAATCCCCCGCGTATATAGAAAACCACCGAAAGTCGCAAGAGAAACGGAGTAACGCGATGGCGCTGTCCGCCGTGCGCGATCCAGGAGTTTATCACTCACCATCTCTTGATTGCTCAAGTCCGGCATGTGGATGCTTGCTCACCACTCGCCAAACGGTCTGCTGAATCGTCTTTGCCATCGCGGGATCGATTTTTCCATACGGCTCCGTTGGCAGGCCTTCGGGTGATTGGCGGAGGAACGTCGCAAAGAAGGTGCAGCCGACGAGGTAGCTGCCTGTTTCGTTGAGGTGAATACCGTCCTTGTAGAGTTGGTAAACGCTGCGATAGCCGGCGATCTTCCCGTCCTGCATCTGCTGATCGAGGTTGGCCATCACGTCGCCGACGGGAATCAGGAGCGGCTGCTTCTTCAGGAAACCGCTTTCCTTGCTCACTTCGCCGAGCAGTTGCTGAAAGTAGTCTCGCGATTCGTTCGTGGTGTCCCAGCCGCCGGTGTACTTCGCGTTCCAGCGCTCGGAGTAGCTGTCGATCGCCGCGAGATCAATCCCGCTGCCTGGTTTCGAGGGATCGTAATCGTTCTTGTCGAACTGCACTCCCTTGCCCTGCTTCGTCATTCGCGGCCAGCGCTGGTAGATGTAGATTTGCACCTGCGGATTCTTTTCCGCGGCAAGCCGAGAGAGCTTAAGAATGAGCGGCACGTCGCCATGGTCGTCTACCGTCCCCTTCTTCTCTTTGTTGTAAAGATGCCGATCGAACGGCTGCAGCGAAACGATGTCCCATTCGTACTCAGTAAGTGCTTGCTTCCAGCCGCCGTACGGCTTCTGCGTGAAGCCGTCGTCTGGATGAGCATAGAGCCATTCGAGCGGAGCTCCGGGGATCATCTGCCGGCCCCACTCGATCTTCACCTCGCGCGTCTGGGCGAGTTCGGCTAAGCTCGCGTAGCGCACCGTGTCGGTCACGCTATTGCCGAGGTAGTAGACCCGTAGCGGCTCGTCTGCGAAGCAGGAGGCTGCAGTAAGAAGAACGGCGGAAACAGCGACGGCAATCAGGCGGGCGAACATGCACGAACCTTTCTACGATCGGGTGAGATGCCCCATCGTAGACCGGCTGCAGATGGCGGTACAGATACGCCAGCGACCCGCGATTACGCTGCTGCCTTGAGCGGGCCTTTCGGCGTGCGAAGATTGAACAGCCCAAAGATGTCGGATTGGCTGAGGCCAAGGCTGCCCGGCGCGCCGGTCTGTTCCATCACGGTGTTGAAGATATCGCGCTTGTGATCGAGCACCTGATTGATGCGTTCTTCGATCGTACCCATCGCCAGCATGCGAGTGACAGTAACAGCACCCTTCACCCCAATTCGGTGCGCCCGGTTGATGGCCTGGTCTTCGATGGCGGGGTTCCACCAGCGGTCGAACAAGAACACGTATTCGCAGAACTGCAGATTCAAACCGACGCTACCTGCGCCATAGCTCATGAGCAGCATGTGCTTTTTGGAGTTCTCTTTGAACTCCTGCAGGATCGGGTCGCGCTTCGCAGACGGAATTTGACCGTGGTATTGCAGCGGATTGAATCGCTCGAGCGACGGCATCATCTTGTGCAGGGTATGCACCCATTGGCTGAAGACGATGGCCTTCTTGCCGCTGGCGGCGATTTCTTCCATGTCGGCGACAAGCCGCTCGAGCTTGCTGCTGGCACCGGTGAGCGGATCGAAGTTGCAGATCTGCTTGAGTCTCAGCACGAGCTCGAACACGTGTTGAATCGTGATCTGCTCCCCCATTTCGTTCAGATGCAGTACGCCTTCGTTCTCGGCCATCTCGTAGGTGGCAAGCTGTTGCGGTGTGAGATCGAGCTCGGCATCGCGGAACAACTTGGGTGGCATGTCGGTAAGAACCATCTCCTTGGTCCGGCGCAGGATGTAGTCGCCGGCGAGCTCGCCCATTCGCTTGGCGGTCATGCCCGTGCGAAGGTAGCCGGGCGAGAGAAATTCAAAGATGCCGACGAGGTCGTCCGGCGTATTCTCAATCGGCGTACCGGTGAGCGCCCACTGCCGCGAGCGACTGATGCCGCGCACAATCTCGCTCGTCGTGTTGTTGATGTTCTTGATGCGCTGCGCTTCGTCGAGCATGACGAGGTCGAAGTGCAAGCCAGGCGAGCCTTCTGCGGAGCTCTCGAGCAGTTCGCGGTCGCGCATCAATAGTTCGTAATTGGCGATTCGTACGGGCGTGTTTGCTTCGGTCCATTGCCAGCGGCGGCGGGCCTGATCCCCTTCGATGATGGTGACCGGAATTTCGGGAGCCCAGAGCGAGAACTCACGCTTCCAGTTCGTCACGAGGGGCTTCGGGCAAACGAGTAGGCAGGAGCGGATTTCGCCCGAGCGGACCAACATCCGCACCGCCGTGATCGACTGCATGGTCTTGCCCAGCCCCATCTCGTCGGCGAGGATCGCCGCGTAGCGCGGATAGAGGAAGGCAACGCCGGCGAACTGGTAGGGAAACGGCTCAAACGGAAAGTGGAGCGAGTCCGAGCGGACCAGTGTCTCCAGTGGCGGCTGAAGAACGTAGTACAGCCGGTCTTCCAGCTTGATGATATCGCCGGGGGGTTTGATGCGAGTGAACTTGCGGGGTTCGGGACCCGGCGCGTCAGATTCAGCGGTTGTAGCTGTCGTGTTTTCTTGCGTCTCACTCGTAAAGCCAGCCGACAGAGTCGGCGGCTTGGGAGGCGGAGCGGTCGGCGCCTTGGGTTGGCCCCAACTCGGCGCTTCGGGGAATGTGAAGCTGACGACCCGGGGCGTGACACGGGGTATCTTCAGCGTGACGGCCTTGATCACCGGCGATTCGAGCGGCTGGCTTTCGATTTCGATCTTCGGCGGCCGTCCGAGCGCGGATTGGAAGCCGGTCGGGAATGTATCGACGGTTAGCGCAGCATCCACCGACGCGATCGACAGGGACCCGATCGTGCTCCAGCTGAACGTCACAGCGATTCCTTCCGTTCTCGATCACTAGCACGACACAGTGAAGCAGCAACAAGCCGGCCGAATGATCAGGCAGCCTGCGCACGAGCGCTCTTCTGCGCTTCTTCTAATGCTTCGCGAATGCGAGTGAATGGCTCTAACAGATCGAGGTGATCAAGCTGACTCGAAAGCCGTTCGGTGATGGCCGCCTTATCGGCAGAGTAGTTCACATCGACGGCCAGGTGATGCGGGCCGATCTTCAGCGGCAAGAGCAACGGCCGAAGAAGCGAGGATGCGTCGGTCGCCACGATTGCCAGGGGCAGGTCAATGTGCGGCCGGGCACTCAGGGCATGTTCGACGTCGGTAAGCACAACGGCCACCTGGGCCTTCGCCTTCTTGATGAGCGTCTGTCCGATTTGCTCTCCGTAAAGGTACGGGCGGAGCGTATTGCCGTAGAGGATCTCCTGAGCGCGATTGGCCTTCACGGGAGCGGTGCAGTGAAACTCCAGCGGACGACCGGCGACATTGAGTACAAGATAACCACCGTATAGACCAAGCTCCGAGTGTTCTCCGAGGGTGAGGAAACCAATGGCCGGGGCGGGATTGACACTCATCCGTGCTCTCAAAGGTGCAGGGGCGGAACGTTGGCGGCGACGCAAGTAGCTTCCGCGAGCAGGGGTCGAATCCTCGGAAACGGCGACCCGCTGCAGGTTCGCGATTGCGCCGAGAACGCAAACTCATCTACTCGTCAGGGCGGCGACGGGCGTCTGATTGAAACATCGGGCCGCTAGTTCGTCCGGCTTTAGCGGCGGTAGGGGGACCGGTAAGTCACGGTCATCCGCAGAGTTAACACGAGCCCTAAATTTTGCCAATTGCTCGACACGCGCCGGAGGCTGTGTATACTGAGCGAATGTCCCAGGAGGCGTCGCCACAATGACTTACGACCCGCGTCAATTGCACACCATGTTCAGCATCGACGTATCGGCCGACCCGCGTCAGCAGCCGCAACCGCAGCTCAATGCCAACGAATTGATCGTTGCCCTGCTGAGAACGATGGTCGAAGGTCAGCAGCGGGAGATCAAGCTTCTTGAGGAAATCTCCAGCCATCTGACCGCCGCTCAGCGGCAGCGCCAGCAGGAACTGACTGCCTGGCGCGAAGCGAATCCGGACCTCGCCCGCAGCTGTCGGATGGCGACCGAGACGCTCGGCAAGATCCAGACACAGTTCCTGCAGAACATCACGGAAGAAGTGACCTACAACGAAGAATCGCTCGCCGACAGCGACTTCATGCTCAACGAGTTCGTTGATCGGTTCGGCCCCCGCCTGGCTCACCTAAATGGCGTATTGCAAGTGCTATCGCAGCTCAGCAGCCCGACGACCGCTCCAGCCGCTCCGGCCCAGTAACGCTTCTGGTGGCTGGATTCGCCAAGAATTCAGACGCCCTATAAGCGGGTGCCCGTTTGTCTGAATTCTTGGCGAATTCAGCTACGAGCGCCTGCAGCCCCAGCGATTCAAGGGCTGCTAAAATCGGTGCATGCACTGCGAACTTATTCGAACCCAAGCAGCCGACGGCCTTCGGTTGGACGGGGCTCTGTTTTCGTCGACCAGTGGTCCCCCTCGACAACTGGCGGTTGACGCAGCACTCTGCCTGCACGGTGTCGGAGCTAACTTCTATACATCCAGCACGCTGGACGGCATTCGCTCGACGCTGTTAAACCTCGGGCTGTCCGTGGCGATGGTCAACACCCGCGGTCACGACACCGTCTACATGGCATCGCTCGCAATGGGTCGGCGACGCCAGGGCGCTGCCTATGAAACCGTCGATGACAGCCGCCTCGACATTGCGGCCTGGGTGAAGCTGCTACAGCAGCGCGGCATGCAGCGCATTCTGCTCGTGGGGCATAGCCTCGGGGCAATCAAAGCGGTGTACGCCCAGTCGCTGGAGCAGTTCGAAGGGGTGGTCGGCGTCGTGGCGATCTCGCCACCGCGGCTTTCGCATCAGGCGTTTATGAACTCGCTGGAGAGCAGCGTTTATTTTGCATCATTATCGACTGCCGAAGACCTGATTCGCGCGGGCAAACCAAACGAGTTGTTCGAAGCTCGCTTTCCATTTCCGCTGTTGATTACGGCGGCCGGTTATGTGGAGAAGTACGGACCGGCGGAGCGATATAACATTGTCAACTACGTGCCCCAACTCCCCTGCCCTGCTCTGTTCGTTTACGGCAGTAAAGAAATCGCCGCGGGGCCGTCATTCGCCGGCATGCCGGAAACACTCCGCGGCCTGCCGGGGCAGACGCCGCGCAAGGTAGTTATTGTGCAAGATGCCGACCACAACTACACGGGTGTCCACGACTCGCTGTCGACTGAGATCCGCTCGTGGCTTTGCAATTCCTTGTCGACCTGAATGAACGCTCCCACCGATCCAGCAAAGCAAGTTAGTCCACCAGCGGCGAACATCGAGGCCGAGCAAGAAGCGGCCGCGACTTCGTCGCCGTCGTATTCACTTTGGCAAATCGTTGCTTACCACCTCGGCCTCGGAACCTGGGGCTTCGGTGGTCCCGTCGCGCTGGTCGGTTACATGCATCGCGACCTCGTCGAACGGAGACGCTGGCTCACCGAAGCCGAATACAAGGAAGGCCTGACCCTGGCGCAGATCATGCCTGGGCCGCTCGCAGCTCAACTGTCCATCTACCTCGGCTATGTGCACTACGGCGTGACGGGTGCAACCCTCGTTGGACTCGCATTTGTGCTTCCATCGTTCGTAATGGTCGTGGCGCTCGGCTGGCTCTACAAGCTTTACGGCGGGCTGCCATGGATGCAGGCAGTCTTCTACGGCGTTGGTGCGAGCGTGATTGCCATCATTGCAATCAGTGCGTTCAAGCTCACGCAGAAGACCATTGGTCGTGATCGCCTGCTGTGGTGCATCTTTCTGGTGAGCGCAGTGGTGACCCTGGTGACCGAATCGGAGTTCATCCTGCTGTTTTTGATTGGTGGCCTGCTCACCTGGCTAGTGAAGGCGCCGCCGGCCTGGATGCGCCGTCTGAGCGCAGCGCCGCTGGCCGCTTCGCATCTTCCGTTGTTGCTCGCAGCGGTCGACGCCGGATCGCTGTCCGACAATCGGCTGTGGAAGATTTTCCTGTTCTTCACCAAAGCGGGGGCGTTCGTCTTCGGGAGTGGCTTGGCCATCATCCCGTTCCTTTACAGCGGCGTGGTGAAGGAGTACGGCTGGTTGAACGATCAGGAATTCCTCGATGCGGTCGCGGTGGCGATGATCACACCGGGTCCGGTCGTCATCACGGTGGGGTTCATCGGATTTCTGGTCGATGGCTTCCAGGGTGCGACAGTCGCGGCGGTAGCAACGTTCCTCCCGTGTTACTTCTTCACCATCGTTCCGGCGCCGTACTTTAAGAAGCACGGTAAACGCCCCGGCATTGTCGCGTTTGTCGATGGTGTGACTGCCGCGGCCGTGGGGGCAATCGCGGGCGCCGTGGTAGTCCTGGGCCGTCGCACACTGCTGGCCGACGGCATTTGGCCGGAGGTGCCAAAGCTGCTTGTCTTCGCAGTCACCCTGCTGCTCCTGATCCGGTTCAAAAAACTGCCTGAGCCGATCGTTGTTTTAGGAGCCGCCTGTGTGGGCCTGCTCATTTACCCTTTCGTACGCGGGTAACCAGCCTCAAGCGGTTGACCAGTTAAGATTTACGGCACATCGCCGCCGCCCCGCAGACATCCCCGAGCCTGGGCGGTAGGATTGATTTCGGGCCACGCTGCGACGAGACGGACTCGCGCCGGCGGGCAAGGAATCGGGAAGCTGCGCCTGTGATGCACAATCCTCTGCCGTCCAATCCCGCAGGACACGCGGCGGTGCCGCCAGAATTACACCGTCATGTGAGCGCTCTGGAGTCGAACATCCAGCGCGTCGTGCTCGGCAAACCTGACGTAGTCCGCCTGTGCATCATCGCGCTGCTCTCGGGCGAGCACGTGCTACTGGAAGATGTGCCAGGCGTTGGCAAAACGCTCGTTGCCAAGGCTCTAGCCCGAAGCGTGTCGGGCGAGTTCTGCCGGCTGCAGTTCACCCCCGACTTGCTCCCCAGCGACATTCTCGGCAGCAGCGTCTACGACAGCAAGGAAACGAAGTTCACTTTCCACCGGGGACCAATCTTCGCGAATATCGTCCTCGCGGACGAAATCAACCGAGCCCCGCCGCGAACACAGAGCGCTCTGCTCGAGGCGATGAGCGAAGGTCAGGTTTCGGTGGACGGACAGACATTAGAGCTTCCACGACCATTCCTGGTAATCGCTACGCAAAACCCCTTTGAATTTGAGGGCACGTACGCACTCCCGGAGAGCCAACTCGATCGCTTCCTGCTGCGAATCTCGATGGGCTATCCTGGCCGCGAGGACGAACGCAAGGTGCTCGCCAGCCACCGTCTGGGCGAACCGGTAACGGAACTCGAGCCAGTCGTGAGGCCGGATCAAATCACGGCCTTGCAGGAAGCGGTGCGGAAGATTTCGGTGGATGAAGCAATCTCCGACTATCTGCTCGATATCGTCCATCGCACGCGCGAGACCGACGAACTGCGCGTTGGCGTCAGCACGCGTGGTGCACTGAGCCTCTACCGTGCGGCTCAGGCTTATGCACTCGTTGAAGGACGCCAGTTCGTCATACCTGACGATGTGAAACGTCTGGCTCCTAGTGTGCTTGCCCACCGGGTGCTGCTGAAAGGCTATGTGCGGTCGGGGCAGCGCGAAGCGTCTGAGGGGGTGATTCGCCGCCTGGTTGAACAAACCCAAGTGCCGGAGTGATTGCGTGGAGTTGCCGCTTCGCCGCCGTGCCTGGCTCAGTCGCGAAGGCTGGTACTATCTGGCCGTACTCGGCTTCATCGTTGGTGGCGCAGTTCTGCGGAATGTGAATCTGCTCGTTGTGCTTTCGGGCATGATGCTCGCGCCACTCGTGCTGAACTGGCGACTTGTCATGGCCAGCCTCCGCGGGCTGTCGGTTCGCCGGCGACTTCCAGCGCATGCTACGGCTGGGGAACCCCTGACCGTCGAACTGCTGGTGACCAATCATCGCAGCAGTTTCTCTTCCTGGCTGCTGCGACTGCACGACCGCGTGCAGTTGCTCGACGCCGACCAGCTTCCATTGACTACTGCATCCCTGCGATCGCCTTCGCAGTGGAAACGGCTGTTCAGTTCAGGCCGTGTCGTCGTGAAGCCGAAAACGCTGCTTTACCAGGCGCCAGCCGGCGCGACAACGACGGCCAGTTATCGCCTGACGATAGCCCGGCGAGGACGCTATCGCTTCGGCCCGACGTCGATCAGTTCTCGCTATCCGCTTGGACTGGTACGTGGCAACATCGTTTTCGACGACTTTGACGAATTAACGGTCTTCCCTCGACTTGGTAGACTGACGGACCAGTGGCATGAACTCACCGAAGCAGACCTGCTCGGCGACGAACGACGACATCCGCAGCGAGGCTTCGCCGAAGGAGATTACTACGGTCTGCGACCCTGGCAATCGGGCGATAGTCAGCGCTGGGTCCATTGGCGCACCACCGCCAAGCTCAACACACCGATTGTTCGTCAGTTTGAGCGACACCGCAGCCACGACTTGGCGATCGTGCTCGAACCATGGCTGCCGGAAGAGCCAACCGAAGAAGACCGGGGAAAGCTCGAGCTTGCAATCAGCGTCGCGGCTACCGCCGTTGCCGACATGGGGAGGCGCGGAGGCGGAAACTTGACGTTCGTCATCGCCGGAGCTTCTCCGCAACTTTGGAATGCCCCCGCCTCTCCAGTCGTTGTCGAAGAAATCCTGTTTGCGCTTGCCGCACTGGTTGGAGATCCTGCTCCCAATTGGTCAGAGGTGCTCGAACAGATTCAGCCCTACCTATCAACCGCTGGAGCGGCACTCGCAGTCAGCCCGCGAAGTCACGAAGCGTGGACCAAACGGCAGGCGGAGAACCACAGCGTTGGGGCTGGCGATGCCCCGCTGCATTGGGTTGATGCCGGTTCATCTGATCTCTCCGAGCTCTTTGAGCTCGATTAGTCGCAGAGCACTCCTAACCGGCAACTTCGGCATCCTCGTCATGGTGCGGCGCCACCAACGCCCGAGACTCCGTCGTATTGGCCGGCATGATAAGTGGCAGGCGATGGTAAAATGGTGGGATGCTTCCCGATCTTCCTCATCGGCCACTACTGCGAACTGTGGTCTGCGCCGCGCTCATTGCGATAGTCGTCTCAGTCGGGCTCGCGGCCGAGCCGAATGAAGCGTCGGAGGGTCTCACCGGCGGAGCAGCGAGCGAATCTCTCAGCTTCGCTGCTGAGCTTCAGAACTTGGCCCAAAAGTGCGACGAACTGGGCCTGGCCGAGCAGGCGAAGCTCACGCGCGGCTGGGCGATTGCTCGAGACGACCGGCGACAGTATTTGTTTTTGCCCCAGCCCAAGGATGCAGCGGCACCACCTAAGTCGGCGCCGCTGCGCGTGCACCAGTGGTACACACGTTTTAGGGCGATCCGGCAGGCCGAGGCCGAGCGGCTCTTTCGATCGGCGGTCGCGAAACTGACTTCCGATCCTGCCGACACGTATCGGTTGCTGCACGAGGTCCTGCGAGAAGACCCTGACCATGGACGAGCGCGGCAAGCGCTCGGCTACGCAAAGAACGCAGCGAACGACTGGCTCCCCAGACCGGCCGCCTATCGGGTCGAAGCCGGTAAGACCGATCATCCACGCTACGGCTGGCGGCGAGGTAAATATTGGCGCATTGAAACGCCGCATTACCAAATTCTCACCGATCGCAGTGTCAAGGCGGGGCTCGATCTGGCCGCGGAACTCGAAACGCTTGTCGCCATCTGGCAACAAGTGTTCTTCGACTTTTGGGCCGACAGCTCCGTGCTGACAAGGCGAATCAGCGGCCACGGCGATCAAGTGACAGTCGCTCCCAAAATGCAGGTGGTACTGTTCAGGGATCGCGAAGAATACCTCGCGACGCTCGGCCCAAGTCAGCCACAGATCGCCGTGTCGCTGGGGCTGTATGTCGACACGCAGAAGACCGCGTTCTTCTACGCAGCCGATCCAGCACCACGTTCTACCTGGCTGCACGAAGCGACCCATCAGCTCTTTCAGGAACTAGGCAAACACCGCAGTGGCGCGGGGGAGCGGCAGAACTTCTGGATTATTGAGGGGGCGGCGATGTACATGGAATCGCTGACCGAGCACGACGGCTATTGGACCGTTGGCGGCTGGGAGGCCGAGCGTTTGCAGCCTGCTCGTTATCGAGCTCTGGCGGGCGACTTTTACTTGCCGCTCGAAAAACTTGTGCAGCTTGGCCGCGAAGACCTGCAGGGCGATGCCGACATCCGGAAGCTCTACACCCAAGCCGGCGGCCTGGCCCACTTTCTGATGGACGGGCAAGCAGGCGCACATCGCGATGCGACGATTGACTATTTGCTGAGCGTTTATCAGCAAACGGATACTCCGCAAAGCCTCGCTGCCGCTACCAAGGTGAGCCTGGCCGAGTTGGACAAGCAGTATCTGGCATTTCTGCAGGTGACGGACGATGACCTGGCTCAAACACCGGGGCTGGAGGCTATAACTCAACTCTCGCTCGGCCGAAGCAGTGTGACCGATCGCGGTCTGCAATATCTGAAGCCGTGCCGGAAGCTGCTCTGGCTCGATCTCTCACAGGCAAAGGTAACCGACGTCGGCCTGAAGAATCTGGCGGCTGCGAGTTCCTTGCAGCAATTGTTCCTTGAGGGAACTCAGATTACGAACGCTTCGCTGCGTGTCGTTGGTGAGTTAACGGATATGGAAGAGCTCGACCTGACCCGCCTGCGGATTAGCGATGACGGCTTGCAACACCTTACGGGCCTGGCGAACCTCAAGACCCTCTACCTAACGAGTTCGCCAATCACCGATGCGGGTCTCGTTCAGCTGCGGAGTCTCAAGAAACTCGAATCGCTCGACCTTCGGGGAACGAAAGTCACCGCGGAGGGCGTGAAGGCACTGCAAATCGGCCGGCCGAATCTCAAGATCGAAGGACCTTAGGCGATTCCTCCCACCGGCCGAGCTTCAGCCGCCGCCTCGCCTGGGCGCACGACAAAACCGGCGCTGCGACGTATAACGGTGTTCTTGCCCAAAGGTTCTGTTCTTCAACCGTACCGATCAGCGACCCAACCGCCATGCGCCCTTACATCCTGTCGGAAGTGAACTATGCCTACGTCAAAGAGCACCCCTACGAAGTGGCTGTCTTGCCGCTGGGGGCGACCGAGCCGCACAATCTGCACCTGCCTTACGGCACCGACTGCTACGAGGGGACCACCGTCGGCGAGAAGATCTGCGAAGCGGCGCACCGCCGCGGAGCCAAGGTCGTGTTGCTGCCCACCGTACCCTACGGTACTGAAACGAACATGCACGCGCTGCCGCTGGCGGTGAATGTCGATCCCAGTACGCTGTTTCGCTTCGTCACTGACATCGTCCACTCCTGCATTCGCAGCGGCGTTAAAAAAATTGTCCTCCTCAACAGCCACGGCGGCAACGAGATGAAGCCGCTGCTGCGTGAGCTGTGTGACAAGATCGACGGCCACCTGTTTCTCTGCAACTGGTTCACGGTCCTCAACGATCAAAGCAGCGAGATCTTCGACCACCAGGACGACCATGCCGGCGAAATGGAAACGTCGTTCATTCTCGCCTACTTCCCGCATCTAGTGGCCAAGAATCCCGATGGCAGCCTGGCCGCCGACAATGGCGCGGTGAATCCCTCGCGATTCGAGGCGGTCAATCGCGGCTGGGTGTCGATCACCCGTCCCTGGCACTTGCTCACGACCAACACAGGCTCCGGATACCCGCACGCCGCCTCGCCCGACAAGGCGCGTAAAATGATGGATCGCCTAGTCGATCGGCTCGGTACGTTCCTGCTCGAGTTATCTCAATCGCCGTTGGACGAGCGATTTCCCTTTGCCTCGTGAAGTAGCAACGCGCTTTGCTTGCAACCTCGTCATCACTGGTGCCCGCAGCAGCCGAATTTTAACCACGAGCTGCTTCCCACATGCGTTCCACTTCGAGCTCCTACCGTCCCACCGCCAAGGCAATTGCTCAGCGGCCGCTGTCGCCTGATCCATCGCAGTCGCTGCCGGCTGTCTTCATGAAATCGGTCGGCTTGCACCCGCTGCTGTATCGCAAGCGAATTGCCCGCATCGACTCCTCTGCGAAGGCAGGCGATTGGGTAGCGGTGTACGACGCGGACGAGAAGCTGGCCGGCTACGGGTTCTACAACCCACGGTCTGAGATCGCCGTGCGGATGCTCACGCTCGACGCGAATTTGCCGGACGAGACGTTCTGGAACGACCGTCTGGAAAAAGCGGTCGAACTTCGTCGGAAGGTACTAAAGCTCGACGATGTCACCGATTCGTACCGCGTCATCCACGCCGAAGCCGACGGCCTGCCGGGACTGGTCGTCGACAAACTAGGCAACATGCTTTCAGCTGAAATCTTTTCGCTGGGCATGTATCAACGAGCGGAAGCGATTTTGGCGAAGCTGGCTCCGCTCTGTGAGGCAAAACACACGCTCATTCGCGGCGGCCCGGCGACCACGGCGCAGGAAGGCTTTGAAGGACTACCGATCGCCTCCCCTGATTTGCCGCCGCGAGTGACGATTCACGAAAACGGTCTGCGCTTCCGCGTCGACTTTGCGAAGGGGCACAAAACGGGCTTCTTCTGCGACCAGCGCGACAATCGCAAGCAACTCGCGGGCTTCTGCGAGGGCAAAACGGTTCTTGATCTATGCTGCTACACGGGCGGCTTTTCGATCTATGCCAAAAAGCTCGGCGGAGCGGCGGAGGTGACTGGCGTCGATCTCGACGAAGAACCGCTCGAAACCGCCCGCGAGAACGCCAACCTGAATCAGGCTCGCGTCAAGTTTGTCCAGGCCGACGCGTTCGCCTACATGCGCGACATGCTTCGCGGTGGGCGGAAGTTCGACGTCGTCGTGCTCGATCCTCCGAAGCTCATTCGCACTCGTGCGGAACTCGAAGAAGGAACTCACAAACACTTCGATCTGAACAAGTTGGCGATGCAACTGGTGTCGCCCGGCGGTCTCTTGCTCACCTGTACGTGTGCGGGATTACTACCGGCCGATGAATTCGCCCGCGTGGTCTACCGCGCGGCCCGACAGGCCGGCCCACAAGTTTCGGCTGCATCCGCTGAGCGATCCGCCCGGCATGCTCCGCGGATGATGCAAGTGCTCTTCAAAAGTGGTGCGGCAGCCGATCATCCCGTTGCCGCGAACTGCCCGGAGACGGAGTATCTGAGCGCCATCTGGGCGCGGTTGTGGTGACGCTGTTTAGAGCAGTCATGGACTGCCGCAACCTAACGAAAAAGACCCTCATCCGTTAGGATGAGGGCCCTTCGCCGAGCCATTGAGGCTCAACCAACACCTTCCGCACTAGTCTCAAGGTTATCTATTGCCGACTTCGCGGCTGGCTTAGTGAAACCAGCTGGGACTGCCGTTTGGCATCGACTTTCCCATCCATCCGCCGTTTCCGCCGTAACCACCCTGGCTGCCACCATAGCCGCCGTGTCCACCGTGGCCGCCGTAGCCGCCGTAGCCGCCGGTGCTCGGATAGCCTGGCTGAGAGTGGCAAGGGGCCGGGAAGTTAGCCGGATATTCCTGTGGGTAGTGCTGCGGATAGCTCGGCATCTGCTGGTAGTGATCGGTCGGATAGCTCGGATACTGGTCATAGCAGGGCTGATGCGGCTGGCAGTGCGAAGGCTTCGGATAGTGGGGCTTCGGTTGCTGCGGGTAGCCTTGTGACTGCGGCCAGCCTTGCCCGTAACCGCCCGGCTGTTGTTGGTGATGATTTCCTCCCCAACCGCCCCCGCCGTGCTGCTTTCCGCCGTAACCGCCCGTTTGGTGGCCGCTCGGTACGGTCCCGTAACCACCTCCCCATCCACCTGCCTGAGCAGCGGTTGGAACCGCAAGGACAACAACGCTGGCCAGCAAAACCATGATCTGAGCGGGGTGGAATTTCTTCACGGCTGGGATCCTTCTGACTTGGGGGTGTTGGGCGAAGCGGCGATTTGCTTTGCCTTGGTACCAGTCCAGGCGTGAGACGTCTCGCTTTGTTACAGCGGTACGGGAACTTTTCTTCTGTTCTGCATCAGGGCGTACCGCCCAACGCACGTAAGCCTCCATTTCTGAGTCAGTTAGGTTCATCCGCCGAACGTAGCCTACAAAAAGGGCCCTCGCCGGATGGCGAGGGCCGAATCGCTTCGAAAGCACTGGGCTGTAAGTTCCCGGTCGTAGTGCTACCTCCGGTTGATGGCCGCAGGTCTAGCGGTGAAAGTTGTGGAACTTTTGCCCCTTGTGCTTGAAGTGAAAGTCCTTGTGTTGGTGGTGATGATGGTGAAAGTGGTGGTCGAAGAAGAAGTCGTCAAAGTGAAATCCAAAGTGGTGGAACTTGTGATGGTGTGGGGGAAACTTCTTGAACTGCAGGTTCTTGTGATGGTGGTGGTGATGGTGTGAATGACCGTTGCCGGCCTGGGCCAATCCCGGAAGCCCCAGGGCCATCGCCGCTGCAGCCAAGACCAGCACCTGAAGCTTTTTGCTGAAACCGTTCATCTTCGCTCTCTCTATTTCGTTCCGAAGGAGTTGTTGTGTCGTTTAGGTCAGAGTGACCTCGATGCTCCTTCAGGCGAAGCGAAGGCGAGTCTGTTACACAGGACACCGCGAGGCCGGTCGCCTTGCACGTTCCTGGCGCGTGCTAAAACAAGCACTTCTGGCACGGAACAAGGATCAAAATCATGCCGCAACTCATTCCCGCCCCGACGATTGTTCAAGCCGCTGGTCAGCCGCCTAAACGAATTGAGGAGTACGTCGGTCGCGTCAACAGCGGCCACAATCAGCTGAGCGTCGCTCGAATGGTTTCGCCGGTCGGCTGGCAGGAACCGGGGCAGCGTCCGGAGTTTTTGGAGGTGACGGTCGTGCTTAAGGGTCGTCTGCAGGTGGAGCACGAAGCGGGCGTGCTCGAAGTCGCTGCAGGCCAGGCTGTCGTAGCCCGACCAGGCGAGTGGGTTCGGTACAGCACCCGCGCAGAAGGAGCGGAGTACGTGGCCGTGTGCCTGCCGGCTTTCTCACTGGAAACCGTGCACCGCGACCCGTAATTCGACGGCACGGACCGCCAGGAGTTCTAAGCGTGCCCCGATTCGCGGGCGTCTAGGCCGAACGATTGCCCAGCGGTGCGATGTTGGAGCGCCAGTAGCCGCATCGTCGTATCGGCGACCAGATCGATGTCCTCGGCCGACCACTCCTGGCTTTCCTGCAGTCGCACGCACCATTGGGCTATCGTGCTCAGGGGAGTCGCCGACGTGCAAGCATCACGAAATACCTGCTGAATGAGCGAGTGGATGGCTGCCTTGGTTTGCTGCGGCATAGACGCCTCCACCCCTGAGGCGGCGAAGCGGCGCGGTTCGCTAGCAATCAAGCGAATCGGAAACGCCGCAAGTCATTCCGTGATTCACTTTAGGGACGCGTCCAGGGTCTGAGTCGTTCCCTCGCTGTGCTCAAGAAGTTGATATTCGCTCTCACCTCGTTCGGCCGCGACACAACCTCCTAGTGAGATCCGATGTCGTTTACTGTACGACCTAAAATATTCCAGCAGAAAGACTTAGTTCAGCCTGGACAGGCTGCCGATCCTCGCTAAGATTCCGGGTGTCGACTGAAGTTTTACTCGTCAGCAAAGCTCGACCCAATGGTGTCGGGACTGGCCGAAATCAGTGCCAGCGAGCTAGCCAGCCGAACCATCCATCGAGATACATGAATAGAGGTTAGTGCAATGGACAAAGCAAAAGTAATCGACAAGCTGAACGAAGCCCTCCGTCACGAGTGGACCGGCGTGGCCCAGTACGCTCAAGCCGGGTTCGTCGTCGCCGGCTTGTGGCGCGAAACCTACTCGGACATGTTCTACGACTCGGCCAAAGAGTCGTTCGGCCATGCTCGCCAGGTCGGTGAGAAGATCGTGGCCTTGGGCGGCGTTCCGACCGTCGAACGTGGCCCGATCAAGCAGACCGACGACCTGCTCGAAATGCTCAACAACGCCCTCGAATTCGAGTCGAAGGCCGTCAAGATTTACAACGAAGCCCTCGCCTTGGCCGCCGGTGAGCGGGCCTTGGAAGTGTTCATCGAGAACATCCTGGAAGAAGAGCAGGACGGGGTCGACAATCTGACTCGCATCCTCCGCGATCCTCGGGCCATTGCGGCCTCGAGCGGCGCCTCGGCCTCGAAGGCCGGCTAAGGCCCTTGGCCAACCTGGAAAATACTCAAAAGGCGTTGTCCGGCTTTCGCTGGACAACGTCTTTTTCTGTCGATAATTCCCGATTCCGCCCCTACGATCCCTTTAACACTCCTTCCTGGCACTTGCACCTCGCTTCTGCCAAGGTCGATGCCACGGTCGTCGAACTACGCCTAAAGCGACGGAATTGCGTGACATTCCGAGGCGGCCTAACTACGATGGAAGAGTAGCCCCTGGGCGGAAGCGGCACCTCGTTTCTCAGCCGCAAAGTCCCAGCAGGCTTTGTCTTTCGAGCGAGTCACGCACTATGCGATTGATCTGTTTCGCGCTGTTGAGCGGTCTGGTGTTGGTTCCGTCCGTTGTCTCGGCCCAGGTGAACCCAAGCGGACTGCTCGACACGCAGGCGCTGCATGCTCATGGTCTGGAGCGGATGTGGTTCACGCAGCTCGACGTCAACCGAGCTCGCGGTCGAGTCGTCGGCCTGCACCAGTTTGTCAGTTCGACGAAGTATCACACGGTCCTCGAATTCATCTATGACGGCAAGCGCTATACGTTTTCCGAGCGTGACCGAAATGCCTTCGGTGAGATGATCGGGGTTGAGGGTGCGAAGCTAAAAGCCGAGACGGCACTGGCCGCCATCAAGGCCGACCTGATTGCGGCTGGCAAAACCGATCCTGTGCTGCCACCGATCCAGACGCATCTGATCCCTCAAATCACCATCGCTGCGACCACTGATCGCGGAATGCTGCAGGTGCTGGACGGCGAAACCGGCAAGACGCTTTGGTCGACTCTCGTGGGCAGCCCTCAGCATCCAACGACCGAACCTGCGGTCAGCGACGAGTTTGTCGCCGTTTGCAACGGTTCGACACTGTATGTTTATCGCGTCGCGGATGGCCAACTGGCCTGGCAGAAGCAGGTCGTCGGTGCAGTCGGGGCGGGACCGGCGATCACGGATTCGCTGATCTATGTACCCATGATCAATGGATCGATGGAGACGTATGTGGTGGCCAATCCGCGGCGGCCAAAGATTTTCCGCGCATTCGGCCGCACCGTCGTTCAGCCCGTTGCATCAAGCCAAAGCGTTGCCTGGCCGACCGACAAGGGAAAGCTCTACGTGGGGCACGCGCGGGGCGGCACGATGAAGTATCGCGTCGAAGCCGGCGACTCGATGGTCAGTGCTCCGACATTCATGCCGCCGGATAAAATTTTGGCCACCTCGCTCGATGGCTATGTCTACTGCATCGAGGAAGGCCGCGGACAAATCGTCTGGCGCTTCACCACGGGGGATCCGATCAGCCAAAGCCCACTGGCGATTGGCGATCAGGTCTATACGGTAACCGATTCCGGCGAGTTGTACGCGATTTCGAGCGTCAACGGTACCGAAGTCTGGATGGCGGCTGGCATTCGCTCGATCCTCGCCGGCAACCAAGATCGCATGTACGTCACCGACATGACGGGCAACGTGCAGATCATGGACGCTAAATCGGGCAGCCGGCTGGGTAGCATCTTTGCCACCGACTTAAACCTGAAATTCATCAACGTACAAACCGACCGCATCCTGCTCGGCACACGCACCGGGCTGGTGCAGTGCATCCGCGAACGGGAACTTGTCTACCCAGTCGCCCATCAGCAATACGAGGGTGCAGCACCACCCGCCAACATGCCTCAGAAGGCGGCTCCTGCGCCGGCAGCGGACAAACCGGCGACCGATCCCTTTGCCGAACCCGGCGGAGCCGACCCCTTCGGCGGCGATGCTGCACCAGCGCCCAAGCCGATGCCCGAAGCCGATCCGTTTGGCGGCGACGCTGCCGATCCGTTCGGAGGCGACGCGGAGATGAAGAAGGAAGAGCCCGCGGCACCCGCTGGCGATGATCCTTTCGGGTGAACCGACGCAGCAAAGATGCACCGGTTGAGTGGGCAGTCTGCTGCTAAGGAACCCAAATGGACTTGGCGGTGATGACTTCCACACCTTTGGGCAACGGCAGCGGCACGGACGAGATGGTGTAGAACGCGAGTCCGCGGTAGCTCGTCAAATACTGATAGCTCTGCCAAAGCAGCCCGCCAGCCGCGTGTACTACCAACGACCGCGGCTCGCGGCTGACGATACTCAGGAACTCGTCCCCCTCCAGGTGCACAATCACTCCAGAAGCGCGCAGGGCATTGGCAGTGGCCGCAGCTGCGGCGGCGGCTCCAGCAGCAGCTCCAGCACTCATGGGAAGATCCTCAGTCGCTTGGGGTCGGGCATTGTCGTAAGTCGACGCGATAAAGCCGTCGAACCTGGCACCTACCTATTCGCCGAAACTGCCCGACTATTGGACGGAGCGAACCAACCGGTCCGCTAGGTCCGCTTGAACCGACGATCGAGCTCTTCTCGCGTGAATACTAGCGACGTCGGCCTGCCATGCGGGCAGTGGTGTGCGTCCTGGCAAAGATGACGCTGGGCCAGCAGGGCCGTAATCTCTTCGCCCGATAAGCGATCGCCCGCCTTGATCGCTGCCTTGCAGGCGATCATGTGCAGCAGTTCATCAAGCAGGTCACGTTTCTGTGGCGCTTTGCCCGCCGAAAGCAAATCGTCGACGATCTGTCGCAGCAATTCCGCCGGTCCAAGATTGGCGAGCATCGCCGGATAGCTGGAAACGAGCAGCGTATCGCCGCCGAATGGCTCGATCTCGATACCAAGCTGGCTTAGCGTATCCTTTGCTTCCAGTGCCGCTGCTGATTCCGCCGGAGCAAGGCTGACAGGCTCCAGTACGAGCAGTCGCTGGGTTTCCATCTTGCCGGCAACGACCTTCTCGCGGAGTTGCTCGTAGAGTATTCGCTCATGCAGCGCGTGTTGGTCGATAATCACCATCCCCTCGTCATTCTCGGTGACGAGGTAGCGATTGTGAACCTGAAAGCCGAGATGTGACGGACGCTGAGGATGTGCGTCATGACGGACCGCGACGTTTCCATGGCTCGGACTGTCGCTGTAAGACGCACCCAGTGACTCAGCGAGGCGACCAGCGGACTGCGGACCGCTTGGTGGTATGTAGCCTGGTCTCGGCCCGCCCGGCACTGCGGACCAACTGCGATCCAGCTGGGTCAATTGAAGCGGACCTTGTTGCGGACGATCAAACTGCAACTCCAGCAGGCTTTGAGTTGCATCGTCCATTTCCGCCGTGGCGACCTCTCCTTGTGTTCGCGCGACTGCTCCTTCCAGTTGCCCCTTCGCCCATTCCACAAGTTCACGCCGATGCTGCTCGGCTGCGGCCGGGTCGTGAGCGGCAATGCCCTCGTCGGCGGATGTGCCACCTCCTACGCGGGCCGTGAGATCACTGGCGAGAAACTTGGTTCGCAAGGTTCCGAGCAGCAGCGAGTAGACACGGCCGCTGTCGGCAAAACGTACTTCGAGTTTCGTGGGGTGAACGTTCACATCGACCGCGTCGCACGGCAGGTCCAGACGCAGAAACGCGATCGGAAAGCGACCGGTCAGCAGTAGCCCGCGGTACGCTTCGCTCAAGGCATGCTGCAGCGCCCGGTCGCGAATGTGCCTGCCGTTGAGGAACAAGTACTGCATCCGGTTGTTGGCGCGGCTGTGCTGCGGATCGGCCACATAGCCGAACAGCTTGGCCCCACCGTCCTGGTTGTCGACAGCGATGAGCGCCTCTTCGAGGTCGCGACCAAAGAACGCCGCGATGCGTTCGCGCCAGCGATCGGTCGGCGGCAGGTCGAAGAGCAAACGGTCGTTGTGCCGGAGGGTGAAGTGAATGCGCGGATGAGCGAGAGCAATGCGGGTGAAAGCCTCACTGCAATGGCTCGTCTCCGTTTGCACGGCCCTCATGAACTTTCGCCGCACCGGCGTGTTGTAGAACAGGTTGCGGATTTCGATCGTGGTGCCGATCGAGGTGCCGCAGGGCGCGATGGGCCTTCGCTCACCTCCGACGACTTCGAGTTCTGCGCCCGCATCCGAATCAGTTGTTCTGCTGCGAATGGTCAGTTGGCTGACTTCGGCGATGGAAGCCAACGCTTCACCGCGGAAACCGAAGCTTCCGACGCGGAACAGATCGTCGGCATCAAAGATCTTGCTCGTCGCGTGACTGGCTACGGCGAGCGGCAACTGGTCGGCCGTCATGCCGCAGCCGTTATCGGCCACACGAATCAGATCGCTGCCGCCACCGGCCAGACTGACGTCAATGCGTGTCGCCCCCGCGTCGACGGAGTTCTCGAGCAGTTCTTTCACCACACTCGCCGGCCGCTCAATCACCTCGCCCGCGGCGATCTTGTTGATAACGCTCGGCGGTAGTTGGCGGATGATGGGCATGCAAAACGTCCGTGCCGAAAAGAATGACCAATGACCAAATCCCAATGAACAAAGTGTACCAGCGACGTGACCAACTATTTGGTCATTGGTGCCTGGTCATTGGTCATTGGTCCTACCCAGCGTCGTCTTGCTGGTACTTCTCGAGCTTGCGGTAAAGCGTACGAGCGCCGATGGCGAGGATGCGGGCGGCTTCCTCGCGGTTGCCGTTAGTCAGCTTAAGCGTCTGCTCGATCGCCCAGCGTTCAATGTCGTCCATGGTCTTACCAACCAGGTCGACGTTCGCCCCGCCAAGTACCACCGGCGCGGCCGCGGAGGTTTCTTCCACGTCCATCAACTCTGGCGGCAGATCATCGACGTCGAGCACACCGTCCTGGTCGAGCACGACCATCGTTTCCATCGCGTTGCGTAGTTGGCGAACATTGCCCGGCCAATCATAGCCGAACAGCCGGCGGGTCACGTTGGGCGAAATACTCCGAATGGTCTTGTGATGCCGCTTCGCAAAGGTCCGGCGAAAGTGGTCCGCGAGCGGAACTACGTCTTCGCGTCGCTCGCGCAGCGCCGGAATAGCAACGGTGACTACCTTCAGCCGGTAATACAGGTCGGCTCGGAAGGTCCCTTTCGCCACTGCGTCCTCCAGGCTGCGGTTCGTAGCGCTGAGTACACGCACGTTGACGCGGATCGGCTTGTTGTCGCCGACGCGGGTGATCGTGTGCTCCTCCAGGACGCGAAGCAGCTTGATCTGCGTGGCCATCGGCATATCGCCGACTTCGTCGAGGAACAGCGTGCCTCCGTTGGCGTATTCGAAGGCGCCGGTGCGATCGGTCACTGCGTCGGTATAAGCGCCTTTCACGTGGCCAAACAGTTCGCTCTCAACCAGATTCTCGGCAATGGCGGCGCAGTTGATCGCGACAATTCGTTTTGCTTTCCGCGGGCTGTTCTGGTGAACGGCCTGGGCAACCAGTTCCTTGCCCGTGCCGCTTTCGCCAGCGATGAGCACGGTGGCGTCGGTGGGAGCGATGCGCTTCAGACGGTCGATCATCGTCTGCATGACGCCGCTGGTATAGATGATTCCCTCGAAACCGAACCGCTCGTCGAGGCGCTGGTTCAGTTCCAGGTTCTGCCGCTTCAAGCGAACGGCATCGGCGGCTTTTTCGGTAATTGCTCGCAGGCGGGCCGGCGTGATTGGCTTTTCGAGGAAGTTGAACGCTCCCTGTTGCATCGCCTCCACGGCTTTCGGCACGGACGCATGGCCGGTGACCATGATCACTTCGGCGTCGGGAAGCGACCGCTTCGCACGGCCGAGGATCTCCATACCATCGACGTCGTTCATCACCAGGTCGGTGATGATGATGTCGAAGGTGTCCGTTTCGATCTTGCGCCCACCCTCTGGTCCAGAGGTGGCGACCGTGAGGGAATAGCCGCTCTTGGCGAGCGCCTCTTCCATGGCTCGCGCCAAGGCCTCGTCGTTATCGACGATCAACACGCGCAGAGGCGCCGCGGCGCCGTCCGGCGAGGCGGAAACATCATCCCGTGACTTCTCTTCAGCCATGACTGGGATGATAGCGGAACCGTGAAGACGCTTCGAGTGGTGGGCAACCTGCCCTGAAACACCCTGCCCCACTAGTTTTTCTTCGCTTCCGCGACCCAAAATATCGTTGGCACGGCTATGGCCTGTCCGGCACGGGCGAGGGCCAAGCGCACCGCCGATTTGGCTTTGCCAAGCAGGCTGCGGCCGCGAAATGGCACAAAGGCCGTCTTGCGAAGCTCTCGCACGTGGAAATGGGGCGTGAGTTGCTCTCGAACATCATCCAGCATGAATGACCGCTGATGACCCCAGCGGTGAAACACTTCGCCGCAGTGCGGGCAGACTGCCTGTTGTTCGGCAAGATTCTCGTTGTAGGGAACGGTGCCCAGGAAGCAGCCCCCCTGTTTGAGCACGCGTGCGACCTCCGCGACGCCCGCAGCGCGCTGTTTGTCGGTTAGGTGCTCAAGCACCTCCGACGCCACGACAAAATCGACCGAACCCGCCTGCAGGGGAAGCTGCTCGATGATCCCGACCGTCGCTTTCACTCCTGTAGCCGCCAGCCGAGCAACCGCCTGATTGTCCGGATCGACCGAATGGATCTGCCAGCCGCGCGCTAGCGCCTGCAGCTCAAAATGCCCGTCGCCGATCCCGATGTTCAAGACATCGGGAGTCTTGTTCCCGGCAATTTTCGCGATGCGTCTGACGAGATACTCGAGCCGCGGATGTGCGGCCACAAACGATTCAGGCGCAGTATTCTGGAAGTGAGTCCAGATCTTCTCTTGCGATGCATGTGCCTGATCGGTCATAGCATTATGCCGAGAATTGTTCGCCCGCGATGCGTGCTGGGGTCGGGAACTCGAGCGTGAACTGCGTGCCGCGTCCCACTTCGCTGTGCACGGCGATGAATCCGCCGTGAGCTTCGATGATCTTCCGCGCCGTCGGCAAGCCGAGGCCGGTCCCGCCGTTCTTAGTCGTGTAGAAGGCATCGAACATCCGCATGGCAGTTTTCTCGTCCATGCCAACGCCCGTGTCGATCAGATCGAGTGCTACACCCGTCCGTGTTAGCCTCGTTCGAGCAATCAGCTGGCCACCGCCCGGCATCGCTTCGATCGCGTTTTTCACCAGATTGACGAGCGCAGCTTGCAGCGTTTCGGATTCCAAACGGATGCTCGGCAGATCTGGATCGAGGTAGCGGACGATCTCAATCCCGGCTTCGCTCGCTTGCGCCGAAAACAGGTCGAGCACACGCTCAATCTGATCGTTCAGGCTGCCAGGCCGCAAGTCGAGCGTCCGTACACGCGAGAAACGCATGAAGTCGGTCAGCAAGTTCTCCAGACGCGTGCACTGCCGGCTGACCATCTCGATTTTCGACAAGGCCCGCCGCTCGCGTGGTGTCTCCGCGTTCGCAAAATCCTCGGCCAGCAACTCCATGTTCATGCGGATCACGGAGAGCGGATTCTTGATCTCATGTGCCAGCGAACCGGCAAGCTGCGCCAGTTCCTGGTAGGCGGAACGGATTCCGTCGAGCGACTGCGGCGGCTCGTCGTTGAGTTCGTCGATGGGCATGAGCGTTAGAAAATGACGAATGACGAAATCCGAATGACCAATGAGCCGTAGTTCTATTCGAATGCGAAGACAGCAGAGTTAAAAGGAGGAAGGGCGTTTCCCTCGCGGGAGAACGCCCTTCGTTTTATTCGCTTCAAACGACCGATGTGCTAGTTGGTCATTCGTGCTTCGACATTCGTCATCGGGACCTTAGCGTCGGCCGCCTCGGTCGCCGCCGCGGCCACCGCCGCCGCCACGACCGCCACGGTCACCACCACGTCCACCGCCGCCCCCTCGGCCGCCACGATCACCGCCACGGCCGCGATCACGCGAGCCGTAGTCCTCGTCGCCGTTGCCTTCGCCGCGCGGCGCGCCGCCTTCAACCACGGCCATCTCATCCGGCATGCCCAGCTCTTCGTAGGCCTTGCGGCGGCTGAGCTTGACGCGGTCGTGGTCGTCGACGTCGATCACGAGCACCTTCATCTCGTCGCCGACGCGAACCACGTCGCCGACTGAGCTGATGTAGCCGCTGGACAGTTCGCTGACATGTACCAGGCCGTCGCGGCCGGGCAGAATTTCGACAAATGCGCCGAAGTCCTTGATGCTGGTCACGCGGCCGTCGTAGATGCGTCCAATTTGCACCGTGGCGGTGCAGGCTTCCACCTGAGCGAGTGCCGCAGCGGCCCATTCCGCGTTGGTGCTGGCGATCGTCACCACACCGTCGTCGTTCACTTCGATCACCGTGCCGGTCGACTCCTGGATGCCGCGGATGTTCTTGCCGCCAGGTCCGATCAGCATGCCGATCTTCATCGGGTCGATCGTTGTGCGCAAGAGACGCGGTGCGTGCTCCGAGATCTCTTCGCGCGGACGCGGAATGACGGTGAGCATCTTCCGGAGAATCTGAATGCGGGCGTCACGCGACTGCTCGAACGTTGCCTTGATGATCTCGGGCGTGATGCCGTCGATCTTCAGGTCGAGCTGAATGCCCGTGATGCCGTTCTGCGTGCCGCTGATCTTGAAATCCATGTCGCCGTAGTGGTCCTCGTCACCGATGATGTCGGTGAGCAGCACCCACTGGCTGTCCGATTCCCGCACCAGGCCGACCGAGATGCCGGCGACCGGGTTACTGATCGGCACACCGGCGGCCATCAGGCCGAGCGTAGCCCCGCAGACGCTCGCCATCGAGCTGCTGCCGTTCGACTCGAGGATGTCCGAGATGACGCGGATCGTGTAGGGAAATTCTTCCGGGTTCGGCAGCACCGGAGCGACGCTGCGCTCGGCGAGCATGCCGTGGCCGATTTCGCGACGGCCTGGGCCGCGAATCGGACGCACTTCGCCGACCGACCAGGACGGGAAGTTGTAGTCGAGCATGAACTTCTTCGAGTACTCGTCGAACAAGCCGTCGACCCGCTGCTCGTCGCGCGAGGTGCCCAGCGTCACCGTGATCAAGGCCTGCGTCTCGCCGCGCTGGAAGAGGGCGCTGCCATGGACGCGGGGGAGCAAGTCGACTTCGCACTCGATCGGCCGCAGGGTGCGATAGTCGCGACCGTCAGGCCGCGTGCCGGCGAGGATCAGATCGCGGATGATCCGCTCCTTCACTTCGCTCCACACGGAGCTGAGGCGTTCGGGCTTGATCGCGCCTTCGGCTTTGGGATCAGGGATCAGGTCGCCGGTGACGCGCTGCTTCAGCGCGCTGACGGCATCGGCGCGAGCGTGCTTGCCGCTGGTCTGCAGAGCGTTGCGGAAGTCGTCGTAGTAGGTGTTCTTGATGCGGTCGAACAGGCCGTCGTTTTCCGGGTCCTGGTAGGCCATCTTCTGGGTGCCTACCTTCTGCTGGAACTCATTCATCATGCCGCAAATATCGGCGATGATCCGCTGGCCGAAGAGAATGGCCTCGAACATATCGGCTTCGGCCATTTCGCGCGAGAAGCCTTCGATCATGGCGATCTGTTCGGAAGTGCCGGAGAGAATCAGGTCGAGATCGCTCTCTTCCAGTTCGTCATGCGTTGGGAAGGCAATGAACTGACCGTTGATGCGACCAACACGAACCGAAGCGATCGGCCCGCGGAAGGGCAGCGGCGAAACGTGCAGCGCCACGGCGCAACCGTTCATGGCCAGGACGTCACCGTCGACCTGCTTGTCGCTAGCCAGCACCATACTTTGGCACTGCACTTCGTCACGGAAGCTGGCCGGGAACAGGGGGCGGATTGGCCGGTCACAGAGGCGGCTGGTGAGTGTTTCCTTGGTCGTGGGCCGACCTTCACGCTTGATGAAACCGCCCGGGAACTTGCCCGCGGCGGCAACGCGCTCGCGGTAGTCGCAGGTGAGCGGGAAGAAATCGATGCCGGGGCGGCCCGGGCCCGAAGCTACGGCGTTGAGCACGACCGTTTCGCCATACTGCACCAGAACGCAGGCGGCGGCTTGTTTACCTAGTTGTCCAGCTTCGAACGAAAGAACGTGGTTGCCAATTTGCTTTTCTACGCGAACCTTCACTGCGGTTTACCTACCTTCTTTTACCTGCGTCCCGGGCGTTCGCTCGCCGAAATTGCGGAGCGACCACGCCAGCAGTTGATTAGCCCTGATCGACTCGCCCAGAGAAAAGACGGGCGGCCGGGGCGCACGATGAAACTTCCCTAGCCGATGGCGCTGTTCACCCTGTGTGAACAGCGGCCCCGACAAGCGCGGAAGTCGTGCAGAGAATCGGTGCAACAGGCCAGTGCCCCCGGAGCGTCGCTCCAGCGGGCAAGCAGGCCTACTTGCGAATGCCCAAGCGGTTGATGATGTCGAGATAACCCTGGGGATTCACGCGGCGCAGATAGTCGAGCAGCGTGCGGCGATTGCTGACCAGCGCGAGCAAGCCACGCCGACTCGAGTAGTCTTTCTCGTGCGTGCGCATGTGCTCGGTCAAGTTGTTAATCCGCGCGGTAAGGATCGCAATTTGTACCTCCGGCGAGCCCGAATCCGACTCGGCCCGGCGATAACCTTCGATCAATTCCCGCTTCCGCTCTTTCGTCACTGTCATGCTTGCCCTGATTCCTTCACGCGACCGAACCCGGGGGCCCAGCCTCGCTAACGACGAATCTCCTCTCGCTACTGCACTTGTTGCCCCAAAGCCATACAGACACTGGGCAACCGGGACTGATTACGATGTCGGTCCAAAAAACTCAAGCCGATTAGTCTACCAGCTAGGGCAACCGATGCAAGGGAGGATTTGCGCCTCCCCAAGGTCGCCTGCGAGCCTTGGCAGCATCAACTTGCACCGTCTTTCTGGGGTTTGCGATTCGACCGATTTCGCCGCCCTTTGTCTCACAAAGCCAGAACGTTATATTGGCCTGCCTTCGGTAAGCCGCAAGCACTCCCGCCTTGGCTTCAAGTCATATGCTCCAAAAACTCGCTTCTACCGTTTTCCTTGCTCTCGCCGTGCTATCGGCTGTCAGCCGCGCCGAAGATTTGCCCAAATTAACTCCGGCCGCCGAAGCCAAACAGCACGCGGGGGCGGAGATCACAGTCGAGATGGAAGTAATGTCGGCCAAGAAATCGATGAAGCACATGAAAGTGTTTCTCGATTCCGAGGCGGACTTTCGTGACCCGAAGAATCTCGGCGTTGCAGTCGACCTGTTCGCAGCCGGTGAACTGGAGCGCAAGCACGGCACCACCGACCTCACCTCCTTCCTGCGTAACAAACGCATTCGTGTGAGGGGCATCGTATCGATTCGCGAGGACCGGGCCTACCTCGACATCGACGATGCTGCGCGGCTCGAACTGCTGAAGAACTAGCTTCAGCGACTCAGTTTGACTTCGACCCGTTCGCTTTCTCGCGCCCACCTTATGAGTGAGTTATGCGCCGCGCATTTACGCTCGTCGAACTGCTCGTCGTGATTGCCATCATCGGCGTGCTGGTGGCATTACTATTACCGGCCGTTCAAGCAGCCCGAGAAGCCGCGCGCCGGTCGAAGTGCAGCAACAATTTCAAACAACTCGGCATCGCGGTACACAACTACCACGATTCGCTCGGCTCGTTCCCTCCCGGCATGGCCTACTGGGCTACTCCGACGCGGCGGGGCAACTCGCTGTACGCGTTCCTTTTGCCTTACCTGGAACAGAACGGCTTGAATCTGGCGTGGGATTGGAGCAACCCACGCAATAATGTGTCGACCACGACCACGCCGAAGACGACGCACCACGTGCTGCCGATTCTCGTTTGTCCATCGGACCCGATCCCGAATCCAACGGTCGAGTTCGTGAACAGCATGGCAGGCGTGACGGAGGTCTACGCGCTCACCAGCTACGGGGGCAATGCGGGTCGGCGGGGCTTTTCGCCCCCCAGCGCTGGCGCACCAACTAACCCGCCGACCCAGGACGGTGTCTTCTACGTCAACAGTCGCATCGGCTTCAAGGACGTGACGGACGGTACTTCAGGCACCCTCTTGTTCGGTGAACGGCTGCATCGCGATCGTGAGTATGACGCTCTTGCGCCGGGTGCAAACACCGACCCGATCGTAAAGAAGGGCTGGTGGGCTACATCAGGCAACTACGTCTTTGGCATCGGCGATGTCACGCTCAGCGCCTGGGTACCGATCAATTATCTGCATCCCGCCGGTGCAGCGCTCGACACGGCGGCAATTGAAAAACGCATTTGCGCTTTCGGCAGCATGCATCCCGGGGGCGCCAACTTTGGCCTCGTTGACGGCTCCGTGCGTTTCATCTCGGCGACCACGCCGCTGGCCCAGTTGCAGGCGGTGAGTACACGTAGCGGCGGTGAGGTTGTCGGTGACTTTTGACACAGGCTTCTGGCTTCACGGCTTGCATCGAAATACAGAGCGAGTGACACCACCGACTCCGTCGCGAATCATCGCCTAGCTAACAGCGAACGGATGATGGGCAACCAGGCCTCGTCCACCCAGTCCAGATCACCGTAAGGTGTCGTCCGGCTTACAACCCAACCGTGGGATTTCAACGACTCCTGCATGGCGGTTGCAGCAACAACGTTTGTGCTGTGAATGACGACCGGACAAGTCGCAGGCTTTTGCAGCAGGAAATCAGATACGTCACGGCCGCAACCTGGATCAATGCTACTTCCGTGACGGTCGGTCAATAGATTCAGATCGTGATCCAGGCAAATCAGAATCGTCTCGCTCAGATGCACATCAAGCCACTCGGTCATTTCGCATGTAAGACCATTGAACCACCGAATTGCATACGGGAAGTTTTCACGCAGCCGCATCAGTAGTCGTTCGGCACGTCGCTCGTCGTCTTCTAGCATCGCTATGATTGGTTCGTTCATAGCCCCTCGACTGCGCTGGGAAGCACTACCACACTGCGCATCTGCCTGAAGTCAACTTCGAGTGTTGAAGGTGAACGTCGGCGATTGTCACTATTTAGACGGCCAGTCTATCCGCCGATTAGACGGCCAGTCTATCCGCCGACCTGGTAACCGCCAGAACTACGTCCAGCACCAGCCCATTCGTCGCCACCGCCTCGCCGGCGTGGATGGTCGGCGTGCCTTGCCAATCGGTGAAGGTGCCGCCGGCTTCCTCGATGATCGGCTGAACGGCGGCAGCGTCCCACACGTTGAGCATCGGGTCGATCATCACTTCCGCGCGCCCCGTGGCGACCAGCAGATAGCCATAGCAATCTCCCCAGGTGCGCGTGATGTACGCTGCTTGTTCCAGCCGGTGAAAAACGTCGTTGGCCCCGCGTTTAGCGAACGTGTCGACCTGCGACGTGACAACCAATCCTTCACCCAGGGTCTGCTTCTTCGAAACGGTCGCTCGTCGCGGCGGTTGCTGGCCGCGGAAGTGCCAGGTCCCCTGCCCTGCCGAGGCGTAGACCCCTTCGTCCAGCCCTGGAATATAGACATACCCCGCGAGGCTCCGTCCGCCGTGCTCGATGCCGATCATCGTGCCGTACAGCGGTACGCCGCTGATGAACGACTTGGTGCCGTCGATCGGGTCGAGGATCCAGTTGATGCCTGACTGGCCTTCGACCGTGCCCCACTCTTCGCCAATGATTCCATCGCTTGGATAGGCGGCGAGGATCAGGTCCCGGAGCAGCTTCTCAGCGCCGCGGTCGGCCACGGTGACCGGCGAACGATCACTCTTCCGCTCGACATCGAAGTTCTCCTGCTGGAAGTATTGCAGGGTGAATTGACCGGCCTCGCGACCGATCGTGCGGGCAAGTTCCAAGCGGGCGGCAATGTCGGCGGCAGTCGGCGTAGAGGTCATGCCGCTTACAGTACTACGAGCAACACGCGACGGGTAGGCTTGCGACGCAGCGGCCAAGAACGCAATCGGCCGGCACGGGCGAAAAGTCGCCAGGCCGGCCAAGCACTCCAACCAAATTGTCCGAATTGTAGGGTAGTGATGGGACGAACAATATTCACGTCACCTGCCCAAGCAGGCGTCGCAAGGTCTGATTGAGCGTCACATCTCTGAGCTGTCGTGATGCAACCACCGTGCCAAAGATTATCAGTCGGCATCTCCGCCGAAAGCTGATTCCCTGCACTCAGGTCTAGGACCGCTGAAAAGCCACCGCCCAGCCAAGCCGGCCACCAGCAGTCCCAAACCGACCAGCCAGACACGGGGCTCGATCGAGAACGCCAGCGCCAGGCAACTCGTCAGACCCACCCACGCCCAGCCGCGAGAATAGAGCCGGTCTTCCGACTGAAGCTGCAGGGCGGCGAGGTTGGTCACCGAGTAGTACACCAGCACGGTGAAGGCACTAAAGGACCAGGTCGTCCGGACATTGCCGATCAGTGCCAACCCCGCGATGGCCAGGCCCACCACGACCACCGAGGCCGCCAGCTGCGAAGTAAATCGGGGCGCATCCCCACGCCTGCCCATCGCGAGCATCATGCGCGAAAGCCCCAGCACGAGATTCAAGAGCACGCCGAGCATCGCCGTCATCGCGCCGACTGCAACAAACTTTGCGACCGGAGGTGAAAAGGCTTGCGAGACGGTTTCCAGCGGGGCCGCGCCTTCACGCGTCATTCGATGAAGCTCTGGCGCTCCGACTACTCCGACGGCAACTACTGCGACCGCAACATAGAACGCTGCCGAGACGCCTAACGTGACGACAATCGCCCGCGGGATCGTCCGCCGCGGCTCCACGACTTCCTCACCCAGCGTCGCGATGCGTCCGTAGCCCGTGTAAGCGACAAACATCAAAGCACACGCGCGCAGCAGCGAGACAGGCTCAAAACCAGCGCTCAGGTTACTAACCTGCACCGAGGGTGCTCCGGCGATGACAAAACAACAGAGACTGACCAGCGTGATGGAAACAATCACGGTGTTCACCCAACTCGACAACCGCACTCCCAGCAGCACCACGACGGTTAGCAGAATGACCGTGCCAACCGCGAGCGGCACCAGCCAGCGCGAGTCGTGCCCCGTCGAACCAAGCAAGTAACTTGCGAAGCCGAGCGCCGCCGTCGCTGCCGAGGCGGTCTTCGCACACAAAAACATCCAGCCGGCCGAGAAACCGAGCCAGGGCGTCAGCCAGCGATAGCCATACTCATAGGTGCCGCCGCTGACCGGGTGGTTGGCGGCCAGCTGCGCGCTATTGAGAGCGTTGCAGGTGGCCACTAAGGCTGCGACGAGAATCGCCAGGATCACGGACGAGCCGGCAACGCCTGCAGCAATCCCAATACTGACGAACACTCCGGTGCCGATGATCGAGCCGAGGCCCATCATCGTGGCATCAAACAAACCAAGCTCGCGGCGGAGGCTCAAGGGAATCGACAGATTGGCCGAGCTTCAATTCGCCGAGCTTTCGGCAGTCGTGGCTTCGACGTCGTCCATGGCTGGCGGCTTCAGAAGCTGAGAGAGCTTAATCGCTTCCAGCTGATTGCGAGTCTTGGTGGTGACCTCGTCCAGGGCGTGCCGCAGCTTGTCCTGCGAATCGAGCGACAACCCCTCGCCGAGTTCCAGCGAAGAGTCGTACGGGCCTTCAATGGCTTCGATCACCTCGAGCAGCGAGATCTGATCCGCTGGCTTGGTAAGAGCGTAGCCACCTTCCACGCCGCGTGTGGAACGGAGGATGCCATGCGTAACCAGGTTACGGAGGATCTGCAGCAGAAATCGCTCGGGCATTTTCCCGGCCGAAGCGAGTTGGCTGCAGGGGACCGGGGTCTCCGCTTCCAGTTGCGCGAGCTGCAATGTAGCCCGGACGGCGTAGGCGACGGTTCGAGAAAGTTTCATGGCGGCAGTCCATTGGCCGCTCGTCAGGCAGGCGAAGAAGTCGCATTACCAATCCGAGCGGCAGTCAGGTTCGATCCGTAGGTTTTGGTGCTGGCTCCCAAGCCAAGGCCCCGAGAGTGTTTCCACGCCCGGAACGTTCAGATTCTTGAACACGACCACGCGCTTACGGTATTCGACCTGGATTGCATTGTCAACCAAATCTATTGGCGTTTAAGGGTTTGCTGCTTATCCATTTCCGGCCGCCACTCTTAGGTGCTGCCGTTACACGGTCGCAACGTCCACATTCTCGCGGCGCTGTGGGTAGGAAAATTCCACTAACCCGAGCTACTCGACTCGCGCTTCTCGTCGATCGCGTTCTCCCTGAAATGAATGGGGAGAACGACTTCAGTGATATCGGCCACGATTGATCTGTCCATTACCCTCAAATGCCGGGGGAGTATTGCAGCGGATTTGCGGCCCGAAGAGGTAGCAGGGCTACCGCCCGCGCGCTCGCAGAGCCTCGCCGAAGAGGCGGAAACTACTTACAATGCGTACACTTCCGCTCGTCCAGAGGTTCATCCTCTCGCATCACCCTTCAGACGATTGAGCGGTAACAGCCTCTGTAGCATTCAGCCCCGTCGCCAGGGTCCATGACCACCACGCCCAGCAGCCGAGACAAGTTGCCCGCAGCTATGCCCGACACCGCAATTTCTGGGTCGTCCGTGATTTGTGTCAGCATCGGCCGCGGGCGGCACAAGGCGATGATCGCCGAACACAAGCACCTCGCCGAACGAGGCGTGAAGCTAGTCGAACTACGACTCGACTACATCGCCACGCCCGTGAACCTCCGCCGCCTGCTGCCGGAGCGGCCTTGCCCGGTGGTCATCACCTGCCGCCGCGACCGCGATGGCGGCAAATGGCTGAAGCCGGAGGAAGAGCGGTTGATGCTGCTGCGGCAATCGATCGCCAGCGGCGTGGAGTACGTCGACCTGGAAGATGACATCGCCGGGAAGATTCCGCGATTCGGCAAGACGAAGCGAATCATCAGCTACCACAACTTTCAGGAAACGCCGGAAGACCTCGCCGGTTTGCACGCGCGCATGGCTGCGCTCGATGCGGACATCGTCAAGATCGCGACGATGGCCCACAGCCCGCACGATAACGCCCGCCTGCTGCACCTTTCGAAGACCGCAAAGGTTCCGACCATCGCGCTGGCCATGGGGGAAATTGGCACGCCGTCGCGAGTGCTCGCTGCCAAGTTTGGCGCTCCGCTGAGCTACGCGACGTTTCATGCAGAACGGAGTCTCGCGCCGGGGCAACTCAGCTTCGAGCACATGCGCGATATGTATCGCTACGAGCAAATCAACCGCGAAACCGAATTCTTCGGCGTCATCGCCGATCCCGTCGCGCATAGCCTCAGCCCGAACATCCACAATGCTGCGTTTGCCGCAGCGGGGCTGAATAAGGTGTATCTCCCGTTCCGCGTATCGCGCGAGCAGTTGAAGACGTTCCTGACCGACTGCGAAGCTCTCGACGTGAAGGGACTGAGCGTCACGATTCCGCACAAAGAAGAAGTCATCGAGTTGCTCGACAAGGTCGACGATGCGACGCGTGAGATCGGCGCTTGCAACACGGTGGTGTGGCGCGAAGGCAAGCGGCTGGGTTACAACACCGACGCTCGCGCCGCGATGGCCAGCCTCGATCACCTGTTCGGCGGCGATGAGGCGGAATCGGGCTTAAAAGGCAAGCCTGTTCTGCTGCTTGGTGCCGGCGGCGTGTCGCGAGCGATTGCCTACGGCCTGAGTCGCCGTGGGGCCGAAGTGCTGATCTCGTCACGCACCGACGCTCGGGCTGAGGAACTGGCCAACCGGTTCAAGTGCCGCACGGTTCCTTGGAACACCCGGCATTCGCAGCAGGTGGAGTTGATTGTGAACGGCACGCCGCTCGGCATGCATCCCAACCTGGACGAGTCGCCCGTCGATCAGCGATTTCTTTCGCACGAAATGACGGTGTTCGATACCGTCTACAACCCCGAACAGACGCTGTTGATCAAGCAGGCTCGGGAAGTCGGCTGTCGCACCATCACCGGGGTTGATATGTTCGTGGCGCAGGCGGCGCTGCAGTACAAACTGTTCACCGGCCAGGCTCCGCCGGTCGATCTGATGCGCAGCGTGGTGCGACGGACGATCAGTGCGGTGCGAGTGTAAGCGCCAGCCTGCTCTTTGGCTGATCTGGCAGGCAAGATTGTCTGCCCCACCAAAAACTGGGTGACGGCGAGTGAACATCTATCTCATCGGCTATCGCGGTTCCGGCAAGAGTACGGTCGCGCGCCATCTGGCGACCATGCTCTGGTGGAACTGGCTCGATGCCGACCCACATTTGGAGCAGCGCGCGGGGCGCACCATCCGCGAAATCTTTGCCACCGACGGCGAAGCTGGTTTTCGCGACCTGGAATCCAAAGTCATTCTTGAACTCGCTGGTTATAGCCAACTGGTAGTGGCGCTGGGCGGCGGCGCTGTGCTTCGCGAGGACAATCGCAAACTGCTCAAAAGCAGCGGCCGGTGCGTGTGGCTGAAGGCTTCGCCGGAATTGCTTTGGTCGCGCATCGAAAGCGATCCAACGACCAGCGAGCGGAGGCCGAATCTCACATCGCAAGGTGGTGTTGATGAGGTCCGCCGACTGCTCGGCGAGCGAACACCGCTGTACGAGGAGTGCGCCGCCTTCACCGTCGACACCGATGGCCGATCGCCGTTTGCGATTGCCTCGACGATCGCCCGCTGGGCCGAGAAGGAGTTGCGGCTGGCGTGAATGCGATCCTTGCCATTCCACTGGAGCTTCGTCTGCTGGGGCTCTTTCTCATCGGCCTCGCGCTCGGTGGGCTCGTCAATTGGGCAATCTACTCACTGGCATGGAACCGACGGGCGATCAGCCCTTGGTCCCCTGCGGATGCCAAAGCACCGCAGCGACGCGCATCGGATCGGCTACCGGTTTTCGGTTGGCTGGGTTTGCGACGCGAGAGGCAACTGCATGGGCCGAGCTTCTGGGTTCGGCCGCTGCTCATTGAGCTAGCGATGGGCGTCGGCTTGGCGACGCTCTACTGGTGGGAGGTGAGTGGTGGCCTGCTACCTGACTCGATTCCTCAAGTCGTAATCGAAGGGGAAATTGCGTCGTTGCACGTGCAGTTCCTCGCACACGCAGTGCTGTTCGTGCTCCTCATGGCCGCAACCTTCATCGACTTCGACGAGAAAACGATACCTGACTCGATCACCGTTCCGGGCGTCTTGCTTGCGCTGCTGCTGGTCACCATCTGGCCGAACGCTTTGTTGCCCGTGCCGTTTTTGCATCGAGCGGCAGCGGTCTCGGTGCCCGGGCCGCTATGGCTGACGTCGTCTGCTACCCACTGGCCGGCGTGGCTCGATAGCTGGCGAGGACTTTTAATCGGTCTGGCCGGATATCTGAGTTGGTGCCTGGCGGTCACACCGGCAACCATCACTTCTCGCCGCGGCGTGGCGAAGGGAGTGAGCTTTTTCTTTGCGAGCATCAAGCGCCATGGCACGTGGCTGCAACTCGTCGTGCTTTCCGCGATGGGCCTCGTCGCCATCCCGCTGGTCTGGTGGCTGGCGAATGGGGGAAGCATTGCTGGGGAACACTGGCGAGGGATGCTCACGTCGGTCGTCGGCATCGTACTTGGTGGTGGCCTGGTATGGGCGATTCGCATTGTTGCTTCGCTCGCTCTGCGCAAGGAAGCGATGGGCTTTGGCGATGTGACGCTCATGGCGATGATCGGCGCACTGCTTGGCTGGCAGGCCGCGTGGCTGGTTTTCTTTCTGTCGCCCGTGGCAGCGGTGGTGGTTTCGCTCGTGAACCTGCTCCTCACGGGCCGACGCGACCTGCCCTTCGGTCCCTACCTTGCCCTGGCCGCCGTGTTTGTGGTCGTGCGCTGGGCCTGGCTTTGGCAGCACTATGCACGCGACATCTTCAGCCTCGGCTGGATGCTGATCGCGATCCTAGGCGCCTGCTTGATGCTTTTGATGGGGATGCTGATGCTGTGGCGGATTGTTGAAGAAGCACTAACTCGCGATTAACGCTTCTTTCGTCCAATTTCAGAGCTTCGGCTTATCGCTGAGTTGCATGCCGGCTCGAACCGGACAAGAATGTCCGAAGCCCGCCAACGAACTCTCTCTCCCCAGGCCGATGACTCATCCCCTGCCGAAAGCGCTTGGATCACTGCTTCTAGTTACGCTTGCCATGACCGCGCTACGCGCCGAAGCGCCGACGCCAGCCACTGCACCCACGTCGGAAAGCGAAGCTCGCGGCCGAGCCAGGCTCTTGCACGAAACGGTGCATGCCACGCTGCAGTACGTCCATCACGAGTATTATCGCGAGGACGAAGGGCTGGCGATTCCAGCAGAAACTCTCAAGCGGATGTTTCGCGAGGTCGCCGAGCGGCAGAAAGTGGAGTTGCGCTGGCTGGCGGTCGACGGCCAGGCAATGAACGCCGATCACAAGCCGCGCAACGACTTCGAAAAGCAGGCCGCCGCGGCGATCGGCGCCGGCAAGGAGGAGTTCGAACAAACCACCGACGGCAAATATCGCCGCGCCGCCGCGATAACGCTCACCAGCGAATGCCTGAAGTGCCATCTGCCCAACCGCAAGAGCAACGAGGATCGCTCGGCCGGCCTGATTGTGACCATCCCGCTCGCCCAACCTTGAAATCCCGCTATTGCGATGCCGCTGGAACTCGACTTCGACAAGAGCGTTGCCGATTGGGCCGTGGACTGCCCGCCAGCCGTGGCCGTGTTCGAGCGACTAGGCATCGACTATTGCTGCGGCGGCAAATCGCTGGAATACGCTTGTCGCCAGGCCGGCGTGGAGCCGAGTGTGCTGGCGGAGAAGCTCAGGGATGCGGGGTGCAAGTAATTCGTTATCCGTTTTTAGCAGTCAGTTCTTGCCCACCTGCATGCGCTACAGTCGCCACTAATAACTGATCACTGAGGACTGAAAACTTCCCTACACTAACTCCCGAATCGGCTCGGTGCCGAAGATCACGCGATCTAGCTCGGCTGGAATGCCACTGGCCAGCCGCAATTGCGGAACGTCGAACAGCGTGTGCATGATTGTGGCGATCAGGTTTTTGTTGGTGATCGGTTCGGTCGCCGGCGCACCGGCTTGCCGATCGGATTGGCCGATCACTTGGCCCATCTTCAGTCCGCCGCCGTAGAGCAGCAGCGGCGCGAGTTCGCCCCAGTGGTCGCGGCCTCCCTTGGCGTTCACTTTGGGCGTGCGGCCCATCTCGCCACAGCAGACGAGCAGGATTTTGTCGCTGAGGCCGCGTGCTTCGACATCCTCGATGAACGCAGACACCGCGTGGTCGAACGGTGTGCCGCAGTAGTCCATCCCTTCTTCCATCGTCGCGTTGTTCGTGTCGGCGTGCATGTCCCACACAAAGTTTGTCGTGACGGTCACAAAGCCGGCGCCGGCCTCGCACAGCCGACGCGAGAGGAGCAGCAATTTGCCGAGCGACGAGACGTGGTCCTGGTAACGCTTGTAGTTGTTCCAGCGCTTGCTGATTTTATCGTGGCTGATCAGCTTGCTGGTGTCGTAGCGCTCGACGAGTCGCGGATCCTCTTTCGACAGGTCGAACGCTTCGGCCACACCGCCCAGAATCGTCTGGAACGCCTGCTGGGTCATCCGATCGAGTTGCGACCATTGTTCGCCCCGATCGAGACCGCGGCGGAGACCGTCGAGATTGGCCAGCAGATTGCGGCGGTCATCGACGCGATCGCGTGCGATGTTGAGTTGCAGGTTGTTCTGCGATGGCCCGTCGCCCCCCGGCACGAACGGGGCGTAAGCGCCGCCGAGCGAACCAGTCGACTCGAAATTGCCGAACTGCGTGACGGCGGGCATCGCCTCGAGGTCAACTGCCCGCGGAAACAAGGCCACATTGCGCGGCATGCCGTCGCGCGGGTGATTGGAGCCTGCCAAGCGGGCATAAAGCGAGCCGAGATTTGCCCCGTTCGTGTCCTTGCCAACGATCGGCTTGATGTCGTGATTCCCGTCGCCGGTCATGAACGAGCGGACTACGGAAACTTTGTCGGCGTGCCTCGCGAGCTTCGTGAGCGTGCCACCATAGGTAACGCCGGGGAGCGAAGTGCTCGTTTCGCCCGTCACACTCCGCACGCCGGCAGGGGCCGACATCTTGGGATCGAACGTCTCGGCTTGAGGCGGCCCGCCATGCATGAACAGAAAGATCACCGACTTATCGGTGACCGGTACTCCCTGCGAAGCGGCCGCCGCCCGACCCGCGAGCAGCTGCGGCAGCGTGAGGCCGCCAAGGGCGAGGCCGCCTACTCGCAGGAAATCACGTCGGCTGGTCGAGCGATCGACGAAGGAGAGCATCGGCGGCGTTCCCGAGGGGGTGAGGCAGGTGCATCGGGCGGTGCTTATGAGTGTAGTGCGGGCGGAGAGGGGAAGTAAACCGTCGCGCGAGAAGTTGGAAATTTGTAAGCAGCAAACCGTAACATCCTGCCCCACCGTACGCTCTGAAGGGTGTCGGCTGACCGACAGCCGAGACCAACACCCTCACCTGAAAGTGCCCGAGCCATGAAACGCCTGCTCAAGAACAACCCAGCCGATCTTCGCTTCGCGGTCTCCGTCGGACTGGCAATCGCCTTCAGCCGGACCGCATTCAACGCCGCGGCTGATCATTTCGGATTCGTAGGCGGTCTGGTGGCAGCAGCCGCTTGCGGTGCACTAGTGGCGCTGGCAGTCGGTCTGATTTGGCCCGCGCCGAAGAAGGCCAGCCCCGAAGCGCTCGCCGCCGCCGAGTAGACCTTGGCTCAGGCGGTCACTTGCTGGCTATCTTCAGCGAGTTCAAAAACGCATCGACTTGCGGCCGTGTGAGCTTGTTGCCGGCCGAGCGGGCGAAGAGAGTTACCACGACGGAATCGTTCACCTGTACATCTCGCTCGACCTGATAAACGGTTCCGCGCGTGGTGACTACTTCATAGGCTTCGTGGCCGGCGTAGTCTAACCGCGGCTGATCGTCCAGCGAGCTACGTCCGCGATAGCTGATGCGAAAGATTAAGTATTCGGCCGACTGATTCCAGGCCTTGACCGGCCCGCAGTCGGCCGGCCAGCGATACTCCTCCACGAACTGCGGATTGTTCGAGCCATCATCTTTGAACGTGGCCTCCTGCGGCATAGAAACCGAGCAGAGCCCGCTGCGGCTGCTCACCGTTTTCCAACCGGCCGTCGACAGTCCGCCGAGCATACTGCCAAGGTTCAGCCGGCTGCTTGCTTCGGCGGCTATCGATGAGGCGCTCGCCGTCGGGCTGAGACGCAACGACTTCACGAAATGGTCGACGTCGGCTTGCGTCATGCCGTCGCGAGCATAGGCATTGAGCACCAGCCATTCCTGGTCGTGGATGCGGATGTACTGGTGCCGGGCATACTCAGGCCCTGTGCCCGGCGGCAGGATGTATTCGTCGGTTTCGAAGCCCTGCACCTGGCGCTGCTGAAACTCGAAAGCGAGCAAGTTATTGGGCGTATCGTGAAAGATCGCCATGTCGCGGCGAGGCAAACGATCCGTCAGGCGATCGGTCGTAAGATGGGCGAAGCGGAGCGCGGCGCCGGTATAGAACTTCTCTTTCGGCCACCAGGCGGCATCTCGATTTTCACCTTCGTGATTCTTAGCGTCGCGACCGATTTGACCTTCCGGCAGTTCAACCGAATGTCCGCCGATCGTGACGCGTTTCCAGCCGGCGCGTGCCGGAGGGATGGGCGGCAAGGCGACGGGAGCAACGACGATGGGCATCGAGGGCATCGGCGCCGCGCCGCCCTGCGGCAGTGAGTGACTCGCTGCGGTGCCAGGCTCGGAGCCAGCCGCGGAAATCGCCTTGGCTGCGCCGGCCTGGTGGTTTTGATACGCTGCCAGGCCGAACACGACCAACAACACCAGGCAGACTCCAATGGCTCCGCAGGCCGCCAAGGTCCGCAGTCCGATCGAGGTAGACGCTTGTCGCCCTGCGGAGGGTCGAACCAGTGGCGAGTTTGCAAGCGGCGCCAGGCTGGCCGAGACAATCGCGATCGGCTGACCACATACCGGGCAACCTAGACTCTGCCCGATCAAATGCTCCGGTGCGCTGAACGCCTGACCACAGCGGCAACTTACATAGATGCTCATGCTCGCTGTCGCCTCTTCCAATGGATGAACGCGCCTTTCGAACGCCTCAACACAAGGACCAATCTAAGCTGCACCTAAGCGAAACGCCACAAACATGCCACTTAGATTGTTTGACGCCCTGATGTCTTCCGCGCCATAATCGGTGCCGGATTAAGGAAAAATTCGTGATCGGCGGCATTGCTTCTCGTCGCTTCCACCCACGCTCCTGCACCAACTGGACCTTCCTATGCGCAGAGTTCTGTGGCTTGTCCCGGTCCTCGCCTGTTTGCAAGGCTGCCAGCCATCTCAGTCGCCGACGGTCGACACCAACGCACAGGCGGCCGTGGAGCCTGCGCCAGCCTCGCCGAAAGTCACGCCTCCCGTTGTGCCCCCTCCACCGCCGGTAACGACCCAACCGGTGGCGAGCAGCTCGCCGGCGCCGGTCGAAACCGCTCCTAAATCTAGCGGCCCCACGGAGCCCCCGACTCGCGTGCGGCCAACTCCGCCCGCGGAGGTGCGAACCATCCGCGAAACGCCACTCACCAGCAACGGTGGAGCGATCGAGCCTCCGCGAGTCACGCTCTCGGCGGCTCCGGGGCTGTTCCTGGCCATCGACCGCGAGGTCTTCGATGTGCGAACCGGTGAAGTGGTTGGCGAAACGCACGACTATGCCACCAGCTTTCCAAATGCGCCAACGGCCCTCAGCCGCGATGGCCGTTACTTCGTTTCGATGCAAAGGGAGGCGGGCGCTTCGCAGTCGAGTCAAGTCGTAGTTTCCGACACCACGACTGGCGAGATTGTGCAGCAGTGGGAAACGGTCATTCCCGGCCATGATTCCGAGTTCACCTTCCTCGCATTCACGGAAAACAACCGGGTCTTCGCGATCGGTTCTTTCCCCTTCCAGAAGTCGATGCTCTACACCTGGGATGTCAACAGCGGCAAAGTAGTGGAACAGATCGAGGGCAAGATGGTGTCCTCGAGCGAGCGGCCGGCGATCAATCGCAATGGCAGTCTCGTGGTGGTGAAGGGGAACGAGGGTCACCTCCTGTTCGATGTGAAACGCAGATCGGTGCTCGCTAACTTGGAAAACAACGACGCGCTCGGCGAGCCGCTGCTTACGGAGTTTTCGCCCGACAGCCAGAAGATCTTCAAGGAGAGTCCGCGAAAGTGGACTGTGTGGGATCTTAGCGGCAATGTCATCTCGCAGTCCGGCGGATCGAACGTCCATGCCCTCGCCTGGCTGCCGGACGCCAGCGGCATGCACTGCGGCAGCACCGCTATGCATTGGAAGTATGGCACGCTCTGGCGAGGTGCTCCGAAGATCGCCCAGTACTTGGGCGTTTTGGGTGATGAGTACGTCGTGTACCAGGTGCGAGAGCATAAGTCGACTCGCATCGATGTCGTTCGCTGGCCTCTGAAACAGGTGCAGGACTCTATCGCCGCGATGGAGCGCGGCGACGGCCTCGTGAACTACGGCGATGAAATCTCGGCGACCCTCGAAATGGGCGAGGTCCGCTTCGCGAACCGCGAACAAGTGCAAGCCGAACTGCTGACCGCAATTCGCACCACGCTGACGAAAACGGGCTTTAAGCTAGTCGCCAATGCTCCTCTAAAACTTGTCGCCCGTTACGCCGAAGCAAGCAGCGGACCCATCCTGCTCGCTGGCCGCGACCCGGTTTACAAGAGCCATATGGCGATCCTGCAGGAGCTTACCGATCCGCTCAACGCAAACCGTGCAGCCGCGGCTCAGAGCTACGAACAACAGGGCATCGTCCGACGCGATGGGCCCTACTTGGAGATTCGCATCGGCCAGCATGTACTGAGCCAGGGTCAGGCGTCGAGCACCGGCCCTGAGGGGACCCACTGCTCGCTCTACCTAACGATGAAGTTCGAGGGTGAGGACGAGATACTTTGGACCGGGAAATACGGCCGATCCGGCGGCTTTCGCGACGGCGAGTCGATCACTCCGGAAAGTCTTCGCAACGGAGCTTTCTCGGGATTGGTGTCCGAACTGTCATTCGATGGACTACCGTATTTTGTTCCTCGCGATGAAAACCTCTCTGCATTGCCGGTTCTTGAAGGCGCACTGGAGTAGGTCAGCCGGCCTCAGATTGTTTTCGTCAGCCTTCGCTAACCGCTGCTTGGTGAAGTACCGCCGCACGGCGCTCACAGTTAGAGTTGTAAGCAACTAAGCGATGTCCGGAGCAAGGCGAACTTCGGCGCTATTTCGCCTATATACTATTTGTGCTTATAGAAGGTCGCTTTCAACGTCTCACTCTAAGGGGGTTCGGATGCCCATCACTCAGGCCACTGGTGGTCGCGCCTTTGCGATTCTGATCGCCCGCTTGGCTTTGCTGTCGGTTTTATCTCTCGCCCTCGGGACAGCGGCACCTAGGTTGGCGCTCGCCCAACGGAGAGATTTTGGCAGTCCTTTAGAACCAGAGCGTGAAAAAGAAGCTGAAGCGGGCCTGCCGATCGGAGAGTCGCTTGCGCCGGTAGTTACGCCAGCGGAAGCCAAGCGGAAGGCTGCAAAAAAGGGCGACCAGCGCGAAGACAACGAACGTGAGGGGCCAAAGGTCTATACCTTCGAGTTTCCAACCGCTGAAATGAAGGCCAAAATGCTGGCCGAGTCGCAAGCGAAAATGAAGCGACTCACCGCCATCCGGCCTGTCACCGTCGACGAATACGAAGCCAGCTGGAAAACCGACCTCGAAGTGACCGACCAGCCGGCAGGCGAAGTTCTGAAAGGGCTGTTCGCAAAGCTTGGTGTCCCTCTCGCAGCGGATCCGGAGACCACGAAGCTGCTAGACAAGCGGGTCACGCTGCTTTGTGACGACTGCTCGCTACTCGAGGCAATCGAACGGGTTTGTGAGCGAGCCGGGGTTTATGCCGACTACTCGGGTCTCGGCCAAGGCGATGGTGGTGGACTCGGCCAGCTGATGGCCTTCATGTTCTGCCCGCCCTCCGAAAAGTCGGCTGAGGCCGACCAGAAAACATCGAAGGGTGAAGAAACAGAAGCCCAGGAAGCGACGCCGACGGAGAATGTCGTCCGGCTTCGCTCGGGAAAACGGCCGACACCTTTAAAGTTTGTCGGGCCCGCGACGATCGAAATCTCGCAGCTCATTGAAAACGCTCCCTATGCCGCCGGATCGCTAAGCGTGCGGGTGTATCTCGCCGGTCTGCCAGCCGATCTGGCTCGGCGGCACGAACTCGAAGATCTTTTGCAAGTGGAGTTCGCGCCCATCCTCGATCAGGACAAGAACGTTCTTGCCAAGAATCTGTCGACCCATCGCCGCTGGTTGGAATTGCCGACCATCCAGTTCCAGGAGCACTACTGGCAACTCACCAACCTGCTGAGGCGGTCGACGGAAATTCACGTATCGGGAGTGGTGAAGATTTCCATTCCGACGCGTGTCACCACACTCGTGATCAAAGGCGTCGATTCGGGTGCGAGCACCGAAGCCGACGGCTGGCGGATGGAACTGCTCAAGGTGAGAACCGCCGACCCTGGGCTTCAGTTCGGCGATGAGAGTTCGCCGCGGAACCACAACGTGACGTTTAAGTTGACCGGCAAAAATGCAGGCGTCTTAGACCTGCGAAAGAGCTTTTTCTTTTTGGACGCGGAGGGCAACCAGCTCGAGTCGCTGGTCAGTTCTATCAGCGCCGATCAGCTGACGACAAGAACGGGCGAACTGGCGACCTATCGGGGCGATATGGTGCTCCGAGGCAAGCCCGTCATCATCATCGGCAAACTATTCTCCGAGTCCCATGACGTGAGCTACCCCTTGGAGCTGACGGCTCCGCTCCGATCGTTCGCCGAGCAGCCTACGGAACTGCAAAAACTGCAGTTCGAGGGAAGCTCCCCCGTCTCGGTGGCGGTCACAGAACTGCTTCCCAAGGAGTTCATCCCGAAAGCCAAGCTCGCGGTGACGAATCAATCGAACAAGGACATCGACCAGGTGAGCTTCAACTACACCTACCTGGATGAGCAAGGACAGGAGATCGGCCGATTCATTGGTTCTGTCTCCGGACAAGCGACGTTCGATGGCAAGCCGTCGGTGTGCGTAGCTGCTGGGAAGACCGCCAGCGAAGAGACCTCTCCTGGATTCATGCCTAAGGAGACAGCCCAGGTGCGCATTGAACTGACTAGCGTGACCTTTATGGATGGAAGCTCCTGGCACGCGCCGGAAAAGGGCTTACTGAGGCGTCGTTTGGAAGGGCCTCCCGGTCCGACAATACGGTCCCCTCGAGACTACCTCATCCCACCGCCTGTCGCGCCCAAGTAGCGCGGCCATCGCACTGACTCGCCGTTTCGGGGAGATTGCAATAGACCGGCATCTACGGAGATTTGGAGCAACGGTACCGCAGCTTGTACCAGAGACTGTCGCGTTGAGTTTGTCAGCGGCCGCAACCGAATGAGAATGGGATTGAAGCCGCACAGAGCACCACACCACTGGATTACCGCTATGCGAAACCAACGGAGAGCGTGGGCCGCCTTTGCTGTCGGTGTCGTCGGGTTCTTCGCTGGACTGGCCTTGGACCGGGCATTGTTCTGGACTGACAACTCGTTCTCAGTCCTGCTCGCACTGCCAACTGCGCTGCTTGGAGCGGGCATCTGCTATTGGGCGATGCCCCGCAATGCTTGATTGGCCACTACGTGCACGCGAGTCGTGACCTACTCGTGTGCTGCTGGCGACTAGATAAGTCCGCTTTCAGCAGCGGCAAAACAGGCGATGCCAAATACAAGCATCCCTACGATGAGCATCGCGACACCGATGAGCAATTTCCCGCGGTCTTTCAGATTTGATTCCAGCAAATCAACTCGGGGACCAGAGCGATAGAGAGTCATGCCCCCAATGCGGCCCCAAACGGACCGTAGTGAGCCGAAATTCTTTCTGAGCGATCGGAATATCAGAAACATTCCGATCCACGCCACGATGGTGGCACAAGTCACTGTGGCGTAATACGCCGGTAGCAAAAAGCTCGGGTCCATGCCCACATTCTAACTCATACTAACGAAGATAGCCGCCTTGCGAACTCCTTCGGGTCACCTTCGCTCGCGCCAGCTTCCCGCCCTACAATGCCCGCATGTCCGAGAAGCCGAATGAACTTGTGGCCGAGATGCTCACCCTGGCTCAGTGGGCCTGTGGGAGTGCCGTAGTTGCCGGGTTTGCTTACGCTGTTTGGTCATACCTGCGCATCGCAACTGACATTCCGAATACCAGCTTCTTCGCAGCAATCTCTAACCCGGTAAGCATGTCTGCGAGGGGACGAGCTTATCGGGACAGGCATTTTGCAGCTATCCTCCTCATGGTCCTTGCGGGCGTCCTGGGTGGGATTATCGAGGGCTGTCTGAAATGACCTACCTACGCTTCGGAGTTCGCGATTTGCTGTGGGCGATGGTGGTGGTGGGTTATGGGCTACCCGCTGGACTAGTCGCCGAAGTCGATGTCTTGTGGAAAACCGCGAATTCGTTCGTCGTTCTGCCGGCATTCCTGCATGGTCATGTATCTGCCATTCCGAGCGCGATTAGGGTCGCGGTAGATAAACTCGATCCATGCATCCAGCGAACCGGGTGATTCGCTTCGTTCCAACTCGGCAACTACGGTCTGAAGGTGCTCGATTGTTTCGCGGAGATTTCCTAGCACCCATTCCTTGTTCAGCTTTTCCATCGATTCGCCTCCGTTTCTGAAGACTCTGAGTGACGGGGATTTCGCTTGCCAGCCTCATGCGAAAGTAGCCTTAACGCACCGCAGCAGGCCGGAGATACATCGAACTCGTCTCGTTGCATTGTGCACCGGTGTCGTGGTCACTTGAGCAGTGAGTATCCGTGTTGCTGCTTCGCCGACGAGGAAGTTATAGTTCGGACATTCGCCGCTAACCCAAATGCAATGGAGCATCTATGCGGGCCTACTTTGCTCTGCCTGTCGTGCTCGCCGGATTTCTGACCGCGGTTCAGCCGACCGCTTTGGCTGCGGAGGCGGGCCCTGCGCCGCGTGAGGAACGTGGCGTTCGAGATGGGCGTGCCTTTTCGCGGGCCTACTACGTTCCCGATTTGGTCGTGATCCGAGTGCCGGAGTCGCCGCGGGCGGCGATGGATCGGACTTTGCGCATTCTTCAACTCGAATGCCCGGCCACCCGCGGCAACCTGATTGGTTTCCCAACGCCGATGGCGATTGTCGCTTCGCTTTCCGAAGCGGGGCATGCGGAGTTCGCGGCCTACCTGGCGGAGGTCCGCGCGGTCCAAGCGGAGCGGGCGAAGGTGGGGGAGCAGACGAAGCGTCTGGACCGCGCCTTGCCCGGTTTTGAGGAAAGCGTGCAGCGGGCCGTTCGCTTTACAAATGTTCAATAACTTGTTAAAATAACCGCTACGCTCCTCTCGGCCGGAAAGTCGGTCGTGAGGCGTTTGCTGCTGCGCGGTGGTGGAGTGGGAGGGTCGTCCGCTACCGGCGCTGCGATGGTGATCTTTCTCAATCCGGTTGCTGGAACTCTTGTGCTGGGTCGGGTGCTTTCCTGTGCGGAGCCGGCGTGCGCACCTTCACTCGCGCGCTACTGCAGGGGCTGTCAAGGCACCTATTCAGGCGTTCTGCGCAGGGGTTGTGAAGGATTGACACCTGATTGCCGGAAGTCATTGTTGGTGCACGATTTGGCGCATTGTAAGTACAGAGCGTAAGTGTTGTACTCGCCACCCGCTGGGGTGGTGTTCAGGGTAGTTCGCTTGAGCCAGCTTGTTTTGAGTGCCTGACGCTTAGTCCGCGCCCTGGACGAACTCGGAGGCTCGCTCGGGGTGGATTGTTTGTGGCGACAGATCTGGCCCTGTTCAGCGGCTGCGAAAAGGTGTTGTGAAGAAAACACCGCGGATCGACGGAAGTGCTTAGGCCAGATAATTTTGCCGTCTAGCGAGCGATGAGCGCAAGTGTTGTACTGGCCACTCGCTGGGGTGGTGTTCAGGAGAGCGGGTTAACAACAACCCGGAGGCAGCGCCTCTTCATCGCTTGGCCCTTAGCCTCTTTGCCTCTTCGCCCTGAACCTCGCCTCGGCCCGGTCTAATCCCGGTGCTCCTGGGCCACCAGGTACGACTTGAGGCTGACCAGGAGCGTGTTGGCCCGTTCGGTAACGTCGCCGCGGCGGCGATCGCGGCCGCGTTGGGGGCGGATGGTGACGCGGACAAGCGTCTTGGAGGTGGGGGCTGTTCGGTTGTCGGCGGCGGGGATGCGGGCCTCGTTGAACTGCATTTCGACGAGGAACGGGACTGGGCGGTCGGTGCTGCGACGCTGCTGCGGAGTCTCTTCCCCTTCGATGCGGAGCACCAGGTGCCCCTCTTCGATGGCTTCGATCTCGGCATGGTGGTCGGCGACGAAGCCGCGCATTTTTTCCACCACCACGTTCAGCGGAACGGCGGTGACGAGCGTGCGCTCGAGTACCTGGTCCGGCAGTGAGCCCCGCAGCCACGACAGCCAGCCGCGTCGCTGAGCCGCCGGCTGTTCACCAGTTCCGCTGATGCCGCTGCCGAGCTGCACGACTCGGTTGCGGCCGTTCTCCTTCGCCTGATAGAGAGCTCGGTCGGCGCGGCGAAGCATCGTTTCGGGCGTATCGCCATTCTGCAGTTCGGTGACGCCAAAGCTGGCCGTCACGTTGTTGTTGGGAAGAGCAGCGATCTGCGTTTCGGCGACCAGGGCGCGGAGTTCTTCGGCTTTGCGAGTGGCGGAAGCGTTGTCGCAGTCGGCGCAGATGAGGACGAACTCTTCACCGCCGTACCGGGCCACCAGGTCGCCCGGGCGACAGTGGCGGCGGAGCAGGCTGGAGAAGACGGTGAGCACTTCGTCGCCAGCCTGGTGGCCGAAGTTGTCGTTCACCTTCTTGAAGAAGTCGATGTCGCAGATGATCAAGGCGCAGGGGATCGAGCGTTCCAGATGCGTCTGTACGCAAACCTGCAGGATGCGATCGAACTCGGCGCGGTTGGCGGCCTGAGTGAGAGGATCGCGAGTCGCTTTCTCATGGAGCGACTGCACACGCTGCTCGAGCGTGATGGTGGAAGATGCGTCGTGCATCAGCAGGGCGGCGCCGTAGGCGGTCGCGTTCTTGCCATGCACGGGAACCAGCTGAGCGTCGACCTCGATGTGTTCGCCATTGCGGCCAGTGATGGAAAGGCGGCGCATCGTCTGCACGCCGTCGCGAATGGCCTCGATGACGGGACAATCGTCGTCGGTAATCAGCTTCTGCCGGTCGTCGCGGAGACTGACAAGCGTCGGCGACCACTGCTTGTCTTCGATGCTGGCCGACGGAATTCCGGTCAGCCGTTCGGCGGCCCGGTTCCAGAGGAGGATGCGGAGGGTGTGATCGACGAAGATCACCGCGTCGTTCATGCTGTCGAGCAGCTTCTGCTGGAAGACACTGTCGATGGTGTCGACCGGAGCGCTCGGAGCAGCATTCATCCGCCATAGGCGATTGGAGGTATCGGACTGCAGATCTTTGAGCCAACGGCGAGCGACGTTGCCGTGCAGCTTGACCTGGTCGGCGCTAATGTAACCGCAGAATTCCTTGATGAGCTGCGGATCGAACTGGGTGCCGGCATGTTCGAACAGCTCGGCGAGAGCCCGTTCGCGCGACATCGCGCGGCGATAGACTTGGTCCGTGGTCATCGCGTCGAAGGCGTCGACGATCGAGACGATGCGAGCACCAAGCGGCAGTTGTTCGCCGTGGACCGCATACGACTGACGGGCACCGTTGTACCAGGCGCCGGAGAGTTGAACGATCGAAAGTACATTGGGCGACGCGCAGCAGCCGCGAAGAATCTCGACGCCGATCTGGCGGTGACGTTCGACGGTGGCGTATTCCTCGGGGCCAAGCTTGCCAGGTTTTAGGAGGATGTGATCGGGGATGCCGATCTTGCCGATATCGTGCAGTAAAGCGGCGACTTCAATTTCGTCGCGCTGTTCGTCGGACAGGTCGAGTAGCATCGCCCACGAGGAGCAGCCCATCGCAACGCGCAGCGAGTGCGACGCCGTTGGGCCGTGCTTGGCGCGCAGGGACGCGAACAAACTGCTCGCCATACCAAGGCGGACTTGCGCGAGGCGGTTTTCGAACGCAGTTTCTGGCGAGATGCTGGAAACCGGCTTGTCGACCCCCTCCAACAACGATGCCACCGCCTGCAGCCGGCCGGCTGCGGTGTGCAGAGGATCGTGCATCGCGGGTCCGACTGGGGCACCGCTTAGTTGTCGATTGTCCATGTCTGGAATGCAGGCAAGCGTGCGAGGCGGTCGACATTGAGACAGAACGATGCCAGCAGAGGCAGGCGCAGAACGCCCACGAAACGGCTTGTGCAACTTGAGTCTCGAGCAAACCTAGGACGCGAGGGGCGCAGCGGCAAACCGGACGCCTCTAAACCCGCGCCCTGCGGAGGAACGAGATCGGACAGCAGGGATCGTGGCGATTGCAGCGGTGATGCGGGCAGAGCGGCCAGCGGCGGCTAAGGGCTTGCAATGCATTGGCTGCACGGTAGGAACGAATATCAGGGCCGTGCATCGCTCGGTTGACGACGGATCGGCGCTGGTCCTAGAATCGATCCACGCTGCACAACCTGCGCGGGGAGCGTGTGTCTGCCGCATTGGATCGGTCCCGCGCCTCTGCTCTCCGGCTCTACGACATCGCCAGCCATGTTTTACTTGTCGGCCAACAACGGCCCTCAGACCGGCCGACGCTACGAGTTGAAGAACGACGTGTATGTGATGGGCCGGCACCCGGACTGTCACATCGTGATCGACGTCGGGGCTGTCAGCCGCAACCACTGCCAGCTCGTGCGGGAAGGCATGGACTTTTACCTGGAAGATTTGGGCAGCCGAAATGGCACGTTTTTGAACGACGAGCCGCGGAAGGTCGAAGGCCGGCGGAAGCTTAAGACAGGCGATCAGATCCGGGTTTGCGAAGTCACGTTCACTTTCTTGGGCGATGCGCCGGTTCTGGCGCCTTCGGCCACGCCGCTGCTGGATGGGGCCGGTTTCGGCACGATGCTGTACGACGAGGAAGGTACGCCGAGCTCGACGATTATGTCGAAGCTCGATGTGACTGGTTCGGCCCGGGGAACGGTGCACGTTTCAGCCAGTGCTGACGTCAAGCTGGCAGCCTTGATCGAGATCACCCAGAGCCTCAGCCGTGCGCTGGTGCTGGATGACGTGCTGCCGCAGCTGCTGAAAGGGCTGTTTCGCATTTTCATGCAGGCAGACCGCGGGTTTATCGTGCTCGAAGAGCCCGGCGGCAAGCTAGTACCGCGCTGGGTGCGGATGCGGCGGGAGGAATTGAGCGAGTCGGCCCGCGTCAGCCGAACCATCATCCGCCATGTGATGCAAACCAAGGAAGCGATCCTGTCCGCCGACGCGGCGAGCGACCAGCGGTTTGAGATGAGCCAGAGCATCGCCGACTTTCGCATCCGTTCGATGATGTGCGCACCACTGATCAATGCTGAAGGACATGCCTTCGGAGCCCTGCAGATCGACACGCTCGACCAGCGGCAGCGTTTCCAGCCAAGTGACTTGGAATTGCTGGCGACCGTGGCCACGCAGGCGGCGATTGCCATCACCAACGCTCAGATGTACGAAACAGCGCTCAAGCAGCGCGAGCTTGAACGCGACATGAAGCTGGCCCATGAGGTGCAGCACGGATTTTTGCCCGAGCATCCGCCGCAGCTTGCGGGATACGAGTTCTACGACTATTACCAGCCGGCTGATCAGATCGGCGGCGACTACTACGACTACATCGAAATGCCTGATGGCCGGGTAGCGATCATCGTTGCCGACGTCGTGGGTCACGGAGTGGCAGCCGCTCTGCTGATGGCAAAGTTCTCAGCGGAGGCCCGGTTCTCTCTCTTCAGCGAGGCGACTCCAGCTGCTGCAGTGACACGGCTGAACGACCGCCTGGATGAACTCAATCTGCAGCGATTCGTGACCATGATCTTGGTGGTAGTCGATCCCAAGAACCATCGAGCCACGATCGTCAACGCGGGCCACATGGCGCCGCTTCACCGCCGAGCGAATGGCCAGCTTGAGGAGCCGGGAGAAAGCATCGCCGGACTGCCGCTGGGCATCACCGGCGGCATCAGCTACCAGCAGCTCGAGGTGCAGATCCAGCCGGGCGATACGTTGATGCTCTACACCGATGGGATCAACGAATCGATCGATGCTCGCGGAGAGTTCTTCTCGATCGACCGGATGCGCAAGATGTTGAAGGAGCAGACAGGTCGTCCCCAGCAACTCGGGACGGCGATGATCGAAGACCTGCGGCGGTTTCTCGGCCGTGCTCCGCAGAACGATGATATGTGCCTGGTTTGCTTCGGAAGAGCCTAAGCGTCAGGCTGACTTAGCTCTGAATGGTGCTCACTTAGCGTTTTGACGGCCGACCGATCGTCGCTTTGGCATCGGCTGGGGTGGCTGCAGATGACGCCACTGGTCAACCAAGCGGCTCAGGGCTGTGTCGATACTGCTGCTAAAGCGGGCGAAGGACTCTTGATCGACCACGATCTGGCCGACGCCCTCGTCTTCGCACAGCACCATCTGCAAGGGTTGGAACGCTCCCTGGGTCACGGCCTGCTCCTTTGTCGTTTTGAGCCGCGCCATGCTATCCCTGCGGCTTATTTACCGGGCCGACTCAGCCGACCCGCCCCTTCCTCTCTCAGTACTTCGCTTATCCGGCAGCTATCTTATGGACGCTTCTATCCAGGCGTAGGTTCGCGCCCGCTGTTACATTCTGCCACTCGGTCAAGTGGCTGACTTCCGCTGTCCGTAAATGGAACCGGCAGCAGGCTGGTTGTCCAACCTGCTGCCGGTGGTTTTGCGCATAGCCGCAACGCCCGATGCAAAGCCGTCCGTCACCATCCACTAAGAGTTTCGACAACAGACCAGAGCACTATTCCCGATCGCCGCGAGGGCGGTCCCCTTCGCGTGGACGATCTCCCTTATCGCCATCGCGAGGGCGATCACCCTCACGCCGCTCTCCATCTCGCGGCCGATCACCTTCTCGACGTTCTCCATCGCGGGGGCGGTCGCCACGTGGACGATCACCGTCGGGCCGGCGCTCGCCGCCGAAGTTCGCCCGCATTCGCTCGAACATTTGGCGGACTTCCGCTTCGTCGACGTAGCCGTCCGAGTTGGTGTCCACACGGTCGAAGTTCTCCCGCATACGCTCGGGCGCTTCCTCTTTGCTGAGCTTGCCGTCGCCATTGGTATCGGCCTCTTTCATGCGGCGGGCGAACTCCGCGACTTGCGGTCCTCCTTCGCCTGGCCGACCGGCCATGCCTGGCATCAGTTCTTCGCGAGTTAACTTGCCGTCGCTATTACGATCGAGCTTGGCGAGCGAAGCGGAGGCGTTCTTGATTTCCTCAGCGGAGATCTCGCCATCGGCATCGCTATCGAGAGCCCGGATGATTGCCGGCGGGCCAAACGGTGGGCGACCTGGGCCATCACCTTCATAACGGCGGCCACCATCGGGTCGACCTTCTGGCCGCTGTCCGTCGCCTCGCTCGCGTTCGCCTTCTCGGCGGGCGGCCGGTGCGTCCCCCTTGGCGGCTTTCTTATCACCTTCGTCCTGGGCCCACGCCGGCGAGGTTGCCGCGAGCGCGAGGACGATCAGGCCATGCCATTTGCGTTTCATGGAGAAACTCCTGAGCTGAAGAGAGGTTGCTGAATCGCACTTATCCTGACGCTTCTTCAAACCACTTACCAGCAATAACGTTCCGGATTTTCCGGCGACGCCCGAACGTCTGCGGCCGCCCAGCTGGAGGTGACCCTGGTAACCATGCGTGGAAGCACCACTTAGGTCGATATTGTCGCTACAAGCCGGACCACCTATACTCGCCAAAGGACGAGCGGGTCTTCCGAACTGGCGATCGGTCAGGAACATTCTCTCGAACCACCGCAATGGATTGCACGTACAGTAGGGGTCGAGGCGGTTTATCCGCTATGACCTGCCAGGGAGGCAGAAAGCGGATCAAGACGATCCACGCATTAGCCCACGCTTTGGGCACGGAATGGAGTCCTGACGGCTGTGCCGCTTCTTAGGAGGGCACGCATCAAGCCATCGGCATCCCTTACGTCTCCCGCGGCGAACCGCTGTTGCCGACTTGCAACAGACGTTGCTCTCTGGCATCAGGCTTGGGCGGATTAAAGCGTGGCTAAGTACTTGCCGCTATGGCCCATGCATTCGGCTAAGGCGCTGGGAAACGCTACAAGAGGCCACACAGGAATAAGGTTGAAAGCAGGCTGAGTCGCGGACGATAAAGAGTGCTACTTCAGTGCTAGCGATCGCGAAGTCGCCCTAGCAGCGACGGAGAGCTCTTCCGACACGGACAGCGACGCCTGCGTTCCAATTGACGTATACTGGGAGGACGAACAAGTTCGGCAACTTTGACTTCGGGCGGAGTCCTGAAGTCTGACGCTGGCCAGCCAGACCCGGCAACTCCGCAAGGAGTGATTGGCCCAGCGAATCGCCGAATCGTCTCACCCAGTAGGATCGAAGTTCGGTACACAGGAAGTTGAACAGCGGTAGTTCCGTGCCGACCCAGGCACGCGAGAAGCTTTTGCTTCCGAACGACGTTGTCCTTGGGAGAGACGAGCGATGTACATTTACGGCACCAATCAAATTCACGCCGCCCATTCCATCAGCGCCCCGCATCGCGCTGCCGGAACTCAGGCTGCCGGACCGGCGCACCGCACGTCGGGAGTCGATCAGTTGGATATCTCGCCCGAAGCCGACTTGATCAGCCAGGTACACAGCATGCCCGATATCCGGGCAGACCGTGTCGCTCAGATCAAAGCTCAAATCGCCTCCGGCGCTTACGAAACGCCTGAGAAGATCGACTTAGCACTCGAGCGATTGCTCGATGAAATCGCCTGATCGGATATCGGCGAAAGATCCGAAAGACAAATGAGTTAGGCTGCGCAGCCAACCGCCGCCTTGTTTAGCACCGACCACCACCTAGAATGGACTGATAGCTGTCAGCGGCTTCGGCGAACGTTTGCCGCCGTCGGTTCTCCTCTGCGACGGTCCTTCAGTTCTTCTCCGTGGTTCAATTCGGTGGTTCGATGTCGTCGGATGCTTCTCTCGAACGTGTGCCTGTCTCGCTTTCGCCGCGGGATCGGTTCGTCGAGTACCTGCAAAGCCGCGGCATGCGAGTTACCCAGCAGCGGCTGGCGCTGGTCGACCACGTCTTCAGCCGACACGAGCACTTCGATGCCGACCAGCTGATGGAGCAGTTGCCGTCGAGTGGCAAACCAGGTCACATCAGCCGGCCGACCGTTTATCGGACGCTGACCGAGTTCGTCGATGCGGGCCTGCTTCGCAAGTTCGTCCTTAACGGACGGGCCGTCTACGAGCACGACTACGGCTACCCGGCGCACGACCACTTCCACTGCTCGGAATGCAATCGGCTGCTGGAGTTCACGAGCCCCGAACTGCTCGCTATTCTCGAAGCGACCGCCCGCGAGCATCGGTTTCGAGCCGTCGGACACCGCTTAATCATCAACGGCGTTTGTGAGGACTGCGCGAAGGCCCGTCGCCGTCAGCACAGCCGCATGAACATGATCTAGCGAGTTGCTCCGTCTGCCGCTTCGAGTGTCCTTGCAATCAGTCCGCAAAGGACAAAGCCGAAGGCGTTCAGAATCCCGTGCGTCTTCACCATGACGGGGATGCTGAGCCATTCATTCTGCGTGAATTCGCCAAGCGCATAGACGCCAGCCAGCAGCATCGCCGCGGCGAGCGAGCAGGACGAGATCAGCAGTAGTGTCGTCTGGTTCGGACTGCACAATCTAAGCGAGTCTCGAACCTGCATCGCTGCAACGACCAAGCAAGCAGCCGCAAGCAGAATGGCCGCGACGACCTCAATGTGCGGCGACAGTGAGATTCCAATCCCGACGAGCGGCACCCCCAAGACAACGAGGGCAATCAGTAATCGCTCCCAAACTTTGGGCCGTCGCTCGATCGCAAATGCGGCGAGGATCGGCAACGCAAATCCTGCATAATGGAAGTGCACGCCGGTGAGCAGCACAATCTCGTGACTGAAACCCTGCGGCTGTAAGCCGGCTCGCGAAAGCACAGCCCAACCCGCACCAACGGGCAGCAACAGCATCGCGGCCGCCTGGGCCATGATGCGGTTCATTGTCCACCCGTTCCTCCACAGCATCTGAGTTGCAACGATCGCCATCATCAATGTCGTAAGCAACCACGGCATTGTAAGCGTGGCCGCCAAAGCGCTTTGTCCGAACCAAAAGCTGAGCACAAACAGGAACGCCGCTGGAAGAACCAACCATCGGGCGCTCTTCCAAATCAGGTTCAACTCGTGAGTGCTATGCCGCTCGATCAGATTCAACCCGAGCGGCACGACCACGGTCGGCCCTAGCGCGAGAATCCATGCCGCCAGACTCGGTTGTACAAACGACAGTGCGGTCCACACGCTGCCGCCGAGCAGCAGAGATAGAGGCAGCATCCTCATTTGAGGTTCGCCGACCGACACAGGTGTGGATGCTTGAAACACCGCAACTCACCGCTGTTGTACGAAAACATTCGCGGGAGCTTGTTCCAACTGCACAGCTCGCTTCATCGCGGCGCAGGACAGCCGGCGAAACCTCGCCTGTTCGTACCGCGTGTACGGGTAACCAAGTCTCGCGAGCCAGTGGCCGGGGCGAGAGATCGCGAGCAGGTCATACCAGACTTCATCAGTCCGCCGATCCCACTCGACGAGAAACCGCTCTTCGCCTCGCTCGGGATGATCGGCAATCGTGCCGTAGGCGAAACCAAATTGCTCCAGTTGCTCAACATCTGTGTCCGAATCAGTCTCGTCGATCACATACGCAATCCGCGCCGGGAAGAGCATCCAGCACTGCAGCGGTGCAGCTCGATAGAGCACTGCCACGGTGCGATCGACTTCGATCGGACAACTGGGCCAGCAAAGCTTGGCAACGGCTGTCGGGAACATGCGCCATTGTCGAACGGCATCCTTGGCACGCTCGAACGCGTCGCGGCCACTACCGACTAGCACCCGCTCATGATCCCGGTTCCATCCGGTATCGAGGGGCGATTGCAGATCTTTCGTGCAGCCGACATTGGGATAGGTAAACGGCGCATCGCCGACTCGTTCCAGATGACTCCGAATCTGCGCGTCGGTCAGCTTGCAAAAGGTGAACATCGTTGGCTCCGAGGCTTAGACCGGCAAACACCGCCTTACATAACCGCTGCAGCAACCAAAGATCCGGTGATTCGAAGCGAAAACCCGGCAGACTAGAGAACGCTCGCACTGGTCGGTTAGAATGCCTGGGCTGGTTTGCCGGCTGAAAGTTTGAAGCTATCGCATCCCTCTGCAATCTCACGCAGTTCATCTATGTACGTGATCGAAAACCCGGTGATGCAGCGGGAACTGCTCGTTAACCTCCGCATGTCGCGGGCATTCATCCTGCTGTTTGTATACCAGGCATTGCTGGGCGCAGTGGTCTACTTCGCCTGGCCGCAAGATGCCCAACTCGATCTGACCGAAGGCTCGTCCTCGCGTCAGCAAGCGAAGGGTCTCGTCGACCTCTTCTTCGTCGGCCAGTACGTGCTCGCGTCCATGATGGCGCCCAGCTTTGCCGCCGGCACGATCACGGGCGAAAAGGAGCGGAAGACGTACGAGATGCTCCTCGCCAGTCCGCTCAAGCCGACGGCAATCATCCTGGGCAAACTCGTGGCATCGCTCACTCACCTGGCGGTGCTCATCTTTGCATCGCTGCCGATCGTGATGCTCTGTCTACCGCTGGGCGGTGCGCAAGTTTACGAAGTGCTCGCCGCGTACGTTGCGCTCATTGTGTCGGTGATCAGCTTCGGCATGATCAGCGTCGCCTGTAGTGCTTACTTTCAACGCACTAGCGCCTCACTGGTCGTGTCGTATCTGATCATTTTGCCATTCGCCATTCTGGGGGCGATTGTCTGGATGTCGATGTCTTCCGGTGAACTCGCCGGAGTGCGACTCACCCTCATCCTGACGGTGCTTCCCGCCGCCGCGACGATCGTGTTCCTGGTTTTGTTCTTCAATACCAGCAACCTGCTGCTCCATCCGCCGGACGTCGGCGCCGAAGGCAAAGACGTCGTCGACCTTGAACAAGAAGCTCAGCAGGCCGTGGGGTTGGTGATCCAGCGCGATCAGTTCCCCGACAAGCTCTTTGCGCCGCCCAAGCGCGACGACTTGATGGAGGACAACGCCAACCCCGTCTACGACAAAGAAATCCGCAGCGAAATTTTCAGCCAAGGCACGCTCATGCTGCGGCTGGTGATTCAGGTGAGCATGCTGCTCGCCCTTCCGTTCATGGCCGTCTGCTTATACCTCTGGCCGCAGTACGCACCTTGGTACATCTGCTACGTCGTGATGTTCAATATGCTCGTCGGGCCCGTCTTTTCGTCGGGCAGCGTCACGAGCGAGCGCGAGCGAGAGACGCTGGACCTGCTGCTCACCACCGTCATCACGCCGTGGCAGATACTTTGGGGCAAACTGATCGCGGGCCTGCGTGTTTCGAGCGTGCTGACGCTCTTCCTCGTCTGGCCGGTGCTGCTGGCCTGTGCGATGGTTTCGCTCTATTGGCGAAACCTGCCTTCCGTCGGTGCTTATCTGCTGATCGTGCTGCTGACCTGCCTGACGACGGCAGTTATCGCCTTGTTCTGCTCGGTTCTCTTCCACAAGACTTCGACCAGCATGATGACCGCTTACATGGTCATCATCGTGCTCTTCTGTGCGCCACTGGCGGTGCGTTACTTTGCGGAGACGTTCTTCCCCGCGCATCCCAACACGCCCGTTGTGGCACAAGCCGGTTTCACCAGCCCCTTCGCAGCCGCTTTTGCAGTGCCGCTCGACGTGGGCCTGAGCAGCGATTCGGTCGATGAGCAGCAAGCCATCGGCAATTGGCCGTTATTCGTGTCCTATGTCGGCTTCACGCTCGGCATGAACGGCATCTTGTCGGCAACGATGATGTGGCTGTTCAACGTTCGCTGGCGCGTTGCCGGCTGAGCGTCAGACTTCACTAGTCCGCGACTCGATAGAAGCCGCCCGACTTCGTGCGGCCTTTGGCGCCGGCAACCTTCTTCGGGTTGTACTGGCCGAGCGTTTGATCCAGCACGTCGTCCAGAACCGTGGAAGCATCCTCTTTCACGATCAAGCGGTCGCCTGGCTGGAGCGAGTAATCGAACTCTGGTGCGACCATCTTCGCAGCACGGTCATATTCGACCGTCATCCGATGGACCGCGCCATTGGCCAGGGGCCGGTGCAGTTCCAGGGTCGAACGACGGAATTGCTTCATCGCTTCCGTGTCTTTCAGCGCTTGCTGCGCGGTGATTGGTCCAGTGATGGTCCGCTGCACGCGTGTCGGCTGACCGTTCAGCGGATGCAGTTCCACGGAATATTTTGCCGTCGACTCCGCTGCACCACCGCCGTCTTTCACCATTTCAGCTCGCGGATCCTCATTCAGCGACGGCTTGAGCATGCTGCAACCGGTGCCGGCGGCTAGCGTCGAAAGGGCAACCAGGGTGCAAAACAGGCGAGCCAAGCAGTGAGTGCCATCCATGACCGTCGATCTCCCGAACCGATTTACCGGGCTCGTGGGCAATTGCGCCCGCAAAGTCTTCCCAGTCTTCCGAATCGTCACCTGGATAATCGACCGTCGGAATCCCGAACTTCAACCTGATTGTCAAAAAGCCACAAGTTTCTCGCGACTGTAGCCGGCAGCCTTCTCGTCCTTAGCCGGCAGTGAACAACTGCCGAAGAACAACCGGTTGACCTGTAATCGCCGGATGAGGACCACTCGTCGTTCTCTGAGCCATGTAATGGCGCGGCTAAGTGCAGTTTCGATGCTTGCTAGCCCATTCCCGCTAGCTGAGTCGCCCGCCAAACCTTCTGGATCGCCAACATATACGCCGCCGTTCGCATGCTCGCTCGCTGCTGGTTTGCCTCCTGGAATACCGCCTCAAAGGCCGTCGTCAGTTGCCGATCCAGTTCCTGCCGTACGCGGTTGAGGCCCCATTTGTAGTACTGAAGATTTTGCACCCACTCGAAATAGCTCACCGTCACGCCGCCGGCGTTGGCCAAGATGTCGGGCAGCACATTGATTCCCTTCGCCTCGAGCACCGTATCAGCGTCCGGATCGATCGGTCCGTTCGCCGCCTCAATGATCAGCGGCGCCTTGATCCGCGGCGCATTCTCCGCCGTGATCACACCCCCCAGTGCAGCCGGAATCAGCAGATCGACATCCAGTTCCAAAAGCTGCGAATTGCTGATTCGCTCTGCGCCTGAAAAGCCCTGGAGCACTCCCTTGTTTTGCAGCGAGTGTCGCAGCATGGCTTGCACATCCAGCCCATCGGGCCGGTAGTAGGCGCCGGTGTGATCGCTGATCGCGACAATCTTGTAATCCGACTCGTACATGTACTTGGCCGCGTGCGAACCGACGTTGCCGAAGCCCTGCAGCGCCACTCGCGTATCCTTCGGTTTGCGGCCGAGCATGCCCAGCCACTTATAGGCCAAAATGCCAACACCACGCCCCGTTGCTTCCTCGCGTCCTTCCGCCCCGTAATGCTCGACCGGTTTGCCGGTGACCACGGCTGGATTGAAACCGTGGTATTTCTCCCACTGATTGCGAATCCAAGCCATTTCCCTAGCCGACGTGCCCATATCTGGCGCCGGGATGTCTTTGTCCGGCCCGATCACGTCGTGAATGCCATCGATAAACCGCCGCGTGATCCGCTCCATCTCCTTCACGCTCAAACTGCGCGGGTCGATCGATATACCCCCTTTCGCGCCACCATACGGCAGATCCACGACAGCCGTCTTCCAGGTCATGAGCGTGGCTAGGGCCCGGACTTCATCGAGGTCCACCTCCGGATGGTAGCGCAACCCTCCCTTCATCGGCCCGCGCGAGTCGTCGTGCTGCACCCGGTACCCGACAAACGTCTCAAGCCGTCCCGAATCGAGTTCGACCGGAATCTGAACCTGCACTTCCCGTTTGGGCGTGAGGAGCAGCTTGCGAGTGGACTCGTCCAGCCCCAGACGATCGGCAGCGCGTTCGAAAAAGAGGCGAGTCGACTCAAAGGCTTTCATGATCCCTCCCCTGCCCCGCTAAGACAAATTGCTATGCCTCTGAATTCTACTACGCACCCAAACCGGCGAAGGATGCATGCGCCGTCCCCGACATCGAGAAGCAGCGATCGTTCCTCCGCAATACAACGGTGCTAGTCCTTCCCTTACGCTTGCACATCCAGTCTCACTTAGGAAGCCGGTCCGCCCGCGGACCAGACGCCTTGGTGTTGAAAAATCCGCTGGGTTTTTCACCGCGCACCCGGTTCACAGGGGCCCCAACTTGGTGAAAAACCTACGGGGTTTTTCAACACCCGGATTGCATCGATCTGCCTCCAGGCCATGCCTAAATGCATTAACGTCGCCAGCCGCAATGGCACGCTCCCTACCGTAGTTTCCCTTCATGAGACACTCCTGGTTGCCCCTAAGCGTTCTCGGGGCGAAGAGACGCATTCAGCAAGATAACATATCTATTAAAATTTGTCAATAAATACAAATAACATCCAATTGCACTGGTCGCGGGTTCCCGCGACAAGCATGGCGGGTGGGAAACGGGGCCACGCAATGAAAGCGCCAGCTCCCCACGAGAATGTTTCCTGGCATACCGGGCCGTTGCTTTGCACGTCCTGCGGCCCGCGATACATTGGTAAGTAGAGGCGTCTGTTCGTTTTCCAGCCGGGCCTGTCCCTCCTTTTCCCGGCTGCTTGTGGTGTCTTGCATCGCGTCTGTCCGCTAGCGCCCGGAACCGCTGGAGGAAGCGCGTGGGAATCTTCCGTACATGTCTGTTTCGATCCCTGCCTTCTGGAAACTCCTGGGCGAAAGCCGACTGCTGGCTCCCGAACAGTGTCAGCAGCTCTACGCTGACTTTGGCCAAATGAAAGGCGCTCCCACGGACGGCAGCGCCCGCCCATTAGCTGAATGGCTTATATCGCGCAACGTCCTCAGCAAGTATCAAACGGCGATCCTGCTTGCCGGTCGGGCGGGTCCCTTCTACTACGGCGACTACAAGGTTTACGACCGTGTCGGCAAGGGCCGGCTGACCGGCCTGTTCCGAGCGGTTCACGCTCCGACCGGTCATCCTGTCCTGCTGCAGTTTCTGACCGGTCCGATCATTCAAGATCCGCACCTTTGGGCCGTGGCCGCCAACGAAGCGCTCGCAGCAGCAAACATTGTTTCGCCATTCCTGGCTCGCGTGTACGAGCCCGTCGATTTGCAGACCTTCAAATTCCTGGTCATCGAGGACATGCGGGGCAGCGGCGTCGACGATCGCCTGCAGCACGGTCGCTTTCCCCCGGCGGAAGCCTGCCGACTGGTTCGCTTGGCGGCGTTGGGGCTTGCCCAGATGCATCAGGCGGGTCGCATGCACGGCGACATTCGGCCAAGCAATTTGCTCCTCGAAACCAGTACGCCGAACCATCCTGGGCACATCAAGCTACTCTTCGATCCACACATCGCTCCAGGGCCAATCAACTTTGCCGATCAGGATCCCGCGGGTCGGCTCGCCCAGTCGGCCGATTACCTTGCGCCCGAATTGATGCAGGCCGGGCGCTCTCCCGATCCGCTGAGCGATGTCTACGCACTCGGCTGCACGCTTTACTGCCTGCTCACGGGCAATCCGCCGTTTGCCGGAGGCAACTTGCAGCAGAAGATGCATCGGCATGCGACCGAAGCGATTCGCCCGCTCGAAGCTTTTGGCATCGGCCCGCCGCTCGCGCAGCTCGTGCCCTACTTGATGGCCAAGAATCCGGCCGTGCGACTGCAATCGGCAGCGATCGTTGCCGAGCAGTTAGCTCCGCTCATCGATCCCGCGCTCGTCAACAGCTATCCGCCCGCTCCTCCGCCAACGCTGCCCAACTACGAGAACTGGCTCCGTCAGAAGCGGCAGCACATGGTGGCTCAAGCCGCTGCCGTGAAGATGGCCCCTGCCGCTCCCGCTGTCCAACTGAACCTGAACACGGGCGTCGCGGTGCCTGGACCCGTTCGGCCAGCCGTCGGAGTGAACGTTGTCACCGCTTCGTCAGGTGGTAGCTCGTTGGGTGGTAGCTCGTCAGTGGCCGAGATCTACGCTCGCCGCAAAGCACAAAAGCAGCGCAATCTGCTCATCGGCGGGCTCAGCAGTCTGGCCGCACTCGTGGTGCTGGGCATTGTTGCACTGAACTTCACGGGCGGCGGCGAGGGAGAAAACCCGGCCGAAAATGAAGTGGCAGTGAATCCGAATGATGATGTGCCGCCTATTGACGAAGGCCCGCGCTCGCCCACGATTACGCCCACGACCAACACCAATCCCGTCACGCCGCCGGTTGAAACGCCTCAAACCGGAGAGAAGTCGGTCGGCAGTGCCCCAGGCAGTGGTAGCACTGTCGCCAAGCAAGAGGTCGTTCCCGACGATGGGCAACTCCTCTGGGCTTCCCCTACAACCGGCCAGCCCCCGTCCTTCCGCCTGGTTCCGCTCGATGGCCAAGTGTTCCTCTCGGTTCGCCCGAGTGAGATGTTGGCCAGTCCGGACGGCGCGAAGGTCCTTGACGCCCTTGGCCCCGACTTCACCGCTCAGCGCGACGCGTTCGAGAAAGCTTCCGGCTTCAAGCTGAGCGAGATCGAGCACGCGCTAATCTCGCTCCATCCCAACGACGCTAAGTTCCCGCGTGTCTCGCTGGTCGTCACGCCCAGCGAAAAGCTAACTCGCGAGCAACTTGTCGAGCGCTGGGGCAATCCAGCCGAGGCGAAAGAAGGAGAGGCTAGCTACTACACCGGTCCGAGTTGGGCGTTCTATGTGCCAGCCGATGCCGAGGATGGTACCTTCCTGATGAGCGACGCGGAGAGCGTGAAGGAAGTGGCCAGCACGAAGCGCAGCTCTCCTCCGCTCATGCTGCACATGGAGCGGCTGCGGAAATCGATGGACGGCGACCGGCATTTCTCGCTGCTGTTCCGCCCCTCGTTCCTGTTCAACGACGACGGCGAGCCCTTGTTTGCCGGTGAGCGACAGAAGGTGAAAGAGCCCCTGCGCTGGTTCCTGGGAGACGATGTGGAAGCCGGCCTGGTGAGCATGCATTTCGGCAACGAATTCTATCTCGAAGGCCGCTCGCTCGGTTCGCTCAGCAAGGACAAGTATCAACTCGCCAAGGAAATGCGAGAGCGGCTGCAGCAAGTGCCCGATCTGCTGACCGATTACTTTGTTGCGCTCACGCCTCCCCCGTACTGGAAAAAGCTGTCGTTCCGCTATCCGCAAATGGTCACGGCGCTGCACGACAACATGCGCGTCGGCGTGGAAAGCGAGCAGGCCGTGGTCAACAGTGTTCTTCCCGGCGTTGCAGCCCACAACCTGGTGCTCGGCGGGGAATTGCTGATTGCATCCGCCCCTGGTGCCGCGGTTGCAGCTGGTCCCGCAACACCGGCTGCCGCAGGTCCCAAAACGATCGAAGATCTGCTCAGGTTGAAGTCGACCCTCAGCTTCGACGCGATGGCGTTTGACTCGGTCATGGCGCAAATCGAATCAGACGCTCAAGAATTGGCCAAGGGCACCCCGCTTGGCAAAGGTGGCGCGGAGCAGTTTACCATCAAGATCCTCGGCAACGACGATCTGCGTCCGGAGGGCATCACGCAGCAGCAGACAGTTCGCGATTTCAAGCAGGAGAACAAGACTCTCGCCGAGATCCTTACTGCGATGGTGATGAAAGCGAACCCGGTCACGACCGTGCAGGAACCGACGGAAACCGATCAAAAGCTCATCTGGGTGGTGGGGCCTGATCCGGATAATCCGAGCAAGCAGATGGTGCTGATCACAACTCGCACCGCGGCTGCCAAGAAGAAGTACAAGCTGCCCGACGTTTTCGTACCGAAGGGGTAAACTTCAAATGACCAATGTCCAAATCCCAATGACCAAAAGCTGAAGGGGTATTTGCCACTCGCAATTTGGTCATTGGTGCTTGGTCATTGGTCATTCCGGCTAATCTTCGACCTCCTTAGAGCGGCGATCACAAACCACCGTGCTTCCCTTCTCCATCACCTGCACGACCTGCAAGACGCGGCTTAAGGTCCGCGACGAATCAGCAATCGGGCAGATCCTCGCCTGCCCCAAATGCGGCGGCCTGGTGATGGTGAAAGCTCCCGCAGAAGCGGCGAACGCACCGAGCGACTCGGCCGAGACGCGGCCCGATATCTCGACCATCTCGCCGCAGCCGATGCCGACCTATCGACCGGGCGACACACTGCCGGCAACCAATTTCGAAGACATCGATTCGATCCTGTCGGACGCTCCTCCCCGCCCGCGAGATCCGCTTCCCGCTGGCAGTTCAAAAAAAGCCCGCGTCTCGATCAACGATGCGGCGGGGCAATCGGCGATTACGCTCGCCGGGAGCAGCATTCGTAAACAGACCAACAATCGTTCGGCAGATGTGAAGGAAGGTCCTCCTCCGACTGCAACAGGCTCGTCCTCGAGTATTCTCCCGAACACATTGCCTGCTGCTGCCGGTTCTGCACTCGGCAGTGGCAAGGCAGCCGGTTCGAGAGTCGGCTCGTCGCAGAGCAAGGTCCGCAAGGCGACCGCACCCGCCCCGGAAGTGGATGCAGCCACCGTTGCGGCTGCAACACAGCCGACCATCACTGCCGCCTCCGCGACAGGGGTCGCAACTAGCGACCCAGAATCTGACTCAACCTCTCCCTACCCTTTTGCTGGCGAGTCCGCCGTCGCCGCGGAAGGCGTTGCCGAGGCCAAAGGTGGTTGGTGGCACTGGCCGCTCGTGGCCGCAGCCGTACTTTCCGGAGTGCTGCTCGCGGTGGGAGTGGTGTTTGTATTCATCACGCTGCTGCGCGACACGCCGGAGCAAGTTGCAGAAGTTCCACCGAGCGCTCCGGCAACGAACAACGCAGTCAGTCCTGCCGCCACCGCGGAACAGCCACCGATGGAGAATCCGGCACCTGAGACGCCGGCTGCTCCTGCTGAGAATCCGTCGGAAAGCGAGAAGCCTCCCGTCGTTGTGAACGATGACAAGCCTGCCGAAAACGAAGTTCCTATCGTGGTCGCCGAGACCGAAACGCCCAGCAAAGAACGGGTTGAAACGGAGCCAGCAGGCGAAGATCCGCTCGGACTGGTAAAGCCACCGGCGGAGGAGAAACCTGCCACGGCAACGGTCGCCGATCCCCTCGCCGGTTTCGGCAAGTTGATTGAAGCTCCGACAGCGGACCCAATTCCGGTTGAGCAAGCGCCCACGCCAACCGTTGACCTGCCGACAGAGACTGGAGACGGCAGCGAGTCGCGTCCTTCGCTCCCGCGCCCTGAACCACGAAACGTCGGTGTAGCCGCCCGTCTGGCCGATCCGATTCCGTCGATCGAAGTGAGCGGCGTCCCTCTGACCGAATACTTGAAGTTTGTCCAGGATCTATCCACGATCCCGATTTCGCTCGACCCCGATTCGCTCTGGTTCGCCCGCGCAACGGCTACCACCGGTGTACGCACGCAAGGGCAGAATCTGACCGTCGGCGAGGCGCTCCTTGGTGGACTCAAACCGCTTGGGCTGGAGCACACGGTTGGCGACGGTCAACTTCGCATTGGTTTGATCGAACCAGCCGTGCTTCCAAAGATTCAATATCCAATCAAGGACCTTGCAGCCGGAGATCCGGAACGCGCGGAACAACTCGGCCAGTGGATGCAATCACTCGTCGAGCCGCAGTCGTGGGGGGAAGGCCTCGGCACATTGACCGTTGCCAAAGACACGATCAGCACGCAGCAGAAACGTGCCGTGCACGCCGACCTGCTTCAGTTTTTCGAAAAACTGCGTGTTGCCCGCGGCCAAAAGCCGCTGAGCCGGTTTGATGCCGCCAACTTCTCGCTCGAGTCGCGACTGGCACGTGCAAAGGCAAAAATCGACGTGCCGATCACACTCAACTTCAGCCAGTCAACGCTGCTGACCAAGATTGTCGAGCGACTCGAAGACACAGCCCAAGTGACAATCCTGATCGACTGGCAAAGCCTGGCCGACGTCGGTTGGAACCCGGATGGCGAAGCTACGTTGCTCGTGCAGAATCAGTCGCTGGGCGACACACTGACCCGCCTGACAGAGCCCATGGACCTGACCTGGCGGGCGATTGACGCGACCACGTTCGAGATCCTCTCGCCGCAGGCTGCCAGCCAGAAGCTGGAACTGGAGTTTTATCCACTCGGCGGCGAGTTAATTGCCGCAAGTGCCACGGACGAAGGAGAATCGCTGCTGTCGAGGCTCCGCAGCGCGCTAGGCGAGGAACACTTTCGCGAAGCCGGCGGCCGGTGCGACCTGCAGTACGATGTCGAAAGCAAGCACCTGCTCGCCTCGCTTCCTCAGCCGCTGCAAAAGAAGCTCGTCGCGCTCCTCGAGGAATTGCCGGCTGCCACGCCAAGCACCACAGTCCAGTAACCGGACGCTAACAGCGTCCGGAGAACGACAGGACGATATAGATAGATCGTCTGAGCCTGACGCAAGGCGTCTGAACCACCGCCGGCTCTGCTCGCAATCTCTCTCTGCGTGATTGTGCCACAATTCGACGATCCGGACCCGGAGGCTGGTTAGCCTCCGGCTACGAATTGCATCCGGGAGAGAACCGCGCTACAGCGTCTTTCCCAGCGCCTTCGCCACGGCGCCGCAGCGGGTCATCGTGTCGTTGAACTGTTCGAAGTTCAGCGACTGGTAACCATCGCTCAGCGCGCGTTCGGGATCGGGGTGCACTTCCAGAATTATCCCGTCGGCGCCCGCAGCGATCGACGCCACGGCCATGTCCGGCACCATGTAAGTGTGACCGGTGCCATGACTCGGATCGATCACGATCGGCAAGTGCGTCTTATGGCGCAGGTACGGCACCGACGCCAGCGGCAGCGTGAAGCGAGTATGAGTCTCGAACGTGCGGATGCCTCGCTCGCAGAGCATCACGTTCGGGTTGCCTTCGTTCAGGATGTACTCCGCGGCGAGGAGGAGTTCGTCCATCGTCGCGCTCGGTCCGCGTTTCAGCAGCACCGGCCGGCCTGACTTGCCGACGGCTTCGAGCAGGCGGTAGTTTTGCATGTTACGAGCGCCAACCTGCAGCACGTCGGCATAGCGGGCAACCAGATCGACGTCCTCAGTCGCCATCACTTCGGTGACGACCGCCAGGCCCGTTTCCTCACGCGCCGCGGCCATCAACTTCAATCCGGCTTCCTTCATGCCTTGGAAAGCGTAGGGGCTGGTGCGCGGCTTGAACGCTCCGCCGCGAAGCGCCGTGGCGCCCGCCGCCTTCACCGCGCGGGCGGTGCTCATGATCTGCTCTTCGCTCTCGACCGAGCATGGCCCAGCCATCACAGCGATCGAACCAGCGCCGACTTTCATGTTCAGGGCGGTGACCTGGGTCGGCTCTTTCTTCACCTCGCGGCTGGCGACCTTATACGGCGCCAGAATCGGCACCACGTCTTCCACACCCGGGCCGCTGCGGAGCGATTCCTTCGTCTCGGCCCGCTTCTCGCCGATCGCGGCGATGACAGTCCGCTCCGTTCCCTGAATCACGTGGGCTTTCAGCCCCAGTGATTCGACTCGCTCTGCCATGTGCTTGATTTGTTCGGGGGTGGCCCCCTGTTCCATGACGACGATCATCGAAAACAGCTCTCGTAAAGGTGACGGAAGTCTGGCGTTCATCGGCCTTGTCTCCAGGCGAGCCTGACGGCCTATGCAGCGCCCAAAACTCGCTGCACCAACCGCTGAAACAAGAACCGGATTTCGTCTCTCGGGCCAACTTGGGTCGGCCGGAAGTCGGCCAGACCAACAAAAAACCCCGAGAGACCAGTCGGTCCTCGGGGCTCGGATTTTTCAGGTATCGGTCGTGTGACTACAAACCTGCCGCGGCCCCTCGGACATGCCGGGGAAAGTAAAACCGCCAGAAGTAGCCAAAAAACCGCTGCATGGACGTTATTATGCTCCGCTACGCGAACGTTGCAAGAGCGCCCGGCAGGCTAGCACGGGCTAGACGTTAATCTCGTAACCCTTCCGCTGTTCCCGCTTCAGCCAGGCGTTCGCAGCGTCGTCCCCTTCAATCTGCTCGGTTTCGGGATTCCACTTGAGCTTCCGGCCGAGCCGGATGGCGATGTTCGCCAGGTGGCAAGTGGTCATCGCCCGATGGTGGGTATAAACGTCGGAAATTGGCTGTTCCCCGCTGGCGACGCACTCGAAGAAGTTGGCCATGTGATTGCCCGGCTTCTTCCCCTTGTAGAGCTTGATGATCGCGTCTTCCGGAAGCGGGTCGTCCTTCAGGGCGTCAACTGCCGTGCCACGCAGAGCGCCCCGGCTGACGAACAGCGAGCCCTTCGTGCCTTCGATCGTGATGCCGTTCTCCGTGTCGTGGCGAATCGTCATTTCGACGTGGTTCGGGAACTCGGCGGTAATCATGAATTCTGTCGCCGCGTTGTACTGATTGTCGACGGTCGGATAGCCGTCCTTAAGTGGGACCGGATGCACGGCCGTGCCATGCACGCTCAGCGGGCCGCTGTTCTCCATGCCGATCGCCCACTGGGCAATGTCGACGTGGTGCGCGCCCCAGTCGGTCATCTTGCCGCCCGAATACTCGTACCACCAGCGGAACTCGTAATGCATGCGGCTGAACGGATAGCCTTTGTTGTCTGCCTTCGGCAGCGACACATAGTCGACCATCGGGGCCTGCCCCAGCCACATGTCCCAATTCACAGTGCTTGGTACTGCAGCTTTGGGAATCGACGGACTGGTCGGAGCACCTCCGATCGCGCACTGCACCTTCCTGATCTCACCCAGTCGCCCTTGATGGCATAGTGCTACGGCGGTCAGGAACTGCTGCGGGAACTTCCCCTTCTCGGCCGACATTTCACTGCGTTGCTGAGTGCCAACCTGGAACACGCGGCCGGTTTCCTTCAGCACCTTGATGATCTGCTTGCCTTCGTCGATGGTCAGCGTGAGCGGCTTCTCACAGTACACGTCCTTGCCAGCCTGCATTGCTTCGATCGCAATCTTGCTGTGCCAATGGTCGGGCGTGACGATGGTCACCACCTTAATGTCATCGCGGTCGAGCAGCTTACGATAGTCTTCGTAAACGTCCACCTTCCGCTGGCGGCCCTCCTTGCCCTGGATATCGCTCACCCGGGCCTTCGCCTTGTCGGTCATGGCGCTGTCGACGTCGCACACGGCCACGCAATCGCCGAACTTCATGGCTTGAGGCCCAACCGCATTCCAGCGATCTCCGACCCCGATACAGCCGATGATGGGCCGATCATTGGCCGACTTCGTCTTGGCATCTTGCCCGATAACTGGCGAAGTGTGGAAGAAATAGGGCACGCTCAGGGCGGCCGCGGCAGCGCCGCTTGTCTTCAGAAACTGACGGCGTGAAGCGTTCGAATGCGACATGGGTCTAAGGTCTCGCGAGGTGAAGAGGAATTGTGTGGCCCTGCAGCGACCGGCCCCCGCCGCGTGGCCTTGAATTACCAAAAAGGCGAACGCTTAGTTTAATGGCCCGCAATCGCCGGCACCACATTGCGAGTGAAAAACACGCACTCACAACCCTCGCTTCGATTTGCCGGATAGGATGCGCCATGTGGCCGTTTTTCCGCTACTCGCGCTGAGGAGCTTCCCATGTACGACATGGCTCAAATCAACAAGCTGAAAAAGTATGCCGAGCTCGCACCGGAGGCCTGGAAGGCGTTTGCTGCCTTTGACAAGGCGGCCTTGGCGGACGGGGCCATTCCGGCGAAGACCAAAGAACTAATCGCCATCGCTGTCGCGATGACCACCCAGTGCCCTTACTGCATCGAGATCCATACCAAAAAGGCCAAAGATCTGGGGTGCAGCGAGGCGGAGATCGCGGAAACGGTTCTGGTCGCGGCAGCCCTCCGCGCGGGAGCTGCAGTGACACACGGAACCCATTGCTTACATTAAACTTGGCTAAAAGCGTTGTGCATCGTTGCCTACAGCGATCGGCTGAGCTCAGTTAGACTGAACCACATCGATACCTGATACGAGCAACGACGCTCATGCACGCTTCTGATCCGCCGCAGACTCCGCCTCAGTGGGACGTGCGCATGCGCGGCTTCCAGCGGCGGTCGACGGTGGAAGAAGCTCTGGCCTGGGTGGCGGAGCACAGCAAGCCCGGCCCGCTTGAAACCGTCTCGATCTGGCAGGCGTCAGGGCGGGTACTGGGTCAATCAGTCACCAGCCCAATCGACGTTCCCGCGTTCGATCGCGCGATGATGGATGGCTACGCGCTGCGGGCTGCCGACATCCAAGGGGCCAGCAGTTACAATCCGCTGAAACTTCGAATCATCGGCGAATCCCTCCCCGGTCGCCCCTGTGAGCGGCAATTGGAAAGGGGCGAGGCGGTGCGGATCATGACCGGTGCACCAGTGCCGGGCGGCGGCGATTCCGTCTTGCCAGCCGAGCGATGCGACGAGCATGGCGATGACTTGCTCGCACAAGACGACGTTCCGCCGGGCAAAAACATCGGCCGTACCGGAGAAGATGTCCGCAGCGGAACTTTGATCTTGCGGGCAGGCCGCCAACTTCGGCCGCAAGACCTCGGTCTTCTATCTTCAATTGGTCATTCCACTGTCTTCGTGCACCAACGTCCAAAGGTTCGCCTCGTCATCACTGGCCACGAGCTGCTGCCAGCAGGATCAACTCCTCGTGGGGTTCAAATAGCCGATGCGAACGGGCCAATGCTCGCTTCGTTGGTGGAGCGCGACGGCGGATCGCTCGTGCAGCAACGAGCGACGACGGTGGACGATTATCTTGTCGACGACAATCCGGATGAACTTTCGCGCGCGATGCTCGGTGAAGCGGATGTTGTGCTCGTCTCGGGCGGCTCCAGCGTCGGCCGCGAGGATCATGCGCCGCTGCTACTCGCCAGGCACGGCGAGTTGGCCATTCATGGGATTGCGATGCGGCCTAGCAGTCCCGCCGGAATGGGAAGGATTGGCAGCAAGCTCGTATTCCTGCTGCCTGGCAATCCAGTCTCATGTCTCTGTGCGTATGACTTCTTTGCTGGGCGAGCAATTCGCTTGTTAGGTGGACGGCCCGCGGATTGGCCTTATCGCAAGGTTCGTTTGCCGCTCGCTCGTAAACTCGTATCCACTGTAGGCCGCGTCGACTACTGCCGGGTGCGGCTCGAGACCGAATTGGTAGAGCCGATCAGCATCAGCGGAGCATCGGTTCTAAGTTCGACGACGCGGGCGGATGGCTTTGTGGTCGTGCCAGCCGATTGTGAAGGCTATCCACCGGGCGCAGAAGTCGACGTGTGGCTATATGGATGATGACTGCGATCCGTCGGTCAATTTCAGCATACGGCCAGTGCAGATACCAATCCATTGATCATCCGAATGACGATCGTCCAGCCCAAAACTTGCAACTGAGTACCGAAGACGTCTCCCATGTCCCGCCAAGAGCAGTTCCTCGATGTGATCGACCGCGACGAGGCGGAGCGGCGTTTTCAATCCGCCATTCGCCTTGTCCCCATTGGCAGCGAGGAGGTCTCACTTGAAAACGCGCTTGGCCGTGTGCTCTCCGCCGCAGTTCAGTCACCGATTGATGTGCCATCGTTCGATCGCTCCAACGTCGATGGCTTCGCCGTGATCGCAGCGGACACTTTCGGTGCAAGCGAAGAAGAGCCTCGAACGCTGCGCTTACTGGACCAGCCGATTCACACGGGACAAGTCCCACAGCAGGAAGTGCGCCCCGGCGAGGCCATTGCGATTGCCACAGGTGGCATGCTCCCGCGTGGGGCTGATGCCGTGGTGATGATCGAGCATACCGATGTGGATTCCAAGAGTTTGCTCGTTCGCCGAGCGCTTTCTGCTGGCGCCAATCTGACCTTCGCAGGCACTGATATCACGGCTGGCGAAACGGTACTTCACGGCGGACAAATTCTCAGCAGCCGTGAGACGGGCGTGCTTGCTGCGATTGGCTGCGAACGAATCGAAGTGTTCCATCGGCCTCGCGTTGGCATCCTTTCAACCGGGGACGAACTCGTTGCGCCGGGCCAGCCAACCGGTACAGGGCTGGTGTACGACTCAAATGCCCGAATCCTGGCGGACTCCGTTCGCGAACTGGGCGGCGAACCGATACTGCTGGGCATCGCCCGCGACGATGCAGCCGAGTTGCAGCAACGACTCAACGAGGCGATCACGCAATGCGATCTGGTGCTGCTCTCGGGTGGAACGAGCAAAGGAGCGGGCGATATTTCGTACCGCACGGTCAGCCGATTGAACGATCCTGGCATCGTGGCCCACGGCGTGGCGTTGAAGCCTGGCAAGCCCATCTGCCTCGCGGCGACTCAAGGCAAGGCAGTCGTAATTCTTCCTGGATTTCCGACCTCCGCGATCTTCACCTTCCACGAATTTGTCGCACCAGTTCTCCGCAAGCTCGCCGGACGGTCGGACGAACGCCGCAGCGTGGTGCAGGCTCGGATGGGCGCCAAGGTAAACAGCGAGATCGGCCGCACCGAATATCTGCTGGTCAGCCTCGTTGCTTCGGGCGAACCGACGTCAAGCTCGCTCACAGCCTATCCGCTTGGCAAAGGTTCGGGCAGCGTCACCACCTTCAGCCATGCCGATGGGTTCATCGTTATCAGTCGCCACGAAGAGATTGTTCCTGCGGACCAGACCGTTGATGTACAGCTTCTTGGCCGTGACTTGCAGTTGGCCGATCTGGTGTCGATTGGCAGCCATTGCGTAGGACTCGATTATCTGCTTAGTGAACTACAGCGGCAGGGAATTCGCACCAAGTCGCTCGCCATCGGATCGCTCGCGGGTCTCGAGGCTGCTAAACGGGGAGAGTGTGACGTGGCGGGCATCCATCTGCTCGATCCCGCGAGCGGCAAGTACAACCAACCATGGCTGACGTCGGCGGTTCGGCTGGTCGAAGGCTATGGGCGAATGCAGGGCATCGTCTATCGACCGGAGGACGGCTGGGCGAAGGACCGACCAAGAGACGAGCTGCTTCAGGCCATACGTGAGCGTCGCGAGCTGCGTATGGTCAACCGCAACGCGGGCAGTGGTACGCGTGTGCTGATCGACCAGTTTCTAGGTGACACACGACCGGCTGGCTACGCCATTCAGCCGCGAAGCCACCACGCCGTTGCGGCAGCGGTTGCTCAGGGGCGCGCCGATTGGGGCGTATGCATTGAGACGGTCGCACGACAAGCGAAGCTCGGCTTCCTGCCGCTGCAGGAAGAGCGTTACGATTTCGTGGTGCCGCAGTCGCGATGGGAACGTCCGACCGTTCAAGCTTTCGTACGGCTACTTGCCGATCCCGGCACTCGCCGGCGCCTCGCTGAATTTGGGTTTTCCTTATGAGCGATTCGAGCTGCATTTCGCTGCCTCCGTACTGCGCCGTTGCCTTCAAGGAGTGGGCGGTCGTTTGTGCTGCGCTCGCCGCCGGTCGGCAGTCGATCATCCTGCGTAAAGGCGGCATCCATGAAGGTCGCGAGGGCTTTCGAGTGCAGCATTCAACGTTCTGGCTCTACCCAACGAACTTTCATCAGCAATCTCAACACCTTTCAGACGACGCTGGCGATTTTCTAACCGCCGCTGCCCGACAACAACCTCCGCCGGGCGAGTTTCATCTCAGCCAGCTGGCCATTGTCGAACAAGTGATTCGACTGGAGCACGAGGAAGTGGTCCAGTCGCTCCGCGGTCTGCACATCTGGTCAGATGCGACAGTCAGAGAGCGGTTCCAGTATCGTCAGCCGGGGCTGTTCCTGCTGCTGGTCCGCATCTTCGCTCATGACACGCCTCACGTGGTGCAAGAGACGCCCGAAATGGCTGGGTGTAAGTCGTGGGTCGACCTTTCCCATCCCATGCCGACAACAGAGCTGAAGCCAGTGCTTTCGGAGACCGAGTTCACCGCTCGTAAATCGGCGGTGCTGGCAGCTCTTGATCGCAACAGGACGTAGTTGGGCATCGCGTTTTGCTGGCTTCACGGTCGGGAGTCTTTTATAGTGACAAGCCTCTCTCTGGCTTGTCACTCTCGAGGCTCTCGATGCGTGGAACGTGGCACTTGCTGATCCTGTCTGCGCTGGCGAACCTGACGGCAGGTGTGCTGGCCGACGATGGGGCCGATTTCGATACGGTCATTGCGCCCATCCTGGCTTCGCATTGCCTCGACTGCCATAGCGGCCCCGAACCGAAGGGCAGCCTCGACCTCAGTCGTGCCGCCGGCGCAAGAGCGGGCGGCGATAGTGGCCCTGGAATTGTCGGCGGCAAGCTCCAAGAGAGCCACGTTTGGCTGCGAATCGATGCGGGCGAAATGCCCCCGAAGAAGCCACTGCCTGAGAAAGATCGACAGAAACTCCGGGCGTGGATTACTGCCGGTGCTAAATGGGGAACCGATCCAATCGATCCATTCCGGTTCAGCACCGAAACGCGTGCTGGCTACGACTGGTGGTCTCTACAGCCGCTCACTCAACCAGCTTCGCCGCAGGCAACCGGCGATGACTGGGTGCGGAATTCGGTCGATTCCTTCATTCTCGACCGATTGAACGCAACCAGCTTAAAACCATCTGCCGCAGCGGATCGGCGTACACTGATCCGCCGACTTTCCTTCGATTTGCATGGTCTGCCGCCGTCGCCAGAACACATCGAAGCGTTTGTCGCCGATCCGGCGCCAGACGCGTATGACCGACTTGTCGATCGCCTCCTTGCCTCGCCCGATTACGGCCCGCGCTGGGCGAGGCACTGGCTCGACATCGCCCGCTTCGGCGAAAGTGATGGTTTCGAGTTCGACCGCATGCGGCCGCATGCCTGGCGGTATCGTGACTGGGTCATTGACGCGCTGAATCGCGACTTGCCCTACGACGAATTTGCAAGGCAGCAAATCGCAGGAGACGTTGCCGATCCGCCGAATGAACAAGGCCTCGCCGCAACCGGTTTTCTGGTCGCCGGTGCTTACGACGGACTGATGCCGCAAAGCGAACCGATGCGGGCGCTCATGCGGCACGATGAATTGGAAGATCTGGTCGGAATCGTTAGCCAAACGTTTCTGGGACTGACCGTCAATTGCGCGCGGTGCCACGATCACAAGTTCGATCCGATCTCGCAAGTCGATTACTACCGCTTGGAAGCGGCGTTAGCCGGCGTGCGACGAGGCGACAGAGAACTCAAAGACGAGATTTTTCCGAATTGGTTGAGTGCGCGAAGGGATCAATTACGGAGATCACTTGAAAAACTGGAATTCCGTGCTCGTGAGAGAGCGCTCGCAAACCGCAAGGCCGACCAGCGCAGCAAAGAGCCGCCCGAACCGATCGCTCGTTGGACCTTCGACAAGGATTCCAGCGACGAGATCGGCAAGCTCGATTTGACTCTGCAAGGTGCGGCCCGCCTTGACCAAGGCCGACTTGTTCTCGACGGCAAATCTGCTTTTGCTAGTAGTCCGCCGCTCCAATCGGACCTCAGTGAAAAGACGCTCGAGGTCTGGGTTCAATTGGATGGCCTGGATCAGAAGGCGGGGGGCGCTCTCACGGTAGAAACGCTCGATGGCCAAACCTTTGACTCGATCGTCTACGCGGAACGCGCGCCCGGCCGCTGGATCGCCGGAAGCGACTTCTTCCGCCGCACCCAAGATGTGAACGGCCCGACTGAAACGGAGGCCGACAAACGACTGGTACACCTAGCTATCGCTTACCATGCGGACGGGCGGATCGCCATGTATCGAGATGGCCTCCCTTACGGCGAATCCTACGCAACCAAGGAGTTGGCCGAGTTCCAAGCGGGCGAAAGCCATGTGGTCCTGGGGGTTCGCCACTCGCCAGCAACCGCGGGGCGGATGCTCAGCGGATCCATCGACCGGGCTCAGCTATACGACCGGGCACTTTCTGCGGAGGAGATCGCCGCCTCGGCTGGCGTGGAAGCGACTCATGTAACCGAGGCTGAGTTAGTCGGACAGCTGACAAGCGATCAGCAAGTGAGCCGGCAAGAGCTACTGGCTCAGATTGCTTCTCTTACCGATCAGCTCGATCGCCTGAAGCAAGCCAAGGTTTTCACCGTCACTCCGCAACAACCGCAGGCGACTCATCTACTGTTGCGGGGCAACCCGCAGCAGAAAGCAGACATCGTTGCTGCCGGCGGCCTGCCGGCGCTTAACAAATCGGCAGCCGATTTCGGCCTGGCCGTCGATTCCCCCGAAGCCGAGCGACGCCGCAAGCTCTCGCAATGGATCGTCAACGGCAACAATCCACTCTTCGCCCGCACGATGACGAACCGGCTATGGCACTACCATTTCGGCCGCGGCCTTGTCGAAACACCGAATGACCTCGGTTACAGCGGTGGCGAACCAACGCATCCGGAACTGCTCGACTGGTTGGCGGCAGAGCTCATTCGCCGGCAGTTCAGCCTCAAGGAGATGCACCGCCTGCTCGTCAGCTCGGCTGCTTACCAGCAACAATCCTTCTTACGACCAGATGCATTGTCCGTGGATGCCGACAATCGGCTGCTGTGGCGGATGAGTCCCCGTCGCCTGGACTCAGAATCGCTCCGGGACAGTATGCTCGTGGCGAGTGGCGAACTAAACACGCGGCTCGGCGGACCGAGTTTTCACGATTTCCGCCTCTTCAACCGCGCCGGCACTCAGTTTTACGAAGCGCAGGATCAGGCAGGCCACGAGTTTCACCGGCGAACCATATATCGCATGTGGGCTCGCGGCGGTAAGAACACGCTGCTGGAAACCTTCGATTGCCCGGATCCTTCAACCACCTCGCCTAGACGCAGCTTAACCACCACGCCGCTGCAGGCCCTTTCGCTCATGAATGCTGGGTTCACGCTAAGGATGGCCGATGCACTCGCCGCCGATCTTAGCCGGCAGCACCCGGGCGACGTGCAGCAACAACTAAGCAAAGCCTTCGAACGCCTCTGCGGCCGTAAGCCGACCGCCGCAGAGTTGGATCCGTGTCTCGCTTTGGTGCAAAAGCACGGCTTAGCTGCTTTCTGCCGAGTGCTGTTCAATACGAATGCCTTTCTTTATGTCGATTAACGCGTGTCAATGAACCAGTGTGGATGAGCGAGCGCACCATGCACGACCGACGCGATTTTCTTTCCTGGGCCAGCCGCGGAATTGGGGCAACGGCACTGCTGAGCTTACTATTCCGCGACCAACCGGCCCACGCAGCCCCGATTCCTGGTGAAGCAGCAGACCCACCGCCACATCATCCGGCCAAAGCAAAGCGGGTCATCCACATCTGCGCCTGCGGCGGCTTCAGCCAGATTGACACGTTCGACTACAAGCCCGAACTTGCGCGTCAGCATGGCAAGTCGCTTGGCGGAAGCGAAAAGCCTGAAGTTTTCTTCGGCAAGGTCGGCTTGCTCCGCAAAAACGATTTCGAGTTCCGCCAGCATGGCCAGAGCGGGCTCTGGGTATCGGACCTACTGCCGAACATGGCAAAAGTGGTCGATGAACTGACAGTCATTCGATCGATGTTCGCCGAGTCTGGCAGCCACACACCGGCTACGCTGCACGAAAACAGCGGTTTTCGGCTGAACGGCTTTCCCACGCTCGGTTCTTGGCTCTCGTATGGCCTCGGTAATGCGACCGACGAGCTTCCGTCGTACGTCGTGCTGCCCGATGCCCGTGGTCAACCGGCCGGCGGCACGAACAACTGGACGCAAGGATTTCTACCTGCCCAGCATCAGGGCGTTTTGTTTCAAAGCAAAGGCCCGGCGATCAACAACCTGCGTCCCACGCGCGCTTTGTCCGATCAGCTCGAAGCCGACAGTCGTGCACTACACGCCAGCCTGAACCGCGTGCATTTAGAGCAACGCGGCGACGACGATTTGGCAGGCCGCATTCGCGCTTATGAACTCGCCGCGAAAATGCAGCTTGCCGTACCCGACGTGACCGACCTCTCGCAGGAAACGGCCGCGACCGAAGCGCTCTATGGACTCGATCAGGAGGGCACTCGCGACTTCGGCCGCAACTGCCTGCTCGCCCGCCGGCTGATCGAAAAGGGAGTGCGTTTTGTCCAGTTGTTTTCGGGCGGCTCCTTCGGCTCACCGCGAATCAACTGGGACGGACACGAGGACGTGCAAGAGAACCACGCCCGCGAAGCGGCGCTGATCGATCTGCCCATCGCCGGTTTGATTACCGACCTGCGTCAGCGCGGACTGCTCGACGACACGTTGGTCCTGTTCACCACGGAGTTCGGTCGCACGCCCTTCACGCAGGCCGATGCCGGAGTCGTCGGCAAAGGGCGCGACCACAATCAGTACGGTTTCTCCATCTGGGTCGCTGGCGCCGGCCTGAAGAAGGGCATCGCTTACGGAGCGACCGATGAAATCGGCTGGAAGGCTGTGGAGAACCGCGTCGCCTGGCACGATTTCCACGCGACCATATTGCACTTGCTCGGCATCGACCACACACGCCTGACTTACTACCACAACGGCATTCAGCGCCGCTTAACCAACGTGCACGGCGAACTCGTGCACGGCATCTTGTCCTGAAGCTATCGGGCGCTGCCTTCCGCCGTTGCACCAGCTTCCGCCTGACCGACGATCACTTGTTGCAGCGAGCCCACGCGTCCGTGGCCAATCGCGTCGATCAGCACCCGATATTCGCAATCGACCTCAGGAAGCGTGAACTGAATGGTCGCTTGCCCTTTGGCATCAGTGACCAGGGAGGGTTCAAACAGCAGCGCAGCTGGAGCAGTTGATGCGGCTTGCGCCTTCTGTTCGCGTTTGATGAGGTCTTGATCTGACCACAGTTGCCCAGCGCCAGCATTTTTCTTGGCGAGTTGCCGATCGGAATCTGCGTCTTTTGTTGCTTCTTTACCACCTGCCAAGCCGGCGGCGCTTGGAGAAGACTCGTCGGCCGATCGCCGGTCGGTCGCGCCTGGCTCGGTCGGGTTTGCTTGCGAGCGGGCCATTCTCGCGGCGGCTGGGGCAGGCGGAGGCGCTGCACCACGGCCGCCGCTGGCTGCGATACTGTCCGCACTCGGCGCGGGCGGAGCAGCGCCGGCCGCACCTGCTGCAGCAGCAGGCGCATCGAGCGCTCGGTCACCCGACTTTGGTAGCGCACTCTTCGGGGCCGTTTCGCTGGCACTCTCAGTGCCTGCCAATCGCTTTCCGGCTACGAGGTCAGTTTTCGACCGCTCCACGAACTTGGATTGGTGTTGGGCATCGGCGCGTGGCGCATCGTCGGTCATGGATGACTCTGCGAGTTCCATTCGCCCCAGCCCTTGCGGGCCATTCGTCGGTCCTCGACCTTTCCGCGCTATGCCTTCCTCAAGGACAGCAGGCGCGTTATCGGCAGGAGCATCGGCCGGCTCTTCGGCAGGAACAGGTGTTGGAGCAGGCGTCGTCCGAGAGCGCATGGTCCGGTTTGTCGAGGTCACGTCGTCCGCCGCGCGGTATGGCGGTGCGCCGTTCTCGATCTTCTCCTTCAACCGCAACTCATTTTCCCTCGTTTCCAGATCCTCCGTTTCAACCGAAGCCGAATCGGGCATTTGCGGAGTTATCGGTTGCCTCAGTTCCTTGTCCAGGCTTCGCCCCGCGTTTCCAAAACCGCCTTCGTTTTCTTCGGTTTGGTCGAGCGACTCAATCGCTTCACCACCTGCTGGAGGTGAAGTCGCTGTCTTCCTGTCTGGTTCTTCCTCGGGAACTGCCGCGGTTTGAACCACTTCTCCTCGATCAAAGCTCGGTGCCCACCAGACCATGCCTACAAGAAGGCTCGCAGCTGCCACCGCTACTGCTGGGAGCCAAACCGACGCCTTGGGCGACATGCGTAGCAAGGCCTGCATACCAAGCAGCCCAAGCACCGCCAGCCCACCGATCATCAGCAACCGGGCAATCGTTGCTTTCCGCTCCGCAGCGGCCTCGCGGGCCTCGGAAACCGCCGTTTCATAGGCGGCGCGGACCGCGGCCAGATTGCTCGCCTCCAGACGCTGGGGTGCGACGTCGCCTAGGAAGTCTTCGTTATCGTTAAGAGCATCCAGTTCCGTCGCCAAAAAATCGGTATCGGCAAACTTGCTTCCACGCAGCTTGGAGCCGTCTGCCAATCCCGTTCCGGATTTATCTCCAGCCTCAGTTCGACTGCTAAGCCCTAAGCCGCCAAATCGGTAGCTTTGAAATGCCATAGAGTTTGAATCAGCTTCCGCGGTCGGCGGTGTCGACAGAACGGTTGAAGCCAGGTCCGCAACGGGGGCTCCCGCAGCTTGCACGAGACGTTCGTTCCATACTCGTACAGCGAGCGTCGCATCGACCGGCCGCGATTGCTCATCAAGCACCTGGATCAGCAGTTCGACTTGCTGGCCGGGCTCGTATCGATCGCGCAGGTTTTTAAGCTCGACCTCCAGCCGCTGCGCTGGCTCGCGGTAGTAGCGATGCGAAGCCACAAGTTGCGGTGGCTGCTGCGAATGATCGAAGACGCTGACGAGAATCTCACCATCGGCTTCAGGCACTGGAGTCAATCTGACGGTCGCCCGCTCAGCCAGCTTCGCAGCACTATCGAATTCGGCGTTCTTAGAAAGCTTGCTATCCTGCGATTCGTTCTTCTCCCAAGTGACCAATTCCTTGGCGACAACCCGATCTCCGCATTTTGCTGTTACCAGCAAGTCCGCGGAGCGATCGCTCGGCAGCGGTACTTCGATCGGCTGCCCTGAGGGTATCACGTCAAAGTCGAGTGCTTGCTTCGCGGCGACTTCCCCCATCAACGCACCCTTGGCGAACTCCGACGCCTGCCCGCCGCGAACCGCAGCGAGAGGAGCTCGGCCTGGTTTGGCGGCATCAGCGGCGGCGCCAGCTTCGGCTGGAGCAGCTTCGGCCGCTGACATGCGCAGGCCTCGACTTCGCGCGAGGTCCCGATTGCCAGATCTCCGGTCGAAGCGGTCATCCAAAGCAAGCTTGTCGCTACTGGCTTGCTCTTTAGCAAGCACCGGTATGTCATCCCCGAATTGATTGAAGAAGAACCAATCCGACGCTTGCAGACGTTGGTCGAACTGCCCGTTGTTGCTCTGCGTCTCGTTTTTCTGCGTCTCGGCATCGGCAAGCGGCACTCCTTCCAGTTGCAATGATCCGGTGATCAGACTTTCGTTCGCCTGGGCCGTCTGCGAAGTGGCCGGGCCAGCGTTCGGCCTGATTGCGTCGTCTCGCCGGCCGAGCGTTTCCGCTCTAGTTACGACTGGCTCTTTCGAGAAACGCTTGACGTCTCGCAGCGCGTAATGAACGGTCTCACCCCGTTCGTAAGCCGGCTTGTCGAGCAAAACATAGCGCTCGACAGGCTCAGGAATCACTTCTGCTGCCAGCGAAACCGGCTCGTCCGTCACAGCCGTGGATTCGGCAGCTGGCAGTTCGGCTTTGGCGATCGCCTCCAGGCGAACTCCTGGCTCGATCGCATCGCCCGGCAGCTCCACTTTGGCATGGCCGTTCTCATCGGTACGTACCATTCTCTTCAGCCGATCTTTGCCCCTCGCATCGACCAATCGTACTTCGACGTCGGCGGCGGTACCTGTCTCATCAGGAGCACAGGTGAAGAGCGAGACTTGCTGAGTGATACCCGCCTGCAGCCGGGCCGGAGCTTCGACGGCGGTCGCGACGAATTTTTCTGCCGAAGGATCGCTGGAGGCAGTCGGCCGGAACAACACAATGCACAGCAGCGCGGCCAGGGCAGTGCCAGCGACACCGGCAAGCCAGTTCATGCCGCGTGATGGTGAATAGGGAGCACTACGGCTCGACGTCGCACTCCGCCTAGCAGGCATTGGCCGAACGACCGGTTCGCCTTGTGCGCTAACAGCAAAGGAAGGATCGTTCACTTTCGCGGCGTCAGCCACCAGGTCGGCCTGCAAGCGCACTTCCGCGTACAGCCGAGCTGCGACCGGATCGGACTTGATGCGAGCATGCAGCGACGCAACTTCTTCCGGGGAAAGCAGGCCATAGGCCAGTTCCCACATTTGCTGCCGCAGCTCTTCGTTCGTATTCATGGTAAATCCAAATCCGCGACTTCAAGCCTCGGGCGTCACTCCGGAGACGAGTCGCGATCAACGTCCTCTCTCACCTCCGGATCAGTTCCGGCGGTTCGTCACTTCTCCTGTTACTGGTCCGGCAGTGCCCCTGCTTCCGACCGTAATCACTTCAAGCGCCTCGATTCGCTACTCAGCTAAGGTCTCTCGCAACTTGGTCAGCGCGAGTCGCATCCGCGTCTTCACTGTGCCCGGAGGCACGCCGAGCAGTTCAGCAATCTCCTCGTAAGTCATTTCGCCGTTCTGCCGCAGCAGGAACACTTCCTGTTCCTCGGCCCGCAATTCTTTCAGCGCCTGCCGCAGGCGAACCACGCGTTCATCGTGCTCCAAAATCTCTGGCGGACTTTGCTGGCTGCCGGTGACCATGCTTTCGTCCTCAGGCAGTGATTGTCGTTTCCGCCGCCAGGCTGTTTCGCGAACGTCCCGACCGGTGTTCAGGGCGATCCGAAAGATCCAGGCCTTGACATTTTGCACCTCCCCGAGCTTGTCCTGATTTCGCCAACACTTGATGAAGGCGTCCTGCAGGGCATCGCGAGCGTCTTCCAGGTTTCCAACCAGGTAATACAGCGTTCCCAAAAGTTCCGACTGATACTGCGCAAACAGCTCGTCCAACGCGCGAGAATCGCGCGCGGGCGGCGGAGCGGTATCGCGGGCAGCCTTTGGGGCTCGAGGGGTCACAATCGGCCTTCTAAACGTTAGACGACGCTCACAGGGGCGGAGATTGCGGCGGCAGCCTTTTTTAGCAGAAACCCGCAAGACGTGCCGCGCGAACTTCGGCGGAAAGTGGTCGCCTGGGCACAGTTGAGCTGCATTGGCTAGCCCAGCCTGCATAACCTGGGGTATCGGGGCCTAAGCGGAAGCGTGGCCCGGGAGGTCGTCATGCCGCGGCCACGTCGCTGCGCTCCTTAGGCCTCGCCACTCGCGATTTTCACTCCGCATTCCCAATTCCGCATTCAAAGCCTGTACGACTTCCCGCATCTCCGCCCCTCATCCATAATAGGCTCATGTGGCCAACCGAGGACCAAACGCAGCAAATTCTCGCCGACGTGCGACAAGGCGACCTCGACGCCGTGAATCGGCTCATGGACCGCCACCGCGAATCGATCCGGCGAATGATCCAGATGCGGCTGGATAACAAGATCCAGCGGCGGATCGACGTGAGCGATGTCGTCCAGGATGTGCTGGTCGAAGCCAACCGCCGGCTGCAGAACTACCTCGAAAATCCGCAGATGTCGTTTCATCTGTGGCTACGGCAAATCGCCAAGGACCGCATCATCGACGCCCACCGCCGTCACCGTGGGTCGGCCAAGCGAAGCGTCGATCGCGAAAAGCCGCTCGCCGTGCAGGCCGCTGACGACCACTCCACGATGCAACTGCTCGATCAGCTTCGCGATCCGGAGCTGACACCCGCAGCCGCCGCTACGCAGCAGGAGATGGCCCGCGCCGTCGAGCGTTCGATCGCTGCCCTCGGTGACCAGGATGCCGAGATCATCATCATGCGGCACTACGAGCAGCTCTCGAACCAGGAAATCGCTCAAGCCCTCGGCCTGACGGAACCAGCCGCGAGCATGCGCTACCTGCGAGCAGTTCGCCGGCTCCGCGAAATGCTGGGTACCGGCCCGGGCGCCGAAGACCGCGAGACCTAAACCGCGAGTCCCTCGTGAGCCAACCCGCCCATCCAGCAACCGACGACAACTCCGCTTACGACGAGCAGTTTGCCCTGCTGCTCGCCGATCTGACCGACCGGGCCCAGCGCGGCGAAGCCGTTAATCTCGAAGAGCAATGCCGGAAGCATCCCGAGTTCTCCGACGAACTCCGCTCACTCTGGGGCGCGGTGATGGTCGCCCAAGCTGCCGGCAGCAATTCGGTCGGCGAAACCATCTCGCAACCCAAGCCCGAGTATCCCAGCGGCGTCATCCAGTTGCCGTCCAGCTTCGGCGACTACGAACTGCAGCAGGAACTTGGCCGCGGCGGCATGGGCATTGTTTATCGCGCTCGGCAGTCTAGCCTCGGCCGCGAAGTCGCCCTGAAGATGATGCTCCGGGGGCAGTACGCCACGGCCGCCGATCGGGAACGATTCCAGGCCGAAGCGATGGCCGTCGCCAAGCTGGATCATCCCCACATCGTGCCGGTCTACGAAGTTGGCGAGATCGACGGCTCGTCGTACTTCAGCATGAAGTACATCGCCGGCGAAACGCTGGCGAAGAAGCTGACCGATGGCCCGATGCCGTCACGTGAAGCGGCGAGCTTGCTGGCGACCGTCGCTCGCACGATTCACTTCGCGCATACCCGCGGCGTACTCCATCGCGACCTCAAACCTTCGAACATCCTCCTCGACGAAGCAGGGCAGCCCCACATCACCGATTTCGGCCTCGCCAAGCAACTGACCGATCACGCGAGTCTTACTCGCACCGGCGCTGTGCTCGGCACGCCAGCCTACATGGCTCCAGAGCAGGCTGCCGGCGATCGCGGGCAAGTCGGCCCGGCAAGCGACGTCTACAGCCTTGGCGTGATCCTCTATCACATGCTCACCGGCCGGCCGCCATTTCAAGGGGCTACGCCCGTCGACACCGTGCTGATGGTCTTGGAGCAAGATCCGGTTCCACCGCGGATGCTCAATCCGAAAGCGGACCGCGATCTCGAGATGATCTGCCTTCGCTGTCTGCAGAAACCGACCGACCTCCGCTACGCGTCCGCCGCCGCCCTAGCGGGGGACCTGCAGGCCTATCTGAACGACGAAAGCATTGCCGCCCGCAGCGGCCGCTTCGCGCAGATCGTCGCCGGCTGGATGCGCGAGACCCATCACGCCGTCGTGCTCGAGAACTGGGGCCTGCTCTGGATGTGGCACAGCCTGGTGCTGTTCCTGGTCTGCCTCCTGACGAACACGCTGTTCTGGCTCCACGATCACAATCGCTGGCACTACTTCCTGCTCTGGACCGCCGGCCTCGGCACCTGGGCGGCCGTGTTCTGGGCTCTGCGTCGCCGCATGGGCCCGGTCACGTTCATCGAACGGCAGATCGCCCACATCTGGGCCGGCAGCATGATTAGCATCGCCCTGCTCTTCCCGCTCGAAGCCTGGCTGAAGCTGGAAGTGCTGACGCTCTCCCCCGTGCTGGGCCTCGTGAACGGCATGGTCTTTCTGATCAAAGCCGGCATGCTCAGCGGAGCGTTCTACCTGCAAGCCGCCGCGCTGTTCATGACCGCCGGCCTGATGGCGCTGTTCCCCGACTTCGCCCACGTCATCTTCGGTGTAATCTCCGCCGCCTGCTTCTTCTTCCCGGGCCTAAAGTATTACCAACAGCGCCTGCGAGCAATCATGACCGCGCTCCGCCGCGGCGAGGCCCTCCCCAAAGCCCTCTACCACTGATCACACTACAAACAACACTTTAGCCGGAAGCAAACCTGCTTCCGGAGAACAGCAGCCAGACACGGCAACGCAAATCGATGTCGCGCCGCTCTGCAAAGCAACTCGACCGCGTCAATCTGCAAAGCAAACGTCCCCTCGCCATTCTCCGGAGTCTGTTAGACTCCGGCTAAGTCTGCTGGTTCGCCGCTCACCGCAGTATCTGAAAGATATTGTTGTACCGATCCGTCCACAGCGGCACCTTCATCGTCGACACGCGATCGGCTGGCACTTCCGACGGGTGCTGCTTTAGGAACTCCTCGTTCTTGCTGATCAGCATGTAGTCGGTTCGGAACCGCAGCTTCTCGCTGTCGCGTGGAATGTAAAACCGCGTCCACTGATAGCCGTGCTTCTCCGCAAGCCCTTCCACCACAGGCACGAGGTTCAAGTAGCTGTTGGTGACATGAAACACGAGCACGCCATCTGGCTTGAGATGCTTTTCGTAAATCTCAAACGCTTCGTCGGTGAGCAAGTGTGCTGGCACTGCGTCACCACTGAAGGCGTCGAGGCAGATCACATCGAAGTTGTTCGGCTCTTCGCGTTCCATTGATAGCCGCGCGTCTCCCAGCACAATGTCGTGCTTCCCTTTGCAATCTTTCAGATACGTAAAGTAGTTCTGGGCAATGTGAATTGCCTCCGGATTGATCTCGTAGATGCGGTAGTAATGCCCAGGCTCTGCGAAAGCCGCCATCGTCCCCGCTCCCATACCGATCACGCCAATCCTCGCGTCGGGCTTGCTGCGCATGGCATCGAGCACTCGGCCTGCACCTGTCTCTTCGCCGTAATAGGCAATCGGCATTCTCCGTTTGTCGTCGGCAAGGTACTGCTGACCATGCGCGACTCGGCCGCTCTTGAACGTCCGATGATGCATGTTGGTGCCCCCGTCGTACTCGAACACCGCCACGCGGCCGTAAAAGTTGCGATTCATATAAATGGGCGTCTCGTCGCTCTCCTGCCACCAGGCGATGCACCAGCTGCCCAGCACAACCGCAGTTGTAGTTGTCAGCCCCAGCGCCAGCCGCCTTGCGGTGCCGCGCGAACCGAGCCACCGATCCACAGCGACGTACACGAGCACGCAGGCGAGCACAAACGATCCCCACAGGCCGATCTTCCACTCAAAGAACGTATCGAAGATCCGCGGGGCAATCACGCTAACAAACAGCCCACCGAGTGCACCGCCAGCCGACATCATCAGGAAGTACTCGGTCAGATAGCGCGGATGCGGCTGCAGCCGAGCCAGTTCTCCATGACACAGCATGCACAGCAGGAACAGGCTCGCGAAGTAAAACCCCAGTTCCGCGGAGAAGCTCAGTTCAAACGGCTCGTAGACATACTCCGAGACCAGCGAAGGCCAATCTCCGATGCCAGCCAGCAGGAACAGCATCACAGCTCCAGCGACGGCATACACCGGCCGGCTGTACCACCGCGGCTGATCGAACGACACGATGAAGGACAGCAGATAAATGCTCAGCGGTGCGACCCATAGAAACGGCACCACGGCCACGTCCTGGCAAACATGATTCGTCGTTGCCAAGAGCATCATCGAAGCCCACGCGGGCAAAGCGATCCACAGCGTTCGCTGCCATGCCTTGGGGCTGGCCACTTGCGACCGATCGAGTGTGCTGGCCGATCGTTGCTCGCGCGATCCAGCCGCAGGCATCAGCGTCCAGTAGCCGCTCAGTGCACAGAGTAGAGCAAACACCACAAACCCTGCCGACCACATCCATGCGAGGCTTCCGAGTTCCAGCACCGGCTCAAACACAAATGGAAAGCTCAGCAGCGCCAGCAGCGAGCCGATGTTCGAGAGCGCGTACAGCCGATACGGCGACTGCCCGGCGAACGACCGCGCGAACCACGCTTGCACGAGGGGACCGGTCGTCGACAGCAAAAAGTAGGGCAGCCCAACCGTCGCCAATAGCAGCGAGAGAATCCGCCATGTCGGTTGACTGCCGTCCACCGGCTTCCAATCGGCCGAAGGGAGGATCGGCAGGAACAACAGAGCTGCCGCCAAAAGCAGCAGGTGTAGCCCAAGTTGTGTGCGAGGAGTCGCAATCCGCGTCACCGCATGGGCGTAAGCATAGCCGCAGAAGAGCAGCACCTGAAAGAACAACATACAAGTTGTCCACACCGCCGGACTGCCACCGAACCAGGGCAGAATCGCTTTGCTGATCAGGGGTTGCACTTGAAACAGCAGGAATGCACTGACAAAAATGGTCCCCGCAAAAGCCGCCGCCAACACTCGCGCGCTGGGCTGACTGATCGCGGGTCTCGAAATGGGGGTGGTGACTTCCAACGTCGCCGACATACGCAAAGCTCCTCTTTTGCTCCCGGAGAACCGGGCGGCGGTCGGCCGCAACTCGCGTTCCAGAAACCAAGAGCGATGCGTTAGCAGCCAAGTCCAGACCCCGCCCGCCGCACTCAGCTACGCAACCGGAAAGCAGCCGAAGGCGAACCGCCTCCGGGCCCCGCGCCCAAATACAACCACTCGGCGCGCTCTCAAATCACCCACTCACGCATGCACTAGCGCCCCGCATCCGGTCCATAGGGCCAGATTTCACAACCCCTCTGCAACACCCGTGAACAGCCCCTAATACAACCCCTTGCGCGCTTCACAGCAAACACTTAACTCTAACTGCACCAATCGTTTACCAGTTTTCAGCCCCAAATCTTCACAACCCCTTTTCCGCAAGTTGAACAGTGCCGTCTTACAACCCCTCGGCGCGTCACAACTCGCCTCCGGTTTCACGCCACAACACATCGGAAGTACGCCCACTCCGGAGCTGGCTTCACAACACCTTTTCCACCGAATTGCCAAAGAGCAGAGCCCGCATCGACAACCCAACCACCGCGCAGCAGACAGCGGCACACGCCCACGTAGCGGACGAGTGCTCAAGCGACAAATGATACAAATTTTTTAACAGTTAGTCAACAGCATAGAAGTTAGAGAGAATGGACGCTCCTCGCGCGGGGCGCCGAGGCAGAGCCTCGGGTTAGTTTCGTCCCAGGCAAGAGCCTGGGACGGAGGGCATCTTGAAAGCGGAGCCCACCGCTCGTTCGAGTCGCCTCTTCGCCCTTCGCCCCTTAGCCCCTCCCGGGCCTTCGCTCACACCCCTGCCGGCACCGCCCAGTGATCCGCCCGATACTCCCGCCGCACGAGCTTATCCGCCTCCTCATCCCCAACAATTCGCTCCGTCTGCGGATCGAGCTTTAGCGAGCGGCCGACGCGGCAGGCGATGTTCCCCAGGTGCGCCAGCGACGCGGAAAGATGCCCTTCCTCAACGTCCGCGTTTGGTCGCTTGCCGCTCCGCACGCAGTCGAGGAAGTTCTGGTGATGGGCCGGCAAGTTGAACGTGCCGGTCACCTTTTCGCCCGGCGCATTCTTCGGCCCAAACACTTGAAAGCCGCTCCCCTTCCCGAGCAGTAGCATTCCCTTGGTGCCATAGAACGCGTTGCCGTTCTCGTGCCCTTCTTGCACATAGGGCGACCAGATCCGCTGCTCGAAGATGAGCTGCCGCTTCTGGCCGACCTTGCCATCGCCGGGCCACTCGTACACGCAGGTCTGCGTGTCGGGAAACTGCTGATCGTCATCGAAGAAGTACTTGCCACCGAGCGCTGCGACATTGGTCGGCTGGCCGGTTGCGCCGAGTCCCCAGCGGGCAATGTCGATATCGTGCACGCCATCGTTACCGATGTCACCCACGCCGAAGTCGTACCACCACCGCCAAATCGAGTGCAGCAGGTTGGCCTGGTACTCGCGCTTGGGCGCCGGCCCCAGCCACAGATCGAAATCGAGATAATCCGGCGGCGACGTCGGCTGTTGTTTGCCGATCGTACCTCGCTTCTGACTGTTCCACGCCTTAGCGACCAGCACGTCGCCAATCACACCTTCGCGCAGCAGCTCCATGGCCCGCATCACATGGGCCGTACTTCGCGACTGCGTACCCACCTGCACCACTTTGTTCTGCTTGCGAGCCGCTTCGAGCAGCAACTTTCCTTCGCGGATGTTGTGCGACACCGGCTTCTCGACATACACATGCTTCCCCGCGTTCACCGCCAGGATCGCCCCCGGCGAATGCCAGTGATCGGGCGTCGCCATCCACACGGCATCGACCGACTTGTCGTCGAGCACTTCGCGCAGGTCCTTCACCGCTTTCGGAGCAGGCTTGCCTCCCTGCTCCACCCGCTTCGCAGCCGAGGCCAGGCGATTGGCGTCGACGTCGCACACATACGCGATTCGCACGTCCTTCCGATTGGTCAGCAGCCCGAGATGATTCGATCCCATCCCGCCACAACCGATCAGGCCGATCGTTACGGCATCCTTCTCATCCGCAGCTGAAGCAAGCGAAGCCGAAGCAGCTAGGGCCGCTGCTCCGACAGCCGACTGCTCGATAAACGACCGACGGTTGACTCCAGCCATAGCACGGACTCCTGCAAGATTGGGAGGGAGGAACAGACTGGTGGGCGCCAATTGGTTTAATGGTCGAGCGAAGCGGAGTCAAACATTTCTGCGGCGCGATAGTTTGGACAGAGGCCGCATGGGCAAATGGGCGGTGGGCCGACGGGATGCACATGAGCCGCGCAGCGGCGCCATTCATTAGCCGGGGGCGTGAGCCGCCGGGGATGGCGATGAGCAAGCGAGAAGCCACGAAGGGGCGACATTCCTCAGCCCTCGCAAGGAATGCCGCGCCTTCGGGGCTCCATAATCCTCATCTGCGCTGAATACCGTGCGCTTACGCACCACGGCTAAGACTGCCGTCGCTGCTCGGCTCGACCATGCGCCATCGAACGCATGTCCCAGGTGCGCTTATCCCTTAAGCAGCTTCCCCTGCGCATCCGGCAGTTTGCCCGTGAAGATCATGATTACGTCGATCAATTGCCAGATACCGCATCCGCCACAGAGCAGCAACTGCACAATGCCGAGCACGGTATATCCAAGATAGAACCGATGCACGCCGAGGCTGCCGAGGAAGATGGCGAGCAGGCCGGCCGTCAGCTTGCTCTTGCTGCTGACTTCATCCGAGTCGGTCGAGCTAGCGCTACTACTCGCGGTCGCGACGGCAGCCTTCTTCGTGGTCTTGGCTTTTGGAGCCGTCGATCCGCCGGCCGACGGAGCAGCGCTGAAGTTGAAGGCGTCTCCGCCTCCCGCGTTACCACCTCCTCCGCCCAAGAACGCAAAGGGATTGTCCTCACTGGCAGCCGGTTCAGTTTCGGCAGGCTCCTCCGAGGGAAAGAACGACATCGGACTTGCCGTTTCTTCCTTGGCCGGCGTCGGCGTCGCTGTAGGCGCTGGTTGCAGCTTAGCCGGCGCCGTCGGCTTGGTCGCTGCAATTTCCTTTGCCGGAGTGGTCGGTTTAGCGGCGGCTGGTGCTGGGGCGGCTGTCTTCGCGGCGGGCGCTGGCTTTTCACCCGGCGCCTCAGCAACTTCCGGAGTCGTCGGCACCACCTTCGCCGCCGACGCCGGGTCGAGTTCTGGATAGAGTTCGCTCGCCCACTGCCATTGATCGCTTCCTTCGCGGAGCAGCTGGCAATCGATCGTCACTCGACCCTCGGCGTACCAAGCGTCGAGTTCCGCGCGGGGAACGGGGCCGTAGCTTTCGCCGTCTTCCGTTTTGAGATACCAGCTCTCGAGGGCCGGTTTCGCAGGCTTGGCCGCGGTCGGTGCTGTCGGTGCCGTTTTGGGAGTGGCTGGTTTTTGCTGCGATGCGGATTGCGCTGCCGAAGGCGTCGGCTTGGGGGTAGGCGCAGCGGCTTCCGTGGCGGCTGCTTCGCCCGCAGGAACTTGGATCACTTCCTTGCACTTCGGGCAGCGGATTTTTTTGCCTGCCACGTTGTCGGGCACGCGGAACTTTCCCGCACAGGCAGAGCAAGCAACTGGGATGGGCATCGGCAAGACCGCTTACTGCGGAGGGTCAGAGAGAGTCGGCCAAGGTCGCCCTACTATGTTGCGCAGCCCCGCAACGTTTTTCCAGCAGGAAATCCCTCGGCGAGTGTACGTAGCCGAATTCGCCAGAATTCAGACAAACACGGTATCCACTCGCGGGGCGTCTGAATTCTCGGCGAATTCAGCTACGAGGGATGGGGGGCGAACGGCACACGGAGTGTGCCTACTACTCTAGCCGTGCAAATAGGGCCGCGTCGTGATGACGCCTTCTTCCGGACTGCTCGCCGAGGCGTACATGCGTTTGGGAATCCGCCCGGCCAGGTACGCCAGACGGCCCGCCTCGCAGGCGGCTTTCATCGCCCGGGCCATCAGCAGCGGATCGCGAGCGTGAGCGATGGCTGTGTTCAGCAATACGCCGTCGACCCCTAGTTCCATCGCCACGGCCACGTCGCTCGCCGTGCCGACTCCTGCGTCGATAATGACCGGATAGTTAGGATCGTCCCCCTTGAGATACTCTAGGATGATCTTGATGGCGTTCGCGTTGAGCACGCCTTGGCCCGACCCGATCGGGCTGCCGGCGGGCATCACTGCGGTAGCGCCAGCCTTCTTCAGGCGGCGGGCGATGACCGGATCGTCGCTGGTATACACCAGCACCTGAAAGCCGTCGGCCACCAGCATCTCGGTGGCCTTGAGGGTCTCAATCGGATCGGGAAGCAGTGTCTTGGGATCGCCAAGGCACTCGAGCTTGACCCAATCCGCGCCCGAGTTCTCCAGGCTGAGCAGGATCTCGCGTCCCATCCGCGCCACACGGACGGCATCCTCGGCGTTGTAGCAGCCGGCCGTATTGGGCAGCAGCGTATACCGCTCGAGATCGAGATAGTCGAGGATGTTCTTGCCTTCGCCGTCGTAGAGTCGCTCGCGACGAACGGCTACGGTGATGCAGTCCGATCCCGACTCGGCGAGCGAGCGGGCCATCGTCGTGTGCAGGTCGTAACGTCCCGTGCCGACGATCAAGCGGCTTTGCAATGTATGCGTGCCGATCTGGAGCGAAGCGTCGTGGGCCTGGGCTGCGCTGGCAGAGCCAATTGTGTCCGCTGCCATCGGCTATCCGCCTCCCACCAGGCTAACAACTTCCAGCCGATCACCGTCTTGCAACTGATGCTCGGCGTGTCGGGAGCGGGGAACAATCTGCAGATTCACCTCCACCGCCACGCCGCGCTCGGGCAACTTCAACTGGCTGAGCAGTTGGGCAACCGTGATCGGGGCGGACGCCTGACGAGGCTCGCCGTTGACGATGATGTTCACGCTGAACTTAAGGAAAGCGGCCGAAGGGAGGAGTAGCACCTCCCTATTTTAAGAGTAGCGGCCCGCGTGGAACAGGCGTCTCGTCTGTTCAATAAGAGGACCGCAAAGTAGCTGAATTCGCCAGAATTCAGACAAACCGAGGCTCCACTGGCGGGGCGTCTGAATTGTGGCGAATTCAGCTACGAGGGAGTGATTCTCCAATCCATGCCGGAAGGTGCCTGGGTATGAGTCATCACGGATTGCGATGACTGCGGGCCGTTCTCCGGAGGCTGGTTAGCCTCCGGCTAAGGGCCGATCCCGAATCGCACTTACTATTCGGTGAGATTGAGCGCCCTGGCACGGCCGCCGTCGAGCGTGATCATCGGCGAGGCCTGCGTTTGCAGCGTCGACGAGGTGCCGCGGACCCACGGGAAGGAGTAAGCCGCGAATACGCCCGAGTTGGTGTCGCACACATAAACCACGCACTGGGCCGGACGCGAGTTACCGCCGCCACGCGTCGGGTTCCAAGCGCCCGTCACCATCACGTACGCCGGCTTTTTACCCTTTTCGACTGGCAGGTCTTTCACGACGTTGGTCTTGAACCAGCCGGTGAACTTACCGGCCCGCGGGTTCATCACAAAGCACTGCAAGTCGCCCGTCAGATAATCGAGGAAGAACACGCCTTCGGCTTCTTCATCGACCGGACCAGTGCTGACGGCCATCGTTTCCGTGCCCATCGCGCCCATCGCGTGCAGCTTGATCTCTTTGAACGTCGATTCTGCGGTTGACGTCTGGCGGCTGCCCAGCAGCACGCCGACTGTCGTGGCCAAACCAATCGTCAAACCCAGGCAGACACCCGCCACCAGCCAGAACGGCCGGTTGGACAACAACCGCGACATAGCGCTATCCTTGTTCCGCAAGAGAGGAGAAGTCGTTCGCGCCATCGTAGCGAATTCAATCGCGCGAAGCCAGCAGCAATTGCCAGCAGGATTGGGTCGGGCACTCGGGTGCCGCTTGGCCCCGCTGGACCAACTAGGGTAGGCACGACTACCATGCAGGCTGGCCTTACGGCGGTTTGTGTGCCGACGAATCCGCTTCACTTGCAAGCCGTTGGAGGTTCGCTCGGCTGTCGAAGCCGGGATCCTCACCCGGCGATCGGTGGGCCACAACAAGGGATTGAGCGTTCGGGTTGGGCCTTGCGCGTACGCGGTCGGAGTTTGGTTCCATGGGCGATCGAGAACAGGGCATCGGGAGCGATCCCGTCCTCGATCAAATCCTCGGCTATCTCAATTTCTCCTCCGGCGCCACCGATCCCCAGTTTCTCGCCAATCTGAACCATGCGTTTGAACTGGTCGCTCGCAGCGAGCCCGAGCGGAGCACCTGGCGGGCGCTCGAACGGCAATTGCGCGATCGTCTGACAACGCTGCGTGAATCGTCCGCGGCATTTCGCGATGCGGAGCAGGCGTCAGCGGTCCTCGAACTGGTGTTTCGCCACACGCTGCCCGGGTACCGGCAGTTCCATCGCGACCTGCTGTTTCATCAGACTGAGCAATCGCTCATGCGGCCGTTCTTCATCGGCCGGGTTTGCGAAGCCGTGTTACGGCAGGGTGCGCCGTGGGGGGAAACGGATCGGATTGTCGCCGGGGCGATCAACCATCTGAACGACTTCATCGGCCATCGGCCGGTTGCGGCCCTGGAATCGCAAAAGGTGCAGGCTTACAAGCACGAGTTTGTGCGGCCGATTCCGCTTTACATCCGCGGCGCGGGAATCACCTACGGCCCTGAGCGGGAAGTGCTCGAGAAAGCACTCCAGCTGCTCGCCGATACCGATCGCGACCTGCTGGCCCGGGCTTGCTTCGACCCCGATGTGCTCGAGGAACTGGCCGTCGATCCGCGGGCCTACGACTTCGATCATCCGGCGAACAAGCGGCCGAACTACCATTTCGGGCAGTGGGATCCATCGCACATCGACAATCAGGGGCGGTATCGCCGCTTTGTCGTGCAGCAGGTGACGCTCGACTCGCTCATGCAGCGGTTGCACGATCCCTCCGACCTGCCGCGGGATGAGTTGCTCTTCGAAGCCGCCTCAGTGCTTGCCGGCACCGTGCTGATGGCTTCGGGCATCAGCGGCGACGGACCGCAGACGTACGAGTCGAACGTAACGCTGGCGAAGCTGCTGCCCCGAATCGCCCGTTATCGCGACGAGTTCTACGAACGGTTGTTTCAGAAGACCAGCGGAGCGCATGCCCAGCGTCTGCAGGCCGAAGCGGACGAAAAGCGTCAACCCTTTGGTGGCGCGCGCCAGCACCTGAACGCGCAGCTTGCGCGGCGTCGCGCCTCTCAGCTTGAGCATGTGCATCTGGCCCGCATCTTTGCCCGCATGGGGCACACCTCGGCCGCCCAGGAAGAGGCCGACGTAGTGCCATGTGCTTCGGCGCGGATGCTTTGCCAGATCGACTGCCTGCTCGCGACCGGGCACCTGGCCTGCGACAACGGCCAGCTGGAAGAAGCCGCCGAGACGCTTCCGCAGATCGTCGATCAGCTCCATCGGGGCATCCAGTGCGGAGCGATCATCGATCCCTGGAACATCTTGGGTTTCGACGCCCACTTCAGTCTCTTCCCCGCAATGGAGAACAGCGTTCGCGATCATCGCGCGGACGAACTGGTATCGCTGATGGATCGGCTCTGGGCGTTTTACTCTCGCGTGTGGGGGGAATCGGCGGCCACGAATCGGCCCGACGTCGGCGAGCGGGTTCGCAAGTCGTTCGAGGAAACGGCCAATTGGTGGCATCAGTTCGCGGTGCACGAAGTGTCGACCGTGGAAGCCGTCGATGCCTTGAACGTGTTTCGCGCTGCCGAGCATGTCGCGCAGGCGATGGCGGTGTGGCACAAGGGGGGTGCGGCAACGGGTGACATCGCTTTCTGGGCTCCGCATGCGGAAATGTTCGATTCGCCGAAGGCCTATGCGCTGGTGATCGATGCGCTGCTCGATCGCGGCGATCTCGTCGCTTCGATGTCGCTACTAATGCACTGGCTCGGCCAGGCCGAACGCATTGGTCTGGAGCGCGCGGATAGTTCGTTTCACGAACTGGCCCAGCGGTGGATCGCCGAAGCCACGGGCGTGATGTCGGAGGTCGAGCGCACACCGGAGGAAGCGGCAAAGGCGTGGGATCGAGCCCGAAAATTTCTCGACTACCTGGAAGCAAACGCCGAAGCGTTTTGGACGGTGCCGCAGTTCGCCATTGGCAACGGCGCGAAGGCCTCGTCCAAACCGACGCGCAGCGAAGAGCCGGAACTTGACGACGAAGACGAAGATGCCAATCTGTACGGCTCCGCGTACGACGAAGTCGTCTACCGTGACAGCACCGACGACGGCGTGCAGGGTTCGATCTTCGAAACCGAAGACACGTCGCACGACGAGCTGATGCATGAATCGAAACGCGTCGCGGATCGCCTCGCGTTTCTGACAACGGTAGCTCGCCTGTGGCGCCTTGCAGCTCTCAGCCCCTCGCTCGCAGCAGCGGGTCAGATCGACGCGGCTTGTCCCTCGCACAAAGGGCGCCTCGGGGCCATGCAGCGCTGGATTGAGCAAGCGGAGACGAACCGTCGCGACCTGGCCGATTTGCTCGCGGTGGTCCGGGGCTACCGCATTCCGACCCCCGGCGGCGATCACGATTCGATGGTCGAGTACGACCGTCGGCGGATGACCAAGGAGTCGCTGCTGGAGCGGATCGTCAGCACGTGCGTCGAAACGGCCGATGCTTCCCGCGCCCTGCTCGCCTCGGTTGCCGGCATCGATGCTCGCCTTGCTCCCGGCCCTGAGGAAGGGATGGAACTGCATAGCGTGGTGGCCGTCCTCGCGCCGTTGCTCCGACGCGACGTGGCCGCCGTGCGGCAGGCCATCAAGCCGATGCTCAAGCATCTGCAGCGCCTGCCGCTGCTGTATGTGCCCCTTTCGAAGGGTGGCGAACCTCGGGAGATTGTCGCTGTCCGCGTCCGTCAACATGCCATTCAGGATCTGCTCGCCTGGCTGCCGCGGCTGGGGTTGTGGGTGGAAACCTGTGAGCTACTCGAGATCGGCCGGCAGATGGAAAAAGACCATCCGGTAGGTGCCGGAGCGGTCACCGAATTCGACGAGATGTTCAAGATCGGCTACAAGGCGATCGTCGAGAGCCTCGTGGCCTCGTCCGAGACCTGGCCGCCGTCGCCGGAGGAAAATTCGACGGCCGGTCCGCTCGTGGCTTGCCTGGAGCAACTCACCGAAGCCATGCTCACTAGCTGGCTTGCTCATAGCCGAACCTTGCGTCTGTCGGTCCTTGAGCGAGTTCTGGACAAGCAGCAATGGAAGAAACTGGTCGAGTTCATCGAGCGCTACGGCGAACAACTTTTTACGCAGCGGTTCCTCAACCTGGGTAACATTCGGGCGATCCTGCACCAAGGCGTCGGCCGCTGGATTGCCGGCATGCAGGAAGATCCGCACGACGACGTGCCGACACGATTGATTGACGATCTGGCGCACGGCACGCAGCTGGAGGAAGTCGCCGAGTTGCTGACGCTGGTGCTGGAATCGATTGTCGAAAACTACGGTGAATATCGCGACTACAACAGCACCACCACGCAATCCGACCGCGGCGAACTCCTCTACACGCTACTCGACTTCCTGCGCCTCCGCACCAAGTACGACCGCGTCTGCTGGAACCTGAAGCCAGTCGTCCTAGCTCACGAGATTCTCGTCCGCCGAGGCAAGGAAGGTCCGGCCCGAGTTTGGCGAAGAGCGCTCACCGACCGGATTCACGACGAAGCCGATCAATACTTGCAGCGGCTGGCGGAACTGCAACGCAAGTACGCGATGCGGATGCCGACGGTCGCCGACCGGCTCGCCGAAAGTTTTGTCCGTCCCCTGGCCATCGACCGTATTCGCGCCTTGGTGGAACCGGCAATCGAAGAAGCCCGCCGCGGCGGAGCGACTCCCCGCTTCGACGTCCTTCGCCATGAGACCGAATCACTGACGCGCGAGCCAACCGGCGTCGGCCTCGATGTGCCAGCCTGGCTGGTGGCACTCGAGGAAGAAGTCGATCTGGCTCTGCGTCCGGCTCATGAACGACAAGACGATGATCTGGCGGGCGCCCTGCCTCGCGTGCTGCTCACCGAAGCTGAAGCTCGCGAACAACTAGATCGCTGGGATGCACGGGGCAAATGATGCGATTTAGGATTTGGGATTTAGAATCAATGATTTGACGGGCCTGCCGAACGCGGGCGTTTCCCAAATCATCAATCCTAAATTTTAAATCGTTAATCTTCAGATGCGGTTGGCCTTTAGTTCCGCCAGTCCGTAGTGTGTATCGCGCCAGCGGATCCCTCGTTGCCGCAACGTCAGCCACATCGAGCGCCAGTTGATGAAGCAGAACAAGGCGACGCAGAGAGGAAAGCCCAACGCTCGGTTCATCGGAATGCGAACTTCCCTCGCCGACCAGGCCGCGGCAATCCACAAGCCGATCGCCGCGAGCAAGTAAATCCAGCGCGTCGGTCCCCAGGTCACCAGCACCGCAACGAACGGCCAGACGTGCGTCAGCAGCAGCACGCCGGTCGCGAACAACACCGTCGGCACGCTGTACTCGAGCGCCGCAAACGAGTTTTTCTCAAGTCCCACGACGAGATCCCAAACCGTCGGATACCATTCGACCGAGATCATGTCGCGCCCACTCGCGAATTCCTGACGGTAGCCGCTCAGCTTGATCAGTTTGCCGAGCTTGAGATCGTCGTCCGGGCGCATCGCCACCGGCTGCATGCCACCGACTTTGCGAAAGACCTCCGTGCGCACCAGGTTGAAGGCTCCGATTCCGATGTGGGCTTTGCTCTGGGCATCACTCGCATCCCAGGGGCGGGCAAAGAGCGAAAACAGGTAGCAAAACGTTGCCACCATCGCCTGCAACAGCCAGCCGGGCATGTGAGTCATCGGTCCGACGGCCAAATGATCAAGTTGCCTCTGCTGCGAGTATCCGATCGCCCGGCGGAGCGACGTCGGCTCGAAGACAATATCGGCATCCGTAAAGAGCAACCACTCGCCGGTCGCTCGATCAGCGCCGTATTGCAACGCGTGGTTTTTGCCGAGCCAGCCGGCCGGCAGTTCGGTCAGATGGACCACGCGCAGCCGCGGGTAGGTTGCTGTCAATCGATCGAGAATCTCGCCCGTGCGATCGGTCGAGCGATCGTCCACCACGAGCAGTTCCAGGTTGTCGTAATCAACGGCCAGCAGCGACTTCAAAGCCTCCTCAATGTTCCGCTCTTCATTACGAGCTGGCACAACGACGGAGATGCGCGGCAGCGGTCCAGCAAGAACAGGCTGTAGGGCGAGTTGGCGGATCCGTCGTCCGCCTCGGGCAAAGATCCAGAACACCAAGGCGACGAAGGCAACATTGCCGACGCCAATCCAGAACAAGACGGCGTCGTACCAATGCCAGAAAGTTTGCATGCGGCCCTAAGGTTAGTCGGCAAGCAGCGCAGGGAGATCCCAGCGCAAGTGGCAGCGAGTGATCCACCGACTGCCGAACGCGCGTTCCGGCCCGCCCTCGCGGGAAACCCGAACGAGGGAAACCACAGATGACTGGCTCTACTCCCGCGGCGGCTTTGCATCACCGAGCAAGCGTTCAAGTTCGCTGCTCAGACGTTCACCGCGAGCATTCAGGGTTACGACCTTGCCGTCCTTGTCGACCAGCATCATGGCTGGGATGCCGAAGATGCCGTAATAGTCCGACGCGGGATTTTTGCCACCTTCCTTCGCCTCGTGCAACACAATCCAAGGGGTCTCATGCTCGCCGAGATAGTTCTCGAGTGCCTCGCGATCCTGGTCGAGACTGATGCCGACCACTTCAAAGCCCTTGTCGCGATACTTCTCGTAGTTCTTCGCGATGTTCGGATGCTCTTCGATGCAGGGCCCGCACCAGGTGGCCCAGAAGTCGACGAGCACCACCTTGCCTTGTAGGTCCTTGATGTCGAACTTCTTGCCGCCGAACGTCGTGCCTTTCAGCTCCAGCGGCTTGCCAACCAAGTTCATGCGACGACCGGCGCCGATCAGCCGCTCAGCCATTTCGGCCACCTGCGGCGTCTCGCTCTTCGCGAGCAGTTCGCCCAGTGTGGTGTAGGCCTCAGCCGCCAGTTCCTTCTCGCCCGAGTATTCAAACGCGTTGCCCAGTCCCTGCGCCACCTGGAACTCCATCACCCCTAGTTCAGAGCCCTGGACAAACTTACGGGCATCGGCGAGCAGTTTTCGCTTGTTCACTCCCGCCCCTTCGTCCCCAAGATCGCGGATCTGCAGCTGCAACAGAATGGCTTGAGCCGTTCGGTAGGGTTTCGATTTGGTGTCTTCCTCGAGCTGCAGAATCTTCTCGCAGGCCTCCCGTAGCGCGGCTGGAGCTTTCTTGTTGTAGGCGTTCAGCTCTTCCTGATTCGTGGGCTCGTAGGTCAGCACTTTCTGGGTGAATTCGACCAGCTCCTCGACATCCTCGGTTTCCGGCACTTCAAACGGATTGCGGGCAAATTTCAGTGCCGCAGCCAGGTCGCTGGAAGTGTCGCGGGGCGGTTGCTTCTTTTCCTGTGCCGCCACGGAACCGACGACGAATAGTCCGGCAACTACAGCCGCGACGAAAAACTTAAGACGCATACGGCGATCCTCAGACGGTTAAGTTTGGCGCGATGATCGAAAATTTCCCACGGGAGCAATCTCGGGGCCGGAAATCAGCCTATTCCTTCGAGCGAAGTCACACAAGCTAAGGATGCGGTTACTAGGACTGGCCGTGAGTAATTCGCATGGGTCCCGCTTCACCTTTGCGCAGCAACCGAAGACCGCCAAAATAGGGTGCCGCTGGTTCGTCATCCATTGCCAAGGCAACTCAGGAAGCACATCTCATGCGTACAGCCGTTTTCAGCACCAAATCGTACGATCGGCTGTTCCTCGACCCCATGGCGAAAGAGGCTGGCCATGAGCTGATCTTCCTCGAGCCGCGGCTGGTCCCTGAGACAGCCATTCTTGCTCAGGGCGCGACGGCCGTGTGTGCGTTCGTCAATGACCAGCTGAGTGCCACGGTGCTCGAACGGCTGGCTGCTGGGGGCACAAAGTTCATTGCCCTGCGTAGCGCCGGTTACAACCACGTCGATCTGGCTGCCGCGGATCGGCTGGGACTGCGTGTCGGCAGAGTGCCGGCTTATTCGCCGTTTGCGGTGGCCGAACATGCGGTGGGCATGATGCTGACGCTCAACCGCAAGTTTCACAAGTCGTTCAACCGGGTGCGTGAAGGCAATTTCTCGCTCGAGCAGTTGCTCGGCTTTGATATGCACGGCAAGAAGGTCGGCATCATCGGCACCGGACAAATCGGCCTGATTGCTGCCAGGATTGTCGCAGGGTTCGGCTGCGAAGTTTTGTTTTACGATGTGCGCGAGAACGAAGAGTGCCGCAGTATCGGCCGCTACGTATCCATGGACGAGCTATTGCGCGAGTCCGACATCATTACGCTGCACTGCCCGCTTACACCGGAGACCCATCACTTAATCGACTGCGACGCGGTCGAGAAGATGAAACACGGTGTCATGCTGATCAACACCAGCCGCGGTGCACTCGTCGACACTCAGGCGGCAATCGCCGGGCTGAAGTCGAGCAAGATCGGCTATTTGGGCCTCGACGTTTACGAGGAGGAAGCCGACCTGTTCTTCCAGGATCTGTCGGACAAGATTATCCAGGACGATCAATTCACTCGGCTGCTGACCTTCCCGAACGTGCTTGTGACCGCTCACCAGGCGTTTTTCACTCGCAACGCGATGGAGCAGATCGCCAAGGTGACGATCGGCAATCTGAATTGCTTCGAGCGCGGGGAGAAGTGTGAGAATGAGGTGGCAGTCAAAAAGTAACGACTCCCTCGTCACAACGCTCTGCGTCTTCACGCACGAATGGACGCTCACCGTCCAACGCTCGACGCTGACCGTCGGTAGGGGTGTTCCCAGGCAGAAGCGTGGGAACAAGAGCGGTGACCCATGCTCACTCTATTTCTCGTGCCGGCGATGATGCCAGATCTTCAGAATAACGCTGTTCGAGTCGGTCCCCGGCATCGGATACTCGGCGACCACTTTCAGGTGCAAATCGCGAAACAGCCCCACACGCTTCGCCTCGGCTTCCTCCTCCGTCCACTTCGGCCCTTTCAGCACGATCAGCCGGCCGATGTGCCGCCAGTGCGACTTGAACCAGCGGAGCATAGTTTCCAGGCTGCCGACGGCGCGAATCGTGAGAGCGTCGTACTTGTAATCCTCCAGCAGTTCTTCGCTGCGAGAGTTATAGACCGTCACGTTGGCGAGGCCGAGTGTCTCGACCATCTCTTCGAGCACCTTGGTTTTCTTACCGACGGAATCACTGAGCGTGATGGTTAAGTCAGGCCGAAGCACGGCCAGCAGCAGGCCGGGCACGCCGCCGCCCGAACCGACGTCGAGCACTTCCTCTTTCGGGTGCAGCAGTTTGGCGACTTCCACCGTGTCGCGGAGGTCGCGGCCAACAAACTTGTCGAATGTGGTATGGCGGGTGAGGTTGATTTTCTCGTTCCACTCCCACAGCAGACGGGCGTATTGCTCCACCTTGGGCTGGATCTCGGCAGGCAGCTCGATGCTGTGACGCGCCAGGGCGGTCTGGAGCGTGTCAGGGTCTTCCGGGGTGGTTGGTTGTTCGGGTGCGTCGCTGGACATGCAGGTTCAAACAGCTAATCTGAGACCGCGATGGGCAAGATCGGTCGGTAATCGGAAAAATAGAATCTGGGAGCTTACCATATGTCGCAGCCGCCGCAGGGGAACCCATTCGGAGATCGGCCGAACTATCAGAACCCGTACGCTCCCGGCATGGCTCCGCCCACTCACTCCGGTCACGATCCCGCTCTGGGCCTGGTCGTACCCGTCAACACGTCGATCTGGGCCATCGCGGCGGGGTACCTGGGACTGCTCAGTCCCATTTTCTTCTGCCTGCCTGCGCCATTCGCGATCTTTTGCGGCATCATGGCGCTCGTTGAACTGCGACGGAAGCCGGGAACCCGGGGGCACGTGCGCGCGATCGTCGGCATTGTGCTGGGTTCGATCAGCCTCGTCGGCCTGGTGCTGATGCTGGTCGCGATGGCGGCCGGATGAGCGCAGCCTCGTAGCTGAATTCGCTAGAATTCAGATGCCTCGCAGTTTGAGCCAGCAGTTGAGGCAATTCTGGTCTGTCTGAATTCTGGCGAATTCAGCTACGCGGCCCCCCAAGCCTTCCGCAGTAGCGCCAGGCTCTTGGGAATCGCCGTCCGCGGGTCTTCCTTCCCTTCAAACTCGAGCGACACCCAGCCGCGGTATTTCTCCTTGCGGAAGATCTTGGCGATCCGCGGATAGTCGAGGTCGAGCGTGTACCACAACCCATCGCCGTAATAGGTCTTGGCTTGGACCAACACCGTCTTCGGCGCGAGTTGGGCAAGCTTGTCGTACGGGTCTTCGAGAAAGTTGCCGGTATCGGCGGTAACCTGGAGCCAAGGCGAATCAATTGCCTTGACGATTCGCAGCACGCCCTCGGGCAAGCGGCCTAGGCCCCAGTGGTTTTCAAGGCCGAGTGTCACACCGCATTTTTCGGCGGCTGGAAGGCATTTCTCCAGGCTCTCGATGACCCAGCCGAAGCCGTCTTCGTCGGTGTAACCTTCCTTCGGCTGCTCGATGCCCCGTTTGGCCATCAGGTCGTCGAAATCCTTGCTCGTGCCCCACGTGCCTGTGTTCACCCGCATCGTCGGGATGCCCAAGGTGTAAGCTAGCTCGATGCAATGGACCGTATGGTCGATGTTCTTTTGCCGCACTTCCTTGTCTGGGGAAAGGAAACCCTGGTGCGTGCTGAAGCCAGACAGGGCAAGGCCGTTGATAAACGCCCGCTGCTTAAGCTTCTGCAGATAGCCGGGCGATTCGTTCTCCATCTGCCGGTGGAGAATCTCGACTCCGTCAAAGCCCCATTCGGCAGCCAAGTCGATGCACTTTTCAACGTCGCGCAGCTCGTTGTGGCGAAACTGCCAGAACGAGTACGTGCTGACGGCGATGTGATTGCCGGGGTGCGGAGGTTTGCTTCCAGCCGAAGCCAACTCTTCCGCGAAAGCAGCACGAAAGGCACTATTCGACATCGCGACTCCAGCGACCGCGGACGCTAACAGTTGACGGCGAGACAGCATTGCGTCGCTCCTGTGTCTAAATCAAACCGGCATGCATCGGCGGAAGAGTCGAATTGGCCTCGCGCGCTTTTCCGTAATCCTCAATCCGCCGCTGCCCCTCGCGAAATCGCCGGCTCTCCGCATCGAAAAACAAATGGGAGCTTCGCCCACATCCGCAGCAGGCCAGAGCCAATAGCAGAACCGTTGCGACGTCGCAATCGCGTAGTCGATTCCGAAGCATTGAATTACTTTACGCTCGCTTCGGCTCGATTACTTTCTTCCCGACCCAAGCCTGCAGCACTTCCGGCACACGAATGGTGCCGTCCGCCTGCTGATGATTCTCGATGACGGCGATGAGCGCTCGGCTAATGGCTACTGCGGTGCCGTTGAGCGTGTGGGCGAACTGCGTCCCCTTCTCACCCTTCTTGCGGAAGCGGATGTTCAGTCGACGGGCCTGGTAGTCGGTGCAGTTGCTCGTGCTGGTCACTTCACCCCACTCGCCGCCGTCGCCGCGGCCGGGCATCCAAGCTTCGAGGTCGAACTTGCGATACGCCGGGCCGCCGAGGTCGCCGGTCGGCGTATCAATCACGCGGTACGGCACGCCGAGTCCGTCGAACAGTTTGCACTCGATGGCGAGCAGTTGCTCAAGCATCGCATCGCTTTGCTCCGGCACCGTGAAGGCGAACATCTCGACCTTGGTGAATTGGTGCACGCGGTAGATGCCACGCGTCGCCTTGCCCGCGGCGCCTGCCTCAGTGCGGAAGCAGTGGCTGATGCCGCAGAGCTTGACCGGCAGATCGGTGTCTTCGAGGGTTTGCCCGGCATACATGCCGCCGAGCGTGATTTCGGCGGTGCCGACGAGGCTCAGGTCGCTATTCTCGATGCTGTAGATCTGCGTTTCCGGCCCGCGCGGATTGAAGCCGATGCCGATCAGGATGTCGTTGCGCGCCAGGTCGGGCGTGGTCGTCGGCGTGAAGCCTTCCTTCAGCAGCACCTCCAGGGCGTAGCGCTGCAGAGCCAGGTCGAGCAGCACGGCATCGTTCTTCAGGAAGTAAAAGCCGTGGCCCGTGGTGCGAGCGCCACCTTCGAAGTCGAACAGCTCCAACTTCTCGCCCAGTTCGACATGGTCGAGCGGCTTAAAATCGAACGTCGGAATCGGCGTCGCCCCGCGGCGGAGTTCCACGACCGCGTCATCGCCAACGCCGACCGGCGCCGCGGGATGCGTCAGGTTGGGGATGGTGAGCTGAATCGCCTGAATCTGAGCGTCGAGCTGATCGTGCTCAGCCTGCGCCGCGTCCTTCTGCTCACGCAGCTTGCGACCCTCTTCCTTCTTCGCGTCGCGTTCGGCGGCATCCTTCGCCTTGCCGATCGTCTTGGCGACGTCGTTGGCCTGACGATTCAGTTCCTCCGTCCGCTGCAACAGCTCGCGCCGCTTCCCTTCGAGCGTGACCAATTGCTCGATGTCGCACGACACGCCACGATCCTGGCAGTTCTTTTTGACCTGTGCGGCGTTTTCGATGATGTATTTGCGGTCGAGCATGGGCGTTAAGCGACGTTGTCGAGGATGAATGAGCCACGGATGAAACACAGATCGAACACGGACGAAGAAGGTGACAGTGCGCCGGCCTTCCGTGTTTTGTCGGTGTTCGATCCGTGGCTAAGAATTGTAATTCAGCCGATCTGGGATAGTTCTCGCCACAAGTACGCGCTGGCTCGGATGCCGCGGTGGTAGTCGGCGAGGTTGAACTTTTCGTTCGGGCTGTGCGTGTTGTCGTCGTCGAGGCCCCAGCCCAGGAGGAGCGGCGGAGCGTTCAAACGGTTCGCGAAGGCGGTGACGATCGGAATCGAGCCGCCTTCGCGGATGAAGACTGGCGCCTTGCCGAAGCCCTGCTCAATCGCCCGCGAGGCAGCGGCTACGAACGGGCTATCGAGCGGAGCGGCGACGGCTTCGGCGCCGTGCATGTCGATCAGTTCCATCTGAATGCCGGGAGGCACGAGCGAGCGCAGGTAGGCTTCCAGCGCCTGCGTGATCTTGTGCGGATCCTGCTTCGGCACCAGGCGGAAGCTGAACTTGGCTCCCGCCTTCGCGGGAAGCACGGTCTTACCGCCTTCGCCCTGATAGCCGCCCCAGATGCCGTTGATGTCGCACGTCGGCCGGGCCCAGCGGCGCTCGAGCGTCGTGAAGTTGGCTTCGCCGAACAATCCACTCACGCCAAGCTGCTGCATGAACGCTTGCTCGTCAAACGCTAATGAAGCGAAAGCCTGCCGCTCGCGCTCCGTGAGCGGCGTAACATCGTCGTAGAACCCAGGAATGCAAATCCGTCCCTGCTCGTCGACCAGTGCGGCGAGCATGCGGCAGAGCGTGTTGACCGGGTTGGTCACGCCGCCGCCGAATGTGCCGCTATGCAGATCCTGCTTGGGGCCCGTCAGCCGCAACTCGTAGTAGGCGATGCCGCGCAGGCCGTAAGTAATTGCCGGTTGGCCGGGACCAAACTGCGACGTATCGCTAATGACAATCACGTCGCACGCCAGGCGGTCGGCACCCGGCGTTTTGAGGAACTCATTCAGCCCCTTGCTGCCGACTTCTTCTTCTCCCTCGATCAGGAACTCCACCTGCAGCGGCAGCGTGCCGACCGACTTGAGCCAGGCTTCGACGCTCTTCACGTGCGTGAGCATCTGTCCCTTGTCGTCGGTGGCGCCGCGGGCGTAGACGTTGCCATTGCGCTTGGCTGGCTCGAACGGCGGCGTCGTCCATTCGTTCAGCGGGTCGGGCGGCTGCACGTCGTAGTGACCATAAACCAGCACGGTCGGCTTGCCAGGCACCGGCGGCGACTCCGCATAAACGAGCGGCTGGCCGACCGTTTCGATCAATTCCGTCTTCAGTCCCAAGTCCGCAAACTGTTTCCGGACCCAGTCAGCTGCCCGCCGTACTTCGGGATGAAACTTGGAATCAGCACTGACGCTCGCGATGCGCAGCAGGTCGCACAGTTCGTCCTCGAATCGGGACGCCTGCTGATCGAGGTAGCCTAGAACCTGTTCCATCGCCCACCACAACTATCCATTAGCCGGAGGGTAACCACCCTCCGGAGAACCACCGAAAGACGCCACCACGCCGAAGCGTCTGCCCGAAGCCGGTCGACGTCAAACCCTGCAGCTTGTACTTGTCGTCCGGCTCAAGTCGCCTGCCGATTAAGGCTTTACGGCCGCTGCGACCCGCGCAAGCCTTGGCTTCGGCGCCGGCCGCCTAATATAATGCGGAGCTGAAGCGTCGCCTATCGGGATGGGCGGCCAAGGTGGATGGTCTGAGAAGGAAAGCTCACCGTGTCGCAGCATGATCAGGCAGCAGCGGTTGCCGAGCCCGAAGTCAAAGAAGTTCCAAAGGACAAAAAGAAGCCGAAGCGACAGCCGCGGTACAACGTCATTCTCTGGAATGACGACGACCATACCTACGACTACGTCGTCCGCATGATGCAGGACCTGTTCGGCCACGAGTACGAGAAGGGGGTCAAGATCGCCCTCGAAGTCGACACCTCCGGCCGGGCGATCTGCCTGACCACCACCATGGAACACGCCGAACTGAAGCGCGACCAGATTCACGCTTACGGCAAAGACAAGCTCATCGCTCGCTGCAAAGGCAGCATGTCGGCCACGATCGAGCCGGAAGTGACGAGCTGATTTGGTTTATCCTGCCACGGCGGCTCAAAGAACACGAAAGGCGCACGAAGCTCCCGAAAAAGATTCTAGAGCGGTTTCGTCTTCGCTTTCCTCTCTTCTTCTCTTCCTTCGTGCGCCCTTAGTGCCCTTCGTGCCTTTGTGGTGAGAACGTCAGAACCACAACCGCACGCCGCCGATCAGGCCGTGCACGTTGCTGTGGTCCAGTTGCAGATAATCGTAGCCGGTGAATACCTCGCAGCGGTGAATTTGAACGCCCACCGTGCCGCGAAGGTGAAGCAGCAGCGCATGGTTGAGTGAGCCGATATCGACCTCGCCCGACAGCACTAGTGGTTCCATCGGGTAGAAATCGCCGCCGTACGTAAAGTTCACGCCGAAGTCGCTGCCGAAGTCGTCGCTGAGCCAATTGAACCCAATACCGCCCCGCATCTGGGCCCATTCGTTTTGGGCGAATCGCCAGGTGAGGTTCGTGTCACCGTAAAGGAAATCATCGGTCACGCCAGGAGCGGCCTCCTCTCGCAAGTACGTCACGGCTCCATCCACACCGAGCCGGTTCGAGTGCTCGACGAGCCAGCGGCCAGCCATCCAGCGCTCGGTTGAGAACTCGTCGCCGTATTCGGCCGTCAGGCGAGCACTCCAATCGGCGGCATCCTTCAGATAGCCATCGAAGACCATGTAGCCGTCATTCTCAAGGTAAGGATGACCTGAGAAGCGACCCAAATGCGTGTCGCCATCTTCGATGAGCGACTTTGGGACTGTGACCGGCGTTGTCAGTACGAACAGACCGAAATAACCCGCAGCCGCATACAAGCCGAGGCCATCGCCTTCGCTGGAATCGTCACAGGATTCGTAGGGGTCTGCATCCTGCTTGCGAGCCGCCGGTTCTCGCTCCACAGCCGACGGCAATCGGCTTGGCGAATCGGCCTGGCGAACCTCGCCCCGGAGGTCGTTGACCGAGCTTTCGGCTTGAGCTGACCGAACTAAAATGGGAGCCAAACCGCACCATGCCGCTACGTTAAGAACGGCTATGTAAACAACGCTGCGTCGCAGCGGCCATCGTATTGCTAGCGGCATGAGCCGGGCCCTTTTCCCCCCGCCGCGGGTATGTAACAAATAGGTGACCGCCCCAGCAAGGCCGATCTCCCTAAACCGGAGGGCCCATTCAAATGGTAGCGATTCGCTTTACCACCAAGGCGCCAAGGACACGAAGGGGGCACCAAGGGTGAGTAGGTCCGTACCATTGCTAGAAACTCTTAGTGCGCCCTTGGTGTTCTTAGTGCCTAGTGGCAGGAAAACGAAAGTTCGATGTCCGCTCCGCTGAAAACCGTCACGCTTGGCTGCAAGGTGAACCAGTATGAAACCGAACTGGTTCGTGAAGGCTTGCTGCGCGCCGGATTTCGCGATGCGAGCGACGGCGAGTCAGCCGATCTGTGCGTAGTGAACACCTGCACGGTGACGAGCGAAGGGGACTCGAAGAGCCGGCATGCGATTCGGA
>Ga0164290_1000328_pt1 | contig 170819 bp, 170 predicted proteins | sample Micstemetagenome_FD_108782 | JGI IMG/M metagenome (GOLD analysis project Ga0164290, IMG submission 108782) | Contaminated culture microbial community from soil near Moab, Utah, USA - Microcoleus steenstrupii SON62 (Illumina Assembly) | ecosystem: Environmental > Terrestrial > Soil > Soil crust...
CGACCTCGACGCCGGGGACAACCTCTCCGCCGAAGCCATCCGCCGCCTGGCCTGCACCGCCGGCATCATCCCGGTCGTCCTCGGCGGCAAGAGCGAGATCCTCGACGCGGGCCGCACCCGCCGCCTGTTCAGCCCAGCCCAACGCAAAGCCTTGGCACTGCGCGACAAGACCTGCCGTACCGAAGGCTGCACCGTCCCCGCCCGATGGTGCGAAGCCCACCACCTAGTCCCATGGTCCGAAGGCGGCAACACCGACATCGACGACGCAGTCCTGGGCTGCCCCCACCATCACCACCTGTTCCACGACCCCAACTAAACCCACGAGATCCTCCCCAACGGCGACATCCGCTTCCACCGCCGCACCTGACCGACCCCGCACCGAGAACGCCCGGCATTGCCGAATAGGGGATGCTCCGTTGCGCCGGTCGGACCTACGCTGGACTCTGAACCCGCCCAAGGCGCATCTACCCGGTAAGGGTGCGTCCTGCCCGCCGCATGGTGAGGGTGGCTGCCCGTTCGAGCCGGGCCGGGTCCGGGGAACTCACTCCTCGGCGGGAGGTGTCGGGGTTCCCACCCTCCTTTGGGCTATGTCCGCTAGTGCCGCCCGGCGTGCGCGCGCAGACGCGATGACTTGCGCGAGCGCCGGACGCAAGGACCCGCAGACACCGTCTGGCCGTCTTGGTTTCAGAGAGCGGGGTACCGGCAGAGGCACCCGGCCGCCAACCGCGGCCGCGCGACCCGGGAGGTCCCTCGTGCCCCGATGCTCTCGCGTCCCCGGCTACACCGACCGTGCCGAGGCAGAGCGGAGATGAATATCCGGGTGCGGCCGGTCGGCGGAGCGATCGGCTGCTTGCTCATGATCCTCATCTCGGTCGCGTTGTCCGTGCTGCTGACCGTGGTGCTCAACCTGCTTCTGTGATCGAGATCGAGCACGCCCCCTGGTCAGAACAGGCGATCGGTGGGGTCGTCGAGGCCGCGGAGGGCGTCGTAGTCCACGAGCGCGCACGTGATGCCGCGGTCGCCGGCGAGCACCCGCGCCTGGGGCTTGATCTCCTGGGCCGCGAAGATCCCGCGGACCGGGCTGAGGAACGGGTCGCGGTTGAGCAGCTCGAGGTAGCGCGTCAGCTGCTCGACGCCGTCGATCTCCCCGCGCCGCTTGATCTCGACCGCCACGCTGACGCCGTCGGCGTCGCGGCACATCAGGTCGACCGGGCCGATCGCGGTGGGGTACTCCCGCCGGATCAGTGAGAGGCCGGGCATCAGCGTCGCCGGATGCTCGGCAAGGAGCTCCTGGAGGTGCTTCTCGACGCCGTCCTTCTGCAGACCGGGGTCGATGCCCAGCTCGTGGTTGGAGTCGTGGTGAATCTCCTCGATGAGGATCCGCAGTGTGTCGGGGGCCGCTCCCTTCGCCGCCTTCGCGGTCACGGTCCACTCCACGACGCCGTCATCGGTGGTGCCCTCGCGCACGGTGCAGGGCGGCGACATCCAGTTGAGCGGCTTGTAGGAGCCGCCGTCGGAGTGGACGAGCACCGATCCGTCGGCCTTGATCATCAGTACCCGGGTGGCCATCGGGAGGTGGGCGGTGAGGCGACCGGCGTAGTCGACCTGGCAGCGCGCGACGACGAGTCTCACGGTCGCCCAACCTACCTTGGCGCCGATGGATGTCGCCGCCGGTGCCCGAGGTCTGTCTCGCATAGTTACCTGCGAGTACAGAACGTCCCGCGTTTTGCGACACTTCCTCACATGACGCTGACCAACGAGCAGATCTTCAGCACCCTGGTGCTGCCGTACCTGAACCACGCGGTGCGCATGTACGAGGCGTCGTACGCCTCCAGCCCCGACATCGACGCCGCGATGAAGTTCGGCTGCGGCTACCCGCAGGGTCCGCTGGCCGTGATCGACGAGCTCGGCGCGGCCACCGTGCGCGACCAGCTCGCAGCGCGGTACGCCGAGACGGGCGACCACCTGCACCAGCCTGCCGACCTCCTGGAGAAGCTGGCGACCGAGAGCCGGACCTTCGCCGAGGAGGCTGGCGACGCCGAGGCCGCCGCGCCCGAGTTCAAGCAGGACATCCGCAAGGTCGGTGTGGTGGGCACCGGCACGATGGCGTCGGGCATCGTCCAGGTCTTCGCGCAGGCCGGCTACGACGTCGTCTTCGTGGGCCGCGGCCAGGACAAGATCGCCGGTGTCCTCTCCTTCATCGACAAGGGCCTCTCCAAGCTCGTCGAGAAGGGCAAGATCGACGAGGACACCAAGTCCGCGGTGCTCGACCGGCTGACCGGGTCGACCGAGCGCGAGGCGCTGGGCGACGTGGACATCGTCGTCGAGGCGATCGCCGAGGACCTCGCGATCAAGACCGAGCTCTACAAGGACCTCGACCGGATCTGCAAGCCGGGCGCGATCCTGGCGACGACGACCTCGTCGATGCCGATCACCAAGCTGGGCGAGGCGACGTCACGTCCGGAGTCGGTCATCGGCATGCACTTCTTCAACCCGGCCACGATCATGAAGCTGGTCGAGGTCGTCACCACCGCCGACACCGCCGCTGACGTCAACGAGACGGTGCTGGCGCTCTGCGCCAACGTCGGCAAGGTCGCGGTGTCCTGTGGCGACCGCGCCGGGTTCATCGTGAACTGCCTGCTGTTCCCCTACCTCAACGACGCGGTCACGCTGCTCGAGTCGGGCGCTGCGTCGATGGACGAGATCGACGCCGCGATCAAGGAGCAGGCCGGCTTCCCGATGGGCCCGTTCCAGCTGCTCGACGTCGTGGGCAACGACGTCTCGCTCGCGATCCAGCAGGAGCTGTTCGCGGAGTTCAAGGAGCCGGGCTTCGCTCCGGCCGCGCTCCTCGAGCAGAAGGTCGCCGAGGGCGCCCTCGGTCGCAAGACCGGCAAGGGGTTCCACGACTACCAGTGAGCCGGGCGCCAGCGCCCGGACCCGTCGTACGACGAAGCGGCCCCCACCCGGACTCGGGTGGGGGCCGCTTTCACGGTTCTAGAAGCGGCGTGCGCTGCAGTCGACCCGCGAGAGGACGATCTCGCCCGGCCCGTCGTTGACGATGCGTCGCGCTGCCCGCTTCGCGGGCGTCGGGGTGTCCGCCTTGCCCTTGGCCCACTCGACGATCCGATCGTCGCGACGCCGGAAGTAGACCGCGACGCAGCCGTTGCGACGGTAGACCTCGCGTGCAGCCGGCGGGGAGCAGAACCTCACGGCCCCGGCGTTCTCGGGGCGGTTGCGGCACCTCTCGAGCGCGGCGCGCATTGCTGCCGCCTTGGTGCTGCGGCCGCGGTCCGAGGTCCAGCCCGAATAGCCGGTCTTGGTGTTGAACGAGACCGCCATCCAGCAGTTCGGCACCTTGCAGCCGGCCGCGCGAGCGGTCACCTGCGGTGCGGCCGCATGCGTGGGCCCGGACGGTACGGCGAGCAGGGTGCCGCCGAGCAGCACAGCAGTGGCCAGGACGAGCGCGGCGCGGACGGACAGAGCGAATCGCAAGACTTCTCCCCAGGGTCGGTGAAGGGACCTCAGGCTCCATCTTGACTCATCCCCGCGTTCTCCGCAGGAACTGGGGTGGAGTGTCCACGTGCTACAGGCCTCCGCCGGCGCCCCCACCGGCGCCCCCACCGGCGCCCCCGCCCGTCGAGATCGGGCGGATGATGCCCTCCCAGACGACGCCTCCGCCGGGGTCGGTGAGCCGACCGGTGACCGGGGCGCCGGCGGGTGCGGCGAACTCGACCAGGTACGCCCCGCGGTGGGTCGTGGTCTCGGCCACGACATCCCCTTCTGCGGAGAACGTGACCGTGTAGCCGTCGGGAAGGCCGCGGAGCACTCGTTCGTCCACGTAGGTCGCGATGCCGCGGTGCCGGTAGCCGGACCTCGGGTCGAGCCGCAGGTCCTTCGCGCCAGGAGGGATCGGGACGCCGTCGCCGTCGAGGTAGGGCTCCGCCTCGATCTCGAAGATCGTGAAGCCGTCTGACCCGAGGGTGCAGTGGGCGACGAAGCCGTTGGCGGACATGAGGATCGCGACGGTGTCGCCCTCGAGGGTGCCGGCGACGAGCGGCTCCCAGGTGCGGACGTCGTACCCGCTGCGGGCCGAGCAGAGGTCCGCCACCGCTGCCGGGTCCGCCACCGGCGGCACCGGTGCGTCCTGGGCGTCATCGATCCTGTCGAGCATCCCCGGCTGGGGGATGACGCAGGCGTTGTCGAGGTCGGAGCCGCCGTCGGACGCGCTCGGTCCGATCACACCGGTCTCCGGGTCGGCGTACGCCGGCTCGCCGTAGTTCCACCGCTCGCCGACCGGCACCAGGTAGGCCACCCAGCCCTCGCGGGTCTCGATGAAGTGGTCCACCTCGGTCCCGCTCACGCCCCTGCCGTTCGCGGCCCGCCCGGCGACGTACGCGAGGTCCTCGGTGCCGTTGATGGCGTTCAGGACGATGCTGCAGCGGCGCTCGACCTCGGCGACGGGGATCCGGACCTCCTCGTAGGTCGCGCCGCGCTGGTCCGGGTCGTCGACGACGTCAGGGCGATCGTCCGGTTGGAGCCCGGTGACGAGCGCCACCGCCGCGACGGCAGCCGCCACGGCGCCGCCTGCGACCGCGAGCCGCCGGTTGCGGACCTTGCGCCGGCCGGAGGAGAGCAGGTCCCGTGGGTCGAGCCGCTGGCCGTCGCCGGAGTCGGCTGCTTCGTGGAGGAGCTGGTTGAGGTCGTTCATCTCAGGCTCCCATCCGCAAGGTCAGGCTCGGCATGCCGAGGGCGGCGAGCTCGCGCTTGAGCGCGGCGATCCCGTGCGACGTCTGACTCTTCACGTTGCCCTCGGAGCACTTCAGGACGCTCGCGGTCTCGGCGACGGACAGGTCCTCGTAGTAGCGCAGCACGATGCACGCACGTTGCCGCTCGGGGACCTTGCGCAGCGCTTGCACGACGATCGCCCGGTCGGCGCGGTCGCCGGCGCCGTCACCCGCGCCGTCGGCCGGGTCGTCGTGGTGGTCGACCAGCACCTCAGGGCGGCGGACCCGCTTGCGGTGGTGGTCGATAGCGGCGGAGACCACGGCTCGGCGGGCGTACGACGCCAGGCCGCCCTTGCGCTCGAGCTTCGGCCACGCGACGTACACCTTGATCAGCGCCTCCTGGGTGAGGTCGGCTGCCAGCGTCCAGTCGCCCGTCATCAGGTACGCCGTCCGCCGGAGCCGGTCCTGCACCGCCTCGACGAACTCGACGTACTCAGCGTCGTCCCGAGCCACGCCGACCTCCTTCTCCCGTGTCTCAGTATGGAGAACGTCGCCTGGACGAGCCGGGTTGCACCTCGCTTCCAAGAGTTCTCATGTGCAACCCCTCCGGTGCCGGCGCCGTTTCCCTCGGCATGGACAACGTCTCGCCCCGGCACGACCAGGACGACGCAGGGGAGCCGCGGCCGCGGCTGCTGTGGCGCCTGGCAGCCCGCATCGGCACGGCGATCGCCGTCGGGCTGGCCCTGGTGGTCGAGCGGCGGCCGAGAGGTGGCCAGGGCCGCCTGAGAGAGGGGCGCCTGAGAGACTGACGAGGTGCCGCTCCACACGACGTCGTACGGCGACCACGGCAACCGGGTCGTCTTCTGCCACGGACTCTTCGGGCAGGGGCGGAACTGGACCCAGCACGCCAAGGCGCTCGCGACCGACCACCGGGTGCTGCTGGTCGACATGCCGGACCACGGCCGGTCGCCGTGGAGCGAGCGGTTCGACTTCCTGTCGGCCGCCGACCAGGTGGCCGAGCTGCTGACCGCGGACGACCCCGTCGCCCTGGTCGGGCACTCGATGGGCGGGAAGACCGCGATGGCGCTCGCGCTGCGCCACCCGGACCTGGTCGAGCGGCTGTGCGTCGTCGACGTGGCCCCGGTCGCCTACCAGCACACATCGGAGTTCGTGCGCTACATCGAGGCGATGCTGGCGATCGACCTCGACACCCTCGACGGCCGGAGCCAGGCGGACGCCGCGCTTCGCGAGGCCGTCCCGGACGACGGGGTGCGTGGCTTCCTCCTGCAGAACCTGCGCCGGGAGGGCGACGCATGGCGCTGGCAGCCCAACCTGGAGCTGCTCCGCGACGAGATCGACGAGATCGGCGGGTGGCCGGCCGCCGCGCTGGACGGAGTGCCGTCGTACGACGGCCCGGTCCTGTGGGTCGGGGGCTCGGATTCGCGCTACGTGATCGACGACTACGCCGGCGCGATGGAGCGCTACTTCCCCCGCGTGCGGCGGGTCACCGTCAAGGGCGCCGGCCACTGGGTGCACTCGGAGAAGCCCGAGGTCTTCGGCGAGATCATGCGTCGCTTCCTCGACGGTTGAGCCTCGATGGTTGAGCCTCGATGGTGGGGCGAAGGAGGGGGCGTGTGTGCGGCGGGGCAACGCGGGGTAGTTAGGGTCTGTCCACCCCCCACGTCTTTGTGAAGGAAAGGTTCCACATGCGCATGTTCAAGATCCTGGCGGCAACCATCGCCGCCGCGGCCGTCACTCTCGGGATGCCCGTCGGGCCGGTCCAGGCCCACGAGCAGACGACCGAGCGGGTCGGGTTCGGCAACTTCGACGTCTTCTTGAATTCCGGCAACCTCGTGGCCAAGGGCCACGCGAACAACTTCCGCCGCCGGATCGTCCTCATCCAGCGCGCGCCGGAGAACGGCAACCGGTGGACCACCGTCGCCCGGGTCCGCACGTCGCGGACGGGGAACTTCCGGACCCAGCTGCGGGCCCGGACCGACATCCCCTGCACCGGCACCCGCTTCAAGATCCGGGCGAAGAAGAAGGGGCTGGCCTCGTGGAAGCTCGACCTCACGCCCGACCGCTCGAACATCCAGGTGTGGTCCTGCTGACCCACGCCGGCTGACGACGCTCACGCCGCCCCTCGCGCCACCGGCGCGAGGGGCGGCGTGCTGTCGTCAGCTGCTCGACGCCTGGCGGGCGCGGTAGGCCGCGACCGCGTTGCGGTTGCCGCACGCGGTGGAGCAGAACCGGCGGGAGCGGTTGCGCGACAGGTCGAGGACCAGGCCCTCGCAGTCGTCGTCGGCGCAGAGCCCGAGGCGGGACATCTCGTCGGCGCGGATGACGTCGATCATCGCCATCGCGGTCTCGACGATGATCCGGTCCGCCAGCGGACGGTCGGGCGCCACCGCGTGGAGGTGCCAGTCGAAGCCGTCGTGGCGGGCGAGCTGGGGGAGCGCCTTCGCGTTGAACAGCATCTCGTTGACCAGCTCGGCGGCCCGGTCGCGGCCGCTCGTCAGCAGGGTGCGCAGCAGCGGCAGGATGGTCCGCACGGCATCGACCTCGGCCTGGTCGCCGTCGTGGCGGCCGGTGTAGCCGAAGTCCGAGAGGAACTCGTCGAGCTCGTCGGGGGTCGACAGGGAGACCGGCTCGAGGTCGGAGTTGACCAGCGTCACGGCCGCCTGGAGAGCCATGGCGGTGTCATGGGCGAAAACCACGTTGACAGGTTACCGCACTCCTCGGTAGTGTCATTGGTCATGGCGACGATGACTCATGACGTACCGGTGGCGCTGCCGCCGCGGAGCGCGACCGGCGTCACGGTCGCGCTGCTGTCAGCGGTCTCGTTCGCGCTCTCCGGAGCCTTGGCCTCGCCGTTGCTCGACCACGGGTGGAGCGCCGGCGCCGTCGTGCTCGTCCGGATCGGCGTGGGTGCGATCGTCGTACTGCCCTTCGGCGTGGCTGCCCTCCACGGTCGATGGGACCTGTTGCGACGCAACCTCCCGACCGTGCTGCTCTACGGCATGCTCGCGGTGGCCGGAGCCCAGTTCTGCTACTTCTCCGCCGTCCAGTACCTCGACGTCGGCCCCGCTCTGCTCATCGAGTACACCGCCCCGGCCGCGGTCGTGATCTGGATGTGGCTCCGCCACCACCAGCGTCCCGGCCGGCTGACGCTGGTCGGTGCCGCGGTCGCCGCCGTGGGCCTGCTGTTCGTCCTCGACGTCTTCGCCGGCTTCGGCCTGCACGCGGGCGGCGTCGCATGGGCGCTGGCCGCGATGGTCGGCGCTGCGACGTACTTCGTCATCTCCGCCGACGACACGACCGGCCTGCCGCCGATCACGCTGGCGGCGGGCGGCCTCGTCGTCGGTGGCCTCATGCTCGGGCTGCTCGGTCTCGTCGGCCTGATGCCGATGCGCGCGGAGCGCGCGTCGGTGACGTACGGCGGCACCGACGTCGCCTGGTGGGTCCCGCTCGTGCTGCTCGGGCTGGTGACGGCAGCGCTCGCCTACGTGGCCGGCATCGCCGCCGCCCGGCTCCTCGGCTCGAGGCTCGCCTCGTTCGTCGCCCTCTCCGAGGTCGTCGCGGGCGTGCTGTGGGCGTGGGCGCTGCTCGGCGAGCTGCCCGGCCCGCTGCAGCTGGTCGGGGGCCTCCTGGTCCTCGCCGGTGTGGTCGGGGTCAAGCTCGGCGAGAAATCTGCGATCGAGGTGCAACAGATCCCTGCGTGACGACGTGAGTCATGCATGGATGTGGGGGTGACCGAGCCCAGAGCGGCTGTCGAGCCCGGCTTCGATGCCTGGGTCGAGGCCCGTGCTGCCGCGCTGCTGCGGTTCGGCTACCTGGTGACCGGGTCGCAGGTGGCTGCCGAGGATGCCGTGCAGTCGGCGCTGGTCAGCGCCTGTGAGAAGTGGTCGCGGGTCAGCCGGCGCGACGACCCGGACGCCTACGTGCGGCGGATGATCGTCAACGCGCACATCTCCGCGTGGCGGCGGAGCGGTCGCCGGGAGTCTCCGGTCGCCGAGGTGCGCGACACGGCGGGCGCCGATCCGGCGCACGCGGTGGCGCAGCAGGACGCCGTGTGGCGGATGTGCACGCAGCTGCCCACCCAGCAGCGGGCGTCCGTGGTGCTGCGGTTCTACGAGGACCTCGAGTACGCCGAGATCGCGGCGATCCTCGACGTCACCGAGACCACCGTCCGCTCCCACGTCCACCGGGCGCTCGCGGCCCTGCGCCGCGAGCTCGAGGCCGAGGAGACAGGGGATCGATCGTGATGGACGAGCGCGAGATCGAGCAGGTGCTGCGGACCGGCCTGGAGCGCCACGCGGCCGTGACGGACGTGACGGCGCCGGTGGCGGACCGGGCACGGGACCGGGTGGGCCGGCGCCGCCGTACCCGTTGAGGCGCGGGGGCTGCCGCCGCCGCAGTGGTGCTGGTCGTCGGCGGCGTCGCGGTCGCGACCCGAGGTGGGCCGGGGGAGTCGCAGGAGCCGCCGGTGGGGGACGATCCGACCACCGCCGACACCCGACCCACCGGAGGAGAGCGGCGCACGGAGTACTGGCAGGGGATCGCGGTCGACGTACCTGCCGACTGGGGGTACGGCGGCGCCCCGGCCGAGTCGGGCGGTGAGGTCGCCGCCTGCTTCCCCGAGGCGGCACTGGGTGCCGACGGTGGCCACCTCCGTCGCCCCGGCGATCGCGGCTGGGTCGGCCGCCCGATTGCGATGACCGACTTCTGCGCGTTGTACCCGTGGATCGAGTACTCGCCACAGCTGGAGCCGACCCAGCCGTACGTCTGGCTGGGCGCCGCGGTCGAGCCGGGCGTCGTGGAGTACGCCAACGGCTACATCGAGGAGACCGTCGTGGTCGACGGTGTCGTCGTGACGGTCGCGAGCGATGACGCCGCGCTGCGGGAGGAGGTCCTGGGGAGCGCCCGGGCAAGCGACGAGCCGGCCTGCGCGCCGAGCCATGCGCACATCCCCAGGGCGACGACCGCCGTCATCGCGGGCGCGGCGGGTGAGCCGTACGCCTGGGTGTGCGCCTACCGCCGGGTCGATGACACCTTCGTCCTCGCGTACGCCCACGAGGTCGCTCCGCGGCTGGCCGAGCAGGCGCTGGAGGCCGAGCGGGGGGCGCCCGACCAGCGGGTCGACTGCGACTACGACCCGATCGAGTTCGCCGTGCTCGAGAGCGTGGTCCCGGGCGACACCTCCGCCCGCACCGTCTACGAGACCGGCTGCGCGGGCGGCACGGTGCACCTTCCGACGGGTGAGACCAAGCAGCTGGTGACGGCCGGCGTCGAGCCGTGGGCGGACAACGGCATCCGCGCGGTCCTGTCGTACCTGATCGGGCCCCAGGGCTGACCGGCGCCCGCTACCGACGCCCGCTACAACCCCGGGCAGGTGTAGAGACGGACGAAGAAGAACCGGTCGTTCGTGACCCACTCCGCCCGGCAGCCGAGGTCGTGCAGGCGCTGCACCGAGCGCACGACACGGCTGCCGTAGACGAGGATCCGCAGGCCACTCACCTCGTGCTCGCCGATGGTGTCGGGGTCGCGGACCCCGGCGAAGAACGGATCTGGCGCCGGGTCGTCCGGAGCCGACAGGTCCGGGAGACCGCTGAACCGGTCGGGGTAGGCGAACTCGATGCTCCGGACCCTGGCCTCGGTGAAGAACACCGCGTCGGGATCGACCTCCTCGACCGTCGCGGCAAGCTCGCGCAGGTTGCCCGGCTTGGCGTCGGGGGCGCGCTGGGCAGCCACGGCCGGGAGGACGAGGGCGACCGCCACGAGGGCGGCGAACGCGGGTGTCCACCTGGGGAGTGCCGCGGCGCCCACGGCCGCGGCGATCGCGACGGCCGGCACCGCGAACGTGACGTAGCGCGGGTGCATGCCGGCCTCGGCGATGGCGCACGCGATCGCGACCAGGGTGGGCAACCCGCCCCAGACGACGAGGATCGTCGGCAGCCATCGGCGGCCGTCGCGCCAGAGGTGGACGATGCCGTAGGTGCCGAGCGCGAGCATGCCGAGAAGGAGCGCGACCCGGATGGCGGGGGGATCGGTCTCCTGACCGCTGGTGAGCTGGTTGAGCACCATCCGGTGCCAGGTGAACCCGATGTCGAGCAGCCACGAGACCTGGCTGCGCTGGTGCCACGCGATCACGGCCAGGGGCGACAGCCCCACGGCGATGCCGGCAGCGGTCACCGACCACGCGACCCGTGCCCGGGGGAGCCCGACCAGGATCGCGATCCCGTGGGCGACGACGAGCAGCACGAGATAGAGGTGCCACCAGCAGGCGAGCACGCAGACCGCGCCGTAGACCACCCAATGGCGTCGACCGCGATAGCGACAGGCGGAGTCGAGCGCCAGCGTGGCGAGCACGGCGAACGCGGACGCCCAGGCGTAGCCACGGGCGTCGACCGCGGTCCACGCCAGCCCCGGGGCCACCCCGGTGAAGGCACCGGCGGCGACGGCGATCCGCAGCCGCTGGTGCCGCGCGACGAGCAGCACCGCCGCGGCAGCGGTCACTCCCACGCCGAGCGCGCTGAACGCCCGGACCGCCTCGATCGAGTCACCCGCCACGAGCGTCCAGGCGCGCAGCGCCACGTAGTAGAACCCGTGAACCGCGTCGACCTCGCGGAGCACGCTCCAGGTGTCGCCGAACGGCCGGTCGAGCAGGCTGAGGGTGACCGCTTCGTCGTACCAGATCGTCGGTCGGGAGATCCCCACGAGACCGAGCGCGGTCGCGACCGCCCCGGTGATCAGCGCCGAGAGGCCTCGGGGGCCCGGGCGGGGCCTCAGCGCAGGTCCTGCTGCTTCACGACGACCTCCCGGATGACCAGCAGGACCGCTGCCGCAGCCGGGATCGCCAGCAGGGCGCCGATGACCCCGAGCAGCGCCGCGCCGACCAGTGCGGCGATCACGATGACCGCCCCGGGCAGGTCGACCGTGCGCCCCATCACCCGCGGATAGATCACGTAGTTCTCGACCTGCTGGTAGATCACGTAGAAGATCACCGCGGCGATGCCGCTCTTGACGTCGGTCGCGAACGCGATCGCGGAGACGACGACCGCGCCGATCGTCGCGCCGATCATCGGGATGACGTCGAGGACGGCCACCACGAACGCGAGTGCGACGGCGTACTCCCGCACTTCGGTGAACCAAAGGAAGAGCAGCGAGCTGAAGCCCGCGCACAGGGCGACCACGAACGCGCCGGACACGTAGCCGCCGATGTTGTGGATCACCTTGTCGCCGAGCTTCGCGACCCGCTCCCGGCGCGACGCGGGGGCGAGGCGGTAGATCGCATGGGTCGTGGTGTTGAGCGAGGCGAGGAAGTAGAGCGTCAGCACCAGGATGATGAACGCGTTGAACAGCGCCGAGATGATCTTCAGGCCGAAGCCGAGCGCGCCGCCGAACAGGGTGGAGATGAAGTCACCGTTGGCGACGAAGTCCTTCGCCTTGTCGACGATCTCGTACTCCTCGTTGAGGGCCTGGATCCTCTTGTTCTCCTGGAGCTGGTCGAGCCACATCGGTGCGTTGTCGGTCAGCAGCCGGATCTGGTCGGCGATGACCGGCACGATCGCGACGATGAAGAGCGCCAGCATGCCGATCGCCGCGATGATGACCAGGCCGCACGCGTACGAGCGCCGGATCCCGCGACGCTCGAGGAACTCCACCGACGGGTTGAGGCCGGCGGCGAGGAAGAACGACACGACCACGAGGAGGAGCACCGACCCGATGCCGATCAGCGCCTGGAACAGCCAGTACGCCAGCAGCAGGCCGAGGCCTCCGACGAACCCCATGTAGAACGGCGAGCGCCGGTCGAACGGCGTACCGGGCTCGCCGTACGGCAGTGTCGCCGACGGTACGGCGGCCGCGCCGTCGACGAGCTGCTGCTCCGGATGACCGGCTGTTCCCTGGCCGGCCGCGGACGTGTCGCCCTCCTGGGCGGCGGCCGTCCGCCGCCGGCCGATCCTCAACTCTGGTCCTCGGGGTCGCTCTCGTCGAACCCGGCGACGAGGTCGGCCAACGACGACAGCTGTGCCGTGATCGCGGCCCGCCGCTTCGTGACCCGCTCCAGCTCGGCCTTGGTCGCGGCCAGCTGACGCTGGGCGTCGGCCTCACCGCTGGCGGTGATGGAGTCCGCCTGGGTGCGGGCCGAGGCGACGATCTGCTCGGCCTCGCGGCGCGCCCTGCTCAGCAGCGCCTCGGACTCGGCCTGAGCGGCGGAGCGGTTCTCGGCTGCCTGGCGGGAGGCCTCGGCCGCGCGCTGCTCGGCGGCGGCCGCGCGCTGCTCGGCCTCCTCGACCAGCCGGCGGGTCTCGCCGACGGCGGTGTTGTGGTGGTCGGTCGCCTCGCGGGCGAGCCGCTCCTTCTCCACCGCGAGCATCCGGCGGGCCTCCTGCACCTCGCGGTCGGCAGCGGCGCGGGCCTGCTCGACCTCCCGCTGCACGGCGCTGCGCTGCTCGCTGGCCTCCTGCTGCGCCGCCAGGCGGAGCTGGTCGGCCTCGCGCTTGGCGGCGGCGAGCTCGTCGGTCGCCGTGCTCCGGGCCAGCGCGAGCTCCTGCTCGGCGTCGGCCAGCAGCCGGGTGCGGTTCTCCTCGAGCTCGCGCAGCTGCACGGCGCGCATGTCCTCAGCCTCGCGCGCGGCCTCGGCGCGGACCGCCTTCGCGTCGCGGGCGGCCTGGTCGAGGATCTCGGCGGCGTCGCGCTCGGCGCTCCCGCGGATCTCGTCGGCCTCCTCCTCGGCCAGCCGCAGCATCGCGCTCGCCCGGCCGCCCAGGCCGGCGTAGGACGGGTTGTCCGTCTCGGCGAGCTCGGCCTTCACGGCCTTGAGGGCCCCCTCCAGCTCGATGACGCGCTGCTCAGACTCCGTCAGGCTCGCGCCCAGCGCCGCCTTCTCGCTGGCGAGCTGCCGGATCTGGGCGTCGACCGCCGCCTGGTCGTAGCCGCCTCGTCGCACCACCGGCAGAGCGGCGGTGGAAGCCGCGGCCGCGCTGGGAGGTGCGGGCCTCGGGCTCGCGGGGCGAGCGGGCTGGGCCGGCTGGGTGGGGGCGGACGTGGTCACGGGCATCACCTGGGTCGTCTCGTTGTCGGGGGTGGGGGTCCGCGACTCGGATTCCGGCGGTGCTGCGCCGGGCTCGTTGTCGAAGATCGAAAGACCTTGGTCGCTCATGCGGGGGAAGCTCCCTTTGCGGTCGAGGGGAACGAGGTCCGGTCCATGATCCCTGATCGCCCTCGGTTTCCCCACCCCCGGCCCTCGCAAATCGCAGCGTGTCGTGCGTCTCCTCCGTCACCCCACCGGCACTGAGCTCGGCGGCGCGGTGTCGGGGAGCCCCATGGCGACCTCCAGGTCGGCGAGAAGGGCCTCGGCGCCGGAGTAGCGCCGCATCGGGTCCTTGCTCAGCGCCAGGCGGAGCAGTCGGTTGACGGCCAGCGTCAGCGGCTCGCGGCCCGGGAGCTGTGGGACCGGTTGGCTCCGGTGCGCCTCCCGGACCTCGTCGAGGGTGGTGCCGGTGAACGGCGCGCCGCCGGTCGTGGCGGTCCACAGCAGGCACCCGAGCGCGTAGACGTCGGCAGCGGCCGTCGGCCCGGCGTACGGCTCGGGCGGTGCGAACGCCGGGTCCGGGCCGAAGGTTCGGGCCGGCGGCACCAGCACCGCACCGGGTCCGCTGCCGTCCGGCAGGAGGATGACGGCGCCCGGCCGGATCTCGCCGTGCGCACCTCCCGGGGGTGGTCGGTCCGCCAGCCCGCGCGCGATCGCGGCGACCACCTCGACCGCGGCCCGGAGCGGGAGCGGGCCGGTCGCCCGGAGCTGCTGGCCGAGGTCGGTGCCGGTGGGGAGGTGGACAGGCGGTGGTGGCGGGCTGGACGGCGGTGGGGGTGGCATCGGCATCGCTGCGAGGGGCGCGCCGGCCGGGGCCAGCTCCGCTCCCTCCCGGAAGCCGTAGCGCTCCCACCACCGCCGTAGCGGGCCGGGCGCCCACCAGTTGGTCCGGCCGAGCAGGGCCATCGTCGCCGGCACCATCAGCGCCCGGACGATCGTCGCGTCGACGATCAGCGCCACCACCATGCCGACGCCGAGCATCTTCATCAGCACGATGTCGCCGGTGGCGAAAGCGCCGATCACGACACCCAGCAGCAGGGCGGCGCTGGTGATGATCCGCCCGGTCGACTGGACCCCGCTCGCGACCGACAGCTCGTGGTCGCCGGTGGCGTCCCAGCGCTCGCGGACCCGCGAGAGGAGGAACACCTCGTAGTCCATCGACAGGCTGAACAGGATCGCCAGCATCAGGATGGGGTTGGTGGCCTCCAGGAACCCGGGGGAGGTGAAGCCGAGCAGCCCGGACAGGTGGCCGTCGTTGAAGATCCAGGTGACGACGCCGAACGAGGCGGTGATCGAGAACGCGTTCATCACCACGGCCTTGATCGGCAGCACCAGCGAACCGAACGCGATGAAGAGCAGCACCAGCATCACGACGACCACGATGGCGCCCATCAGCGGCAGGTGACCGTGCACGGAGGCGATCAGGTCCACGGTGTCGGCGGTCACTCCGCCCACGAGAGCCGAGCCGGTGTCGGGCTCGATGTCCCGCAGGTCCTTCACGATCTCCTGCGAGGCCTCCGACTGGCTGTTGCCCTCCCAGACGGCGCGAACCAGGGCAGCGTCCTCCTCGGCCGCCAGGACGGTGACCGGGCCGACCCCCTCGACGCCCTCGGCCGCCTCGACGTACGACGCCACCGCCGCGGCGTCGGTGTCCTGCAGCACAGCGGTGGCGACGGACAGCTCCGGCCCGAACTCCAGCAGCTTCTCGGCCGCGATCCGCGACGGTGCGTCCTCGGGGAGGATCCGGTGGTCGATGCCGCCCCACCGGGCGCCGAGGAAGGGCGAGGCGACGAAGAGGAGGACGACGCCGGTCACGGCCAGCACCGCGACCGGGTGCCGCATCACGGCTCGCGCCAGCCGGGCCCACCGGCCGTCGTCGCCCGCCGGTGCGGGCTTGTCCCAGCCCTTGCGCCACGGGAGCCGGCCGGAGTCGATCCGGCGCCCGAGCAGGACCAGGATCGCGGGAAGCACCGTGAGCGCGGCCAGCATCGCGATCAGGACCGCCGCGATGCCGCCGTACCCCATGCTCTTGAGGAACACCTGCGGGAAGACGAGCAGGCTCGACATCGCGGCCGCGACGACGAGACCGGAGAACATCACGGTGCGGCCCGCGGTCGCCAGGGTGCGCGCGACGGCGGTGCGGGACGACGCCGGGTCGTCCGGGGGCAGCAGCGCGAGCTCCTCGCGGAACCGGCTGACGACGAAGAGCGAGTAGTCGACGGCGAGGCCGATGCCGAGCAGCGAGATGACGTTGATGGAGAACATCGACACGTCGGTGAACAGGGTGAGCACCCGCATCACGGCGATGGAGGTGAGCAGCGCGACGATGCCGAGCAGTGCCGGCATCGCCGCGGCGGTGAGGCTCCCGAAGATCAGGAGGGCGAGGAGCACGACGAGGGGGAGCGAGAGCAGCTCGGCCCGCTTCAGGTCCTCCTCGGTGATGACGTTGACGTCGGCGTGCGCCGGGTAGAGCCCGGCCAGGTCGGTCTCGAGGCCCTCGGCATGGAGCACCGGCTCGATCTCGTCGTAGTTGATCAGCCGCTCGTTGAGGGTCCCGCCGGCGAGCGAGATGTGGACCTGCGCGGCGTCGCCGTCGGGGGTGACCAGGCCCGAGTCCGCCGGTAGGGCGTAGTACGGCACGACCCCGGCGACCTCGGGTACGTCGAGCTCCGTCACGACGGCCTCGACCGCCTCCCGGAACTCCGGCTCGTCGGCGGTCAGCTCGTCGCTGGAGTAGATCGCCACCACGTCGACGGCGTGGTTGCCGAAGAGCGCCTGCTCCCTCTCGACCGCTCGATAGCCCTCGGCATCCGGATCCTCGAAGCCGCCGCGACCGAGGTCGTCGAAGACCCCCGCGCCGTAGCCCGCGGCCGCGACCACGATGAGCACCGCGGCAGCGAGGACCAGTCGGGCGTGCCGCCCGACCACACCCGCCCAGCGGTCGATCACGACCGCAATCTAGTGCCGAACGGCCCACCGCGCGTCCGCCTTACGACGGAAACACGATGGGCCGCTCGAGAACCCGGGATCCGCTCAGATGCCGCGGAACAGGTTGATCTTGTCGAGGTGCTGCTCGCGCATCTCCTCCTTGAGGACGCCGAGGCCCTCCTTGGGAGCGAGCGCGAGGACGCCGACCTTGCCCTGGTGCTTGTTGTGGTGCACGTCGAGCGCGGCCTGACCGACCTCCTCGAGGCTGTAGACGCGCGAGAGCGTCGGGTGGATCTTGCCCTGCGCGATGAGGCGGTTGGCCTCCCACGACTCGCGGTAGTTGGCGAAGTGGCTGGAGATGATCCGCTTGAGGTTCATCCACAGGTAGCGGTTGTCGTACTCGTGCATGTAGCCCGAGGTCGACGCGCAGGTGGTGATGGTGCCGCCCTTGCGGGTCACGAACACGCTCGCGCCGAAGGTCTCGCGGCCCGGGTGCTCGAAGACGATGTCGATGTCCTCGCCGCCGGTGAGCTCACGGATGGCCTTGCCGAGGCGCAGCCACTCCTTGGGGTTCTGCTGGGTGCCCTCGTCGTTCCAGAACTTGAAGTCCATCTCGGAGCGGTTGATGATCTTGTCCGCGCCCATGTTGCGCACGATCTGGGCCTTCTCCTCGTTGGAGACCACGCAGACCGGGTTGGCGCCGCCGTTGAGGGCGTACTGGGTCGCGAACCCGCCGAGACCGCCGGAGGCGCCCCAGATCAGGACGTTGTCGCCCTGCTTCATGTTGCCGCCGTTGGCCGAGACGAGCTGGCGGTAGGCCGTGCAGTTGACCAGGCCGGGGGAGGCGGCCTCCTCCCAGGTGAGGTGCTCGGGCTTGGGCATCAGCTGGTTGGCCTTGACCATCGCGACGTCGGCGAGACCGCCGAAGTTGGTCTCAAAACCCCAGATCCGCTGCGAGGGGTCCATCATCGCGTCGTTGTGGCCGTCGGGCGCCTCGAGCTCGACGGAGAGGCAGTGCGCGACGACGCGGTCGCCGGGCTTCCACTTGTTGACGCCGGGGCCGGTCTTGAGGACGACGCCGGAGAGGTCGGAGCCGACGATGTGGTACGGCAGGTCGTGGCGCTTGGCGAGCTCGGATTCGCGGCCGTAGCGCTCGAGGAACCCGAAGGTCGAGACCGGCTCGAAGATCGAGGTCCACACGGTGTTGTAGTTGATCGCCGAGGCCATGACGGCGACGAACGCCTCACCCGGGCCGAGCTCGGGGAGGGGCACCTCGTCGACGTGCAGCGACTTGCGGGGGTCCTTCTCCTTGGCGGTCAGGCCCTCGAACATGTCGACCTCGTCCTTGTGGACCGTCACGGCCCGGTAGGACTCCGGAAGCTCGAGGTTGGCGAAGTCCTCCGAGGACGGGTCGTCCGCGAGGATGGCGTCGAGGATGTGCTGCACGGTCGTTGTCTCCCTGGTTCCTGTGCGTGGGGTGGCATCGAGTGTTGGCGCGGCCGCCGCGAAGATTACCCAGGGGTAACCGCAGGTGGGGTGGTTCGTGACAGGCGTCTCACTGGTCCGTGGGCCACGATAAGGGGCGTGACGTTGCATCAGGGTCGCCCGTCCACGCTGGACCTCAACGCCGACGTGGGGGAGTCGTTCGGCCGTTGGCGCCTCGGCGACGACGAGGCGCTGCTCCCGCACCTGACGAGCGCGAACGTCGCCTGCGGGTTCCACGCGGGCGATCCGCTCACCCTGCGGCGTACGTGTGCGCGCGCCGTACAGCTCGGTGTCGTGATCGGCGCCCAGGTCGGCTACCGCGACCTCGCCGGCTTCGGCCGCCGGTTCATCGACGTCGCGCCCGACGACCTCGCGGCCGACGTGCTCTATCAGCTGGGGGCGCTCGACGGCATCGCGCGAGCTGCCGGCGGCGGGGTCGGCTACCTCAAGCCGCACGGTGCGCTCTACCACGCCGTGACGCGGCACGAGGCCCAGGCGCGGGCGGTGGTCGACGCCGTGGTGGCGTACGGCGGCCTGCCCGTCCTCGGCCTCCCGGGATCCCTGTTCCTCACCATGGCCGAGGAGGCAGGGCTGCCGGCCATCGGCGAGGGCTTCGCGGACCGGGCCTACCGGTCCGACGGCTCCCTGGTGCCCCGCTCGGAGCCGGGCGCCCTCATCGCCGACCCGGCCGCGGCAGCCGCGCAGGCCCTCAGGCTGGCCGGCGCCGGCGTGCGCTCGCTCTGCGTCCACGGCGACTCACCGGGTGCCCCTGCCCTCGCCGCCGCCGTGCGCACCGCCCTGTCCGACGCCGGAGTGACGGTCGCGGCGTTCGCATGAACCCCCCGCGTCTCCTGCCGTACGGCGACCGCGCCCTCCTCGTCGAGGTCGACGACGTCACCCAGGTGGTCGCCCTCGCCGACAGCGTCCGGTCCGGTGCCCTGACCGACCTGGTCGACCTGGTCGAGGACGTCGTGCCCGGTGCCCGCTCCGTCCTCCTCGTCGCCCGCCCCGGCGTCGACCTCGCCGAGCTGCGCTCCCGGGCCGAGAGCGACATAGCCGCTGACGGGCTGCTGGTCGACTCGAGCGTCTCGCCAGCAGGAAGCGACGGACCGTCCGTCGTCGAGATCCCGGTGACGTACGACGGACCGGACCTCGCGCAGGTGGCGCGGCTGACGGGGATGACGGAGGAGGAGGTGGTCGCGGCGCACACCGGCACCGGCTGGCGGGTGGCGTTCGGGGGGTTCGCGCCGGGCTTCGCCTACCTCGTCGGCGGGGACCCGCGGCTCCAGGTGCCGCGTCGCGACAGCCCGCGCACGAAGGTCCCGGTCGGAGCGGTCGGGCTGGCGGGGGAGTTCAGCGGGGTCTATCCCCGCGCGTCCTCGGGCGGGTGGCAGTTGATCGGCCACACCGAGGTCGCGATGTGGGATCCCGACCGCGACCCGCCGGCGCTCCTCGACGCCGGCACGACCGTCCGGTTCACCCGAGGATGACCGCCCTGCTGGTCCATCGCGCCGACCTGGCCCTGGTCCAGGACGCCGGACGCCCGGGACGGGCCGCGATCGGCGTCGGCCGCTCGGGCGCGGCCGACCGGTCGTCGTACGGGCTGGCCAACCGGCTGGTCGGCAACGCCCTCGGAGCGGCGACCCTCGAGGTCGTGCTGGGTGGGGTCGAGGTCGAGGCCGTCGACGGCACCGTCTGGATGGCGGTGGCCGGCGCGCCGGTGCCGCTGCTGCTCGACGGGCGCGCCGAACCCAGCGGAGCGGTGCTGGTGCTGCGTCCCGGGAGCCGGGTCGCGCTCGGCGTACCGCCCACCGGGCTCCGCGCCTACCTCGCGGTCCGGGGCGGACTCGATGTCGTACCGGTCCTCGGCTCGCGCTCCCGCGACACCCTCGCCGGCCTCGGCCCGGCACCGGTCGTCGCCGGCGACGTGCTGCCGGTCGGCGGCGAGGTCGCCGACGACATGCGGGTCGACGCCGTACCGGCGCGGGAGTACGGCGACCGCCCCGTCCTGCGCGTGGTCCGCGGTCCGCGCGACGACTGGGTGCGGGACCCGTCGCGCCTGACGACCACCACCTGGACCGTCGCGCCGGACTCCGACCGGGTCGGAGTCCGCCTCGACGGTGGCCGCCTCGACCCGGTCGACCCCGCCCGCCAGCTGCCGAGCGAGGGCGCCGTCCGCGGCGCGATCCAGGTCCCGCCAGGTGGGCAGCCCGTGGTGTTCGGCCCGGACCACCCGGTGACCGGCGGCTACCCGGTGGTGGCGGTGGTCGTCGACGCCGACACCGACCGGCTCGCCCAGCTGCGGCCGGGGGAGCAGGTCAGGTTCGCCTGGGTGTGAGGTGGGCGTGAGGACCGACCAGCGTGGTCAGTGGTGACTCTCACCCGCCGGCTCGACGAGCTCGACGAGCACGCCGCCGGCGTCCTTGGGGTGGATGAAGTTGACGCGGCTGTTGGACGTGCCGCGCTTGGGCTCGTCGTACAGCAGCCGCAGCCCGCGCTCGCGCAGCGTCGCGCACACCGCGTCGATGTCGGCCACGCGGTAGGCGAGCTGCTGCAGGCCGGGGCCGCTGCGGTCGAGGAACTTGCCGATGGTGGAGTCGGGGGACAGGGGCGCGAGCAGCTGGATCATCGAGTCGGTCTCGCCGACCCGGACCATCGCCTCGCGGACGCCCTGCTCCTCGTTCGTCTCCTCGTGGGCCACCGTCATGCCGTACTTCTCGGTGTAGAAGGCGATCGCCTCGTCGAGGTCGGGGACCGCGATGCCCACGTGGTCGATGGCGGTGAAGAGGTACTGCACGTCGTTCAGGCTCATGGCGCCATTGTGCCGCGCCAACCCCGGCCGGCAGTTGTGACGAGTGACTCATCCACGCCGACTGAGACCCCTCGCCCCGCGTCGGCGCCCGCGAGTACAGTCACGCACAGGGGCTCCGCCCCCGTGAACCCCCGTCTGGGGGCTCCGCCCCCGGGCCGCCAAGGCCCGAAGTCGTCGTCCATCACGGAGGAAGAATGTCCGACAACCCCAGCGTCATCGTCGCCGGCGCCCGTACCCCGATCGGCCGCCTGCTCGGCGGTCTCACGTCGCTGTCCGCGGCTGAACTCGGCGCGGTCGCCATCAAGGGCGCCCTCGAGAAGGCCGGGGTCTCGGGCGACCAGGTCGACTACGTGATCATGGGCCAGGTCATCCAGGCCGGCGCCGGCCAGAACCCCGCCCGCGGGGCCAGCACGGGCGCGGGCATCCCGATGAGCGTGCCGACCATCACGATCAACAAGGTCTGCCTCTCGGGCCTCAACGCGATCGCGCTCGCCGACCAGCTGGTCCGCGCGGGCGAGGTCGACGTCGTCGTCGCCGGTGGCATGGAGTCGATGACCAACGCCCCGCACCTGCTGCCGAACTCGCGCCAGGGCTTCAAGTACGGCGACACCGCCCTCGTCGACTCGATGGCCTACGACGCGCTGTACGACCAGTTCACCAAGCAGGCGATGATCAACCTGACCGACGCCTGCAACGCCACGAAGGACAACTTCACCCGCGAGGAGCAGGACGCCTTCGCCGCCGCCTCGCACCAGCGGGCAGCCGCCGCGCAGAAGAACGGCATCTTCGACGACGAGATCGTGCCGGTCACCATCAAGTCCCGCCGCGGCGACGTCGTCGTGGGCGAGGACGAGGGTGTCCGCGCCGACACGACCGTCGAGTCGCTCGCCGGCCTCCGGCCGGTCGCCAAGGACGGCACCATCACCGCCGGTTCCGCGTCGCAGATCTCCGACGGTGCCGCCGCGGTGGTCGTCATGAGTAAGGCCAAGGCCGAGGAGCTCGGTCTCACCTGGCTGGCCGAGATCGGCGCCCACGGCCAGGTCGCCGGCCCCGACTCGAGCCTGCAGCTGCAGCCGGCCGCCGCGACCGCGAGGGCCCTCGAGAAGGAGGGCATCACCGCCGCCGACCTCGACCTCGTCGAGTTCAACGAGGCGTTCGCCGCCGTCGGGATCGCCTCGGCCCGCGAGCTCGGCCTCGACGACGAGATCGTCAACGTCAACGGCGGCGCGATCGCGCTCGGCCACCCGGTCGGCATGTCCGGCACCCGGGTGGTCCTGCACCTCGCGCTCGAGCTCCAGCGCCGCGGTGGTGGCGTCGGTGCCGCCGCACTGTGCGGCGGTGGCGGCCAGGGCGATGCCCTGATCGTGCGTGTCCCGCAGAGCTGAGTCACCTGACGAGCTGGTCGCCCGGGCCCGCGAAGGCGAGGCCCGGGCGATCGGCCGTCTGATCTCCCTGGTCGAGTCCGGCTCCCCCCAGCTGCGCGACGTGATGGCCGCGCTGGCGCCGTACGCCGGCGGATCCGGGGGAGGCGCCCACATCGTGGGCCTGACCGGATCGCCCGGCGTGGGCAAGTCGACCTCCACGAGCGCGCTCGTCACCGAGCTGCGCCGCCGTGACCGGCGGGTCGGGGTGCTCGCCGTCGACCCGTCCTCGCCGTTCTCCGGCGGCGCGCTCCTCGGCGACCGGATCCGGATGTCCGAGCACGCGACCGATCCCGGCGTCTTCATCCGGTCGATGGCTGCGCGGGGTCACCTGGGCGGGGTGTCGCGGGCGACCCCCCAGGCGCTGCGGGTGCTCGACGCGGCCGGCTACGACGTGATCCTCGTCGAGACGGTCGGGGTGGGTCAGAGCGAGGTCGAGATCGCCCGGCTGGCCGACACGACCCTGGTGCTGCTGGCCCCCGGGATGGGCGACGGCATCCAGTCGTTCAAGGCGGGGATCCTCGAGATCGGGGACGTCTTCGTGATCAACAAGGCCGACCGCGACGGCGCCGACCAGGTCCGGCGTGACCTGCGCTCGATGATCTCGCTCGCCGACCGCCCCGAAGGCGCGTGGCGGCCGCCGGTCCTCAAGACCGTGGCGACCGAGGGCCAGGGCGCCGGCGAGGTGGCCGACGCGATCGACGGCCACCGGGCCTGGGCCGACGAGAGCGGCGAGCTCGACCGGCGCCGGGTCCGTCGTACCCGCGACGAGATCGAGGCGATCGCCCTCACCGCCCTGCGCAAGCGCTGGGGCTCGGTCGACGCCGGCAACCTGCTCGACGGACTCGCCAGCGCCGTCATCGCGGGCGACTCCGACCCGTACGCGGCGGCGGACCGGTTGGTGGACGGTCGCTAGGTTGGCGGCGTGACCCTCGACCGGATCGCGCTCGTCTCGGACGTCCACGGCAACCTGACCGCGCTCGAGGCGGTGCTTGCCGACATCGATGCCCGCGGCATCACGACCATCTACAACCTCGGCGACTACGTCGGGAAGGGCCCCCGCGGTCGCGAGGTGATCGACCTGTGCCGCGCCCGGTGCCAGGTCAACATCCTCGGCAACTGGGACGACTTCCTGCCGGCCTCCGGTCGGGGCCTCGAGGGCTCGCCGCCCGACAACCCCTCCCTCCGCTGGTGGCGCGAGCAGCTCGGGCCGGGACAGGGTGAGTGGCTGCGGGGCCTGCCGTTCAGCCACGACTTCTGGTTCAGCGGGCGGCGGGTGCGGCTCTTCCACGCCAGCGAGGAGACCGTCCACCGTCGGGTTCGCTTCGACCACGACGAGGACGAGTTCCTCGGGCTGTTCCGCAACACCCCGGCGACCGGGATGGGCGTCCCCGAGCCGGACCTCGTCGCGTACGGCGACACGCACGATCCCTACTACGAGACCGACCGCGGGCGACGGACCGTGGTCAACACGGGGAGCGTCGGCAACTGCATGGGCGACCCGACACCGGTCTACGTCGTGATGGAGGGCGTGCTGGGCGGACGCGAGGAGGCACCCTTCGGCGTGTCCTTCGTCCGGGTTCCCTACGACTGGGAGTCGGAGCTGGCCTACGCGGCCGAGGTGGGCATGCCCGAGCTCGAGGGCTACGTCCTCGAGCTCCGCGACGGGGTCTACCGCGCCAACCTGGCGGCGGGCGAGACGCCCGACTACCACCGCAGGCCGCGGTCGCCCCTCCCGGTGTGACCCGGCCCCACCGGCGCCGGGCACGGGGTCGACGGCCCCGTTCGGGCGACTGGAAGGATGGGGGTGTGAGAGACGTCGTCATCCTCGGCTCGACCGGGTCGATCGGCACCCAGGCGCTCGACATCGTGCGGGCCAACCCCGACCGGTTCCGCCTGGTCGGGCTGACCGCGGGAGGAAGCAACCCCGACCTCTTCGAGCGCCAGGTCGCGGAGGTCGCGGCCCGGCACCCGGAGGCCTTCTCCGGCCTGGGCGAGGAGGCCTCGGTCGACGCCGCCCAGCTGCCGTGCGACGTCGTGCTCAACGGGATCACCGGTGCCGTCGGCCTCCGGCCCACCCTGGCCGCGCTCGAGGCCGGCCGCACGCTCGCGCTCGCCAACAAGGAGTCGCTCATCATCGGCGGGCCGCTCGTCAAGGAGCGGGCGCAGCCGGGTCAGATCGTGCCCGTCGACAGCGAGCACAGCGCGATCGCGCAGAGTCTCCGGGGCGGAGCCCCGGCAGAGGTACGACGCCTCGTGCTCACCGCGAGCGGCGGCCCGTTCCGCGGCCGCACCCGCGGCGAGCTCGAGGCCGTGACGCCGGCCCAGGCGCTCGCCCACCCCAACTTCGCGATGGGCAGGGTGATCACGACCAACTCGGCCACCCTCGTCAACAAGGGCCTCGAGGTGATCGAGGCGCACCTGCTGTTCGACGTGCCGTTCGACCGGATCGACGTGGTCGTCCACCCCCAGCAGCTCATCCACTCGATGGTCGAGTTCGTCGACGGGGCCGTGGTCGCGCAGATCGGCCTCCCGACCATGTTGGTCCCCATCGCCCTCGGGATGGCCTGGCCGGACCGGGTGCCCGACGCCGAGACGCCGGTCGACTGGACCAAGGCGGCCGACTGGCGGTTCGAGCCGCTCGACGACGTGGCCTTCCCTGCCGTGGTGCTGGCCCGCGAGGCCGGCAGGAGGGGCGGCACCGCGCCGGCGGTCTACAACGCCGCCAACGAGGTGTGCGTGGACGCCTTCCACGAGGGCAGGCTCCCGTTCCCCGGCATCGTCGACGTCATCGGCAACGTCCTCGCCGCCCACGACGTACCCTCGGAGCAGCAGCTCACGCTCGACGACGTGCTCGCCGCCGATGCCTGGGCGCGCGAAGCCGCCGCCAGCACCATCACGAACCACCAGACCTGAGGACCCCGCACCTGCGATGACCGCCGTACTGCTCTACACCCTCGGGGTGCTCGTCTTCGTCGTCGCGATCCTCGTCTCGATCGGGCTGCACGAGCTCGGCCACATGATCCCCGCGAAGAGGTTCGGCGGGAAGGTCACCCAGTACTTCATCGGCTTCGGTCCCACCGTGTGGAGCAAGCAGGTCGGGGAGACCGAGTACGGCGTCAAGGCGATCCCGCTCGGCGGCTACGTCAAGATCGTCGGGATGCTCCCGCCCGAGGCCGAGCAGCTCGCCGACGAGGTCAGCTATGACGCCAGCGGCACCCAGGTCACCCGGGTGCGCAAGTCCAACACCGGCATGTTCACCCAGCTGATCTCCGACGCCCGTGCCGCCGAGTGGGAGCTGGTCAAGGCGGAGGACGCCGATCGGCTGTTCTACAAGATGCCGTCGTGGAAGAAGATCGTCGTCATGGCGGGCGGTCCGTCGGTCAACCTGCTCATCGCCTTCGGGATCTTCACCGCGGTCTTCGCGACGTGGGGCAACGCCGCGGACCAGACCGTGACCACCACGATCGACGAGGTCCAGGCCTGCGTGGTCCCGGCGGAGGAATCGGGCAGGGTCTGCACCGAGCGGGAGATCCGCGAGCACCCGACACCCGCCTACGTCGCGGGGCTCGAGGCCGGCGACCGGATCGTCTCCTTCAACGGCGTCGAGGCGAAGGACTGGGACCAGGTCCAGCAGCTGATCCGTGACAACGGTGACGGCCGTGCCGAGATCGTCGTCGAGCGCGACGGCGAGATCCTGCCCCCGATCATCACCGAGACCACGGTGACGCCGCGGTTCCTGAGTGCGGAGGCCGACGAGAAGGTGGAGGTCGGCTTCCTCGGTGTCCGTCCGGAGACCCACCCGACCACCGGCGGCCCGCTCTACACGCTGGAGCAGATGGGTGGCATGACCGTCGACGTGGTCAAGGCGCTGGCCACCCTCCCGGTGAAGGTGTTCGACGTCGGGCAGGCGATCTTCGGGCTCGAGGAGCGCGACCCCACCGGACCGGTCAGCATCGTCGGCGGCGGCCGGCTCGCGGGCGAGACGGCGGCGCACGAGGAGATCCAGGTCGACCAGAAGATCATCTCGCTGCTGATGCTGATCGCCGGCTTCAACTTCTTCATCGGCATGTTCAACTTCGTGCCGCTGCTGCCGCTCGACGGCGGCCACATCGCCAGCGCGATGTGGGAGGCCCTCCGCCGCGGGCTCGCCCGGCTGCGGCGCCGCCCCGACCCCGGCTACGTCGACGCCGCCAAGCTGCTGCCGGTGGCCTACGTCGTCGCGTCGGCGATGCTGGTCATGGGCGTGGTTCTCATCGTGGGCGACCTCGTCGTGCCCGTGCGCCTCGACGGCAGCTGACCGAAGCCGCACTGACCTCCGGATGACGCTTCGTGCAACCCCCGGAAGTACCCTTCAACCCATGACCGCCATTGGCCTCGGTATGCCCGCAGCACCCCCGCCGGTGCTGGCTCCTCGCCGCAAGACCAGGCAGATCCAGGTCGGCAAGGTCGGCGTCGGCAGCGACCACCCGATCTCGGTCCAGTCGATGACGACGACCCTCACGGCCGACGTCAACAGCACGCTGCAGCAGATCGCGGAGCTGACCGCCGCAGGCTGCGACATCGTGCGGGTCGCCTGCCCGAGCCAGGACGACGCGGAGGCGCTCCCCGAGATCGCCCAGCACAGCCAGATCCCGGTGATCGCCGACATCCACTTCCAGCCGAAGTACGTCTTCGCCGCGATCGACGCGGGCTGCGCCGCCGTCCGCGTCAACCCCGGCAACATCAAGAGGTTCGACGACCAGGTCAAGGAGATCGCTCGCGCCGCGAAGGACCGCGGCACCAGCATCCGGATCGGCGTCAACGCCGGATCGCTCGACAAGCGGCTCCTGGAGAAGTACGGCAAGGCGACGCCCGAGGCGCTGGTCGAGTCGGCGGTCTGGGAGGCCGGCCTGTTCGAGGAGCACGGCTGCCAGGACTTCAAGATCTCCGTCAAGCACAACGACCCGGTCGTCATGGTCCGTGCCTACGAGCTGCTCGCGGAGCAGGGCGACTGGCCGCTCCACCTCGGCGTCACCGAGGCCGGTCCCGCGTTCCAGGGCACCATCAAGTCGGCCACCGCCTTCGGGGCCCTGCTGTCCCGCGGCATCGGTGACACCATCCGGGTCTCGCTCTCGGCGCCGCCCGTGGAGGAGGTCAAGGTCGGCCTCCAGATCCTGCAGTCGCTCAACCTGCGCGAGCGCAAGCTGGAGATCGTCTCCTGCCCGAGCTGTGGCCGCGCCCAGGTCGACGTCTACACGCTGGCCGAGCAGGTGACCGCCGGCCTCGAGGGCATGGAGGTCCCCCTGCGCGTCGCCGTCATGGGCTGCGTCGTCAACGGTCCGGGGGAGGCCCGCGAGGCCGACCTCGGTGTCGCGTCGGGCAACGGCAAGGGCCAGATCTTCGTCAAGGGCGAGGTCATCAAGACCGTGCCCGAGTCGCAGATCGTGGAGACCCTGATCGAGGAGGCGATGCGGATCGCCGAGTCGATGGAGCCGGTCGAGGGCGCGGAGCCCTCGGTCACCATCTCCTGACCCGGCGATCCTGCGTCGGCCCGGCGGTCCGGCGGCCCGGCGGTCCGGCCTAGCGCCAGGCCTTCGCGTAGTCGACGGTGAAGGTCGCCGGCAGCGGTGTCGACGAGGTCACCGCGTTGGTCCCGCTGGCCGGGCCCACGCCCATGTTCAGGATCATGCTGAACGGGTGGTCGAACGGCTGTGGCGCGACGAGCGGGCTGTCCGGCGTCGGCGTCCGGACGAAGCAGAGTGCGCCGTCGATGAAGAAGCGGATCTCGGTCGGCAGCCACTCCACCGTGTAGGTGTGATAGCCGCTGACGTCGGCCACCGTGCAGTTCCAGCCGGAGTCGTAGCGCCAGTCACGACCGTGGTAGTGCAGCGACGGCAGGACCAAGGTCGGTGCGTGGGACCACCACTCGGCGACATCGATCTCGCCCGAACCGGGCCACGGGCCGTAGGTGTGGTTGAGCGGGTACATCCAGAACCCGCCGTGCACTCCGGCGGTGCGCGCGGTCGGGAACTTCGCCCGGACCTCGAACTTGCCGTAGGTCTGCGAGAACTTCCCGCGGGTGCCGATCATGCCGCCGGTGTAGATCGTGGTGAAGTCGCCCGACGGGCTCTTGCAGGTGAACTTGCCCGGCAGCTTGCGGGCCGTGAGCTCGAGCGCCCCCCGGCGGACCGCGATGTTCTTGTTGCCGGCGGTGAAGCACGTCATCCCGCTGCGGAACCCGGTCTGCGCCGTGGACTGGATGATCCACTTCGTGGTGTTGAGCCCCTTGCCGTCGAAGTTGTCGACGAAGGAGCAGGCCCAGTCGGTGCCGTCACCCTTGGCCAGCACGGCGCCACAGGCGTCGTACGTCGGCTCGGCGGCCGAAGCCGTCGACGCACCGCCGCCGGTGGCGAGCTGGAGCGGGGCGAGCCCCGCGAGACCGATCAGTGTTGCGCCGGCGAGCACACGGCGTGCGCTTCGAGCTGCTCCGAACATGAAAATTCTCCCCCCATGAGGCCTGTCGGTTCGTCAATGTAGCGGTATCCGATGCCGGCCGTCTCCCCGCGAGCGGGCATCAGGGTCCTAGTTCCAACGGACTAGTCGGTCGCACGACCGGGGCGCGTCCTGCGGGCTACCGCCAGGCCTTGACGTACTCGACGACGAGGGTCGAGGGGAACGGGGTCTTCCAGGACACGTTGGGGCCCACCCCCATGTTGAGGATCATGCTGAACGGGTGGTCGAAGGGCTGGGGGGCGACCAGCGGCGGCTCGGGGGTCCAGGACCGTGCGAAGCACAGCCTGCCGTCGATGAAGAACCGGATCACGTCCGGTCGCCACTCGACGGCGTAGGTGTGGAAGCTGGTCGCGTCGCCGACCGTGCAGTCCCAGCCGGAGTCGACGTCCGGGTCGCGGCCGTCGAAGTGCAGGGACGGCAGGACCAGGTCGGGCTTGTACGACCACCACTCGGCGACGTCGATCTCGCCCGACGACGGCCAGCTCCCGTAGGTGTGCTCGACGGGGTACATCCAGAACCCGCCGTGCAGGCCGATCGTGGTCGCCCTCGGGTACTTGGCCCGCACCTCGAACCGGCCGTAGGTCTGGGAGAACCGGCCGCGGGTGCCGACCATGCCGCCGGTGTAGCGGGTGGCGAATCCGCGCAGCCGCGCGCTGCACCTCGACCACCGGCCCTTGCGGGCGGTCAGGTGCAACGCCCCGTCGCGGAGCCACACGTTGTCGTTCGACCGGGTGAAGCAGGTCCGGCCAGACCTGAAGCCGGTCACGGTCGTCTCCTGCACGATCCAGCGGTCCGGGTCCAGCGTGGTCCCGGTGAACCGGTCGACGAACGTGCACCTCCACCGCGTGCCGTCCTCCTTCACGATCCCCGGTCCACAGGCGTCGTGGGTGCGGGCCGCCGGGCGGCTCCGCGTGGGCGCGACGCCCTCGGACCTGCCCTCGGAGGACGCCACCGAGGGCAGGGGGACCACGGTGGCCGCCACCAGGACGGCGGCGCCCGCCAGCAGGTGGCGGGTCGGTCGGAGAATGCTCAGCAAGGGTTCGATCTCCCGGGGCAGTGGGGACCCAGAGCGCGGACGTCTGTGCCACGCGACCAGGCCCGAGTAGTCGCGACGACAGGTGACCGTAGCGGTGCAGCTGACTTGTTCGCTACCGGGGATCATCCGTTGGTCAGCGCCAGGCTTTCGCGTAGTCCACGACGAGCGCGGCCGGAAACTCCGTCCGCCAGCTGAGGCCGGAGGTGGACGCCCCCATGTTGAGGATCATGCTGAACGGGTGGTCGAACGGCTGGGGCCGCCGCTGGGGGGAGTCCGGCGTCGGGGTCCGGGCGAAGCACAGCGAGCCGTCGATGAAGAACCGGATCACGGCCGGCCGCCAGACGACCGTGTAGGTGTGGAAGGCGGCGGAGTCGGTGACCCGGCAGTCCCAGCCGGAGTCGACCTCCGGGTCCCGGGCATTGAAGTGGAGCGAGGGCAGCACCAGGGTCGGGTCGTAGGACCACCACTCGGCGACGTCGATCTCGCCGGACGCCGGCCAGCCGCCGTAGGTGTGGTTGACCGGATACATCCAGAACCCGCCGTGCAGGCCGGCCTCGGTCGCGGCGGGGAACTTCGCGCGGACCTCGAACCTGCCGTAGGTCTGGGAGAACTTGCCGCGGGTCCCGATCATGCCGCCGGTGAACCGGGTGCGCAGCCAGCGCAGCCGGAACCGGCAGTTGACCCAGGGTCCCTTCCGGGTGGTCAGGACGAGCTTCCCGCGGGCCACCGCGATGTTCTCGGGTGAGTCCCGGTAGCAGGTCCGCTCGGTCCGGAAGCCGGTCTCTGCCGTGCGCTGCGTGATCCACTTCGAGCGGTTCAGCGCGTTCCCGCCGAAGTTGTCCGCGAAGGTGCAGGACCAGGTGCGGCCGTTCGGCTTCCTGATCAGAGGTCCGCACTCGTCCCGGGGGACCGCGGCCGCCGTCACCGTGCCGTGCGCCGTCGGCTCGGCCGTCGGCGGCACCGCCAGCCCCGACGCACCGACGGGCCCAGCACCGACGAGCGCGGCACTGACGAGCGCGGCGACGTAGCGGGCCCGGACCTCGGTCGCCCGCGGGACCCTCTGTCGACCCATCGGTTCCCCCAGGACTGAAAGACTTCGGGCGCGACCGGAACCGAGACGTCGCGCCGGACGCTACCGTAGCGCCGTCCGGACCGGAACGCAGCCGTCCGGTCAGTGTGTGACCGGATCGGGGGCGGCGACGCTCCCCATCGCGGCCACGTGGCGGACGTCGGCGCCGCAGCAGCTGAGCGCGATCACCGCCAGGCCTTCGCGTAGTCGACGGTGAGGGTCGCCGGGAGCGGGGTAGCCGGGGACACGGGGTTGGTGCCGGTCGCGGTGCCGACGCCCATGTTGAGGATCATGCTGAACGGGTGGTCGAAGGGTTGCGGCGGGACCTGGGGAGGCTCCGGCGCCCACCGCCTCTCGAAGCACATCGAGCCGTCGATGAAGAAGCGCATGCCGGTCGGGTACCACTCGACGGCATAGGTGTGGAACGTGCTCGGGTCGTCGACCCGGCACCTCCAGCCCGAGTCCGCGTGGAAGCTGCGGCCGTTGTAGTGGAGGGTCGGCAGCACGAGCGTCGGGTCGTTGGACCACCACTCGGCGACATCGATCTCGCCCGACGCCGGCCACCGGCCGTAGGTCGGGTTCAGCGGGAACATCCAGAAGGTGCCGTGCAGACCCGGTGTGGTCGCGGCAGGCCACTTCAACCGCGCCTCGAACCGGCCGTAGGTCTGCGAGAAGTGGCCCCGCGTCCCGACCAGGCCGCCGGTGTAACGGGTGCGGAGCACGCCGTACGGGTTGTCGCAGTTGATCGGAGCGCCCTCGTCCCGTGCCTCCAGCAACAGCGTGCCCGCGCTGACCAAGACGTTGCTGGCACCGCGGTAGCAGGTGAGTCCGGTCTTGAAGCCGGTCCGGACGGTGTCCTGGGTGATCCACTTCGAGGTATCCAGCGTGCGACCGTCGAACTCGTCGACGAAGGTGCACTGCCAGGTCCCGCCGCCCGACCTGGCCAGGGCGGGGCCGCAGGCGTCGTGGGCAGTGGCGGGCTCGGAGGCATCCGGCTGCGAGCGCGTGGCGTCGGCCGCCGCCAGGACGAGGACGAGGAGGGCGAGGCCGGCGGTGAGCAGGCGACGGCCGAGCTGAGGGTGGACGGGCATCGGAACTTTCCAGGGGGCTGTTCGGAAATCTAGCCGGACGGCTATGACCCCGGACCAGGATGACGTCGTAGGCTCGCCCCGTGCTGACGACCCGCCACGGTGTGCGCGTCCTCGCGGCGGCCGACCTGGAGGAGTTCCTGGAGCTCGCCAACCAGGACCCGGTCGTCAACGTGTTCGCGATCCACCGGGCCCACACCACGAGCCTCGAGCCGCGCTGGCTCGGCGGCGAGATGTGGGGCCGGTTCGAAGGCGGACGCCTGGTCGCGGCGTGTCACGTCGCCGCCAACCTGGTGCCGGTCCAGGCCAGCCCGGAGGACGCGGTCGTCTTCGCGGAGCGGGCGCTGGCGCGCCGTCGTACGGCGTCGACGGTCGTCGGTCCGCAGGAGGCCGTCGTCCCGTTCTGGAACACCATCGGCTCGTCCTGGGGACGACCGCGGGACGCGCGCTGGGACCAGCGGCACATGGTGATCGCCGAGGATCCGTGGGTGCCGCCGGACCCGGCGGTCCGGGTGACGGCGCGGACCGACCTCGACGCGTTGTACCCGGCCTGCGTCGCGATGTACTCCGAGGAGGTCGGGGTCTCGCCCGAGATCGGGGGCGGCTCGGAGCTCTACCGGACCCGGGTCGTGCAGCTGATCAGCCGGGGCTGGTCCTTCGCCCGCTTCGACCGCGGGGAGCTCGTGTTCAAGGCCGAGGTGGCGTGTGCGACGCCCCAGGCGGCGCAGATCCAAGGCGTGTGGGTGCCGCCCCACCGCCGCGGGGAGGGCCTGGCCTCCGCGGGGATGGCGGCCGTGGTCGCCCTGGTGCGGGAGCGGATCTCGCCCGCGGTGTCGTTGTACGTCAACGAGTGGAACGCGCCGGCCCGCCGGGCCTACGAGCGCGTCGGCTTCCGAGAGACCACCCGGTTCGCCACCGTCATGTTCTAGCCCAGTCTTCAGAGGAGACCTCTTGTCCGTGTCCGCACCCCTCCGCCCCGACGCCAAGATCGTCGTCGGCGCCTTCCTCGTCTCAGGCACCGTCCACCTGGTCAAGCCGGAGGTGTTCGAGCCGCTGATGCCGTCGTGGGTGCCGGCGCACCGGGAGCTCATCGTCGGCTCGGGCGTCGCCGAGCTGCTCTGCGCCGCGGCATGCTCCTGCCGTCGACCCGCCGGGCGGCCGGGCTCGCCAGCGCCGCCCTGCTCGTCGGTGTCTTCCCCGGCAACGTGAAGATGGCGGTCGACGCGAGCAAGGGCCGCAACCGCGCCTTCCAGGCCGTGACGCTCGCCCGGCTGCCGCTCCAGCTGCCGCTCATCCGCGGCGCGTGGCGGGCGGGGCGCGGCTGAAACCGTCCGGTTTCATCCGCACGGATCGGCCCGCCTACCCTGTGCGCATGATCTCCCGGATGTCGACCCTGTTCGTCCGCACTCTTCGCGAGGATCCTGCGGACGCCGAGGTCCCGAGCCACCGGCTGCTCGTCCGGGCCGGCTACATCCGCCGCGCCGCCCCCGGGATCTACACCTGGCTCCCGCTGGGTCTGCGGGTGCTGCGGCGGATCGAGGCGATCATCCGCGAGGAGATGGACGCCATCGGCGCCCAGGAGGTCTCGTTCCCCGCGCTGCTGCCGCGCGACCCCTACGAGGCCACCGGCCGCTGGACCGAGTACGGCCCCAACATCTTCCGGCTCAAGGACCGCAAGGACGCCGACTACCTGCTCGGTCCCACGCACGAGGAGATGTTCACGCTCCTGGTGAAGGACCTCTACGGCTCCTACAAGGATCTTCCGCTCTCGATCTACCAGATCCAGACGAAGTACCGCGACGAGGCGCGGCCTCGGGCGGGCCTTCTCCGCGGCCGTGAGTTCACGATGAAGGACTCCTACTCCTTCGACGTCGACGACGCCGGGCTGGAGGCCAGCTACCAGGCCCACCGCGAGGCCTACATCCGGATCTTCGACCGGCTCGGCTTCGAGTACGTCATCGTCAAGGCGACGTCGGGCGCGATGGGCGGCTCCGGGTCCGAGGAGTTCCTCGCGACCGCCGAGGTGGGCGAGGACACCTACGTCCGGTGCACGCGCTGCGACTACGCCGCGAACGTCGAGGCGGTCGAGGTGCGGGCGCCCGCACCCGAGTCGTACGACGACGCGCCCGCCGCGCACGCCGAGGCGACGCCGGACACGCCCACGATCGCCACGCTCGTCGACCACCTCAACGAGAAGTTCCCCCGCGACGACCGGCCCTGGACGGCCGGCGACACGCTGAAGAACGTCCTCGTGAAGCTCGTCCATCCCGACGGCACGTCGGAGCCCCTCGCCATCGGCCTTCCCGGCGACCGGGAGGTCGACCTCAAGCGACTCGGCGGCCAGCTCGAGCCGCTCGAGGTCGAGCCGATGGACGACGACGACCTCAGGAAGCATCCCGACCTGGTCAAGGGCTACATCGGCCCCGAGGCGCTGGGGAGCGAGAGCACGAGCGGGATCCGGTTCCTCGTCGACCCGCGCGTGGTCACCGGCACCCGCTGGGTGACCGGCGCGAACGTCGACGGCAGCCACGTCATCGACCTGGTCGCCGGGCGCGACTTCACCCCCGACGGCACGATCGAGGCCGCGGACGTCCGCGACGGCGACGCCTGCCCACGCTGCGAGGAGGGCACGCTCGAGTCGGCGCGCGGCATCGAGATGGGCCACATCTTCCAGCTGGGCCGCAAGTACGCCGAGGCCCTGGACCTGAAGGTGCTCGACGAGAACGGCAAGCTGGTCACCGTCACCATGGGCTCCTACGGCATCGGGCCCTCGCGCGGCGTCGCCGCGATCGCGGAGAACACCCTCGACGACATCGGCCTGTGCTGGCCGCGCAACGTCGCGCCGTACGACGTGCACGTGGTGGCTGCCGGCAAGGACGAGGCGGTCTTCGCCGCGGCCGAGCAGCTGGCCCAGGACCTCGCCGCCCAGGGCCTCGACGTCCTGTACGACGACCGGGCCGGCAAGATCAGTCCCGGAGTGAAGTTCAAGGACGCCGAGATGATCGGCGTGCCGACGATCGTCACCGTCGGGCGCGGCCTCGCCGACGGCGTGGTCGAGGTCAAGGACCGGCGGACCGGGGAGCGCACGGACGTCCCGGTCGCCGAGGCGGCCGAGCACCTGGCGGGAGCCGTCCGAGCGTGATCGAGGCGGTCATCTTCGACTGGGGCGGCACGCTCACCCGCTGGCACGACATCGACTTCCACGCCGAGTCCCTCGCGCTCGCGGCTGCAGTGGTGGCCACGCCGGACCCTGACGACGACCGCCACCTGCATGCCCGGCGGCTCCACGAGGCGGGCAACGTGATCTGGGGGCGCAGCCGCGACCACCAGCAGAGCGCCACCATCGCCGACCTGTTCGACGCGGCCGGCCTCGAGCACGATCCCGACCTGCTGACCGCCTACTACGAGTTCTGGGTGCCGCACACCGAGACCGACCCCGAGGTGCGGCCCCTGTGGGAGTGGCTGCGCTCGGAGGGGATCAAGGTCGGTGTCCTCTCCAACACCGTCTGGCCGCGGGACTGGCACGTCGGGTTCTTCGAGCGTGACGGCGTCGCCCACCTGATCGACGGCGACGTCTACACCAGCGAGATCCCGTGGACGAAGCCGTCCCCGCGCGCCTTCGCTGCAGCGATGGAGGCGGTCGGCGTGAGCGACCCCGCGCGCTGCGTGTATGTCGGCGACCGGCTCTTCGACGACGTCTGGGGAGCCCGCGGCGCCGGCATGCGGGCGATCCACATCCCGCACTCGGCGATCCCCGCGGAGCAGGTCGGGCACACCGAGGGTGAGCCCGACGCCGTCGCGCACCGCCTGGCCGACATCCCGGGACTCATCAGCGACTGGCGCTGAGCCCCGCCGGCTGACCCCGGGCAGGCGTCGCGAGCACGCCCCGTCGGGGTCGCTACCGCGCTGGACCGGGCGCTCAGCGCCGGCCCAGCGGGATTGCAGGTTCCTGCACTGCACTTTTATGAGGATCGCAGGATCGGGCACTCGGAGTGCGGTTCGTTGCATGATCGTGCACAGCGCTCGGTGAGCCCCACCTCGCCGACGCGTCTGATGGCCGTTGTCCCCGGTCATGTGCGGTCCGTGACCCCGAGCTTCGGGGGACGTCTCGGGAGTTCCCCGAAGCCGGAGTCACGGGCCGCTCGGCCATTTTCGGCCGCGCCGGTTCGAAGGCCGGTTCACGGGCCGGTTCGAAGCGCCGGTTCAAAGGGCCCGTCAGAGGCCGGGCAGCCGCTCGGGCTTGCCGCCGAAGGACAGCTCCCGGACGGCAGCGTCGACGAGCGCGGCGACCGCCCACTCCCGGTCCGCCTCCCGCGTCGACGCGACGACGAAGGCGTACGTCGCCGCGCACGACCGCTCCAGCGAGAGCGCGCGTCGGGCGACGACCGTCGACGTCGAGAGGTCGGCGGGCAGGTCGTAGCCGGGCTCGGCCGCGACCGGCTCGTGGCCGCCGGCCTCCAGCAGCGCGATCAGGTCGTCGCGGCGCTCACGATGCGTCACGTACGCGTCCGTGATCGCGGCGTACAGGGTCGGGCTCTCCGTGCGCGACGTCTGCCCACCGAGCGCGCCGTACACGAAGACGGCGGCGTGCTCGGCCGCGAGCGCGGTCTGGAGCGCCTCGGTCGGTGTCCTCGGGGCGGTCATGCGCTCACCGCCAGCTGCTGCGCGACGGCGGCGGCCATCGAGGCGAAGACCTGGGCGAGCGCACCGCTCTCGGCGTCGAGCGCTGCCTGCACGAGCTCGAGGTGGAGGTTCTGCTCGGCGCGCAGCAGTCGGGCCTTCGCCGTGGCCGGACTGCCCCTGACCGTGCCGTCCTCGGCGTCCTCGGGACGGCTGAGCTCGCCGAGGTGTGCACGGTGCAGGGTGGCCAGCCGTCGGCTGAGCGCTCGAAGTGCGGGGAAGGAGGTGCCGGTGGCCACGGCCAGCGTCAGCGCGGTCGCCAGCTGGCCGGCGACCGTCTCCACGAGCTCGGTGTCGGCGTCCGCCGCGGGAGCGGTCGTGGCGAGGACCGCCGCGCCCGCGGACCCTTCGGTCTGCCGGAGTCCGCAGCCCGTCGCGGCGGCCGCGAGCGCCGTGCCCACGGCCGCGCCGCCGGTCAGGAGGGCGCGCCGGGACGCGCGCGGGGGAGGGCTGAGCACCCGGTGAGGTTACAGCCGCTATCGTGGCTGGAGATACGCAGATGGGCCCGCACCGCCACAATCGCTTCGCCACAACAGGACACGGGAGTCTCACCGATGAGCTCGAGCCAGCGCCCCGGAGCCGATGCGACCGTCGCGGCCGTGTCAGAGGCCGTGACCGGCCCGCTGGAAGAGCTGGGCCTCGACCTCGAGGCGGTCGAGCTGACTCCCGCGGGCAAGCGTCGGGTGCTCCGGATCGCGATCGACACCGACGGCGGAGTGACCCTCGACGACGTCGCCGCGGCGACCCGGGCGATCAACGACGTCATCGACGCCACCGACGCGATGGGGGAGCACCCGTACACGCTCGAGGTGACGTCGCGCGGCGTCGACCGGCCGCTCACCGAGCCGCGTCACTGGCGACGCAACCGGTCCCGGCTGGTCAAGGCGACGCTCGCCGACGGCACGGTCGTGACCGGGCGGATCGGTGACTCCGACGAGGAGCAGGTCTCGCTCGACGTCGACGGAGCCACCCGGACGGTGCCCTATGCGGACGTGACCAAGGCGCTCGTGCAGATCGAGTTCAACCGGAAGGGCAAAGACTGATGGACATCGACCTGAGCATCCTGCGGATGCTGGAGCGCGAGAAGGAGATCAAGTTCGAGGTCCTCGTCGAGGCGATCGAGCAGGCGCTGCTGACGGCGTACCACAAGACGCCCGGCGCGCAGGAGCAGGCGCGGGTCGAGCTCGACCGCAAGAGCGGTCACGTGACCGTGCTCGCCGCCGAGCTCGACGACGAGGGCAACAAGATCGGGGAGTACGACGACACGCCCGACGGGTTCGGCCGGATCGCGGCGACGACGGCGAAGCAGATCATGCTCCAGCGGCTGCGTGACGCCGAGGACGAGATCAAGTACGGCGAGTTCTCCGGCAAGGAGGGCGACATCATCTCCGGGATCATCCAGCAGGGACGCAACCCCGACGACGTGCTGGTCGACCTCGGCAAGCTCGAGGCGATGCTGCCCGTGAGCGAGCGCGTTCCGGGAGAGGACTACCGGCACGGCACCCGCATCAAGTGTCTCGTGGTCTCGGTGCGCAAGGGCATGCGCGGCCCGCAGATCACGCTCTCCCGCTCCCACCCGAACCTCGTGAAGAAGCTGTTCGCGCTGGAGGTGCCGGAGATCGCGGACGGCACCGTCGAGATCGCCGCCATCGCCCGGGAGGCCGGCCACCGCACGAAGATGGCCGTCCGGTCCACCGTCTCCGGCGTCAACGCGAAGGGCGCCTGCATCGGCCCGATGGGCCAACGCGTGCGCGCCGTGATGTCGGAGCTGCACGGCGAGAAGATCGACATCGTCGACTGGTCCGACGACCCGTCCGAGCTGGTGGCGCACGCCCTGTCGCCGGCACAGGTCAGCTCGGTCACCGTCGTCGACCCGGCCGCGAGGTCGGCCCGGGTCGTGGTCCCGGACTTCCAGCTCTCGCTCGCGATCGGCAAGGAGGGCCAGAACGCCCGCCTCGCCGCGCGGTTGACGGGATGGCGGATCGACATCCACTCCGACGAGGAACCGCGCTCAGCCGACTGAGCCTGCCCACGGACGGCGGGCCATGCCGTCGCCGTCGACGGTGACCTCGACGACCGCCTCGCCACTCTCGGCCACCACGACGACGACGGTCTCGCCGCGGTGCTCGTCGGCGATCTCGGCCAAGCACCGGTCGAGCCCGGCCGGCTCGTCCAGGTCGTCGCGCCGGGCGACACCGACACCGAGGTCGGCTGCGATCGCCTCCGCGGCTGCCAGGCTCGATGCCGCCGAGCCCGTCCAGACGTGGGCGACCCGGGCGCGTCCGAGGGCCGTTCCGAGGTCCGTGGCGAGGCCGGACGGCACCAGCAGCAAGGTGGCTGCGCACTGGAGGTCGCTCATGCCTTTCAGGCTAGGTGCCCCGGTTTCGGAAAGTAGTGGCGACAGCAGGTAGAGTTGCCCGCTGGTGGCAAGCCGACGGAATATCTCGACGTCGCCGGACGATTCCCTCCCCGAGGGGCCGGTCCGGACGTGCATCGGATGCCGGAAGCGGGCCGCCAGAAGCGAGTTGTTGCGAGTGATCGCCGGCTCGGACACGCACGGCCACCCGGTCGTCGTACCCGATCCCGACGGCACCGCACCCGGACGGGGAGCGCACCTGCACCCCACTCGGGGGTGCTACGACCTCGCGGTACGCCGGAAAGCCTTCTCCCGCGCCTTACGGGTCGAGGGTGGCTTGTCCAGCGCACCGCTCGGCGAGCACCTCGCCTCGCACCACCCGCAGTGACCGACCGAAAGAGACTGGAGCAGCAGCTCATGAGCACTCGATGAGTACCTCGCGATGAGCAAGTTCGTTCTGCAACATCCACCAACGGTCTGAGACTTCCCCCGACAAGGGTCTTGGGCCAGAAGGAGAGACGTGGCCAAGACCCGAGTTTCCGAACTCGCCAAGAAGTACGGCATCCCCAGCAAGGAAGCGCTGGAGAAGCTCGGCGCTATCGGCGAGTTCGCCAAGACTGCTTCCTCGAGCATCGAGCTGCCCGCCGTCAAGAAGTTCGAGGACACCTATGGTGCCGAGCTTCTGGCGCGGGCGAAGCCCGCCGAGCCGGCCGCAGCGTCGGCTGGACCGGCTGAGCCGACCAAGAAGGCCGCGCCCAAGCCCGGCCCCAAGCCGAAGGCTCCCGAGCCGGAGCCCGCTGCTCCCGTCGAGGAGCCGGCCGCTGCCGCACCTGCCGAGGCGCCCGCGCCCGTCGCCCCGGAGGTCGAGACCCCGGCCGCGCCGGAGGAGCCCGAGGCACCGGCTGAGACCACGGCGACCCCGTCGGCCACCTCGGCCCCCAAGCCGGCTGCGCCCAAGGGCCCCACGCCCAAGGCGCCCGCGCCCCGGCCGGTCGGCAAGCCCAGCGGCACGCCGCGTCCGGGCAACAACCCGTTCGCCTCCAGCCAGGGCATGGGACGCCGTCCCGCCCCGCCGCCGCGCGAGGGTGACGCCGGGCCCGCTGGCCCGCGTCCGCCCGCCGGTCCGGGACGCCCCGGCATGCCGCGCCCGAACCCGGCGATGATGCCGAAGAACCCGGCGACGTTCGGCCAGGGTCCGGCCGGTCGTGGCCCCGGCCGCGGCGGTCCCGGTGGCCCCGCAGGCGGTCCCGGTGCCCGCGGTGGCGCTCCCGGTCGCGGTGGCGTCGGCGCCGGCGCGCCCGGTCGTGGCGGCCCCGGTGGTGCGTCCGGTCGTGGCGGTCCCGGTGGTGGCCCCGGTGGCTTCGGCCCCAGTGGCGGTGGCCGTCCCGGTGGCGGTCGTCCCGGTCAGCGCGGCCAGACCCAGGGTGCCTTCGGTCGCCCCGGCGGTCCCGCTCGTCGTGGCCGCAAGTCGAAGCGTGCGCGTCGCCAGGAGTTCGAGGCCATGGAGGCCCCGACCATCGGCGGCATGCGGGTCCGCAAGGGCAACGGCGAGACGGTCCGTCTCGCTCGTGGTTCCTCGCTGACCGACTTCGCCGACAAGATCGGCGTCGACGCGGCCTCGCTCGTGCAGATGCTCTTCCACATCGGCGAGATGGTCACCGCGACCCAGTCGGTGGGCGACGAGACCCTGGAGCTGCTCGGCGACGAGCTCAACTACAAGGTCGAGATCGTCTCCCCGGAGGACGAGGACCGCGAGCTGCTCGAGTCGTTCGACCTGGAGTTCGGGGCTGACGAGGGCGACGAGTCCGACCTGGTCATCCGACCGCCGGTCGTGACCGTGATGGGCCACGTCGACCACGGAAAGACCAAGCTGCTCGACGCCCTGCGGGGCGCCAACGTGGTCGCCGGCGAGGCGGGTGGCATCACCCAGCACATCGGCGCCTACCAGGTGCACACCGAGGTCGACGGCCAGGACCGACGGATCAGCTTCATCGACACCCCGGGTCACGAGGCGTTCACCGCCATGCGTGCCCGCGGCTCGCAGTCCTCGGACATCGCGATCCTGGTGGTCGCTGCCGACGACGGCGTCATGCCGCAGACGGTCGAGGCGCTCAACCACGCCAAGGCCGCCGGAGTGCCGATCGTGGTCGCGGTCAACAAGATCGACAAGCCGGAGGCGGACCCGACCAAGGTCCGTGGCCAGCTGACCGAGTACGGCCTGGTGCCCGAGGAGTACGGCGGCGACTCCATGTTCGTCGACGTCTCGGCCAAGGCCGGGCTCAACCTCGACAAGCTGCTCGAGGCGGTCGTCCTCACTGCCGACGCGTCGCTGGACCTGCGGGCCAACCCGACCCAGGACGCCCAGGGCCTCGTGGTCGAGGCGCACCTCGACCGCGGTCGCGGTCCGGTGGCGACGATCCTCGTCCAGCGCGGCACGCTGCGCGTCGGCGACTCGATCGTGGCCGGTCCGGCCTACGGCCGGGTCCGGGCGATGCTCGACGAGCACGGTGAGGAGCTGGAGCAGGCCGACCCCGGTCGTCCCGCCCAGGTCCTCGGTCTGTCGTCGGTGCCCGGCGCGGGTCAGAACTTCATCGTGGTCGAGGACGACCGGATGGCGCGTCAGATCGCCGAGAAGCGAGAGGCCCGCGAGCGGGCCGCTCTGCAGGCCAAGCGCCGCGTGCGTCGTACCCTCGAGGACTTCATGGCCTCCATGGAGAAGGGCGAGAGCCAGGAGCTCAACCTCATCCTCAAGGGCGACGTGTCCGGTTCTGTCGAGGCCCTCGAGGACGCGCTCGCCGCGCTCGAGGTCGGCGAGGAGGTCTCGCTGCGGGTCATCGACCGTGGTGTCGGTGCCATCACCGAGGCCAACGTCAACCTGGCGGCCGCGTCCGACGCGATCATCATCGGCTTCAACGTCCGGGCTCAGGGCAAGGCCTCCGAGCTCGCCGACCGCGAGGGCGTGGAGATCAAGTACTACTCGGTCATCTACCAGGCGATCGAGGAGATCGAGGCCGCGCTCAAGGGCATGCTCAAGCCGGAGTTCGAGGAGTCGACCCTCGGCCAGGCGGAGATCCGCGCGATCTTCCGCTCGTCGAAGATCGGCAACATCGCGGGCTGCATGGTCATCGGCGGCGTCATCCGGCGCAACGCCAAGGTCCGTGTGCTCCGCGACGGTGCGGTGATCGCCGACAACCTCGACCTGGCCTCGCTCAAGCGGGAGAAGGACGACGCGTCGGAGGTCCGGGAAGGTTTCGAGTGCGGTCTCGTGCTCAAGAACTTCCAGGACGTCAAGGAGGGCGACATCGTCGAGGCCTTCGAGATGAAGGAGATCCCGCGGGGCTGACCGGCTCCGCGTTGCTCAAGCCGCCCGGCCCGCTGAGGGTCGGGCGGCTTGGCCTTTCGTATCTGATAGGAACTGAGAATGGCCAGCCCCCGCGTGCGCAAGATCGCCGACCGGATCCAGGTGATCGTCGCCGAGATGCTCGAGCGACGGATCAAGGATCCCCGGCTCGGGTTCATCACCGTGACCGATGTCCGGCTGTCCGGCGACAGCCAGCACGCCACGATCTACTACACGGTCCTCGGCGACGAGGACGAGCAGGCCGCCACCGCGGTCGCGCTCGAGTCGGCCAAGGGCGTGCTGCGCTCGGAGGTCGGGAAGCAGCTCGGCATGCGCCTGGTGCCGACGTTGGCGTTCCAGCTGGACGAGATCCCCGAAGGTGCTCGTCACCTCGACGAGGTGCTGGCGAAGGCCCGTGAGGCCGACGCTGCCGTCGCGGCAGCGCGTGAGGGCGCCCGGCCCGCCGGGGACCCCGACCCGTACAAGAAGCCGCGCGAGATCCCCGAGGACGAGGACGCAGAGGACGAGGACGACGCCTGATGGGCGCGCCCTCCGGCCTTGTCGTCATCGACAAGCCGGCCGGCATGACGTCCCACGACGTCGTGGCACGGGTCCGCCGCACGCTCGGCACCCGCAAGGTCGGGCACGCCGGAACCCTCGATCCGATGGCGACCGGGGTGCTGGTGCTGGGCGTCGAGCGCGCCACGCGGCTGCTCGGCCACCTCATGCTCACCGAGAAGACCTACTCCGCCGTCGTCCGGCTCGGTGCCACGACGACGACCGACGACGCCGAGGGTGAGGTCACCGCGACCGTGTCGGCCGCTGCGGTGACCGAGGGCGACGTCCGGAGCGCACTCACGGCCTTCGAGGGCCAGATCCAGCAGGTGCCGTCGACGGTCTCCGCGATCAAGGTCGGGGGGAAGCGGGCGTACGCACTCGCCCGCGCCGGCGAGGAGGTCGAGCTCGAGCCGCGGTCGGTCACCATCCACGCCCTCGAGGCGGGTGGCTTCCGGCACGAGGGCGACCACCTCGACCTGGAGATCCGGGTGCGGTGCTCGAGCGGGACCTACATCCGCGCCATCGCGCGCGACCTGGGGGCTGCGCTCGGCGTGGGCGGGCACCTGACGGCGCTGCGCCGGCACTCGGTCGGTCCGTTCACGCTCGAGGGGGCGAACACGGACCTCGACCACCTCTTCGTCATGTCCCTCGCCGACGCGGCACGGGCCTCGTTCCCGTCGTACGACCTCGATGCGGAGCAGGCGCAGGCGGTCCGCTACGGGCGAGCGCTGCCGCTCGTGCTCCCCGAGCTGACGGCCGTCTTCGCGCCCGACGGCGAGTTCCTCGCCCTCTACCGGCCCGAGGGCGGTCGGGCGCGTCCGGCCGCGGTCTTCGTCGGATAGCGCTATCAGTAGGGTGACCGTCGTGCGAGTGTGGCGATCTGTCGCTGAGGTGCCCGACGACGAGCTGGTCGAGGGCCGGACGGTGGTCACCATCGGCAACTTCGACGGGATGCACCTCGGGCACCAGCACGTCGTGCGGCGGACGCGCGAGGTCGCGGAGGAGCTGGGCGTCGACACCGTCGTCGCGGTGACCTTCGACCCGCACCCGATCGCCGTCCTCCGGCCCGAGCACGCGCCTCCGACCCTCACCACGATCGACGAGCGGCTCCGCCTGCTCGGGGCGGCCGGCGTCGACTGCGTGCTGGTGATCCCGTTCTCGCGAGAGATCGCCGCCTGGACTCCCCAGGAGTTCATCGACCGGATCCTGGTCGACGCCCTGCACGCGAAGGGGGTCGTCGTCGGCGCCAACTTCCGCTTCGGCAACCGCGCCGCCGGCGACCGCCAGACCTTGCGCGAAGCCGGCGCCGAGCAGGACTTCGTGCTCGACGCGGTCGAGCTCGACGGCGGCCCGCAGGTGTGGTCCTCGACCTACGTCCGCACCTGCCTGGCCGCCGGGGACGTCGCTGGAGCTGCCGAGGCGCTGGGCCGCTCGTTCGTCACCCGCGGGGTGGTGATGGAGGGGGACAAGCGCGGCCGTGACCTGGGCTTCCCGACCGCCAACGTGCCGGTCGCGCGGGGCGCCGCCGCGCCGGCGGACGGGGTCTACGCCGGCTGGCTGCGTCGCCTCGACGGGGCTGACGGGCCGGAAGGAGGCGTTCCGCACCCGGCCGCGATCAGCGTCGGCACGAACCCCACCTTCGACGGCGACCGGGACCGAAGGGTGGAGGCCTACGTGCTCGACCGCACCGACCTCGACCTCTACGGCGTCGAGGTCGAGGTCGAGTTCGTCGAGCGGATCCGCGGCATGGTGCGGTTCGACGGTGTGGACGCCCTGCTGGTGGCGATCGCCGACGACGTCGAACGCACGCGCGAGATCCTCGGGGCCTGACCGATGCCTCCCCGCGCGACGCTCGACCCGGCCGAACACTGGTTCGTCGCGCACGGGCTCCCGTACTTCGTCGACTCCTACCGGGCGAAGGTCGCGGCCGGGCTGCGGCGGCCCCGCCTCGCCGCGGTGTTCCTGATCGCGGCCGTCGCGGGAGCCGTCGTCGGCTTCGTGGTCGCCGTGCCCCTGAGCACGGCCGCCAGCATCGGCGCCGCCCTCAGCGCCGCAGGGGTCGTGCTGGCGTCGTACGCCGTGGTGACGCTGCGCGCCTGGCTGATCGTCGGCTGGGCCGTCCGCCGTACGTTTCGGTCGCTCGGCCTGCTGGTTCCCCTGGTGACCCGGGCGCTCCCGCTGCTGCTGCTGTTCATCACCTTCCTCTTCATCAACGCCGAGGTGTGGCAGGTGTGCGCGGCGCTCGACGGCGGCGTGCTGTGGGTGACGGTGATGTTGTTCGCCGCGGTGGCCGTCGGCTTCCTGCTCACCCGGCTGCCCGAGGAGCTCGACAACGTCGACGACGAGGTCGACAGCCGGCAGCTCCTCGACGCCTGTCGCGGCACGCCGCTGGAGGCCGCGGCAGGCGCCATCGCGGCCCGGGTCGATCGGGTCGGATCCGTCGACGCCGAGGTGACCGGCCTGCAGAAGGCCAACCTGGTGCTCGTCCTGCTCGTGTCCCAGGCGGTGCAGGTCCTCCTGCTCGCGCTCGCGGTCTTCGCGTTCTTCATCGTGTTCGGCATGGTCGCGATGGACCCGGAGGTGGTCGGCTCCTGGACGAACGAAGGCGTCGTGCACCCCCTGACCGGCCCTGCCGGTGACTGGATCGGGCTCCGGCTCAGCCAGGAGCTGGTCCGGGTGTCGGTGTTCCTCGCCGCGTTCAGCGGCCTCTACTTCACCGTCTACGCCGTCACCGACGACACCTACCGGCGGCAGTTCTTCTCCAGCGTGATCCGCGAGCTCGAGCGGGCCGTCAGCGCCCGCGTCGCCTACCGCTCGGTGCGCGACGCGGTCGACGGTTGAGGGGCGGTCCCATCCGATCGGCCGTCCGTGACGAACTGTCTCCACGGTCGTGACCGGTCCGCGGTTGCGGCACTCTGTGGAGGAACATCATGAAACTGCTGCTCCGGAGCCTGTCCAGTCCCGCCCTGATCCTGTCCTTCCTCGCCCTGCTGGTCGCGATGGGAGGCACGGCGTACGCCGGGGGGCTCCTCGGCTCACGCGACATCGCCGACAACTCGATCCGCAGCAAGGACGTGCGGGACGGGACGGTCCGCAAGGCCGACCTGCGGTTCGATCCCACGGGACCGCAGGGACCGCAGGGACCCCAGGGCCCGGCGGGCCCCCAGGGACCTGCCGGCGCGGCGCGATGGCTCCTGGTCGACGCCGACGGCCAGATCGAGGCCCAGTCGGGTGGATTCTCCGTCGCAGCCGCGTACCCGGTCCTTCCGGACACGTCGGTGCCGCCGGCCCCGGACAACTCGAAGCGCGCCAACGGGAACGTGTACATCAACGCCGGCGAGGACCTCACGAACAACGCGATCGTGGTGACGATCGCTCTGCAGAACACGCTCGACCAGGACGGCAACGGCAACACGAACGGCCGCGCGCCGGGCGCTGATGCCAACGCCGAGTTCTCTGGCGAGATCACCACGAGCATCTGCGGCCTGGCCGGGACGGCGTGCGCGCCGCCGAACACGGGCAACACCAACCACTTCGTGGTCAGCCCCCGGATGAGCGACGGCAGCTTCACCACCGACGACACCCGCAAGCGGTTCTACGTGGTCATCACGGGCGACTCCTCCGAGCTCCCCGGCTGACCGTGAGGGGTGGCGGTCCAGGTTGGTCGTCATCCAACCGTCACTGGCACCCCGGACAGCGCGGCGTTGCCCGACACGTCGAGCCGTTCGGGGTCGGTGAGGTCGTTGATCGAGACCCCCGCGACCTGGTTGGCCACCCCGAGTCGCACGCCGGCGCGTCCGTGGCCGTAGCCGTGGGGGAGCGACACGACGCCGGGCATCACGTCGTCGGTCGCCTGCACGTCGACCTCGACGGTGCCGACCCGCGACGTCACCTTGACCGTGGCCCCGTCGGTCAGGCCACGGGCAGCGAGGTCGTCGGGATGCATGAGCAGCTGGTGCCGCGGTCGGCCCTTCGTGAGCCGCTCGGTGTTGTGCATCCACGAGTTGCAGTCCTGCTTGTGGCGTCGGCCGATCAGCAGGAGCTCGCCCTCGGAGGGAGCCGCGACGGTCTCGAGCCGGGGCAGGTCGTCGATCGCGAGCGCCGGCGCCAGGTCGAGGGTCTTGTCGCGCGTCCGGAGCCGGTCGGGCAGCTGGCCGGGTCGCAGCGCCCCGAGGTCGACGCCCTCCGGGTGCTTGCGCAGCCGGGTGATGGTGGTCCCGGAGTCGCCGCGGGCGAGAAGCACCTGGATCATCCGGGTGGGGCTGACCGACATCCGCGCTCGGAGCTTGATCCGGTCGAGGAGGGAGCGCTTCGGCCGGAGCCGATCGGTCACCCGCAGCGCGAGATCGCGGTAGATCTCCCAGTCGTGCCGGGCGTCGCGTCCCTTCGGGAACACCGCGGGCGTGAAGCGGGCGGTGTTGCGCACGGCCAGGGCGTGGAAGATCAGGTCGTAGTGGTCGCGCTCGAGCGCCGTCGTCGGGGGCAGGATCACGTCGGCGTGCCGGGTGGTCTCGTTGATGTAGATGTCGACCGCCGCCATGAACTCCAGGCCCGCGAGCGCCCGGTCCAGTCCTGATCCGTCGGGCGTGGAGAGCACCGGGTTGCCGGAGAGGGTGAGCATCGCACGGACCTGACCGTCTCCGGGCGTCTCGATCTCCTCGCGGAGGGCCGCCACCGGCAGCTCCCCGCCGGTCTCCGGCAGCCCCCGCACCCGCGAGTGCCGGCGGCCGTGGCCGCCGCGCCCCACCAGGCCGGTGCCGACGACGTCGATGGCGGGCGACGTGAACAGTGCTCCGCCCAAGCGGTCGAGGTTGCCCGTCAACACGTTGAGGAGGTTGATCGCCCACTGGCACACGGACCCGAACTCGTGGGTCGAGACGCCGACCCGGCCGTAGGCGACGGCGCAGTCGGCCGCGCCGAGGTCCCGCGCGATCCGCACGATCTCAGAGGCCGGCACACCGCTGTGCTGCTCGGCCAGCGCCGGGGTGAACGGCGCGACCGCCTGCTCGACCGCCTCGAGGCCGACGGCGTACTGCGGTGCCGTGGCGACTCCGTCGACGAAGAGCTGGCGCACCATCGCGAGCAGGACCCAGGGGTCGGATCCGGGGCGGAGGAAGTGGTGCTCGTCGGCGACCTTCGCGGTCTCGGTGCGGCGCGGGTCGAACACGACCATCCGCCCGCCCCGCGCCTTCAGCTCCCGCAACCGGCCGGGGAAGTCGGGCACGGTCATCAGCGACCCGTTCGAGGCCATCGGGTTGCCGCCGAAGACCAGGAAGTACGACGTCCGGTCGATGTCGGGCACGGGCAGCAGCAGCTGGTGGCCGAACATCAGGTGCCCGAGCAGCTGGTGGGGCAGCTGGTCGACCGAGGTGGCGCTGAACGTGTTGGGGGTCTTGAGCGCCTTCACCAGCGCGGTGCCGTGCGTCATCGAGCCGAGGCTGTGCACGTTGGGGTTGCCGAGGTAGATGCCGAGCGCGTGCCGCCCGTGCTCGTTCATCACCCGCGCGAAACCGTCCGCGACGAGGTCGAGCGCCTCGTCCCAGCCGATCTCCGTCCACTCGCCGGTCGCCCGGTCACGGCGTACCGGTCGGGTCAGCCGGTCCGGGTCGGCGTGGATGTCGCCGATGGCCACGCCCTTGGGGCAGATGTGGCCGCGGGAGAGAGGGTCGTCGGGATTGCCGCGCACGCCGGTGACCCGGCCGTCGTCGATGGTGAGCTCGAGACCGCAGATGGCCTCGCACAGGTTGCAGACGGCTAGGCGCTTCTCCATCCGGGCATCCTCGCACTCCCCACCCACAGGCCCTAGAGACGCAGCCAGGTGAGCACTGCCCGGACCCGGCGATGGTCATCGCTGTCGGGCGGCAGGTCGAGCTTGGTGAAGATGCTGTTGATGTGCTTGGCGACCGCCTTCTCGGTGACGACGAGGCGCTCCGCGATCGTGGCGTTGGAGCGGCCCTGTGCCATCAGCGACAGCACCTCGCCCTCGCGGGCGCTCAACCGGTCGATCGGCTGCTGGCGGGCCATCACGGTCGCGACCACCTCGGGGTCGAGCACGGTGCCGCCCGCGACCACCCGGCGTACGGCGTCGACGAACTCGGCCACGTCGGACACCCGGTTCTTGAGCAGGTAGCCCACCGCGCCCTCCCCGCTGGCGAGCAGCTCCCGGGCGTAGAGGTGCTCGACGTACTGCGACAGGACCATCACCGGGAAGCCCGGACGCTGCTTGCGCACGGCGATCGCTGCGCGCAGTCCCTCGTCGGTCTGCGTCGGGGGGAGGCGTACGTCGAGCACAGCGGCCTCCACCGCGGGGTCGGTCAGCGCGGCGTCCAGGTCGGCGGCGTTGTCGACGGCGCGGGCGACGGTGAATCCGTTGCCTTCGAGCAGCTGGGTGAGTCCGGCACGGAGGAGGGCGTGGTCCTCGGCGAGGACAAGGCGCACGGGACCTCCAAGGTGACGATGGTGGGCCCGCCGACCGGGCTCGAGACCATCATCGTGCCGTCGAAGGCTCGCAGCCGCCTCATCACCCCCGTCATCCCCGTCCCGTCGGCCGGGTCGGCGCCCCCCACCCCGTCGTCGCCGACCTCCGCCCGCAACCTCCCGTCGCCGTGCTCGAGCCTGATCCAGCCGTGCCGCGCGTCGGCGTGCTTGCCGATGTTGGCCAGGCACTCGGCGACAGCGAAGTAGACGGCCGACTCGACAGGTGCGGCGGGTCGCCCGGGCAGCGCGGCGTCGACCCGGACCGGGACCGCCATGTCGAGCGCCAACGCCTCGACGGCACCGGACAGGCCGCGGTCGGCAAGGACCGGGGGGTGGATCCCGCGCAGGACCGAACGCAGCTCGGCGAGCGCGGTGTCGCTGTTCTCGCGGGCGTCGTTGACCAGCCTGCGGGCGCCGGCCGGGTCGCGGTCGAACATCGCGTCGGCCATGCCGAGGTTCAGCGAAAGGGCCACCAGGCGGGCCTGCGCGCCGTCGTGGAGGTCGCGCTCGAGCCGTCGTAGCTCGGCGGCGGAGTCGTCGACAGCGGCGGCACGCGTCTCGGTGAGCTGCTCGACCCGGCTCTCGAGGCGTTCGGTCACGCCGGGGGAGAGGAGCCATTGGTCGGCAGCGGCCCGCAGTCGCATCAGCGGACCGACGGCGTAGAACCAGATCCAGAAGGTCGCGACGCCGAGCAGCAGGACCACCACGACCAGCGAGACGACGAACCCGAAGGTCATCGCCACCAGCATCCAGCCGAGGTCGCGCCAGGTCATCGGATCGGTCGCCACCGCCCTGAGCCGGTTGAGCGCCGGCCGCCCGGAGAGCGAGACGTACGGCGCCGGCATGTTGCGGCCGAGTACGTCGGCGGCCATCCGTCGATGGCCGTTCGCCAGCCAGCGGGTCGCCGGGATCGCGACCGCCAGGAGCAGCGCTCCGACCCACACGACCATCAGCACGCCGCCGACGATCCAGAAGGTGAACAGCACGATCATCGGCACCAGGGACAGCGCCTGGAGCGCCGCGTACCCGGTCAGCCGCAGGCGGCTCGGCGGTCGTGGATCGTCGGACACGCCTCCATCCTCTCCGACATCGGCGTCCGCTGCGGTGGTGCAGGCACCACCGCGTGGCCGGGTGCCCACGCTCCTGCCTCCATCCGGTCTGGACCCGAGGCTGGAGCGGTCCCCGCCGGAACCCGACCAAAGGATCTTCCTCATGTCCGCCAACCCGTTGACCTCGGTATCCATGCGCGCGGCGCGCTGGAGTGCCACCCACCCCTGGCGAGCGATCGTGGGCTGGCTCCTCCTCGTCGCCGTCGCGGTCGGCCTCGCCGCCACGGTCTCGCCCCAGGAAGCCTCCGACGAGGACTACCGGCTCGGAGAGTCCGGCCGCGCCGACCGCTGGGTGCACGAGGCCGGCCTCGACGTGCCGGAGTCCGAGGAGGTCCTGGTGACCGCTGACGACACAGCCGACGGACCCCTCGACCAGGCCACCGCCGAGACCGCCGGCGCCCGACTGGTCGACGCCGTCGGCCCGCTCGAGGGCGTCGACAGCGTGTCCGAACCGCAGTGGAACCCCGACCGGTCGGCGATGCTGATCTCGATCCAGCTCGCCAGGGGCCACGACGACGCCGATCAGATCGTCGCTGCCGTCGCCGACGTCCGGTCCGACTTCCCGGACCTCGACGTCCGGCAGACCGGTGACCTCAGCCTGGACGTCGCGATCGACGAGCGGGTCGCGGACGACCTCGCGTCGGCCGAGGGGATCAGCCTCCCGATCACGCTGCTGCTGATGCTGCTGGCGTTCGGCGCCCTCATCGCCGCCGGCATCCCGGTGCTGCTCGCCGCGACCAGCGTCGCGGTCACGATCGGCATCAGCGCGCCGCTCTCGCACCTGTTCCCCGCCGAGCCGACGGTCACCAGCATGATCGTGCTGATCGGGATGGCGGTCGGGGTGGACTACTCCCTGTTCTACCTGAAGCGGGAGCGCGAGGAGCGAGCCCGCGGGCGCAGCACCAGGGACGCCGTGGAGATCGCCGCCCAGACGTCGGGGCACTCGATCCTGGTGTCCGGTGGAGCGGTGATCTGCTCCATGGCCGGCCTGTTCCTGATGACCGACGTGACGTTCAACAGCCTCGCGACGGGATCGATCCTGGTCGTGGCGATCGCGGTGCTGGGCTCGATCACCGTGCTGCCCGCGCTGCTGGCGAAGCTGGGGCGCTGGGTCGACCGTCCGCGGGTGCCGCTTCTCTGGCGGCTCAACCGTCGAGTGGGCAACCGGTTGGGTGAGGGCGGCATCAGTCGTCGGATCCTGGGCCCGGTGCTCCGCCACCCTGTCGCCGCGCTGCTCGTCGGCGTGGCTGTCGTGGGGGCGCTCGCCGTACCGGCGCTCGGGATGAAGACGCACTCGGGCAACCTCGACACCCTGCCCGGCGACATCGCCGAGGTCCAGACGATCAAGGCCGTGATCGAGGAGTTCCCGTCCGAGGGGCCGGTGGCGCAGGTCGTCGTCCGGGCGCCGGCCGCCGACCGCGCCGCCGTCGCAGAGCAGCTCGACGACCTGGGTCGCCGGGCCGCCGGCAGTGGGATGTTCCGGGCGCCGGGCGCACCGGTCGAGACCTCCGAGGACGGCCGTACGTCGGTCCTGGAGCTCGCCATGCCGTTCGACGAGTCCGACGACGAGGTCGACGAGGCGCTCCGGCTGCTCCGCGACGAGCTGGCGCCGGCGTCCGTCGATCTCCCCGGCGCCGAGGTGGCCGTGGGCGGCGGGCCGGCCGAGTCCCTCGACACGCAGGAGCGGATGTCGGACCGGCTCCCGTTGGTCATCGCGTTCGTGCTCGTGCTGACCTTCCTGATGATGGTGTTCGCCTTCAAGAGCGTGCCGATCGCGCTGATCTCGACGGTGCTCAACCTCGCCTCGGTCGCGGTGGCGTTCGGCCTGATGACGGTCGTCTTCCAGCACGGCGTGGGGGAGTCGCTGCTCGACTTCACCAGCCCCGGCTTCGTCATCGACTGGATCCCGCTGTTCGTCCTCGTGGTCCTCGTCGGGCTGTCGATGGACTACCACGTGTTCGTGGTCAGCCGGATCCGTGAGCACGTCGAGCGCGGCCTGCCCGCCCGGTTGGCGGTGCAGCGGGGCGTGGCGGAGACGGCGGGCGTGATCACGAGCGCCGCCGCCGTGATGGTGTCGGTGTTCGCGATCTTCGCGACACTGAGCATGCTGGAGATGAAGATGATGGGCGTCGGTCTGTCCGCTGCGATCCTGCTCGACGCGACCCTGGTACGCCTGGTGATCCTGCCGGCTGCGCTGACGTTGCTCGGCGAGCGGGCATGGTGGCCGCGCCGGCCAGGGCGCCGGCAGGCCGAGCCGGTGGAGAGGACGGCACCGGCGGCAGTGATGGCAGGTCGCCGGTAGAGCAGATGACGAAGGGTGGAGAACGATGCCGGTCCCCGTGATCCTCGACTGCGACACGGGCACCGACGACGCGGTCGCGATCATGCTGGCGGCGCTGCACCCCGGCCTCGACCTGGTCGGGGTGACGACCGTGTGGGGCAACCACGACGTCCTCCACACCACCGACAACTCGCTGCGGGTGCTGGACCTGGTCGGGCGCCGGGACATCGGCGTCCACCCGGGCAGGAACGGCCCGGTGCGCCCCCGGGTGGAGGAGCTCCCCGCCGGTCGGGCCGACCTGCCGGCGACGCTGTCCCTGCCGGCGACGACCGCGGCCACCGGCGGTGCCGCGGTCGAGTGGTTGGTGGAGACCCTGCGGGCCACGACCACCGAGGTGACGGTCGTGCCGACCGGGCCGCTGACCAACCTGGCGGCGGCCGTCGCCGCGGACCCGCGGCTGGTCGAGGCGGTGGCCGGCCTGGTCGTGCTCGGAGGCGCCCACCGGGAGCGGGGCGTCACGGCGTACGCCGAGCGCAACATCTGGTGCGACCCCGAGGCCGCGCACGACGTGCTCGGGGCCGGCTTCCGCGACGTCCTCCTCGTCACCATGGACGCGACCTTCTCCGCACCGCTCACGGCGGAGGACGCCACCCGGCTGCGCGACCTCGGCACGACCGCCGCGGTGACGGCGGCCGCCCTCGTCGAGGAGCGGATCGAGTGGTACCGCCGCGACGCCGCCATGGCCGCCCTGGGCGCGACCCCGTTCCACGATCCGCTGGCCGTCGCCTGCGTGCTCGAACCGGGCGTGGTCGACGTCCGGGAGGCCACCGTCACGGTCGAGCGGGCCGACCCGACGACGTACGGCGCCACCCGGTTCTCGTTCTCCGGTACTGCGGCCGGGGCGCCGGTGAGGGTCGCCTTGAGTGCCGACCACGACCGCTTCCTGGACCTGCTCTGCGCCGGTCTGGGAGCGGGCTCGGGGCCGGTTCCGGGGCCCGATCCGGCGATTGGGTGATGTTTCCCACCGCTGTTAGCCTTGACCGGTTGCCGTCGAACGGCCGCGGATCAAGAGTGCCCCGGTGGACCTGCCCGGGCGCGCCGCGCAACGAACCGGAAGGACCCCGATCAAGCATGGCTATTGGTACCGACGTGGAGACCAAGAAGAAGATCATCGCCGAGTACGCCACGACCGAGGGCGACACCGGTTCGCCGGAGGTGCAGATCGCGCTGCTCAGCCACCGCATCAGCCACCTGACCGAGCACCTCAAGCAGCACAAGCACGACCACCACAGCCGTCGCGGGCTGCTGCTCCTCGTGGGCCAGCGCCGCCGGCTGCTGAACTACCTGAAGAAGACCGAGATCGAGCGCTACCGCTCGATCGTGGAGCGCCTCGGCCTCCGCCGCTGATCTCCGCGAAGGGATCCACCACACCGGTGGGTCCCTTCGCTACATTTCCCAACTGAATACCGATTCATCCACAGGAGCGATCCGCGTCACCTCGATCCCGATCCTCGGTAGTGGCACTCAGGATCTCCGCGAGCCCGGTCACCGGGCCGAGAGCCTGCATGCCTCGATCGAAGATCGGATCACGACGCGGGCGTCGCGGATCGCACCGCGAACGAGAGAGTCAAACGTTGACTGAACCCGTCATCTCCGCCGTCGAGACCGTTATTGACAACGGCAAGTTCGGCACCCGCACCGTCAAGTTCGAGAACGGGCTGCTCGCCCGCCAGGCCGCCGGTTCGGTGACCGCCTACCTCGACGACGACACCATGCTGCTGTCGGCGACCACCGCCGGCAAGCACCCGAAGGACCACTTCGACTTCTTCCCGCTGACGATCGACGTCGAGGAGCGGATGTACGCCGCGGGCCAGATCCCCGGCTCGTTCTTCCGCTCCGAGGGCCGTCCGGGCGAGGACGCGATCCTCACCTGCCGCCTCATCGACCGTCCGCTGCGCCCGACCTTCAAGAAGGGCCTGCGCAACGAGGTCCAGGTCGTCATCACCGTCCTGGCCCTCAACCCCGACGCGCCGTACGACGTGCTCGCGATCAATGCGGCCTCGATGTCCACCCAGCTCTCCGGCCTGCCGTTCTCCGGCCCGGTCGGTGCCGTGCGGGTCGCGCTCATCGACGGTCAGTGGGTCGCCTTCCCGAGCCACAGCCAGCTCGAGAACGCCGTGTTCGACATGGTCGTCGCGGGTCGGGTCACCGACTCCGGCGACGTCGCGATCATGATGGTCGAGGCCGAGGCGACCGAGCAGACCTGGACCCTGGTCCAGGACGGCGTCCAGGCGCCGACCGAGGAGGTCGTCGCCGGCGGTCTCGACGCCAGCAAGCCCTTCATCAAGCAGCTGGTCGAGGCGCAGATGGAGCTCGCCAAGGCGGCCGCGAAGCCGGTCCAGGAGTTCCCGATCTTCCTCGAGTTCGAGGACGACGTCTTCGCCGCCGTCGAGGCCGCTGTCGGCAGCGCCGTCTCCGACCTCTACAGCGTGGGCGGTGACCGCGAGCGCGTGCTGTCCAAGCAGGAGCGCGAGGCCGAGGGCGACCGCATCAAGGAGGACCTGCTCGAGCAGCTGGGCGACCAGTTCGCCGGTCGCGAGAAGGAGGTCGGCGCGGCCTACAAGGCCGTGACCAAGCAGGCCATCCGCACCCAGGTCCTGCGCGACCAGGTCCGCATCGACGGCCGTGGCCTCGCCGACATCCGGCCGCTGCACGCCGAGGTCGGCCTGCTGCCGCGGGTCCACGGCTCGGCGCTGTTCGAGCGGGGCGAGACCCAGATCCTCGGGGTCACCACGCTCAACATGCTCAAGCTGGAGCAGCAGCTCGACACGCTCTCGCCGGAGAAGCACCGTCGGTACATGCACAAGTACGTCTTCCCGCCGTTCTCCACCGGCGAGACCGGCCGGGTCGGCTCCCCGAAGCGCCGCGAGGTCGGCCACGGCGCGCTCGCGCGCCGGGCGCTGCTGCCGGTGCTGCCCACCCGCGAGGAGTTCCCCTACGCCATCCGGCAGCTGTCGGAGGCCATGGGCTCCAACGGCTCGACCTCCATGGGCTCGGTCTGTGCGTCGACCATGTCGCTGCTCCAGGCGGGCGTCCCGCTGCGGGCCGCCGTCGCGGGCATCGCGATGGGCCTGATCTCCGGTGAGGTCGACGGCGAGACGCAGTACGTCGCGCTCACCGACATCCTCGGCGCCGAGGACGCGTTCGGCGACATGGACTTCAAGGTCGCCGGCACCCGCGAGTTCGTGACCGCGCTCCAGCTCGACACCAAGCTCGACGGCATCCCGGCCGAGGTCCTCGCCTCGGCGTTGACCCAGGCCAAGGACGCGCGGCTCGCGATCCTCGACGTCATGGCCGAGGCCATCGACGAGCCCGAGGAGATGTCGATCCACGCTCCGCGGATCATCACCATCCGGGTGCCCGTCGACAAGATCGGCGAGGTCATCGGGCCCAAGGGCAAGGTGATCAACCAGATCCAGGACGACACCGGCGCCACGCTGTCCATCGAGGACGACGGCACGGTCTACATCGGTGCGACCAACGGTGAGGCCGCCGAGGCGGCCAAGCAGGCGGTCAACGCGATCGCCAACCCGACGATGCCGGAGGTCGGCGAGCGCTACCTCGGCACCGTGGTCAAGACGACGAACTTCGGTGCGTTCGTCTCGCTCATGCCCGGCAAGGACGGCCTGCTGCACATCAGCAAGCTGCGTGACCTCGCCGGCGGCAAGCGGGTCGAGAACGTCGAGGACGTCGTCTCCGTGGGCCAGAAGATCCAGGTCCAGATCGCCGAGATCGACGACCGCGGCAAGCTGTCGCTGGTTCCGTACCTCGAAGAGGCGGCTCCGGCCGAGGCCCCGGCCGAGGACGCTGCTGAGGACGCTGCCGAGGACGCGGAGTGACCACTCCGTGACTCAGTCCAACCCGACGGCCGGCCAGCGTTCTGCTGGCCGGCCGTCGGCACTCGGGCGGCGCGCAGCGGGCCGGGCGTCGACGACCACCCTCGAGACGGTGCGCGATGCGGCGGGCCAGGTGACGTCGCGAGTACGCCGTACGGTCCTGCCCTCCGGTCTTCGGATCGTCACCGAGCAGATGGCCGGTGCGCGCTCGGCGTCCATCGGCGTCTGGATCGGCGTCGGCTCCCGGGACGAGACCTCGACGACCCATGGTGCGTCGCACTTCCTCGAGCACCTGCTCTTCAAGGGCACCGACGAGCGGTCCGCACTCGACATCTCGATCGCGCTCGACGCCGTCGGTGGCGAGTTCAACGCCTTCACCGCGAAGGAGTACACCTGCTTCCACGCGCGGGTCCTCGGTGAGGACCTGCCGCTCGCGATCGACGTCCTCGGAGACATGGTCACGGGGTCCGTGCTCGACACCCACGACGTCGACGCCGAGCGCGACGTGATCCTCGACGAGATCGCGATGCACGAGGACGACCCCGACGACGTCGTGCAGAACCTGCTCGCCGAGCTGGCGTGGGGGAGCGGCCCGCTGGGCCGGCCGATCGCCGGCACCACCGCCTCGATCGAGGCGATGACCCGAGCCCAGATCCAGCGCTTCTACCGCAAGCACTACCGGCCCGAGAACATGGTGGTGTCGGTGGCGGGCGCTGTCGACCACGGCGAGGTCGTCCGGGCGATCCGCCGCTCCTTCCACCGCCACGGCTTTCTCGACAGCGCCGCCGAACCGGTCGGCCCACGCGCCGGTGGCCGCCGGCCCCGGGTCCGCGGTCGTTCCGGACGGATCTCCCGACCGTTCGAACAGGTCAACGTCGTGCTGGCGGCCGAGGGCGTGGCGCGCGACGACGACCGACGGTTCGCGCTCGGCGTGCTCAACACCGCGCTCGGCGGCGGCACCTCGAGCCGCCTGTTCCAGGAGGTGCGGGAGCACCGCGGCCTGGCCTACTCCGTCTACTCCTTCGCCACCCAGTACGCCGACTCCGGGCTGGTGGGCGTCGCCGTCGGCTGCTTGCCGGACCGGCTCGACGAGGTGCTCGAGGTGGTCCGCATCGAGCTGTCCCGCATCGTGGCCCACGGCATCACCGCCGACGAGCTCGAGCGGGGCAAGGGCCAGCTGGTCGGCGGCCTGGTCCTCGGGCTCGAGGACAGCGCGTCCCGGATGATGCGGCTCGGCAAGGCGGAGCTCGTCTACGCCGAGGTGCTGGGCATCGACGAGGTGATGGCACGGATCAACGCCGTCACGCTCGAGGAGGTCCAGGAGATCGCGTCGCTCGTCTTCGGGCGGCCCGAGCTGCTGGCGGTCGTCGGACCGTAGGCCTTCGGCCGGCTATCGACGCCCGATGATGCCCACGACGGGCGGCTTGTCGGACGTCGCGATGTAGACGCGGAAGCCGCCCTCGGTGAGCGCTTCGGCGGACTTCGTGATGATGTCCGGGACCTGCTCGGGCCGACTGGTGTCGAAGAAGAGGTTCACCGAGCCGCCGGGCAGCACTCGCTCGTGCAGCAGCGCGACCTCCTCCTTGCAGTCGCGCACCCAGAACAGGTTGACGTCGAAGGCGAAGACCTTGGTGAGGCGCTTCACGGGCACCCGCAGGGTGGCGAGGTCGATCTGACGCACGGTCAGCTTCCCGGCCTCGATGTGCGCGGCGCACCGCTTCTTGGTGCGGTCGACCCCGGCCTCGGAGCGGTCGATCGCGAACATCCGGCCGCGGCCCTCGAGCCGTCGGCAAATCAGGTCCGCCGCTTGCCCGTTGCCGCATCCGATCTCGAGGACGTGGTCTTGGGGCTGCACGTCGATGAAGTCCACCGCCCAACGGATCCGGGCCGGGATCGTCTGCACCGCCATAGGGGTCAGCCTGCCAGACGCCGCGGCCGAAGCGCGGGACCGACAGGGCTCCGAGACGGGGAGGCACTAGTTTGGAGGGCGTGGAGAGCAGTCAGATCCGGGTCGGAGTGCTGGGTGCCCGGGGCAAGGTCGGGTCCGAGGTGTGCGCCGCGGTCGAGGCTGCCGCCGATCTCACGGTGGTGGCCGAGGTCGACCAGGGCGACTCGATCGACGCACTGGTCGAGGCCGGCGCGCAGGTCGTCGTCGACTTCACCCATCCCGACGTCGTGATGGACAACCTCGAGTTCTGCGTCGACCACGGCATCCACGCGGTGGTCGGCACCACCGGGTTCGACCGCGAACGGCTCGACATCCTCGAGGAATGGCTCGGGAAGAGCCCGGCGACCGGTGTCCTGATCGCGCCGAACTTCTCGATCGGCGCGATCTTGATGATGCGCTTCGCGGCCGTGGCCGCGCCCTTCTACGAGTCGGTCGAGATCGTGGAGCTGCACCACCCCAACAAGGCGGACGCGCCGAGCGGCACCGCACGCCGTACGGCGGAGCTGGTTGCTGCGGCCCGCCGCGAGGCCGGCTGTGGGCCGGTGCCCGACGCGACCTCCACCGGGCTCGACGGCGCGCGCGGCGCCGTGGTCGACGGCATCCACGTCCACGGCCTGCGGATCCGCGGTCTCGTCGCCCACCAGGAGGTCGTGCTCGGCGGCGTCGGCGAGACGCTCACGATCCGGCACGACTCGCTCGACCGCGTCTCGTTCACCCCGGGGGTGCTGACCGGGGTCCGGCAGATCGCCGATCACCCGGGGCTGACCGTCGGTCTCGAGCACTTCCTGGACCTGTGATCCGGGGCCCTGAGCCGCTGTAGGCCGACCGTGGGCCGACGGTAGGTCGCCTGCCCTGGATTGCAGGTTCCTGCGCTGCAGGAACGTGCAGGGCAGGATCGCTGGCCGGACCACGCCGACGGTGGGACTCTCTGCACGCCGGCGCATCTGTGCGCGCCGGTAACCTCACGCAAGGAGCAGAGACGTGCTGATTCAAGGACGCCGATCCCGGTCCCACCTGGCAGCGGTCACGGCCGTGGCCGCCACGCTTGCCATGGTCACCCTCGGTCTCCCGTCCGGTGCGTCCAGCGCACCGACGCCGGCGGCCAAGCCCGATCGTGACCACATCGCTGAGAAGGCCATCGCAGCTCTTCGCGACCACCCTCTGGTCGCCCGCGCAACCAAAGGCCAGGCGTTCTCTGCCACCGCCACCGTGCGCGACGCGGACGGCAGCACCCACGTGCGCCTGGACCGGACGTTCCACGGGCTGCCCGTCATCGGTGGCGACGTCGTCGTCCACCAGGGGCCCGGAGCAACCTGGGAGGGCGTCAGCCAGACGCTGGCCGTGCCGGTCAAGGTCCCGGTGCGCCCGAAGGTGGGCCACATCCGCGCCGAGAGCGCCGTCACCGTCAAGGACCGGGTGACCCGGGCGATCCGCAACGTCCGGGTCGAGGGCGCGCCGCGCCTCGTCGTGGACGCCATCGGCGCCACGCCGCGGCTCGCGTGGGAGTTCACCACGGCGGGACGCTACGCGGACGGGACGCCCAGTCGGCTGCTCACCTACGTCGACGCCCGCACCGGAGCAGTCGTCCGACGGGAGGAGCGGATCCAGACGACCGACGGCGAGGGCACCTCGCTCTACAGCGGCACGGTCGACCTCGAGGTCACGCCGTCCGGGTCGTCGTACCAGCTGAAGGACCCGACCCGCGGCAACACCTACACGACCGACATGAAGAACCGGACCGACAGCATCTTCTGCACGCTGCTCGGCCTGGGCTGCAGCAACGGCACCGTCTTCTCCAGCACCGACACCTCGTTCGGCGACGGCTCCACCAGCAGCCGCGAGTCGGCGGCCGTCGACGCGCAGTACGGCACGAACGTGACCTGGGACTACTTCCAACAGGTCCACGGCCGAGCCGGCATCTTCGGCGACGGCACCGGCTCGTTCAACCGGGTCCACTACGGCAACAAGTACGTCAACGCGTTCTGGGACGGCGAGAAGATGACGTACGGCGACGGCGACGGCGTCTCCTACGGTCCGCTGGTCTCGCTCGACGTGGCCGGGCACGAGATGTCGCACGGCATCACCGAGAACACCGCCGGCCTGACGTACTCCGGTGAGTCGGGGGGCATCAACGAGGCCACGTCCGACATCTTCGGCACCATGGTCGAGTTCCACGCCGCCAACGCCGAGGACCCCGCCGACTACTTCATCGGTGAGGAGTTCGACCTGGCCGAGCACGACGGCTTCCGGCGGATGGACAACCCGTCCCTCGACGGCAGCTCGCACTCCTGCTGGAGCACGAGCACCAAGAACGTCGACGTGCACTACTCCTCGGGCGTGGGCAACCACTTCTTCTACCTGCTCGCCGAGGGTTCGGGCCAGCGGACGATCGGCAACCGGGTCCACAACTCGCCGACCTGCAACGGATCGACGATCGACGGCATCGGTCGCGCCGACGCGGAGAGGATCTGGTTCCGGGCGCTCACGGTCTACATGACCTCGGGCACGACCTACGCCCAGGCACGCACCGCGACCCTCAACGCCGCGACCGACCTGTTCGGTGCGGCCAGCACCCAGCGGGCCACCGTCGCAGCGGCGTGGAGCGCCGTCAACGTCAACTGACCTGCACCACTCGCTCGCCGAGCTTGTCGATTTGCCTGGACAAGCTCGGCGAGCGTGGGAGGACCGATCGGGTGAAGACCGGCGCTGGCAACCCGAAATTGATGAGGCCGACATGCTGTCGCCGCTCGCGGCGGGCACCGTAGGAGCATGACCGTGACTGAACTGCAAGCCATGGCGACCCCGTTGACGCCGTCGACCATGGACAACGTCGTCGGCTCTCTTCACTCCGGTGGTTTGATCACCCTGATGATGCAACTGGCCCACCAGCGATCATCGGAGCGGCGATCGCGTCCCGAGGGTGACGTGACCTTCGGGGTCGAACCCGTCATGCAGACGGATCGTTGAGCCTCAGGATCTGGAGCCGCTCGTCGTCGGTCAGGCTGGTGGCGGCGAGCACCTTCTGAAGCACCGCGGACTTCCGGGCGATGTAGGTGTCGATGTCCATGCTCGGATCTGCGCCGAGCGCGAGCTTCACGGCCCCGTACTCATCGCGGAGGTCAGCCCGCTCCCGGAGGACGTCACGAACAGCCAGGTGGTTGCGGACGTTGAGCGTGCCGCGCCGGCAGACGTAGACGTTCCTGCGTGGGTCATCATCGGGAGCCCTGAAGGCTTCTCGGTCGCTCACGCCGAGGTCACCGCGGTGTACGTAGCCCACGGCTGCGAGAGCTGCGATGGCGGCAGGCACGTCGGCACTGTCGACGATGACGTCGATATCGATGATCGGCTTTGCCGCCAGGCCGACGACCGACGTGGATCCGACGTGTTCGACAACTGCCGACGGCACGTCGTCGAGGGCTGTTCGGAGGCGGGCCGCGACCTGATCGAAGTAGCTCGGCCAACGGGGCGAGTAGCGCGTGACTTCAACCGGCACCGCACGATCGTAGGTGCACCGGGCGGGTGGCCGGCGGAAGGCCGCATGCTCGTGCAGTGGAGGGCGCCCGTTCGATGGTGAGTTGGTCTGCCCGGGCGGCCGTGATGCGCAAGGGCCGCGTTCGCTCACAGGACTGCTCGCGAGCGAACCCCTTACGCCCGTGGCGGCAGCCGGTGCAGGACGACGTCGGTGAGCAAGCCGTTCTCGGCCGTCGCTGTCATGTAGGTGCAGTGCGGCTGGCGCCGCCGGTCAGTGGGGGAGCCGGGGTTGAGCAGCCGCAGGCCCGCCGGTATGACGCGGCCCTGGTTCAGGCCTCGGACGGTCCTGGCCGGCCCGCCGGGTCCTGGCTCACGTCGGACAGTTCAAGGAGAACGTCGTGGAGCAGCCGGATCATTGCCGGCAGGTCCTCGCACTGCGTAGACCGTCGAGATCAAGGTCGCCGATCACCTCACGGATGCGTTCGGCGGCATCGATCATCTCCCGCAGGAGCAGTAGTTCACGCCGCATAGAACGGCTGGGCGTCTCGAAGCGCCTGGTCCCGGATGTACTTGTTGATCGAGTCCCGAGCCACCAGGTCGACCGACCGACCAAAGACCTCGGCTAGCTCGTCCTCCAGGTCGAAGAAGCGAAAACCCAGACGCGCGCCGGGCTTGAGTTCGTAGAGCAGGTCGATGTCGCTTCCCGGCCCTGCGTCGCCGCGGCTGACCGAGCCGAAGACCTCGAGACGCGCGATGCCATAACGTTCGCACACGGTTCGAAGCCGCTCGGCGTCTGCTCCGATCGCGATCATGCGCCCATCGTAGGCGGCGATAGCCCGGGGTGCCCACCATCGAGTACCCCCGGACTACGGCGTCTGAGCCGGAAGCCACGGTCTTGGATCAGGGAACCTGACCGCCGGAGGGGGGCGGTAGTCGACGACAGCCGGATGGACGTGGCAGGTTCGCGGTGAGAGAGCCAGCGGACGTTCAAACTCCTGCGGCCTAGGCGGTCAGGAAGTGGACGCCGTGCCGATCCAGATTGCCCCGGGCGCGGTCGTGCTGGGCAGGGGGTCATCGTGTCGGGCTGGAACGGCAGAAGTGTCGTCGACATGATCGTCTCCAGCGGCGACCGATCGATCGGGCCAGGCCATGCTCGCCGCAGACACGGCGAGGCACGCGAACCACCCGACGCTAATCCTGGTTGGCGGGCGCAGTGTCTTGCTCGCGGCGAATGGACGCACGCAACGCCGTCAGTATCGGCGCTCCGCGAGCGGCCTGCGCAGGATGAGCTCCGTCGGCTCATCGGGTAGGAACAACGCGCCGCTGTCGACGTACCCCAGCCGTCGACCAGCGTCGTGCCGGCTCCCTGCCCGCGCTGCTCAGCGACCACTCAGAGGAGGTCATGATGGGGACGTCGTCCCAGAACATTCCCCACCGCAAGCTGCCGATGACCATCCCATCGACCGCTGCCACCATCACCCGCCCCAGGGAAACGAGGTCAGCAAGCACCTGATGGGAGACGTGGCTGTCGACCTCGCGCAGAAATGGCAGGTCCGAGTCGCTCGCAGTGCGGGTTGCCACGCTCGTGCCGTCACCTTGCCACCTAGGGCGGCTGATGGGCGGTCGGGCAGCGATGGCACTGCAACGCGGACGCCCCGCGCGGGGCCGGCGGATGCAATAGGGTCGCCCGGTGCCTCGCCAAGGACTGACGTTCGCGCCCTCCATCGCAGTGGCGATGCTTCTGGTTCCTCTCTTCCCGGTCATGGGCGTTCCTGCCCTCGCGGCGTCGACCGCAGGGAGCCCGCGGGAGGCCCTGAGCTGCCACGACCTGGTCACTGGGTTCGACGCCGATGGTCACGTCGTCCTGCGCTTCATCACCAACGGAGACATGGCCCGAGAAGTCGTCACGGAGAGGAGCTTCGGGTTCGACGTGCTGGACGCAACGATGGAAGGCGTCAGTGAGGGCACGGAGGGAGGGATCGACATGAATATCGGCACGATCTCCCGTGATGGGCGCCCACGTTGGGTGTATGTGGACGTGTATGGCGAGCCGATCAGAGGGCACACGTCGTTCGCGCAGGCGAAGCCGTTCGCTCGTAGGACTCCTCAGCAGCGACTGCTGACGGAAGCGGCGAGCTACTTCGTGTACATGGTTGACACCCGGGGGCGCCTCAACCGCTGGACGACCTTCGAGACTGAAACGGGGCCCTACTACTACGGCAAACCGATGTTGATCCGTCGCGGCATGAAGGGGCTTCGTTCCCTCGAGTGGAACGGAACCATGAAGGTCCAAGGCCGCAGGACGGACTTGGTCTGGGCGACGACGCGTGCGGGCGCGCTGATTCAGATCCAGATCCCGGTCCGCAAGCCGGAGAAGAACCGCGTCCTGTTCGTCAAGCGCCGGGGATTCGCTGACGTCTCGGGACTCTCCGCAGGCGTGTGCAACAACGACAAGGACATCGCGTCGCTCGTCACCGTCGAGCGGTCCAACGACCGCGCCAAGTGGTTCACCTTGCGACGGCAGACCGCACCTCGGTCCTCGCCGCTCGTTGCTCAGGGACGGGTCGCGCGCACCTCCTCGTGGGAGTTGCGGGCGATCGCGTGATCCGCGACGACAACGTTTTCATTGCGAAGGACCGCAATCTGATGCGAGGGCTCGTGAGCCGATGACTGACGCGGCGGATGATCTCGTTGCTGCATACCTGCGCGCTCTCACCACCGCAGACACCGACCTCGCAGTGAGCTTGTTCGCTGACGACGGGATCGTCCGCTCCCCGCTCTATGGACACCGACCGCCCGCCGAGTTCTACCGCGCGCTGTTTGCCGACACGAGCCAAGCGAACCTGATGCTGAAGGCAGTCATGCGCGGCGAAGATCAGGCCGGCCAGACGACGGTGAGCTTCTGGTTCCACTTCGACTGGCGCCTGCCCTCCGGCGCCGCGGCTCCATTCGATGTCGTCGACGTAGCCACTCTGGCTCCAGACGGAAGGATCAAGGAGCTCCACATCATCTACGACACAGTCGACGTCCGCCCCGCCTTCGAAGCCGAGGTCCAGCGTTCCTCGTGGCGTCGCGAAAGGCGTTCGACGTCGGACGCCGAGTCTCCGTAGCCTTGTGGTCTCGCCTCACCCCTGGGGCGGACGGGCTACGTCAGGCTCGGATCCTGTGTTGCGACCGTGATCCGTAAACAGTGGTACGACCACATCGGCAGGGGTTGCCCGACGGCCCGGTCGACTGATGACCGGGCCGTCGGAGTCCCTCAAGCGCGCTCGATCAAGGACCGCTCGCGAACCCCTTATGCCCGTGGCGGGAGCCGGTGCAGGACGACGTCGCTGAGCCTGCCGTTCTCGGCCGTCGCTGTCATGTAGGTGCAGTGCGGCTGGCGCCGCCGGTCAGTGGGGGAGCCGGGGTTGAGCAGCCGCAAGCCCGTCGAGGTGACCGTGTCCCACGGGATGTGGCTGTGGCCGAAGACGAGCACGTCGAGGTCGGCGTACGCGCGGCTCATGCGCTCCTCGCGGTCCTTGGCCTGCCCGGTCTCGTGGACCACGCCCACGCGGACGTCCTCCACTTCGATGCGCGCGACCTCGGGCAAGCGCTCGCGCAGCTCGCCGTGGTCGTTGTTTCCCCAACACGCGACGAGCCGGTCGGACCGCGCCTCGAGCTCGTCGAGGAGGCGGACGTCCACCCAGTCGCCCGCGTGGACGACGACGTCGGCCACCTCCACCGCTCGCCACACCTCCGCCGGCAGGTCATGAGCGCGCCTAGGCACATGCATGTCCGCCAGGAGCAGGAGCCGGGTGGCCATGAGCCCAGTCAACCGCACGCAGGTTCCAAAGCGTCGAAGCGGCGAAGTGACGCACATTCTCCGCGGGCGTAGAGAGGCGAGCGAGCTACTCGGGAGTCCTGGTCAGGGCGAGTCGTAGGAGCGCCGCCCATTGCTCGTTCGTCTCGTCTGCCTGCTTCTCATGAGTCGGCCGTGGTCGCCAGTCGGCCGGGACGTCAACCTGGAGTCGCGCGGCGATGCCTTCCACCGCGATCCGCGGCTCAGCAATGACTTGTTCGTAGGAGAGTTCGTGCGGGTCGATGCCATTGCTGGCGAACCATGCCCGCCAGGATGAGTTGTGGGCGCGGATGGTGCCGACGAGGTCTGTCATCTGCTGGAGGTCAGGTTCAGGCCGGCGGGGGACCGTGTCACCGTGCTGCCAGTAGCCGGTCTGCTCTGCGCGAGCCCAGGAGACGGCTTGGGCGACGACGTCGTCGCGTGTCAGGTGGACGAACGTCAGCTGTCCGAGGGCGTCTTCGAGCATCGCCAGGTCGGTCTGGCCCGGTGATTTCTCAAGTCCTGCCGCTATCCGCTGGATGGAGCCCCACATGATTCGCGCGGCGAAGACGCCGTTGGCGGTCGTGGCGGCGACCCGGACGGCTTGAACGAACGATTGATAGTCACGCACGCGTTGCCGCACGGTGGGCAACGCGAACCGCCTCGCCCATGCGTCTTCGTCGGGCTCTCTGAAATAGGACTCCGGATGGCCCAGAACGTCGGTCGACGACAACAGGCTGCAGAGCAAGGTGCTGCCCGTGCGAGGAGTTGAACAGAGGATGTAACCGGTTGGCACCACCATCTGTTGGAGCGTAGACGGACACCCACGTCGGTGTTGGTTATGGAGCGCCGACAGACAGGCGGCGCTATGACGCCCAACCCCGACCACCCGGATCGCGGCATGTTCGGGCGGGCTGTGGTGGACTGCACGGCATGATCGACGCCTCTCCGCTGGTAGTGGAGATGTTGTGGGAACCGGTCGACCCACGCGACACCCTGAACAGCAGGTTCGGCTTCGGCAGCACCGACGCAGTCGTCGCGTGGGTCGGGTCGGCTTTGCACGAAATGTGGGGAGTCCAGGTCGCCTCGTGTTCCCGCGTCGTCATGAGTGACAGCAATGCCTTGGCCTGGGTCAGCACGTCGTCCGGACGGATGATCGCGAAGTGGTCGATCGCTCCCCAACGGTTCGTGCGGCTTGAGGCGCTTGCCCGGCTGACGGCCTGGCTCGCGGGCGAAGGTCTCCCGGTGTCGGCACCGGTTCCCACGCCATGGGGGCAGGTCCAGGTGGAGTTCGATGGAGTCTCGATCTGCCTCCAACGCGAGATCGCAGGAGATCTGCTCGACACCAACGATCCCCTCGAGGTCAGAGCGGCTGGCGCGACTCTGGCCCGACTCCACGACGCACTGGCGATAGGCCCCGAGGTCGCGAGCTTCCCTCCAGCCGACGCTCCGCCCGGACCCCTAGCGGACAGGGTCAACGGGTGGCTCGACTCAGCGCCCGAACACACACCTCCCGTCGCGCGCGACGCACTCCGTCGGTTGGTCGCCGACGCGCCGCGTGACGACCTGCCCGTACAACTGGTGCACGGCGACTACCGATCCGCCAACGTGCTCTGCGCTGGACAACAAGTCGCCGCAGTCATCGACTTCGAGGAGGCCAGGTTCGATCACCGCATCGTCGAACTGGGGCGCTCCGCGGCGCTTCTCGGCACCCGGTTCCACCACTGGAGGCCCGTCTCGTCCGAGGTCCGCTCCCAGTTCCTCGACGGCTACCAGTCAGTCCGGCCGCTCACCGCAACCGAGGCGGCCTGGTGGCACGCCATGGTGCTCTGGCCCTCCCTGATGATGGTGCCGGCAGGGGAAGATCGGAACGGCTGGACCTCAGCGGCAACGATGCTCATCAGCGATCACGGGCTGGACCTCTGACCCACCCTCGCGCCGGCATTATGCACACCCGACGACCCAATGCCGCGATGGCATGGACGACGACTACCTCGACAACGGCTGCCCCGAAGACCATCAAGATGAACGCCAGACTGCCGCCGTCGGAGACCAGGTGACCGGGTACAACCAACAGGACAGCAAGCGGAACCGCAACGAACAGTAGGTACTCGTGGGTGTCTGCCCACTGCCCGATGGCCAGGTCGTGAGCGTCGCCCAGATACACCAGCGCGCCAGCGACGAACACGAAGATCAGGTAAGCCGCGAGCATCCAACGCAAGCTTCGCAAGTTCCCTCTCCCCGTTCGATCGCGGCCAACGCTACGGGCCGACCGACTTCAAGGGATGCGTATGGATACTCAGACACGACCCGCTTCGCGGCATGGGGACGGCCACTTCGCGCCGGTAGGACGCGGCTCTCGAATAGTGAGCGGTGGTGCGGCGATCAGGCGATCGCGGTGTGAAGCCGCACCTGCTTGACCGCGCCAGCGCCGGTCTCGTCGGCGAGCTCGCGGCTGGCTCCGTCGGGGGCCCAGCCGGCGCTCGACAGGAATGCGCGGGTGGCGTCGTCGGTGCTGTCGATCCAGCACGCGACCCGGGTGAAGCCGTCAGCGAGCAGGGTGTCGACCGCGGCCTGGAGCAGGCGGGAGCCGTGCCCCTGCCGCAGGTGACCGGGGTCGACGGTGAACTCACCCAGCTCGCCGTCGACCGCCGGGTCGGCATCGGGATCGGTGGCGGGGCCGGTGAGGGCGAACCCGACGACGAGGTTCCGCTCGAGCGCCACGAGTGCCCGATGACGGGCCTCGGGCGGGCGGGCGAGCGACTGCTGCCAGGCGGCGGCGTGGGTCTCGGGGTCGAGGCCGCGCTCGGCGAGCAGCTGCGGCAGGAGCGCGTCGTACCGCTGCTGCCAGGCGCGGAGCTGGACAGCGGCGATGCTGCCGGCATCCTGGGACCAGGCCACGCGGACGGAGACGTCGGCAGTGGGCATGGGTCCATCCTCGCAGGGCCGGTTTCAGACCCTGGCTAGGGTCGGTGCCATGGAGATTCGCAACCTCGGTGCGAGCGGCCTGAAGATCTCGGCCATCGCCTACGGCAACTGGCTCACCCATGGTTCCCAGGTCGAGGAGGACGCCGCGCTCGCCTGCGTCCGGCAGGCACTGGACGAGGGCATCACCACCTTCGACACCGCCGACGTCTACGCGAACACCGCGGCCGAGAGCGTCCTCGGCAAGGCGCTGGCGGGGGAGCGTCGCGAGGGGCTGGAGATCTTCACCAAGGTCTTCTGGCCGACCGGACCGGGCGCCCACAACGACAAGGGGCTGTCCCGCAAGCACATCATGGAGTCGATCGACGGTTCGCTGCGCCGGTTGGGCACCGACTACGTGGACCTCTACCAGGCACACCGCTACGACCACGGCACCCCGCTGGAGGAGACGATGACCGCGTTCGCGGACGTCGTCCGCTCCGGCAAGGCCCTCTACATCGGGGTCTCGGAATGGCGTGCCGAGGAGATCAGGGCGGCGGCCGCGCTGGCGCGCGAGCTGCGGGTGCCGCTGGTCTCGAACCAGCCGCAGTACTCCCTGCTCTGGCGGGTCATCGAGCCGGAGGTCGTCCCGACCTGTCGAGAGCTCGGGATCGGGCAGATCGTCTGGTCACCCATCGCCCAGGGCGTGCTGACCGGCAAGTACCTCCCCGGCGAGGCCCCGCCGCCAGGGTCGCGGGCGACCGACGACAAGGGCGGGGCCGACATGATCTCGCGCTGGCTCGAGGACGACGTCCTGGAGCGGGTGCAGCAGCTGCGCCCCATCGCCGACGGGGTCGGGCTCAGCCTGGCGCAGCTGGCGGTCGCATGGGTGCTGCAGAACGACAACGTCTCCGCCGCCATCATCGGCGCCTCCCGGCCCGAGCAGGTGACCGAGAACGTCAAGGCGGCCGGGGTGGAGCTCGACGAGGCGACTCTCCGTGCCATCGACGACGTGGTCGGACCGGTCGTCACCTCGGACCCGGCGCTGACCAGGTCCCCGAAGCTCTAGCGGTACTCCTCCGGGAGGTCCTGGCCGATCTTGACCTTCGCCTTGGGCATCCGCATGAACTTCATCTGCAGCGACCGCATCACGGCGTAGTAGGTGGTGCCCTTGAGGGGCGCGTCGGGGAACCGGCGGGCGAGCTCCTTGCGGAGCCGGAACCGCATCACCACCAGGTCGACGATGACGAACAGGAAGGTCGCCATCATCACCAGCGACGCGGCACCGACGGCAGCGGTGTACTGCAGGATCATCGTGACGATCAGCAGCGGGATCAGCATCTCGACGATGCTGAACCGGCGGTCGACGTAGTCGCGGATGAAGCGTCGTACCGGACCCTTGTCGCGGGGGAAGAGGTACTTCTCCTCCCCGGTCTTCATCGCCTCGCGGATCTTGCGGCTGTCCTCGGTGCGCACCTGACGCTGCCGGGCGGCGAGCTCCTTGCGGGTGCGCGGCGCGCGCGCCCGGGCCTTGGCGAGGGCCTCCGCCTCCTTGCGCTTGGGCGTGGGGCGACCCTTGCCGTCGGGCTTGGACGCGACGAGCTCCGTGGCCTCGGCCTCGGACTTGGTACGGCGGAACACGGTCATCGTCCTCGTTTTCGGCACAGGTTCGGGGTCAGTCTCGGTGGCTCTTGCCGGGCAGGTCGAGCATCCGCTGCAGCGCGACCAGCGCCTCGCGCTCGGTCTGCGGGTCGACCTCGATCCGGTTGACGACGACGCCGTCGACGAGCGACTCCATCGCCCACACGAAGTGGGGGAGGTCGATCCGGTTCATCGTCGAGCAGTAGCAGACGTTGCGGTCGAGGAAGACGATGTTCTTGTCGGGGTGCGCGTTGGCCAGCCGCTGCACCAGGTTGAGCTCGGTGCCGATCGCCCAGCTGGAGCCGGCGGGCGCCGCCTCGATGGTCTTGATGATGAACTCGGTGGACCCGACGAAGTCGGCCTTGAGCACCACCTCGTGCTGGCACTCCGGGTGCACGATCACGTTCAGGTCGTCGATCTTCGCCCGCAGGTCGTCGATGACATCGGCCGAGAACCGACCGTGCACGGAGCAGTGGCCCTTCCAGAGGATCATCTTGGCGGCGCGCAGCTCCTCGACGGTCAGGCCGCCGTTGGGCTTGTGCGGGTTCCAGACGACGCAGTCGTCGAGGCTCAGGCCCAGCTTGAGCACCGCCGTGTTGCGGCCGAGGTGCTGGTCGGGGAAGAAGAGGACCTTGGTGTCCGGGTTGCCGGCGCCCTTCTGCTCGAACGCCCAGTCGAGCGCCACCTCGGCGTTGGAGGACGTGCACACCACTCCGCCGTTGCGCCCGCAGAACGACTTGATGGCGGCGGTGGAGTTCATGTAGGTCACCGGGACGACCTGGTCCTGGACGCCCGCGGCGGCCAGTGCCTCCCATGCGATCTCGACCTGCGCGATCCGCGCCATGTCGGCCATCGAGCAACCGGCGGCGAGGTCGGGGAGGATCACCTGCTGGTGCGGTCCGGTCAGGATGTCGGCCGACTCGGCCATGAAGTGCACACCGCAGAAGACGATGTACTCGGCCTCCGGACGCGCGGCGGCGTCCCGCGCGAGCTTGAACGAGTCGCCGGTGACGTCGGCGAACTGGATCACCTCGTCGCGCTGGTAGTGGTGCCCGAGCACGAACACCTTGTCCCCGAGCGCCTCCTTGGCGGCGCGGGCCCGAGCGACGAGGTCGGGGTCGGAGGCCGCGGGCAGGTCGCCCGGGCACTCGACGCCGCGCTCCGAGAGCCGGTCGGTGCCACGGCCGAGCGGCAGCAGCGGAAGGTCGACGGTGGTCATGGTCGAATCCTATTCCGGCCCTGATCAGACACCGATTTCCCGGCTCGTTGCGCGACCCGGCGTACGGCCCCCGAAGATTGACATCAGTCGTTTCCAGATCGGTGGGACTTGGTTACGGTGGGTCGCATGACGGTCGAGACCAAGGTCACCTACTGCCGGATCTGCGAGCCCCTGTGCGGTCTCGTCGCGACGGTGGAGGACGGCACGGTCACCCGGCTCCGGCCCGACCCCGATCACCCGCTGTCGCGCGGCCAGGCCTGCCCCAAGGGGATCGCCTTCGTCGAGATCCAGAACGACCCCGACCGGGTGCTGCACCCGCTCAGGCGCAACGACCAGGGCGAGTTCGAGCGGGTGTCCTGGGAGTCCGCCCTCGACGACATCGTTTCGCGGCTCCGCGACATCCCGCGGGACTCGATCGGCGGCTACCTCGGCAACCCGCCGGCGTTCTCCTACTCCCACGCCACCTGGTTCGCGGCGTTCATGCGCGCGCTCGGGACCAAGCACACCTACAGCGCCGGCAGCCAGGACATCAACAGCCGGTTCGCGGCGAGTGCGCTGCTCTACGGCAGCGTCACCCAGCTGCCGTTCCCGGACCTGCCCCGGACGGACTTCCTGCTGGTCCTCGGCGCCAACCCGCTCGTGAGCCACGGCAGTGCCCTCACCGCCCCCCGGATCAAGGACCAGCTGGGCGCCATCACCAAGCGCGGCGGCCGGGTCGTCGTGGTCGACCCCCGTCGCACCGAGACGGCGCGCGCCTACGAGCACCTGCCGGTCCGACCCGACTCCGACGCCTGGCTGCTGCTCTCGATGCTGCACGTGATCTTCGCCGACGGGCTCGCCGACGAGGCCGCGATCCGCGAGCAGACCGTCGGGGTCGACGCCGTACGACGGGCAGCCGCCCAGCATCCGCCGGAGGAGACCGAGGCGCGCACGGGAGTCCCCGCCGACGTCGTACGCCGCCTCGCGCGCGACTTCGCCACCGCGCCCCGCGCGACGGCGTACGGCCGCACCGGCTCCTGCCTCGGCCGGCACGCGACGGTGGTCGGCGCGCTGATCGACGTCCTCGCGATCGTGACCGGCAACCTGGACCGTCCCGGCGGCACCCTGTTCTCCCGTGGCGTGATCCCGGTCGAGGAGCTGGCCGAGCGGGTCGGACTGGCGACCTATGCCTCGGACCGGTCCCGCCTGGGAGGGTTCGTCGACGTGCTCGGCAGCTATCCGGCCGTGCTGATGGCCGACGAGATCACGACCCCGGGCGAGGGACAGCTCCGGGCGCTGTTCGTCAGCGCGGGCAACCCCGTCCTGTCCGTGCCGAACGGCCCCCGGCTGGCCGAGGCGCTGACCCAGCTGGACCTGATGGTGTCGCTGGACCTCTACGTCAACGACACCAACCGGTACGCCGACTACATCCTGCCGGCGACGACCTGGCTGGAGCGCGAGGACTTCCCGATGGGCGTCGCGTCGGCCGCTCCGACCCCGTTCATCCAGCTCACCGAGGCAGTGGTGCCGCCGCGCGGCGAGGCCCGGCAGGAGTGGGCGGTGTACGACGAGATCGCGACCCGGATCGGTGTCGACCCCCTCGGTGTCGGCCTGCTGCAGAAGCTGGCGCCGGTCTCGACCCGGCTGCCGGTGCGGGCGACCCCTCGCTTCCTCTTCGACCTGCTGCTGCGGCTGGGTCCGCACGGCGACCGGTTCGGGCTGCGGCGCGGCGGCATCAATGCTCGCAAGCTGCGTGACCGGCCGCACGGCGTCGTCCTCGACGAGCACGCCGCCACGGGCCTGCGCAAGCACGCTGTCCGGCACCGCGGCCACCGGGTGCGGCTCGACGCGCCGGCGCTCGTCGAGGAGCTGGCCCGGCTCGGGGACCGGCACGACGACGACCCCGACTTCCCGCTGCGCCTCATCGGACTGCGCGAGCTGCGCTCACACAACTCCTGGATGCACAACAGCCCGACCCTGATGAAGGGCGCGGGGCGCAAGCACCAGGCGCGGATCAACCCGGTCGACGCCGCCGTCGCGGGCGTCGTCGACGGTACGGTGGTCCGGATCCGGTCGCGGTTCGGCGAGATCGAGACCCTGGCCCTGGTGACCGACGAGGTCGGCCCCGGCACCGTCGCCGTCCCGCACGGCTGGGGCCACGAGGGCGGCGGTTGGGAGCTGGCCAACAAGTCCGGTGGCGCCAACAGCAACCGGCTCGCGTCGAGCGCGCTCGACGACGTCGAGCGTCTCGGCGGCATGGCTCACCTCAACGGCATCGCGGTCGCGATCGAGGCGGTGGAGCCCGCCGCGCTCTGACTCTCAGAGCAGTGCGCCGTTGTGGATGTACGGCGCGGGCGGCGCCATGCCGCGGACGCCCAGGTATCCCGACTGGGAGAGCGTGAGCCCCGCCGCGAGCCCGACGTCGATGGCCCACTGGTTCGCCGCCGTGAGGTGCGGCACGAGGTAGTCGTCGCCGGAGCCGGCCAGGCACGCCCCGAGGAGTACCCGCGCCGTCGCGTCGTCGGTCGCCGCGAGCACTGCGAGCCGGGCGCCGTCGGTGTAGGCGAACCCCTGCCCGGTCGCCGTCTCCGCCACCAGCGGGCGGCCCATCTCGGCCAGAGCCGCGTGGTCGGGCCCGTGCCCGCCGCCGCGCAGGTCCCGGGCGAGCGCGTCCATCATCGCGACGTCGTCGGGTCGACCCTCGCGGACGTCGTCGGCGGCGGGCACGCGAGCGCGGTCCACGGTCCCGCGCAGCAGCATCTGGGGGTGGAACGCGAACCCGGCCCGCCAGTAGCGGCGGATCGCGCGCGGGTCGACCGAGGCCGACAGCAGGCCGCCGGGGCAGCCGGCGCCGTACGCGTCGGCGGCCTCCAGCAGCCGCGCGCCGACGCCCCGGCCCTGCACGACCGGGCGCACGGCGTACGTCGCCAGGCACCAGACCCGCTCGCGGACGAAGGACGTCGCGAAGCCGACCACGCCGGACCCGTCCTCCGCCACCCAGCAGCCGCCGGGGTCGTGCTCGAGGAACGCCCGCGTCCGGGAGACCCAGCTCGCCGAGTGCGCCGCCGTCCGGCGCTCCGGCTCGGGCCAGTCACGGGGCAGCGTGCGCCGGTCGAGCTCGAAGAAGGCCTCGTCGCTGATCTGCTCAGCGACCGGCACGTCGTCGTCGCGCATCGGGCGGATCAGTACCTCGGTCACGCAGGGACGGTACGGCTTGGGCAGGATGGCGTGCATGCGGATATTGGTCGCGCCGGACAAGTTCACCGGGACGCTGAGCGCGGTCGAGGCTGCGGAGGCGATCGCCACGGGCTGGCGGCGACAGGCGCCGGACGACGAGATCGACCTGGCGCCGATGTCGGACGGCGGCCCGGGGTTCGTCGACGTCCTCAACGCGGTCCTCGGCGGTGAGCTGCTGGTCGAGACGGTCAGCGGCCCGTTCGGCGAGACGGTGCCCGCGACGGTCCTGCTCGTGGGCGACACCGCGTACGTCGAGAGCGCGCAGGCGTGCGGCGCCCACCTGACCGGGGGCGAGCGGGCCGAGCACGCCGCGACCGCGGGCGTCGGCGACCTCCTCGCCGCCGCGATCGACGCGGGGGCCCGCACCGTCGTGGTCGGGCTCGGCGGGAGCGGCACGAACGACGGCGGCGCCGGGATGCTGGGCGCGCTGGGGGCGGCGGCCGACGTGCCCCTCGACCGCGGCGTGCTGGGCATCAACGGCGTGCGGCACGTCGACCTCGAACCCGCCCGGAGGCGTACGACGGGGGTCCGCCTCGTCGCGGCCACGGACGTCGACAGCCCGTTGACCGGGCTGTTCGGGGCGACCCGGACCTTCGGGGCGCAGAAGGGGATCGCGGAGGAGCGGATGCCGCTCCTGGACGGTGTCCTCGAGGGCTTCGCGGCGGTCACGGACTTCCGGACGTCCTTGGAGAAGGGCGCGGGCGCGGCCGGCGGGCTCGGTTTCGGGCTCTTCCTCCTCGGCGCCGAGCGGGCGGCCGGGATCGAGCTGGTGGCCGAGGCGGTGGGCCTCGCCGAGCGCGCCCGGCAGGCGGACCTCGTGATCACCGGCGAGGGCGCCTTCGACTACAGCAGCCGCGCCGGCAAGGTGCCGGCCGGCGTCGCCGCCGTCGCCTCCGACGCGCTCCGGCCCTGCGTGGCGCTGGCCGGCCAGGTCCTCGTCGGCTCCCGGGAGATGCGCGCGCTCGGGATGGACGCGGCGTACTCGCTCGTCGACCTGGTGGGGGAGGAGCGGGCGTTGGCCGACGCCGCCGGGTCGTTGGCCCTCCTCGCGCAGCGGGTCGCGCGGACCTGGTCGCGCTAAACGAGAACGTGTTCTAGATTCGTCCTGTGCAGACCACCGTCCTCCTCGCCGAGGCGCCGTTCACCGGGGCCGACCACCCGTTCACCTTCGCCGACGTCGAGATCGACGACCCGCGGCCCGATGAGGTGCTGGTCCGCGTCGTCGCGACCGGGCTGTGCCACACCGACCTGACCGTGCCGACCATGCTGCCGGCGGAGATGTTCCCGACGGTGATGGGCCACGAGGGAGCCGGTGTCGTCGAGTCCGTCGGCGCCGACGTGCGGGGGATCGAGGTGGGGGACCACGTCGTGATGAGCTTCCGGTCCTGCCGCGGCTGCGGGCCGTGCGAGGCCGGCGACGTCGGCTACTGCGAGCAGCACATCCTCCTCAACTACATGGGCATGCGGCCCGACGGATCCACCACGATGCGCCGTGGCGAGCGGACCGTCTTCGGGTCGTTCTTCGGGCAGTCCAGCTTCGCCCGCCACGCCCTGGCGTACGCCGACAACTGCGTCGTCGTGCCGAAGGACCTCGACCTCGCGCTCCTGGCGCCGTTCGGCTGCGGCTTCCAGACCGGCGCCGGCACCGTCCTCAACGTGCTGTGCCCGACGGCTGGGGAGAGCCTGGTCGTCTACGGCGCCGGAGCGGTCGGCCTCGCCGCCGTCGCCGCCGCGTGCGGTGCGGGTGGGGGGACCGTCATCGCCGTCGACCCGGTCGCTGCCCGCCGCGAGCTCGCTGAGAAGTACGGCGCCCTCGCGCTCGACCCGGTCGCGGACCCGGGTGCCGCCACGATCGTCGACCGGGTCAAGGAGCTGACGGGCGGCGGAGCGTCGTACGCGATCGACACGACGGCGCTTCCGGCGGTCGTCCAGCAGGCCCAGCTCTCCCTGCGCTCGCGAGGCACGCTCGTCGCCCTCGGACTGGGTGCGCCGGAGTACCCCATCGACGCGATCGACCTGCTGCAGTCAGGCAAGATCGTGCGCTCCTCCGTCGAGGGCGACGCCGATCCGCAGCTGATGGTCCCCGAGCTCGTCCGCAGGCGCGCCGAGGGCACGTTCGACGTCGACCACCTGGTGACGACGTACCCGTTCGAACGGATCGCGGACGCGATCGCCGACACGGCCGCCGGCGCGGTGGTCAAAGCCGTCCTGACCTGGTGAGGCCGGCAACCGGGCGGCAACCTGGCAACAAGGTGGCGACAAGGTGGCGACAAGGTGGGGAATAACCACGGATGTGGGACGATTGAGGCTGTCGTAACGACCCGAGACTCACCTGGAGAGAGCATGAGCGACCAGTGCGGATGCGGCGGCCACGGCCACGCCAACGAAGGAGCCCCCGCAGCGAGCGCGGCGACTTCGGGCGGGACCACGTCCACCGCGACCGTTGCCGCCCCTGTCATCGTCGACCGCCGCGAGGACCAGATCAACCTCAGCCCGATCGCCGCGGCGAAGGTCAAGAGCCTCCTCGAGCAGGAGAGGCGCGACGACCTGTCCCTGCGGATCTCCGTGCAGCCCGGTGGCTGCAGCGGCCTGCGCTACCAGCTGTTCTTCGACGAGCGCACCCTCGACGGTGACGTCGTCACCGACTTCGACGGCGTCGCCGTCGTCGTCGACCGGATGAGCGTGCCCTACCTCAACGGCGCGATGATCGACTTCGTGGACTCGATCGAGAAGCAGGGCTTCACGATCGACAACCCCAACGCGACCGGCTCCTGCGCCTGTGGAGACAGCTTCCACTGACGCCGAAGTGTCGAGGTTGGTCCCTCGAAATGTGACAAAGCGCCGACCTCGCGGTCGGCGCTTTCGTCATTTCGAGGGACCAACCTCGACACTTGGGCTAGTCCAGGTGCAGGTGGAGTGCGTTGGCGAGCCGCTGGGCCGCCGCCGAGATCTGGATGTCCTTCTTCGGGATCTCGCGGGGGAACTCGTCGAAGTGGATGCTGGGCGCGGTCTCGGTGACCTTCCGGGCAGCGCGGGCCAACCGGCTGTTGACAGCCTCGCAGTCGGCGCGCAGCTGAGCGGGCGTCTCGATCTCCTCGTAAGGCGTCATGCAGCCGACGCTAGGGGCTACCGACAGGTAGACCCAGCGGTACCGGCCGGTAGTCTTCCGTGTCGTGACTGAAGCCACCGGCTCGCTGTTGATTGCGGGATCCATCGCCACCGACCACCTGATGACGTTCGAGGGCAAGTTCTCCGACTCGCTCGTCGTCGACCAGCTCGACAAGCTCTCGGTGAGCTTCCTCGTCAACGACCTCGAGGTCCGCCGCGGCGGCTGCGCCGGCAACATCTCGTTCGGGCTCGGCGTGCTGGGTGTCCGCCCCGTGCTGGTCGGCGCGGTGGGTGAGGACTTCGCCGAGTACCGGTCCTGGCTGGAGCGGCACGGGGTCATCTGCGACCACATCCACGTGTCGCCGACCCGCCACACCGCCCGCTTCGTGTGCACCAACGACTCGACCCACGCGCAGATCGCGTCGTTCTACCCGGGCGCGATGAGCGAGGCACGCGAGATCGAGCTCAAGCCGATCGTCGACGCGGTCGGCGAGCCGGCGTACGTCCTCATCGGGCCTGACGACCCGGAGGCGATGCTCCGCCACACCGAGGAGTGCCGCCAGCGCGGCTACACGTTCGTCGCCGACCCGTCGCAGCAGCTGGCCTTCGGCGACGGGGACCTGATCCGCCAGCTGATCGACGGCGCGGACATCCTGGTCACCAACGAGTACGAGTCCCACGTCATCGAGAAGAAGACGGGCTGGACGGCCACCGACGTCGAAGCGCGGGTCGGCCTCCAGGTGACCACGCTCAGCGCGGACGGTGTCCGGATCTCCGGCACCGACCAGCCGCTGATCGAGGTCGCGGCGGCCAAGAACGTCTCGCCGGTCGAGCCGACCGGCGTCGGCGACGCCTTCCGGGCCGGCTTCCTCGCGGCGCTGGGCTGGGGCCTCGCGCTCGAGAGCGCCGCTCAGGTGGGTTGCGTGCTCGCGGCGTACGTCGTCGAGACCGTCGGCCCGCAGGAGTACTCCTTCACCCCGGCCCAGTTCGTCGACCGGCTCCGGGCGTCCTACGGCGACGAGGCGGCCGAGGAGGTCGGGCAGCACATCAGCTGACCCGACGTACGACGTAGCGGGGGACGCCGTCGTCGGCGGTCTCCTCCCCGACGTACTCCTGGCCGCGCATGCGGCACCAGGCCGGTACGTCGTGCCGGGCCGCCGGGTCGTCGGCGACCACCGCCAGCAGGTCCCCGACGGCGACGCGGGGGAGCGCCTTGGCCAGCTCGATGATCGGCCCCGGGCAGACCCGGCCGCGGCAGTCGACCTCGGTGGCCGGGGCCGTCACAGCCCGCTCCCGGCGCGGATGTCGCGGACGACCGCGGTGAGGGCGGTGCAGAAGTCGTCGACCTCGGCGTCGCTGGTGTCGGCGCGCAGGGACACCCGCACGTTGCCGTGGGTGAGCGCGCCCATCGCGGCAAGGACGTGGCTGGGCTCGAGCGTCGACGCGATGCAGGCCGAGCCGCTGGCCACGCCGAACCCGCGCCGGTCGAGGCCCGCCACGAGCTCGTCGCCGCTCACGTAGAGGCACGAGAACGTGATCAGGTGGGGGAGCCGGCCGAGCGGGTCGCCCACCACCTCGGTGTCGGGGAGCGCTCCGGCACACACGCGGATCCGGTCGACCTGGGCGTGCTGGCGGGCCGCGGTCTCGTCACGCTCGGCGAGCACCGCCTGGAGCGCGGCGGCCGCGGCGAGCGCGCCGGGCACCCAGGTCCCGCCGCCGAGCTGGTCCAAGCCGTCGTCGCCCGGGAACGGCGTCGTCCACCGTGCCGAGCGGCGTACGGCGAGCACGCCGACGCCGCCGGGACCACCCCACTTGCGTGCGGAGGCCGCCAGCGCCGCCCAGCGCGTGGGCAGCGGGAGCCGGCCCACTGCGGCGGCCGCGTCGACGAACAGGGGTACGTCGTCCGGGAGGTCGAGCTCGTCGACCGGCTGCACCGTGCCGACCTCCTGGTTCGCGGCCTGGAGGGCGACCACCGCGACACCGGGCTCCCGAGCCGCCGCGGCCATCGCGTCGAGGTCGACCCGGCCTGCGGCGTCGACCGGGACCGAGACGGCGGACGTGGGCACCTGCCACTCGACGGCCTGAAGGACGGAGGAGTGCTCGACCGCGCTGTGCACGATGCCGTCGCCGGAGCGCGCCCGGACCAGCCCGAGCAGCCCGCGGTGGACCGCGTCCGTCCCCGACGCCGTGAACCCGATCTCGTCGGCCCGCGCACCGATGCACTCGGCGACGACGGCGCGCGCGTTGTCGAGGAGCAGGCGGGCGTCGCGGCCGGCGCGGTGGAGCCGCCGCGGGTCGGCGTACCCCCGGTCCAGCGCGGCGAGCAGCGTCTCCCGGGCAGCCGGATGGAGGGGCTCCGCGGACGCCGTGTCGAGGTAGCCACCTGCGCTGGTCACGCTCACCAATCTAGATGGACATCCGCGGTCGCCACGTTTCAGACCCTGCGCTCTCGGGACCGTCCGGGTCCGCTAATGTTCGCAGGAGTTGTGACCCTCGAGAGGAAGGCTCGTTCGTGGGCTTGAGGCACCCCGAGCGCACGGGAGGACCGGTCCGGCAGATTCGCCGTGCCGCTGTCCTGGCCGGCGTCGTGCTCGCGTTGGCACTGACCGGTTGCTCGGACGAGTCGCAGGCAGGCCGCTACGGCATGCCCGAGATCGTCACCGAGCAGGGACAGGACAACCTGCACCTGTGGCAGGGCGCGTGGATCGCCGCGCTGGCCACCGGCGTTGTGACCTGGGCCCTCATCCTCGCTGCGGTCTGGCTGTTCCGGCGCCGCAGCGACGACGAGATCCCGATCCAGACCCGCTACAACCTGCCGGTCGAGATCTTCTACACGATCTTCCCGATCGTCATGGTCATCGTGTTCTTCTCACACACCGTGCGCGTGCAGAACGTGATGCTCGAGATGGAGCCCGACCCCGACGTGACGGTGAAGGTCGTCGGCCAGAAGTGGCAGTGGACCTTCAACTACCCGGACTCGGTGGACACCCCGGACGGCACCAACGTCTTCGTGTCGGGCACCGGCGCCACCGAGGACACGCCCTTGTACCTCCCCGTCGACTCGACGGTCGAGTTCCAGCTCTACAGCCCCGACGTCATCCACAGCTTCGGCATTCCCTCGTTCGCGATGCGGATGGACGTCGTTCCCGGCCGTGACAACGCCTTCCAGGTGACCACGACCGAGACCGGCACGTTCACGGGCAAGTGCTACGAGCTCTGCGGGACGTACCACTCGCGGATGCTGTTCGAGGTGCACGTCGTCGAGCAGGAGGAGTACGACGCCTACCTCGCCGACCTGGCCCAGGACCCCGATCACGTGAGTGAGGAGCCCGTCCTCGGCGGCGCCTACTCAGAGACCCCGGTCCTCGAGGACCTCAACGAGATCGAGGGGGAGCACGAGTGACCGCCGTCGCCGCACGCACCACCGACCTGCCCGAGCGCAAGCCGCTCGGACAGATGCTGGTCAAGGTCATGACGACCACCGACCACAAGATCATCGGCAACCTCTACTTCACGACGGCCATGGCCTGGTTCATGGCCGGCGGCATCATGGCGCTCCTCATGCGCTCCGAGCTGGCCTACCCGGGCAGCCAGGTGGTCAACGAAGAGACGTTCAACCAGCTGTTCACGATGCACGGCACGATCATGCTGCTGCTGTTCGCGACGCCGCTGTTCTTCGCGTTCGGCAACGCGATCATGCCGCTGCAGATCGGCGCGCCCGACGTCGCGTTCCCGCGGCTCAACATGTTCAGCTACTGGCTGTACCTCTTCGGCGGCCTGATCGCCGCGGCCGGCTTCCTCACCCCGCAGGGGGCGGCGTCGTTCGGCTGGTTCGCCTACACGCCGCTGTCCGACTCGATCAACAGCCCCGGCGTCGGCGGTGACCTGTGGATCATGGGCCTGTGGATGGCCGGCCTCGGCACCATCCTCGGCGCGGTCAACTTCATCACCACGATCATCTGCATGCGTGCCCCCGGCATGACCATGTTCCGGATGTCGATCTTCACCTGGACGGTGCTGATCACCAGCCTGCTGGTGCTCATCGCGTTCCCGGTCCTCGCGGGCGCCCTGCTCTCGCTCGAGGCCGATCGACAGCTCGGTGCCCACGTCTTCGACCCGTCGCACGGCGGCCCGATCCTGTGGCAACACCTGTTCTGGTTCTTCGGGCACCCCGAGGTCTACATCATCGCCCTGCCGTTCTTCGGCATCATCTCGGAGATCCTTCCGGTCTTCAGCCGCAAGCCGATCTTCGGCTACGTCGGCCTCGTGGGCGCGACCATGGGCATCGCGATCCTCTCGGTCGCCGTGTGGGCTCACCACATGTTCGTCACGGGCGCGGTCAACCTGCCCTTCTTCTCCGGCATGACGTTCCTGATCGCTGTCCCGACAGGTGTGAAGTTCTTCAACTGGATCGGCACGATGTGGGGCGGGTCCGTGCGCATGGACACACCCATGCTCTGGTCCGTCGGCTTCCTGACGACCTTCCTCTTCGGTGGCCTCACCGGCATCATCCTGGCCAGCCCGCCGCTGGACTTCCACGTCTCCGACTCCTACTTCGTGGTGGCGCACTTCCACTACGTGGTCTTCGGCACCGTGGTGTTCGCGATGTTCGCGGGCTTCTACTTCTGGTGGCCGAAGCTCACCGGCAAGATGCTCGACGAGCGCCTCGGCAAGATCCACTTCTGGCTGCTGTTCATCGGCTTCCACACGACGTTCCTCGTCCAGCACTGGCTGGGCATCGAGGGCATGCCACGGCGGTACGCCGACTACCTGCCGGGTGACGGGTTCACCACGCTCAACCAGATCTCGACGATCGGTGCGTTCATCCTCGCGTCCTCGATGCTGCCGTTCTTCTACAACGTGTGGATCACGCGCAACTCGCCCGTGGTCGGCGTGGACGATCCATGGGGCTGGGGCCGATCGCTGGAGTGGGCGACCAGCTGCCCGCCGCCGCGCCACAACTTCCACAGCCTGCCGCGGATCCGCTCGGAGTCGCCGGCGTTCGACCTGCACCACCCGGAGATCGCGGCCATCGAGCTCGACGCGAACCCGAAGGAAGCCACCGGGGAGCTCGTCGACGCGCCGGAGGCGCGCGGCCGCGCCGACCACGTCGCGCAGCAGCAGGCGAAGAAGGATGCGGGCGACCCCGAAAGCCACAGCTACCGTCACGACGCCACGGAGGATGACGCCTGATGAGGGTCGAGGCATGGCTGTTCGGCATCACCACCGTGTTCCTGGTGCTCGTGACCCCGGCGTACTGGTTCATCACCGACGCCGGTGACACCGGCGCCGACTGGACCGGGACCTCCGCCTTGGTGATGACCACGCTGCTGACGGCGATGGTCACGCTCTACCTCGGGTTCCACGCCCAGCGGATGGACCCCCGACCGGAGGACCGCCCCGACGGCGAGATCGCCGACGGCGCGGGCGAGCTGGGGTTCTTCCCGCCGTACTCCTGGTGGCCGTTCTGGTGCGCCTGCACCCTGGGCATCATCGTGCTCGCCCTGGCAGTGACCCAGTGGTGGATGGTGGTGCTCGGGTCGGCACTGGGTGTGCTGACGTTGAGCGGCTGGATCTTCGAGTACTACCGGGGAGAGCACGCGCACTGACGGCCGCCTGAGCACGCGGCGGAGGCGGGGTAGGTTGCCTCGAGGGCGCGTGAGATAGGCAACGCCGCGGATGGCGTTTCCGGCTGGGGTCCCGGGTTACCCTCTTTTGGTGGCGCTTTTCGCCGCGACCGTTCCCGGAGGAGACACCCACCCACATGCACGACCTGCTGACTCGCGCCCATCGCGCCCGCTCTGCGACTCGTCATGGGCTCGTCGCCCTGGCCACCTCCGCCGTGCTGTTCAGCGGCTGCAGCGCCGCCCAGGATGCGATGTCCGAGGTCGGCGTCGGCGACGGTGCGGACGACGCGACGACCGCCGCTGCCGCCGTGGAGGGGACCATCAAGGCGAGCGTGAAGAAGGGTGCGACCGACGTGCCCGTCGACACCGAGCTCAAGGTGAGAGCGAAGGACGCGACCCTCACCCAGGTCAAGGTCACCCACGCGGACGGCACCCTGGCGGGCGCGATCTCCGACGACGGCACCCGCTGGACCGCTGCCGACCGGCTCGAGCCGGGCGTCACCTACACGGTGAAGTCGGTGGGGGAGAGCGCCGGGGGCGAGACCCTGCGGCGCAGGTCGAGCTTCACCACAGAGGCGCTCAGCCTCGACCAGCAGACATACCCCTCGGTGGCGCCGCTCGACGGCGAGACCGTCGGTGTCGGCATGCCGGTCGTCGTGACGTTCGACATCCCCGTGACGAACCAGGCCTCGTTCGAGCGCAACATGCACGTCACGACCACGCCGGCGCAGCCCGGGACGTGGCACTGGGTCAGCAGCACCGAGGTGCACTACCGGCCGAAGTCCTACTGGCAGGCCGGCACCGACGTCAGTGTCGACATCGACATCAACGGCGTCGACGCCGGCGACGGGATCTACGGCCAGGAGGACCGGCGGATCGACTTCAGCGTCGGAGACTCCCACGTCTACGAGGTCAACGCCCGGACCCACCAGATGAAGGTCTTCTCGAACGGCTCCCTGCTCCGCACGATCCCGATCACGACGGGCAAGGAGGGGTTCACCACCCGCTCCGGCATCAAGGTGATCATGGAGAAGTTCGACGTCAAGCGGATGAACTCCGAGACGGTCGGCATCCCGGCGGGCTCCGCCGAGGCCTACGACATCGACGACGTCCAGTGGGCGATGCGGCTCACCTACTCCGGAGAGTTCATCCACGCCGCGCCGTGGTCGGTGGGCTCGCAGGGCAACGCCAACGTGTCGCACGGCTGCACGGGCATGAGCACCGACAACGCAGCCTGGCTCTACGCGATGACCCTGCGGGGCGACGTCGTCGAGTACACCGGCACCGACCGGCCGATGGAGCCGGGCAACGGCTACGCCGACTGGAACCTGTCCTGGTCGGAGTTCAAGGCCGGCTCAGCGCTCAGCTGACCCGGCACGGTTGCCGGCGGGGCCACGGCATCACCACTGGTTGCCGCATCACCCGGACAGCCAAGGACCCCTGCAACGACGAAGGTCCGCCCCCGTGGAGCCGTGGAGGGGACGGACCTCGTCGTACGGACTGGCACCTAGCGGTGGCGACCTAGTGGTCCGAGCTCGGACCGTGCTTGTTCGCGCCGGTGGTGATCTGGTGCTCCAGCTCGTGCAGCTCGTGGTCGGCGTGGTGCTGCGACTCGTGTAGCTCCTCGGCGGTCGGCTTCTGCACGTTGTCGGCGAACATCAGTGCCGACAGCCTGCCGCGCAGCTTGTTCGCGATCTCGGCCTTCTTGCCACCCGGAGCAGCCACCCCGGTGCCGTCCGCCTCGCCGTTGGGCGTGTAGACCTCCTCCCGGTCGCGAGCGGTGAGGACGTACGCCTCGGCCTCGCTGATCGGCAGGTGCTTCTCCGCGTAGCCGCCGTCGGGCGACCGGACGAGGACCCCGGTCTCGTAGCCGTGCAGCAGCTTGGCCTCGTCGTGCCGCTGGAGGGAGATGCACCACCGGCGGGTGATGATGAAGGCGAGGATCGGACCGATGATGACAGCTCCGCGCAGGAAGTACGTGATCTGGTTGATGCTCAGATGGAACTTGATCGCGATGATGTCGTTGCCGCCCGCGGCCCACGAGAGGCCGTAGAAGGTGATCAGCGCCGCCATGACCGCCGTCCGGGTCGGAGCGTTGCGCGGCCGCTGGAGCAGGTGGTGCTCCCGCTTGTCGCCGGTGATCCACGACTCGATGAACGGCAACACGATCAGCACCATGAGCATCAGCGGCGGCATCACGAGGATGGGCAGGATGATGTTCCACGAGAAGGTGACGCCCCAGATATGGGTCTCCCACGGCGGGATGATCCGGAGCAGGCCGTCGGGCCAGCCCATGTACCAGTCCGGCTGGGAGCCGGCGGTCACCTTGGACGGGTCGTAGGGGCCGTACTTCCACACCGGGTTGAGCGTGAACAGGCCACCGAGCAGGGCGGTCATGCCGAACACGATGAAGAAGAAGCCACCGGCCTTGGCCATGTAGATCGGCATCAGCGGAGGGCCGACGACGTTGTCCTCGGTCTTGCCGGGGCCGGGCCACTGGGTGTGCTTGTGGTAGACGACCAGGATCAGGTGGAAGGTGATCAGGGCCAGCAGGATGCCCGGGATCAGCAGGATGTGCATCGCGTAGAACCGCGGGATGATCGTGTCACCCGGGAACTCACCGCCGAAGAGGAAGAACGACATGTAGGTGCCGATCACCGGACTGGCCTTCATGAACCCGTCCGCGGCCCGCACACCGGTGCCGGAGAGCAGGTCGTCGGGGAGCGAGTAGCCGGTGAAGCCCTCGATCGTGCCGAGCAGCAGCAGCGTGCAGCCGATGATCCAGTTGATCTCGCGCGGCTTGCGGAAGGCGCCGGTGAGGTAGACCCGCAGCAGGTGGATCATCATCGCGGCGATGAAGATCATCGCGGCCCAGTGGTGCATCTGCCGCATGAGCAGGCCGCCGCGGACGTCGAAGGAGATCTCCAGGGTGGACGCCATCGCGCGCGACATGTGCACGCCCCGCAGCGGGTCGTAGGAGCCGTTGTACTGGACCTCGGCCATGCTCGGGTCGAAGAACAGCGTGAGGAACACGCCGGTCAGCAGCAGGACGACGAAGCTCCACAGTGCGATCTCGCCCAGCATGAAGGACCAGTGGTCCGGGAAGACCTTGCGGAGGGACAGGCCCTTCGTGGCCTTCGCGAGGCCGAGCCGGTCGTCGGCCCAGGTGGCGACGGCTCCGGCGCTCTTGGCGCCCTTCTTCGGAGTCGCCGGCTCGGTGCCGTTCGTCGAAGCGACGTCAGCGCTCTTCATGATCAGTCATCCTCCGCAAAGCGGTCGCGTTCGTAGTCGCGTTCCCAGTAGCTGGGGCCGACCGGCTCGGTGAAGTCGCTCTGCGCGACGAGGTAGCCCTGCTCGTCGACTGCGATCGGCAGCTGCGGCAGCGGCCGGCCGGCCGGGCCGAAGATCACCCTGCCGGAGTCGGCCATGTCGAACGTCGACTGGTGGCACGGGCAGAGCAGGTGGTGGGTGGTGCGCTCGTTGAGGGAGATCGGGCAGCCCACGTGGGTGCAGATCTTCGAGTAGGCGACGATCCCGTTGACGTCCCAGTCCTCGCGCCCCTTGCCGGGCTTGATGTCGCTCGGCTCCATCCGGAGCAGGATCAGCGACGCCTTGCTCTTGTGGATCTGGAGCTCGGTGCCCTCGACCTCGGCGTGCTCGACGTGGTAGCGCTCAGGGTTGAAGAGCACCTCGGGCTGGGCGTTGACCAGGTCGCCGATCTCCAGGTCGGAGGCCAGGATCGGGGTGCCGATCGCGTCGCGCGCGATCCGCATCCTCGGGACCGTGATCTCCACCTCGAGGCCGTCCTCGACGGCGGTGATCGTCCGGCCGCCCACGGCCCAGATCGTGTGCTCGAGCTTGTCGCCCGGCAGGGTTCCGAGGTCGCGGAGGTAGACGATGGCGGGAAGGCCGAGCAGGCCGAGCGCACCGACGCCCGAGAAGACGATCAGGGGACGACGGGCGATGCCGGTCTCCTCGAAGCCGATCTTGAGGTCCGCGAGCGCGCGCTGGCGGTCGGCCTCCTCGGAGTACGACGGGTGCCGCATCTCGACGATCTCGTGATCGCCCATCAGCTTGCGGGCCCAGTGGGTGATCGCGATGCCGACGAAGAGGAGCGCCCCGGCCAAGGTGGCGCCCAGCGCGACCGTGGAGGCGCCCAGGCCGCCGACGGTGTCCCAGTTGTCGCCCACGTCGAAGGTGAAGTACGAGACGACGAACAGGACGCTGCAGATCGCGGACAGGCCGAAGAGGACGGCCACCTGGATCTCCGCGCGCTTCTCCTGCCACGGGTCGACGTCGGTCGGCCGCGGCTGGTGCTCGGGCAGTCCCGGGTTGGCGATCGGCTCGTCGGGGACGAGCTCGCCGTGGCCGTGGCTGTCGCTCTGACCTTCGCCGGCCGGCTCGATGCTGTCGTGAGAGTCGGTCACGCGTCCGCCCCGTCCTTCTTCCTGCTCGTGCGCGTCGTGTGCGAGGCGCCCCAGATGGCGAAGGCGAGCATGCCGCCCATCCCCACGACCCACGCGGTGATTCCCTCGCTCACCGGGCCGAGGCTGCCGAAGGTGAAGCCGCCGTAGTTCGGCTGCTCCTCGAGGGTGTCGAGGTAGGCGATGATCGCCAGCTTGTCGTCCGGCGGGATGTTGCCGTCGGAGAAGGTGTCCATCGACTGCGGGCCCGTGAGCATTGCCTCGTAGACGTGCTTCGGGTCCACGCCGCGGATCTCGGGCGCGTAGCCACCGCGCGGCATGGCGCCGCCGGAGCCCTCGAAGTTGTGGCACGCCGTGCAGTTGGCGAGGAAGATCTGTCCACCCCGGGTGACGTACTCGTCGTATTCCTCGGAGGAGAGCGTGTCGGGGTCGTAGAGCGCATCGTCGGGGATCCCGGGACCGGTGCCGAGGCTGGCGACGTACGCCGAGAGCGCGGCGATCTCGGCGTCGGTGTAGACGACCTCCTTGCGGGGCGCCTGGGCGCCCGGCGCGGCCATCGGCATCCGGCCGGTGCCGACCTGGAAGTCGACCGCGGCGGCGCCCACGTCGGTGAGGGCGGGGCCGTACTGGTCACCGCCCTGGGTCAGCACGCCTTCGCCGTTCTGGCCGTGGCAGAACGCACAGCCGACGAGGAAGAGCTCCCGGCCTTCCTTGACCAGCTCCTCCTGGCTGTCGGTGGAGTCGGCCTGGGCGGGCGCGAGCACGGCGTACAGACCGCCGGTCAGCAACAGCCCGAGCACGAGTACGACGAGGCCGGCGATCGGTCCGCGGCGGTGCCGCGACAAGCGGCCGGCGGAGCGGTTCAGGAGGCGCACATTCAGTCCTTGCAGATCCGGGACGGACAATTGATCTTCGTCGGTGAGGTCGTGGGTGTCACGCCGCTCACTTGACGAGGTAGATCGTCGCGAACAGGCCGATCCAGACCACGTCGACGAAGTGCCAGTAGTAGGAGACGACGATCGCGCTGACCGCCTGCTCGTGGGTGAAGCGCCGCGCGATGTAGGTCCGCCCGAGGACGAACAGGAACGCGATGAGGCCGCCGGTCACGTGGATGCCGTGGAAGCCGGTGGTCAGGTAGAACATCGTCCCGTAGCCGTCGTGGGGGATGGTGACGCCATGGTGGACGAGCTCGGCGTACTCCAGCGCCTGGCCGCCGATGAAGATGGCGCCCATGATGTAGGTCACGATGAACCACTCGCGCAGGCCCCAGCCGCCCACCTGCAGCAGCGAGCCCTTGCGGCCCACCTGACCGCGCTCGGCGGCGAACACGCCCAGCTGGCACGTGAACGACGACAGCACCAGGATCGTCGTGTTGATCGACGCGAACGGCACGTTGAGCAGGTCGGTGTTGGCCGCCCACATCTCCTCGCTGACCGAGCGGATCGTGAAGTACGACGCGAACAGGGCCGCGAAGAACATCAGCTCGCTGGACAGCCAGATGATGGTCCCGACCGCGACCATGCTGGGTCGGTCGTGCTGGCCGTGCAGTCGCGAGGCCGGGAGAGATGCCGTTGCTGTGGTCGCCACGGGGTCATTATGTCGATAGTGGGCCCCGACGTCTCCTCGACCCCCAGGAAACGGACGGGGTGTCGCGAGGACGTACCGTCTGTCCGTGGAACCGCTCTCCTGGGCGACGCTCGTGACCGAGTGGACGCTCGCCCCGCTACCGCTCGTGGTGACGGTGTGGGCGGTCGGGTTCTACGCCCTGGGCGTGCGCTCGATGCGGCGACGCGGGGACCGGTGGCCGGTCGGCCGGTCGATCGCGTGGGGCATCGGGATGCTGGCGTTCTACCTGGCGACCTCCTCCGGCATCGCCGCCTACGACACGGTCCTGCTGAGCGTCCACATGGTCCAGCACATGGTGCTCTCGATGATCGTGCCGCTGTCCCTCGCTCTCGGCGCTCCCGTCACGCTCGCGCTGCGCACGCTGCCCACGTCCCCGCGGCGGTGGCTGCTCGCCGTGCTGCACTCCCGGGTCGCCAGGGTGCTGTCGTTCCCCCCGCTGGCGTTCCTGCTCTACGTCATCTCACCGTGGGCGCTCTACTTCACCAGCTGGTACGACGCGTCCCTCTCGAGTGTCTACGTGCACGAGATGATGCACGTGCACCTGGTCGCCGTCGGCGCCCTGTTCTTCTGGCCGATCGTGGGCGTGGATCCGCTGCCCGGGCGCGTCCCACACCCGTTCCGGGTCCTGCTGACGGTGCTGACCCTCCCGTTCCACGCGTTCCTGGGCGTGACGATCATGGGCCAGAGCGCGCTGATCGGTGGCGATCACTACCCGTCGCTCCACGACGGACCGATGGGATCGTGGCTGCCGGACCCGCGTGCCGACCAGGAGCTGGCCGGCGGGATCCTGTGGGGCGCGGGAGACCTGGTCGGGATCGTCTTCTTCGTCGTGCTCTTCGTGCAGTGGGTGCGGGCGTCGATGAAGGAGGCCGAGCGCGAGGACCGGAGACTCGACCGCCTGGAGCGGCACGCGTCCTCCTCCGAGTAACATCCGCCACGTGACCGACACCCATGCAGTCCACGGGGCGCTCAAGGTCCTCGTCTACAGCGATGACGTCCACACCCGCGAGCAGGTGATCCTGGCGCTGGGGCGGCGGCCCCACCCGGACCTGCCCGAGGTGGAGTACGTCGAGGTCGCGACCGAGCCGGTCGTCATCCAGAACATGGACGCCGGGCACATCGACCTCGCGATCCTCGACGGTGAGGCTGTCCCGGCCGGTGGCATGGGCATCGCCAAGCAGCTCAAGGACGAGATCTACCAGTGCCCGCCGCTGCTGGTGCTGACCGGCCGCCCGCAGGACGCGTGGCTCGCCACCTGGTCCCGCGCGGACGCCGCCGTCCCGCACCCGATCGACCCGATCCAGCTGGCCGAGGCGGTCGTCACCCTGCTGCGGTCGCGCGTCCCCGCCACGTCGACGTGACGCATCACACCTGGCCGGAGGTCCTCAGTGCGCTGGTCGCCGGCGTCGAGCTGACCTCCGAGCAGGTCGCGTGGGCAACCGGCGAGATCCTTGCGGGTGAGGCCACGGACGCGCAGATCGCCGGCTTCGCGGTCGCGCTGCGGGCCAAGGGCGAGACCGTCGCCGAGGTCACCGGCCTGGTCGACGCGATGTACGCCGCCGCCACGCCCATCACGGTGTCCGGCCGGCTGCTCGACGTGGTCGGCACCGGCGGGGACCGGTCGATGTCGGTCAACATCTCGACGATGGCGGCGATCGTGGCCGCCGGCGCCGGGGCGAAGGTCGTCAAGCACGGCAACGTCTCCGCCAGCTCCCAGTCGGGATCGGCCGACGTGCTGCGCGTCCTCGGCATCCGGCTCGACCTGCCCGCGGAGCGGGTGGCGGCGGTCGTCGAGGAGGCCGGCATCACCTTCTGCTTCGCCAAGACCTTCCATCCGGCGCTGCGGTTCGCCGGGCCGGCGCGCAGCGAGCTGGGCATCGGGACGACCTTCAACATGCTCGGCCCGCTGACGAACCCCGCGCACGCGCAGGCACGGGCGGTCGGCTGTGCCGACCCGCGGGTCGCCCCGGTGATGGCGGGAGTCCTCGCGGCACGCGGTATCGACGCCTGGGTGTTCCGCGGTGACGACGGCCTCGACGAGCTCACGACGACGACGACCTCGGCGGTGTGGGTCGCCCACGCCGGTGAGGTCACCACCACCTCGGTCGACCCCACGGCCTTCGGACTGCCGCGGGTCGACCGCGACGCACTGCGTGGCGGGGACGCCGAGCACAACGCGGACGTCGTACGCCGGCTGCTGGCGGGGGAGACCGGGCCGGTGCGGGACGCCGTGCTCCTGAACGCGGGAGCGGGGCTCGCCGTCTACGGCGCCCCCGGCGCCGACGTGCAGGAGGCCCTGGCCGCGGGCATCGGCCGCGCCGCGGAGGCGATCGACTCCGGTGCCGCCCAGGCGACGCTGGACCGGTGGGTGGTCGCCGCGTCCGGCTGAGCCGCGCGCCGAGGACCACCGATCCCTAGTCCCAACTGACTAGCAGGGAGTGTCTGGCTGCCCGTGTCAGTGGGCTGGCCGCGACGCCTAGTCTCGCCGCGGGAGCGGGCCCGGGGACGGGCAGGAGCGACGACGCATCCGCTCGCGGGGACCACTATCGGAGGAAAACTCGTGACTTCGCATCGGCTCGTGCTGCCCGTGCTCACCGCGCTCGTCGGCAGCTCGCTGACCGTGCTCGCGACCGCGCCTGCGGCGTCGGCGGCCCAACCTGACCCGGCCGCATCGCTCGGGCTGCCGGCCGGCGTCACCGCGAGCGTCGTCGGCAGCGGGGCGGTGTCGATCCGGGCGTTCGACGACTTCCCGTCGCAGGGCTCGGACTACTACCTGCTGTCGACCGGCAACGCCGCTGATGTGTTCCCCGCAGCGCCTGACCCGGACGCGCAGCTCAGCACCGACCGCGGCGCCGACGGCGCGCCCGACAGGTCGACGCTGACGCTGACGGTCGACGCCGCGTCGTCAACGGCGGGCTGTCTGTTCATCGACTTCGCGATGGGCACCGAGGAGCCGGTCCACAAGTACGGCTACACCGACATCAACCGCGGCGACGACATCAGCATCAAGAAGCGCGGGACGGACACCGAGTACGCCAAGAACGCGGGCTGGGGCTACATCAGCCAGGCCACGCGTCCCGCGGCCCCCGTCCCCTACACGTCGAACGCGGTCATGTACTGGCACCACCCCGGGGACACTCTCGACCCGGCTCCCGGCACCGCGGAGGAGCCGTGGCTCCCCGAGGTGACGGCGATCAACAGCGTGACGTCGCGGGACACGGCCAGGGTGCCGCTGGACCTCTCTGCCGGGGACGAGGTCATCGACATCACCGTCAGCGACTGGGCCAACGGCGACCTGGACTCGGTCGCGCTCCTGGACAAGGTCCGGCTCGGAAGCAGCTGCTCCGCGGGCACGGGCGTGGAGCCCAACCCGGTGCACCACGGCGGGGTCATCGCCGGGATCCGGGGCGTCGGCAACGCGCTGGTGTACGACCCGATCCCGTCGACCGACGCGATCGAGCGGTACGACGACCCGGGCAACGGCTGGCGGTCGCCCTCCGGTGGACCGGTGGAGCTTCGCTTCCGGTGGTACCGCGCGTTGGAGAGCAACGCGCTCAACGGCGACATGAGGCTTTGGCAGGAGATCCCGGACGCCGATCGACAGGCGTACGTCCCCACCGCCGGTGACTGGCGGAAGGTGCTCATCGTCCTCGTGACGGGCGTCGTCGACGGCCGCCGGCTCGAGACATTCCCCTCGACCGGGGAGCCTGGCACCTGGTACGTGACCACGCCCATCAACTTCGGCACGTTCGAGTCCGGGGAGGCCCCCATCATCACGGGCCCGGAGGACGGCACGGCCTCGGTGGGCGACACCCTGACCGCCCAGATCGGTCACACGGTCCCTCGTCAGGACACCTGGCAGTGGCGGTGGTACGCCAACGGGGCCCTCATCTCGGGTGCCTCCGCCCAGACACTGACCCTCTCGGCCTCGCACGCCGGGAAGTCGATCACGGTCGAGGCGATCGCCAAGCGGCTCAACTTCGACAGCAAGGCGTGGTTGAGTGCGCCGTACGGCCCGATCGAGCTTCAGAACTGGACGTCGACCGGCACACCGACCATCCAGGTCGACGGAACTCCTGAGTACGGGAAGACCCTCGTCGCCGACCCCGGGGCGGGATGGACGCCTACCCCGGAGCGATACAGCTACCAGTGGCGGCGCAACGGCAACATCGTGCCCAACGCGACCTTCGCCAACTACACGGTCCGCGCCGACGACGTCGGCTCACAGCTCACGGTCGTGGTCTCCGGGGTGAAGACCGGCTACACGGCCGTGCTCAAGGAGAGTGCGCCGGTGTCCGTCCTCGGAGCCGTGATGCCCGGCGCGACGCCGACCGTCACGGGCACGCCCCAGGTCGGACAGCGGCTCACCGGAAGTGTCACCGACTGGGACCCGACGGGCTCGACCCTGACCTACCAGTGGTACGCCGGCGACACCCTGATCGCCGAGGGCAGCTCGTTCCTGACCGTCCCCGCGAGTGCCGTCGGCCTCCCCATCGTCCTCAAGGTCACCGGCAGGAAGTCGGGATACGCGTCGAAGACCGTCGCGAGTGCGCCGACAGCGGTCGTCGCCCTCGGGGCGCTGACGGTCGGCACTCCCACCGTTGGCGGACAGGCGAGGGTCGGTCAGACGCTCCTGGCGTCCCCGGGGTTCTGGGGTCCGGCCGGCGTCAAGCTCCGCTACCGCTGGCGGATCGCCAAGAAGGCGGTCCCCGGGCCGAGGGGGGCACGGCAGACGTTCGTGGTGCCGCGCTCGGCAGGGGGCAAGCGGATCACGGTCGTCGTGACCGGTCGGCTGGCGGGCTACCGGATGGTGCGGAAGATCAGCGCACCGACGGCGCGGATCATCCGCTGACCGCGACCCGCGACGACCGTCAGTCCAGGCCCAGGGAGAACGCAGACTCGAGATCGTGCCGGGAGTACGCGCGGAAGGCGATGTGCGTCTCGGTGTCGGTGACGCCGGGCACCTTGTTGAGCTGGTCCGCCACGACGGTCGCGACCTCCTCGTGCCGGCGGACCCGCACGAGCGCGATGAGGTCGATCTGGCCGGTCACCGAGTAGACCTCGCTGACCCCGTCGAGCGCCGCGATCGCCTCGGCGACCTCGGGGATCCGGGCGACGTCGGCCTTCACGAACACGATGGCGGTGATCATGGGCAACAGCCTAGGACCTGGCTAGGACCTGGCTAGGACCTGGCTAGGACGTGGCTAGGACGTGGCCGTGGACGGATGAGGACGCCCAGCGCCGCGCACCGGGCAGGTCCACTCGCCGTCGACCTCGACCAGGCGGATGCCGGGCAGCTCGAGCCATCGCAGGATGCGCTCGGACTCCTCGGCGGTCGCCGCAGGGATCGGCCCGACGCTCGGCACCACGGTCTCGGCGCTCACGCGGAGCTGCTCGACGTAGGTGCGGGCGTCGACCCCGCTCGGGATCACGCCGGCAGCCGCCAGCCGGCCGTGCCGGATCACGTGGACGCACCACCTTCCGCTGTCGTCGCGCCGCGTCGCCACCAGCTCGGGACAGCGCGTGAGCGACGTCAGCCGTTGGGTCCGGGCAGCGGCGCGCACGAACGACGCCAGTCGGTCGCGGTGGACCCCGGCCTCCTCGAACCGCTCCTGCTCGGCGAGCGCGGCCATCTTGGCGTTGACCAGCTCGACGACGTCGTCGGGGTGGCGCAGCAGGGCGTCCCGCAGCTGCCGGACGACGGCGGCGTAGGTGCCCGGGTCGACGCTGCCGTCGCAGGGGGAGAGGCAGCGGCCGAGCTCGGCGAGCACGCAGGCGGACCGGGACGGGTGGCGGCCGAACTTGTCGGTGCACTGACGGATCGGAAATGTCTCGTGCAGCGCAGCCAGGCAGCTCTCGGCGGCGGAGCGGGACGAGAACGGGCCGAGGTAGTCGGCGTCGTCGTCGAGCACGCGCTTGACGAGCGACAGCCGCGGCCAGGGCTCGCGGGTGAGCTTGACGAAGGTGACCTTCTCCGGGAAGCGCGAGCGTCTGTTGTAGGACGGCTTGTGCTCCGCGATGAGACGCAGCTCGCGGACCTCGGCCTCGAGCGGGGTCGCGCACTCGATGCCGGTGACCGACGAGGCCAGCCCGACCATCTCGCCCATCCGGGACCGGGTCTCGGAGGCTGTGAAGTAGGAGCGCACCCGTCTGCGTAGGTCCTTCGACGTGCCGACGTAGAGCACCCGGGACTGGTCGTCGCAGAACAGGTAGACCCCCGGAGCGTGGGGGAGGCGGTCGGCGAGGTGGCGTTTGCGGCGCTGCGTGGCCGCGACCTTCGAGGAGTAGGTCTGCAGCTCCTCGAGGGTGTGCACCCCGAGGCTGCCGAGCCGCTCCATCAGGCCGTGCAGCACGTCGACGGTGGCCCGGGCATCGGCGAGCGCGCGGTGGTTGGGCGTGGTGCCCGAGCGGAACACCCGGGCCAAGGACGACAGCTTGTGGTTGGGCGCCTCGTCGCGGGTGACCACCCGCCGGGCGAGCTTGACCGTGTCGACCACCTCGAAGTCCGGCCACGTGATGTCCTGCTCGCGGGCGAAGTGGCGGAGGAAGCCGACGTCGAACCCCGCGTTGTGGGCGACCAGGACGGACCCGCGCGCGAACTCCAGGAACGCCGGCAGGGCCGAGCTGATCGGCGGGGCGTCCGCCACCATGCCGTTGGTGATCCCGGTCAGCACGGCGATGAACGCCGGGATCGCCGTGTGGGGGTTGACCAGGGTCTGGAACTCGCCGACCACCTCGCCGCCGCGGACCTTGACCGCGCCGATCTCGGTGATCCTGTCGCCGTCGCCGACCGAGCCGCCCGTCGTCTCCAGGTCGACCACGCAGAAGGTCACGTCACGCAGCGGCCGGCCGAGCTCGTCGAACGAGCGCTGCTCCTCCCAGCGGCTCCGGACGGGTGCGGCGGTCATGTCGCCGACGGTAGGAGGAACCCCCGACACGACGGGGGAGGCGCGCGAGCGGTGCCCTGGCCGCGCTCGTCGCGCTGGTCGCGCCCCCTAGGATGCGGGGCGTGATCGACGTCCCGGAGCCGAGCCAGCGCTGGCGGTGTGCCGGCTGCGGCAACCTGACCCGGTTCGACGTCACCCGGAGTCGTCGTACGACGGAGTTCTGGCACTTCGACCTCGCCGGCGACCACGCCGTCGACGACACCGAGGTGCTGGCCGAGGCCGTCGAGTCGGTGCGCTGCCGCTGGTGCGGGCGGGACGACGCGATCGAGCTCGTCGCGCGCACCGACGCCTGACCCGGCGACGTTCTGTCGGAGGGTCCTGTCACCGTCGTGGCATGACGACGATCGACTGCGACACCTGCATGGTCCGCGGACTGGCGTGCCACGACTGTGTGGTCACCGTCCTCCTCGGCCCGCCGCCGGAGCTGACCATCGACGAGGAGGAGCTGCGGGCGCTCGACGTGCTCGCGGACGAGGGACTGGTGCCGCGCCTCCGCCTGGTCCGCCCGGTCGACGGGCCCGAGGTCGAGTCGGCCTGAGTCTCGTGACGGTCGCCCGAGCGACCTCCTCGACCGCCCGGTGGGACGGATGTGACCAGTGTGACGATCGCCTCGCAGATCAGGGCGACAAACCCGGCGAGCCGGGGTTTGGCGGGGCCTCCTAGGGGGTTTAGGCTGCTCGCTCAGGTGTCCGTGGAAGTGGGTCGACCCGATCCGCGCGGGCACCGCGTCGAGTCCGGGGCCCCTGAGCAGTGGGGGCACCGGAGCCGGGGACCCACACCATCCTGGGGTGAATCCCGCGCAAGGCGCGGCCGTGGACACGGGCGCGAGGAGCGCGGGTAGGGCAAGTCGTGCCCGAACCCGTCAGCTCACCCGGTAGGCGTACGACACCAGAGGGGACCCGCCAGCTCGTGCTGAACGGCCGCAAACGTTTTGCCACCGCGCTGAGCGCTCTCGCGCTTGCCGGATCCGTCGCACTGACGGTCAACGGGTCCGTGCCCGCCCAGGCTGACCCCGACATCGAGGACGTCCGGGCCCGCGTCGACCGCCTCTACGAGGAGGCGGAGCAGGCGCAGGAGCGCTACAACGACGCCAAGCTCGAGCTCACCGAGCTCACCGAGGAGCTCGACTCGCTGCAGTCCGACGAGGTCCGCCAGGGCGACGAGGTCGCCCGGGTCCGCTCCGACGTGCGTGACTCCGTGATCCGTCAGTTCCAGGGCCAGACCCTGGGTCCGGCCGCCGAGCTCCTCAACGCCGACGAGGACGCCTTCCTCAACGAGCTGTCGACGTTCTCGACGGTGAGCGACCTGCAGGACTCCCTCCTCTCCGACTACAACGACGAGCTCAAGGCCTATGCGATCCGTCGCAAGGAGACCTCCGAGCGTCGCGACCAGATCGCCGACCTCGAAGCCGACCTCAGGGACGAGAAGGAGACGGTCGACGAGAAGCTGGTCGAGGCCGAGGAGCTGCTCGACGACCTCGAGGCGGAAGAGCGCGCCGCGATCCTGTCCCGCGACAGCGACGTCCGGGCTCCGTCCTCGGTGCCCGCCGAGGGCCGGGCGGCGGCCGCGGTGCAGTACGTCATGGCCCAGGTCGGTGACGCCTACGTCTACGGGGCGGCCGGACCGGACGCGTTCGACTGCTCGGGCCTGACCATGATGGCCTGGGCCCAGGCCGGCGTCTCGCTCCCGCACTCCTCGAGCGCGCAGTACAGCAGCGGCGCGCGCGTGTCCGAGAGCCAGCTGATGCCCGGCGACCTGGTCTTCTACTACAGCCCGATCAGCCACGTCGAGATGTACATCGGCAACGGCCTGATCGCCGGCGCCGCCAACCCGGGAGCGGGTGTCCGGGTGGCCGACCTCCACTCGATGCCGTACGTCGGTGCGGTCCGCCCTGGCTGATCGCACCCGCTGGCTCGCGGCGGCCACCCTGCTCGCAGTCGCGGCGCTCACCGGGTGCCAGTCCGAGGAGCCGTACGTCGCGCCGACGCCGAGCGCGTCCAGCGACGCGGTCGCGCCGTCCGTCGCCGCCGGGACCCTCGACCAGCTCGAGCGGGCCCTGCGCCGCGGTGACGCCGATGCGGCGGCCGACCTCGGTGCCGACGGCCCCACCCAGGCCACCCTGCGATCGATCGCCGAGACGGCGGCCGCCCTCGACCTCACGGACCTGACGTTCGGCTACGTGACGGAGAACGGCCGGGTGGCCCCCGACGGCACCTGGACGGCCACCGTCGCGACGACCTGGCGGATCTCCGGCTTCGCGGACACCTCGGCCCGGGCGGAGGTCGAGTTCGCCTTCGCCGAAGGCGGCGCACGGATCGGCGCCGTCGGCGGAGGCGTGGGCCGGACCCCGGTGTGGCTCAGCGGCGCGACGACCGTTCGCCGTACCTCCGACGTGGTGGTGCTGGTCGCGAAGGACGTCCTCCCGCTCCGGGCACTCGTTGCCCAGGCCGAGCAGGCGCTGACCGTCGCGCGACGGGTGCTGGGGGACCGTGGGCAGCGCCTGGTGATCGAGGTTCCGGCCTCCAGCGCGGCCCTGCACGCGGCGCTCGGTCTGGAGCCCGGGACGTACGACGCCGTCGCGGCGGTGACGACCGCGGCCGACGGCGAGAACGTGCCCGGGCGGCCGGTCCACGTGTTCGTGAACCCGGAGGTGTTCGGGCCGCTGGGACCGCTGGCCCAGCAGGTGGTGATGACCCACGAGGCGGTCCACGCGCTGACCGCGGCACCGACCACCAGCGGCGTCGAGCCGTGGCTGCTCGAGTGCTTCGCCGACTACGTCGCGCTCCGCGACGTCGGGCTGCCCCTTTCCCGGACCGCGGGCCAGATCATCGCCCAGGTGCGGACGGAGGGCGTCCCCGCCCAGCTGCCGAGCCGCGCCGACCTCGACTCGACCGCGCAGCACCTCGGCGCCGCCTACGAGGCTGCGTGGCTGGTGTGCGTGACCCTGGTGGAGCATCGCGGTGAGGAGGCCTTGGTGGCGCTCTACGACGCGGTCCTGGGCGGCGCCGACCTCGAGGTCGAGCTGCGCCGTCGCTTCGGCTGGACGGTCGACGACCTCACCCGTGCCTGGCAGGACAAGCTCAGCTCCGTCTCGGCCGTCGGTGGTTGAGGTGCCCGGAGCCACGACGAGCATCGATGCCACCGGTCAGCGCCGGACCGCCGCCGTCACGGCGATCATCGGGCTGGCGGCCTTCGTGCTGATCGCGGCGTGGCTGGTGCCGTGGCACCCGGTCCCCGGCGGCGCCCCGGACCCGGTGGCGCCCGACTCCGTCTTCGCCCCTGAGCAGGTCGCACGCGCCGAGGACTACGCCCGTTGGGCCCGGGTCTGGGGCTGGAGCTCGCTCGCGGTCTCGCTCGCCGTGGCGTGCTGGCTCGGCTTCGGCTCGTGGGGGCGCCGGCTGACCGACCGGACGTCGGGGCCACCGTGGTGGGTGCGGGTGGTCGTCGTCGTCGCGGCGCTGCTCCTGGCCGGGAGGGTGGTGACGCTTCCGTTCGCGATCGCCCTGCGTCGGCTGCAGCTGGACGCCGGCCTGAGCACGGCGTCGTGGTCGACCTGGGGCTACGACCTGGTGAAGGGCGAGCTGGTCGACATCGTGACGACCTCGATCGGGGTCCTCGTGCTGGTCGGGATCGCACGACGGTGGTCACGCGCCTGGCCGGCCGTGGCCGGGGGAGTGCTGGCGTGCCTCGTCGTCGCCGGGTCGTTCGCCTACCCGCTGCTGATCGAGCCGCTGTTCAACTCCTTCACCCCGCTGGAGGACGACTCGCTGCGGACCCAGATCCTGCAGCTCGCCGACGAGGAGGGGGTCGACGTCGACGAGGTCCTCGTCGCCGACGCGTCCCGGCGTACGACGACGCTCAACGCCTATGTCTCGGGCTTCGGCGGCACCCGCCGGGTCGTCGTCTACGACACCCTCCTCGCGGACCTCCCCGACGACCAGGCGCTGTCGGTCGTCGCCCACGAGCTCGCGCACGCCCGCCACGACGACGTGCTGCTCGGCACGTCGCTGGGCGCGGCGGGTGCTCTCCTCGGTGTCGGTCTCCTGGGCCTGCTGGTCGGGTTCGCCGAGCGCCGCGGGAGGCCAGGGATGGGTGAGGTCGGTGCGGTGCCGATGGTCCTCGCCCTGTCCGCGCTCGCCCTGGTCCTGTCGAGCCCGATCCAGAACGGCATCAGTCGCCAGATCGAGGCCCGCGCCGATGTCGACGCACTGGAGGCCACGAAGGCCCCCCAGCCGTTCGTGGCGCTCCAGCGTCGCCTCGCCATCAAGTCCCTCGCTGACCCGACGCCGCCCGCGTGGTCGCACTGGTGGTTCGGCTCTCACCCCACCGTGCTCGAGCGGATCGCGATCGCTCGGCAGCAGGACTGAGCAGCTGCACCACCAAAAATTGCCGAAGGCCGCACGACCCCCCGGAAGTGCGGCCTTCGGCCGTTCTTGGTGTCAGGTCAGATCTGGTTCGCAACGCCGGTGAAGAGGGCGCTGAGCTCGGTGCCGAACAGGGTGGCGCCGACGGCCATGACGACCGCGATCAGGGCGACCAGGAGGCCGTACTCGACAGCCGACGCGCCCCGGTCCTCGTCGCGGTGGGTGTTGAGCAGGGTCTGCAGGTACTGGATCATCGGAGTTCTCCCTCGTGTGGATGAGATCGGGCAGTTGACCGGGCCCCAACCCGACCGCTGTGATCTCGATGTTTGTCCCCGGGGGTCGTCCCCGATGCAACAAGTCTCCCGCCTCCGACGCGCCGTGTGATCGGCACTTCGTCCGGACCGACGTGGTCCCGATTGACTAGAACACGTTGGCGTACAGGCCGGAGACCAGGGTGCCGAAGAGCGTGATGGCCGCGATCACGACGAGGACGATCACCGAGATCATCAGGCCGTACTCGACCGATGACCCGCCGTCCTCGGGACGGTTCGGGCGAGCGCAGATCTGCATCGGAGCCTCCGGTGCTGGATGACGTGCTGGAGCCGGAACGACGAAGGCCGCACGCCCCAACGGACGTGCGGCCTTCGCGTAGCGTGTGTCAGGTCAGATCTGGTTCGCAACGCCGGTGAAGAGGGCGCTGAGCTCGGTGCCGAACAGGGTGGCGCCGACGGCCATGACGACCGCGATCAGGGCGACCAGGAGGCCGTACTCGACGGCGGACGCGCCCCGGTCCTCGTCGCGGTGGGTGTTGAGCAGGATCTGCAGGTACTGGATCATCGAAAGTTCTCCCTCAGAGTTTCTGGAACGGTGTCCCCGGGGGTTTCCCCCGATGACCAGAATCCTGCCGCGGAAGGGCGCCCCGGGGGATCGGGAGTTCGACTCGATGGTGGTAGTCCCTTAGGACTACCGGGAGGGTCTCGAAGGAGCGTCAGGCGGGACCAGGTGCCTATCGCGCGGACGGCTGGACCGTCGACAGCAGACCGATCCGCATCGCGGTGACCAGCGCCTGGGCGCGGTTGGCAGCGCCCAGCTTCTGGTAGATCCGGGCGATGTGGGACTTCGTCGTGGACTCGGACAGGTACAGCTTCGCCCCGATCGCGGCGGCGTTGAGTCCCTCGGCCAGCAGGAGGAGCACGTCGTGCTCGCGCTCGGTCAGCGCCGTCACCTCACCCGAGCGCCGGCGCATCATCGCCCCGACCAGCCCGGCGCACACGAAGGCCCTCGGCGACACCCAGGCGTGACGCGCCGCCTTGATCACCTCGGTCGCAGGAGCGTCCTTGCCGACGAACCCGGAGGCGCCGGCCTGCATGGCCGCGAAGATCTGGTCGTCGCCCGAGTGCATCGTCAGGACGATGAGCCCGGTGGTGTCGCTCTTCTTGCGGATCGTCCGCACGATGTCGAGCCCGGTGCCGTCCTGGAGCTGCAGATCGGCGACCACGACCATCGGCTGGAGGCGGTCGTACGCCGTGATCGCCTCGGCCACGCTGCCCGCGGTGCCGACCACGTCCATGTCCGGCTCGAGGTCGAGGACCGCGCCGAGGCCGCTGCGGATCAGCTCGTGGTCGTCGACCAACAGGATCGTGATGGTGTCGCTCGTCATCGTGTCTCCTTGCTCAGGTTCTGTTCCTGCGAATGGCCGTGGCCGCCGGGGGCGCGGAGCACGACTGAGACGGTGAGCCCGCGGCTTGCATTGTCGCGCACCGTCAGCTGCGCTCCGATCAGTTTCGCGCGCTCACGCATGATCTTGAGGCCATGGGAGTCGGAGCGGCCTCCTTGCAGCCCCACGCCGTCGTCGGCGATGGTGATCCGGGCATCGGGTGCATATACCTGGCAGCGTACGTCGATCGCGGTCGCGCGGGCGTGCTTGACCGCATTGTTCAGTGCCTCCTGGGCGATCCGGAACAGCTCGGCCTCGACCTCCGGGCGGAGGCGGGCGGGCTGCTCGTCGAGGCGCACCCGGATGGGGATCCCGGACGCCTCCGAGAGGTGCCGGGCGACGGCGCTGATCGCCGCGCCGAGGCTCTCGTTCTCACCGATGCTGGTGCGCAGGTTCATCACGGAGCGTCGTACCTCGGCGACCACCTTGGTCACCCGCTCGCGCAGCATCGCGAACTGCTTGGCCTGCTGGTCGTCGGCAGGTCGGGCGGCCAGGGCGTCGACGAGGTAGCCGAGCGACGCGATGTCCTGGGCGACGCCGTCGTGCATCTCGCGGGCGAGCCGCTGCCGCTCGTCGGCGCTGGCGACGTCGCGGAAGTGGGAGAAGAGCAGGGCGGTGTCGAACTTCACCGCGCTCGGGGCCAGCGCGGCGGCAAGCTCCTCGAATGGCGGGGCGGCGCTCTTGACCGCGTCCCTCCCGGGGCGGAGTCCGGCGACGATCGCGGAGTCGCCGGCGGCGAAGGCGAACCCCTGTCCGGCGGTGACCGGTTCGCCGCGCGCCCAGGCGTCGGTCGCGAGCTTCTCGCAGGCATCGGCGTCGCTCGGCTCCAGGTCGGCACTGGAGGCGACCGGGGTCAGGGCGTCGCCCCGCGGCACGTAGACCGCGAGCGCGCGGCTCGGGACCTGGTCACCGACCACGCCGAGCATCTCGCCGCCGATCGCCGAGACGTCCAGCCCGGAGCTCAGGTTGCCGGACAGCTCGATCAGCTGCTTGATCAGGTGCTGGGCGTCGCGGTACGGCGACAGGGGGTCGAGTGTGGCGCGCCACCGCTGCTCCGACGCGAACGTGACGCTCGCGATCAGGCTGAGGCCGACGCCGGCCATGGACCACGTGAAGATCGAGACCCCCCACTCCGGCCAGTCCGACTCGGCGCCTCGCCCGTGCCACATCAGCCCCAGGGAGACGACCGACACGAGCTGGAAGGCGACCGTGCGCACCATCGTGCGGAGGCCGACAGCAGCCGTCGCGTACAGCGGCGGGACGGCCAGCGCCGCCAGGATCGCCGGCGAGTCGCTCATGGCGACCCCGCAGATCACCCCGACGACGGCTGCCTCCACGGTGGGGGCGAGCGTCAGCTCCAGCTCGCGCCGGGTGACGGTGGCGACCTGGTACAGCCAGATGACGGCCAGCGCGAGCAGGGCGAAGAGCGCTCCTGGCTTGTGGTACCACAGCGAGGGCGCGCCGATCGCCAGCAGCGCGAACAAACGTGCCGCTGCGACGACCGCGAACGACTGTCCGGTGGGCATGTTCTCCAGTGATCGGGTTGTGGGCCGTTCAGCTACCGCCGAATTGCCTGATCACGCTGATGATTGCAGGTCCCATGACAACCGTCATCAGACACGGCAGGACGCACAAGATCAGCGGGATCATGATCTTGACCGGGACCTGCTGAGCCTTCTTCTCCGCGTGCTGGCGCCGCTTGATGCGCATCTCGCCCGACTGGACGCGGAGGACCTGGGCGATCGAGATGCCGAACGAGTCCGCCTGCACCATCGAGCCGACGAAGGTCTTGAGGTCGTCGACGTTGGTGCGGTCGCCCAGCGCCCGCAGCGAGTCAGCCCGTCCCTTGCCGAGCTGCATCTCCCGGAGCACCCGGGAAAACTCCTCGGCGAGCGGGCCGCCGGTGTTGCGCGCGACCTGCTGGACAGCTGCGTCGAACCCGAGGCCGGCCTCGACGCTGATCGTGAGCAGGTCGACGGCATCGGCCAGCGAGCTGCGGATCTCCTCGGACCGTTCGTAGGCCTTCTGGTACAGGTAGAGGTCGGGTGCGAGGAAGCCGACCAACGCGCCGCCGCCGCCCAGCGCGAGGTAGACGAGCGGATTGGCGGTGATGAGCAGTGCGTAGGCGAGCCCGCAGAGCGCGAGCACCACGGCGGCCATCACCTTCAGCGAGACGATCCGGTCGACGGACATGTCCCGCGGGTTGCCGGCGAGGTCGAGCTTGTGCCGCAACCGATCCGCCTTGTCGCCGCCGGTGAGGCGGCGACCCAGGCCGAGCGCGCGTGCCTGGAGCGGGTCGAGCACCCGGTCGGCGAACGACAGCTCGAGCTCTTCCGGCATCGTGCCTGAGCTCGAGGACATCTGCTCGAGGTTCGCGATCGACCGCTCGAGGCCGGTCGTGGTCTGCCCCTTCACCAGGGCGAGGCGCAGCAGGACGATCGCCGAGGCGAACAGGAGGACAGCAAGGAAAAGGACCATGATCAGATCTCCACCTTCACCATGCGGCTCATCCAGAAGACACCGATGCACAGCCACACGCTGGCGCCGATCAACATCAGCAACCCGAGCCCGGTGCTGAACAGCGGTTCGATGTAGGTGCGGTTCGTCAGGCTCAGGATGATCAGGAAGCCGGGTGGCAGGCAGGCGAGGATGATCGCTGAGAGCTTGCCCTCTGCGGCGAGTGCGGCGACCTGGCGGCGGAGGTACTCACGCTCGCGCATGGTCGCGGCGACCGTCGTGAGCAGCTCGGCGAGGTTGCCGCCGACCTGACGCTGGATCCGGATCGCCATCACGACCCAGGCGAAGTCCTTGCTCTGGAAGCGCTGGGCGACGCCGTCGAAGGCATCCTCGATCGACACGCCGATCCGGTTCTCCACGAGGACCCGCTTGAACTCCGACGAGATCGGCTCCGGCCCCTCGTTGACGACCGTGTCGACGGACTGGGCCAGGGAGAGTCCCGCGGAGAGCGAGCCGGACATCAGCTGGAGGGTGTCGGGGAGAGAGCTGTTGAACGCCCGGCGCCGACGGCTGGCCAGGAAGGACAGGACCACCCGCGGGACGAAGAAACCGACGACCACGAACAGGAGGCCGAGGACGATGCTGCCGCCGCCGATGAGGGCGCCGAGCAGACCCGAGGCGATGACGACCCCGACGTGGAGCAGGAGCCACTCGGACGGCTTGAAGCTGCTTCCGGCGGCCGCGAGGCGTGACTCCAGCTTCGCCTCGAGACCCTTGTTGCGCTCGAGGACGCCGGCCGCCGCGGCCTTGGCCTGGTCGAACATCGGCTCGGACGTGGCCTTCGTCTCCGGGGTGGGCAGGCCGGTGCTCGCCGTGTACGCCGTGAGGCGGTCAGCGATGGTCATCGGCTGCTTCTTCGCCGGGACCAGCAGGACGGCTGCGGTCACCAGGCCGATGCCGAAGACGAGGATGCCGGCGTACAGGGCCCAGGCCGGCAGCTGCCAGGTGTCGTCGGGGTTGACGGGCTGGGTCGAGGTGCCTGTGTCGGCGTCCGGGGCCTCCTGGATCTTCGCGAACGCGCTGGCGACGAGGTCGCCCTCCGGGGTCGGCAGGGTGATCGCAACCGTGGCCTCCTCGGCGTCGAAGCCGTCCGGCAGCGGGGCGGTGACGAGGATCTGGTCGGACAGCACCTCCGCCTCGGCTGCGAACGCGTCGGCCAGGGCCGCTCCGGTCGACTCGATCACGGTGCCCTGGCCGGCTTCGGCCAGGTCGCGCAGTGCGGCGGCCGCCTTCGGCTTGTTCTTCTGGTCGAGCGACACCACGTCGACCAGCGTGGCGGTCTCCTCGATCGCGGCGGCCACCTCGGTGAGGTCGGTGTCCTTGCCCGTGTCGGCGCCGTCCGAGAGCACCAGGACCGAGCGTTGCCCGCCGTCGCCGGCGAGGCCCACGGCGGCGAGGATGCCGTCGTACAGCAGCGTGCCCTTGCTGAGCTCGAGACCGTCGACGACGGCCTCGGCCGCGGTGCGGTCGCTGGTCGGCTCGAGGGCGGTCGACACGGCGCCGTCGAAGGTCACGATGCCGACAGCGACGTCGTCCGGGACGTTCTCGAGGAACGTCAGCGCGGCTTCCTTCGCGGCCTCGAAGCGGCCGTTGCGTGCCATCGAGTCGCTGGTGTCCATGGCGAGGACGGTGGTGCGCTGGACCGTGGTGTCGGCCCCGGTCGAGGTCGCGGCGGCGTCGAGGGCGTCACCGTCGAGTGTGCCCGACACGCCGCCGAGCTCGACCTCGACGCCGGGCGGGACGCTCACCAGGATCCGCAGGCCGTCATCGGCGGTCTCGACGTGGGCGATCGTCGCCTCGTCCTCGGCCCACGCGGCCGACGGGACGAGGAGGACGACCAGCGCGGCGATGACCGCGGCGAGGACGGCGAGCACGACGCGTTTCATGGCCGGTCCTGCCGGAACAGGGCGGGGTCGACTGCGACATTGGCATAGGAGAGCTTCTCGATGAACTTCGGCCGCAGGCCGGTGCTCCGGAGCCGGCCGAGCACCCGCCCGTTCTCGTCGAACCCGGGGGAGTTGTCGAACGCGAAGACGTCCTGGAGGGTGATGATCTCACCCTCCATCCGCTCGACCTCGGTGATGTGGGTGATCCGGCGCGAGCCGTCCTTGAAGCGCGACTGGTGGACGATCAGGTCGACCGCCGATGCCACCTGCTCGCGGATGGCCCGGATCGGCAGGTCCATGCCCGCCATCAGGACCATCGTCTCCATGCGGGCGAGCGTGTCGCGCGGCCCGTTGGAGTGCAGGGTGCAGATGGAGCCGTCGTGGCCGGTGTTCATCGCCTGCAGCATGTCCAGGGCGGAAGCGTCGCGGACCTCGCCGACGACGATGCGGTCGGGGCGCATGCGCAGGCTGTTCTTCACCAGGTCGCGGATCGTGACCGCGCCCTTGCCCTCGATGTTCGCCGGTCGCGACTCGAGGCGGACGACGTGGTCCTGGTGCAGCTGCAGCTCGGCCGCGTCCTCGATCGTCACGATCCGCTCGTCGGACGGGATGAACGAGGACAACACGTTGAGCGTCGTCGTCTTCCCGGCGCCGGTGCCGCCGGAGACGATGATGTTGAGGCGGCCGCGGACGCAGGCGTCGAGGAAGTCCGCGGTCTGCGGGCTGAGCGACCCGAACTTGATCAGGTCGTCGACGGTGAGCGGGTCGGTGGCGAACTTCCGGATCGTCAGTGCGGACCCGTCGATGGACAGGGGCGGCACGATCGCGTTGACCCGGCTGCCGTCGGGGAGCCGGGCGTCCACCATCGGGCTCGACTCGTCGACGCGGCGGCCGATCCGCGACACGATCTTGTCGATCGTGCGCCGCAGGTGAGCCTCGTCCGCGAAGTGGGCGTCGGCCTTGGTCAGCCGGCCGCTCTTCTCCAGCCAGACGTCGTTGTAGCCGTTGACCATGACCTCCGACACCTCGGAGTCGCGGAGGTAGGGGTCGATCGGGCCGTAGCCGAGGATGTCGTCGCTGATCTCCTGGGTGACCCGGGCCCGGTCGCTGTTGCTGAGCGGGCGGTCCTGGGCGCTCAGCACCTCGGCCAGCACGGTGCGGACCCGCTGGTCGAGCTCGGACTGGTCCATCTCGGCGTCGTACAGGTGCGGCCCGAGCTCCTTGAGCAGCTCGGCGTGGACGCTGATCTTGAGCTCCTCGATCCGGTCGTTCTCCGAACCGGCCAGGACCCGCCGCTTCGCGGAGCGGTTGTCGGTGGCGACCGCGGAAGCCGCGGTGCGCTGGGCCAACGGACCCGCGGGTGCTGAGGCCGCCGGGGTCGGGGTCGGCGCGAGCCGGTCCGCGAGCGACGGACCGGTCGGCCGCTGCGGGTCGCTCGGGTCAGGGTCGCCGGCGTGCTTGCCCTGGGCCTCGCGGCGGGCGGCCTCGAGGCGTTCGGAGAGGCTGGACATGTTCAGCTCCTTCCGCGACGGAACAGGCCGCGCGACCTTGCGGCGGCGTCTGCGCTGTCGTGGACGATGGCGGATGGTACGGCGATGGGCTCGCCGGTGACCGAGGCTGCGAGCTCGTTGTAGGCCCGGCTCGCGGGGTGGTGGGGCATGGCCGTGACGATCGGCGTCCCGGCGTTGGTCGCGGCGACGATGTCCATCGCGCTCTGCAGCTGTGCCGTCACCGGCATTCCGAGGATGTTCTCGACCTTGTCGACGCCGATGCCGACCTCGGCGTCGGCCCGGTTGAGGAACAGGTGCCGGTGACCGCGGGCGATGTTGAGCATGTCCATCGTCTCGAGCGCGACCTTGACGTTCTTGAGCGTGGGCACGTCGAGGGTGGCCACGACCACGCACTCGTCGGTCTCGTCGAGAGCGGTGAGCGTCGCGTCGTCGAAGGACGGCGAGGTGTCGACGACGATGTAGTCGAAGCCGTCGCGCAGGGCCCGCAGGATCCTCGAGATGAGCAGCGGCGTGACCCGCTCGCGGACGTCGGGATGAGCCGGCGCGGCCAGCACGGTGAGCGAGTCCTCGTGCCGGGTCAGCAGGCCCTCGATCATCGCCAGGTCGATGGAGTCCTCAGACCCCACCGCCTGCTCGATGGAGTGGGTCGGGAAGAGCTGCATGGTGATCGAGACGTCGCCGAAGGCGAGGTCGAGGTCGACCAGGCAGACCTTGCGAGACCCCTTGTCGGCGAGTGCCAGCGCGAGGTTGACCGAGGTCGTCGTCTTGCCGACACCGCCCTTGGGCGAGAAGACGGTGACGATCCGGCCCATCTGCCGCGCACCGCCGGGACCGCGGAGGGCGAGGTAGAGCTGGTGGGCCCGCTCGACCGCCTTGGTCAGTCCCTTCTCGTCGTCGGCGGCGACGACGTCACGGACGCCGGCGTGCATGGCGCGGGTGAGCGCCTCGGTGTCGAAGGCCTCGCGGAGCAGGACCACGCTGACGGTCGGCTTCGCGATCCGGAGGTCCTCGGCGTACGAGAGGGCCAGGTCCAGGGGGAGGGACGGCCCGAGGGCGACGACGTACTCGTCGCTGTGCTGGTCCAACCACACGTACATGCGGTCCGCCGCGGCGACGGCGTGGGAACCGGCGGGCATCGCCCTCAGCAACGAGGGAACGACCCCGCTGTCGGTCTCGACAAGAACGGGCATGGTTCCTCAGTCCTCGAACAGATTCTCGACGTCTACGCCCTTGTCGGACTTCACGTCGCTGGCGTCGTTCAGGAGGGCCGCGGAGAGCTGCCCGGCCTTCTCGGCGAAGCGGACCTGCTCCGCCTGGCGCTGGGTGACGGCGATCGTGAGCAGCTGCTTGATGCCGTCGTCGCTGGCGTCGTCCTCCTCGCCCGAGCTGGTGTCGGTGATCGAGGACGTGTCGCCGGCTGCCAGGACCGTGACCCGGTCGAGCAGGGTGCGGGTGACGATGGGCGACTGGGTGGCACGGTCGATGAGGGTCGAGATGACGGCGACCTCGGCACCGGGCCGGACGAAGTACCCGACCCGACCCGCGTCCTCGACCGCGATCGAGATGGCGATCTTGCCGTCGGGGATCGGGAGCGTGACGTCGGCCTCGATCTCGTCGGCACCGCCGAACTTGTTGGGGATGAGCTGCTCGTTGGGGTAGATCGTCGTCAGCGCGACCGCCCCCTCGAAGGGACTCGACTCGTCGTCGGCGCCGTCGAGCACCTGCGCCTGGGCAACGTCGGCGAGCTCGAGCTTGCCGTTCTCGAGCGCCTCGTCGAAGCTCTCACCCGGATTGATCTTCTTGGTAGCGACGAGCACCTCGATGGTGTCGAACTTGTCGGCGGCCCGGTTGTCCGCCCCCTTCGCGTAGACGAAGACGAGTGCCACGCCGAGCACCGCGATGACCGCGGCGACGACCAACAGCAATTTGCGACGATCCATGACTCAGAGCCCTCCCGCTCCCCATGCCGGGGACGCGGCACGGCGCCGCGAAGTCCCCGGGTGTTGCCTTGTCAAGCCTTGTCCGAGATCCGGTTGCGCACCCTCCCACTGGCAGCACCGGCGATCGGAGGCTATCCGAGGAAAAGCGGGCCGAGTGAGCGAAATCGCAGACTCCGACCGAACGTTCCGGGGTCCTAGTCACATCGGGTCAGTGACTGACGCGTTCGGACCATCCGGGGAGGCGAGGGGCGTCAGACCTCGTACAGCGCGGCGATCTCGTCGCGGGACTCGCGCAGGACGACGTTGCGCTTGAGCTTGAGGCTCGGCGTCAGCTGCCCGCCGTCCTCGGTCCAGTCGTAGGGGAGGATCACGAACTTCCGGATCGCCTCCGCCTTGGACACCGCCAGGTTGGCCTCGTCGACAGCGTCCTGGACGGCCTGGCGCAGGTCGGGGTCGTCGACGAGCCGCTCGAGGTCGCCGTGGTCGACCGGGCCCTTGCCGTGCTGCTCGGCCCAGGCGGGCAGCGCGTCGACATCGATCGTGACCAGGGCGGCGATGAACGGCTGACCGTCGCCGACGACCAGGCACTGGCTGACCAGGGCGTGCGCGCGGAGCCGGTCCTCGAGGACGGCCGGCGCGACGTTCTTGCCGCCGGCCGTCACCAGGATCTCCTTCTTGCGACCGGTGATCCGGACGAAGCCCTCGTCGTCGACCTCGCCCACGTCTCCGGTGTGGAACCAGCCGTCGGCGTCGATGGCCTCGGCCGTCGCCTCGGGGTTGCCCCAGTAGCCCGAGAAGACCTGGCCGCCCCTGAACACGATCTCGCCGTCGTCGGTGACCCGGACGGCGGTGCCGGGCAGCGGCCGGCCGACCGTGCCGATCTTGAGCGCGTCCGGGAGGTTGACGGTGAGAGCGGCTGTCGTCTCGGTGAGGCCGTAGCCCTCGAGGACGGTGAGCCCGATGCCGCGGTAGAAGTGGCCGAGCCGGTCACCCAGCGGCGCCCCGCCGGACACGGCGTACTCGCACTGGCCGCCGAGCGCGGCGCGGAGCTTGGCGTAGACGAGCTTCGAGAACGCGGCGTGCTGCGCGCGCACCCGCAGCGGCACCCGGCCGGCGTCGAGGCCGCGGGAGTAGGCGATCGCGACGTCGGCGGCCCGGTCGAAGATCTTGCCCTTGCCGTCGGCGGTCGCGTTCTGCGAGGCGGTGTTGAAGACCTTCTCGAACACGCGCGGCACGGCGAGGATGAACGTCGGCTGGAAGGACTGCAGCTGGGGGAGCAGGTTCTTGATGTCGGCGCTGTGGCCCAGCCGGGCGCGGGACTTCACGGCCCCGACCTGGATGATCCGCGCGAAGACGTGGGCGAGCGGCAGGAACAGCAGGGTCGATGCGCCCTCGCTCTCGAACAACGCCTCGAGCTCGGAGACCGCGACGGTCAGCTCGGTCTGGAAGTTGTCGTGGGTGATCATGCAGCCCTTCGGGCGCCCGGTGGTGCCGGACGTGTAGATCAACGTGGCGAGATCACCCGGCTGCGCCGACGTACGGCGCTTCTCGAGCTCGTCGTCGCCGACGTCGGCACCGAGCCGCGTGAGCACGTCGACCGCGTTGTCGCCCAGCGACCAGACGTGGTGGAGCTCGTCCAGGCCGCGCCGGGCTGCTGTGATCTTGGCGACGTGGCCCGTGTCCTCCGCGACCACCGCCTTGGAGCCGGAGTCCCCGAGGATCCAGGCGATCTGCTCCTCGGAGGAGCTCTCGTAGATCGGCACGGCGACCGCGCCGGCGAACCAGATGGCGTAGTCGAACAGGGTCCACTCGTAGCGGGTGCGCGAGAGGATCGCGACCCGGTCCCCGGGCTCGATCCCCGCTGCGACCAGGCCTTTCGCGACTCCGCTGACCTCGCTGAGGAAGGTCGAGGTCGTGACGTCCTCCCAGTCGCCGCCTGCGGGCGAGGGGCGGCTGAACGCGACGGCGTCGGGCGCCTCGGCGGCGTTGCGGACGACGTCGTCCGTGAGGTTCTCGGTCGTCGGGATGTCGACGGACTGGGGGGTGGAGTACTCGCGCAAGGTGGTTCCTCCTCGGATGGACCGCACGGCAGGTTACCGCCGCGTTGGGGTGCCCCGCTTCTCCGGTAGCCTGCCGTCCATGGCAGAGCAGACGTCCTCGTCGATCGTTGTCGACGCTCCCGCGGCGGACGTGATGGCCGTGATCGCCGACTTCGCCGCGTATCCCGCGTGGGCGAAGGGCGTGACCACCGCGGAGGTGAAGAAGTCCTTCGACGAGGCGGATCCCGCCGCGCGTGGCCGTGCCGAGCAGGTCTACTTCGCGCTCGACGTACCGCCGATCAAGGACGAGTACACGCTGTCCTACACCTGGGACGACGACCGCCAGGTCACCTGGACCCTGGTCCAGGGCAAGATGCTGCGCTCCCTCGACGGCGCCTACGTCCTCGACGAGACGTCGCCGGGCCGCACCGAGGTCACCTACCGGCTCGCCCTCGACGTGTCCATCCCGCTCATCGGCATGCTCAAGCGCAAGGGCGAGAAGATCCTGATCGACACCGCGTTGAAGGGTCTCAAGAAGCGCGTCGAGTCGGGCGCCTGATCGCCCTGCAGGCACCGCGGAGCTCCAACGTGCGCATCGTCCTCTTCACCGGCAAGGGCGGTGTCGGCAAGTCGACCGTCGCCGCCGGGACGGCCGCCCTCGCCGCCGCCCAGGGTCTCCGCACCCTCGTGCTGTCGACCGACGCCGCCCACTCGCTCGCCGACGCCTACGGGGAGTCCGGTCGGGTGCACGCGGAGCCGGTCGAGATCGCGGACCGGCTCTACGTCCACCAGGTCGACGCCCAGCTGCGGTTCGAGCAGTCGTGGGCCGACATCCAGCGCTACCTGCTCTCGGTGCTCGACGCCGCCGGCATGGACCCGGTGGCCGCCGAGGAGATGACGGTGATCCCCGGCGCCGAGGAGGTGCTGGCGCTGCTGGAGCTGCGCCTGCACGCCCGCTCGGGCCAGTGGGACGTGATCGTCGTCGACTGCGCCCCGACGGCCGAGACCCTCCGGCTGCTCGCGCTGCCCGAGGCGCTCGGGTGGTACATGGAGCGGCTGCTCCCGATCCAGCGGCGGCTGGTCAAGGCCCTGCGGCCGGTGCTCAACCGCGCGGCAGGCGTCCCGATGCCGGGCGACACCGTGTTCGACGCGATCACCCGGCTCCACGCCGAGCTCGACGAGGTGCACGCGCTGCTCTGCGGCGCCGACGCCTCGGTCCGGCTGGTGCTCACCCCTGAGAACGTCGTGCTGGCCGAGGCGCGCCGCGCCTACACGAGCCTGTCGCTGTTCGGCTACCGGGTCGACGGCGTCGTGGCCAACCGGGTGTTCCCGGCCGGCGAAGGCGACGCGTGGCGGGCCGGCTGGGTCAACGCGCAGCAGACCGTGCTGAAGGAGGTCGACCAGTCGTTCGCGGGCCTGCCGATCTGGATCTCGGAGTACCAGCCCGGTGAGCCGGTCGGCGTACCAGCGGTCACCGAGCTGGCGCGACAGCTGTACGGCGACGACGACCCGCTGTCCCAGCCGGCGGGCGACGGCCCGTTCCGGGTGACCCGCGACCGGTCCGGCGACGCCGTGGTCCACCTCGCTCTGCCGTTCGTGACCCGGCCGGAGGTCGACCTCGCCCGCAACGGCGACGAGCTGGTCGTGACGGTCGGGTCGTCCCGCAGGCTGCTGACCCTGCCCGCCGGCCTGTCCCGGCTGCGGGTCGCCGGCGCCAAGGTGGACGGCGGCGAGCTGCGGGTGCGGTTCCGGGACCCCGACGCGGTGTCGACGAACGGGCCTACGACGACCAGCCGGGAGGCGGTGACATGACCGAGCCGCAGGACCCGGACGAGTCCCAGGAACGCGCGAAGCCCGAGATCGGCTCCGTCGGGGAGGAGGCCCTGAAGCTCTTCGGCGCCCTCGCCGACCTCGCCCGCCAGCAGGGCGCGGACGCCGGTGGCGGCCTGGCGGGGCTCGCCGACCAGGCGTCCTCGTTGGCGCACGAGGTCAACGACCACATCGCCACCGGCAGCGCCGAGTGCAAGTACTGCCCCGTCTGCCGGGTCGTGCATGCAGTCCGCGAGACCTCGCCCGAGGTGCGGACCCACCTCCTCACGGCCGCCACCTCGCTGCTCCAGGCTGCTGCCGGTGTCCTCGAGACGGTGCCCCCGCCGCAGGACGGCGCTGCGCGGCGCGGCCCCGAGGTCGAGCACATCGACCTCGACGACCTCGATGCGACCGACGGCGGTCCGGACGACCCGCAGGCCGACCGATGAGGGACCTGGTCCCGGGACCGACGACAGGCCCGATCACCTGCGGCATCGACATCGGCGGCACCAAGATCGCCGGCGCGGTGGTCGACGGCAGCGGGGTGATCCTCGAGGAGGCGCGGGTCGTGTCGCCGGCGACCGACCCGGAGGCGATCGAGGCGGCGGTCGCTGCGCTGGTCGTCGAGCTCGCCGCCCGGCACCCGGTCGCCGCGGTCGGCGTGGGCGCCGCGGGCTACATCGACGCCGACCGCTCCACGGTGCTCTTCGCCCCCAACATCGCCTGGCGGGACGAGCCGCTCGGCTCCGAGCTCGCACGGCTGACCGGGCTGCCGGTCGTCATCGAGAACGACGCCAACGCAGCGGCCTGGGGCGAGTTCCGCTACGGCGCCGGGCGCGACGTCGACGACCAGCTGATGGTCACCGTCGGCACGGGGGTCGGCGGCGGCGTGATCGCCGGCGGCCGCCTGCTCCGCGGTGGGTACGGCGTCGCCGCCGAGATCGGGCACCTCCGCGTCGTGCCGGACGGCCGACTGTGCGGCTGCGGCAACCGCGGCTGTTTCGAGCAGTACGCCTCGGGCTCGGCGCTGGTCCGCGCGACCCGCGAGGCGGCCAGCGGGTCGTCGCTGCTCGCCCGCGACCTGCTCGACCGTGCCGGCGGCGACCCCGCCGCCATCACCGGCCCGCTCATCACGGCGGCAGCGCAGGACGGCGACCGGTTCGCGATCGAGCAGTTCCGCGCACTCGGCCAGTGGCTCGGTCACGGCATCGCCTCCCTGGTCGCGGTGCTCGATCCGGCGGTGATCGTGATCGGCGGGGGCGTCAGCGAGGCCGGCGACCTGCTCCTCGACCCGGTCCGCGAGACGTTCACGCTGGCGCTCACCGGCCGTGGCTACCGGCCGCAGGCCGAGATCCGCCGTGCCGTGCTCGGCAACCGCGCCGGGGTGATCGGCGCCGCCGACCTGGCGAGGCCGTAGGCACCGCGATGCAGGTCGGGGTCGATGTCGGCGGCACGAAGGTCCTCGCCGTCGAGCTCGCGGGGGAGGGCGACGACCTGGTCGTCGCCTCGTCCGCCCTGGTCCCGATGCCGGGCCGCTCCGCCGCGGACGCCGAGGTCGAGGCAGTCGTGGTGCAGGCGGTGCTGGAGGTGGCCGCCGGCCGACGCCTCACCGGCGTCGGCGTCTCCGCGGCCGGCCTCGTCGACCGAGACGGTGAGCGGGTCCGCTTCGCCGCGCACCTCCCGTGGCGGGACGCGCCCGTGCGCGACCGGCTGGAAGCCCGCTTCGCCGACGAGACCTCCGGGGGGTCCACGGGAGGCGGAGCCCCCCGGGTGGTGCTGGAGAACGACGCGAACTGCGCCGCCCACGCCGAGCTGGCCGCCGGCGCCCTCCGCGGCGCCTCCTCGGCGCTGCTGATCACGGTCGGCACCGGCATCGGTGGAGCGATCGTCCTCGACGGCCGCGTGGTCCGGGGTGCGAACGGCATGGCGGGGGAGTTCGGGCACGTCCAGGTCGTGCCGGACGGGTTGGCGTGCGAGTGCGGGCTCCGCGGCTGCTGGGAGCAGTACTGCAGCGGCCGGGCCCTCGAGCGAGTGATGCGGGTCGCCCTCGGGTCCCACCTCGACGGGCGGGAGGTCGAAGGACTCGCTCGCGACGGCGACCCGGTGGCGCGGGAGGCGTTCGCGTCCGTCGGCACCTGGTTGGGCGTCGGCATCGCCGGGCTCGTCTCGTCGTTCGACCCGGAGCTGGTCGTCGTCGGCGGCGGGGTCTCCGCGGTCGGCGACCGGCTGCTCGAGCCGGCCCGGCGCGCGCTCGCGGACTCGATCCAGGCCACCGCCCACCGTGACCTCCCGCCCCTTCTCGCCGCCCGGTTCGGGCCCGAGGCGGGTGCGGTCGGGGCGGCGTTGCTGGCGCGGGACTACAGGACGGCGCCGTCGTCCCAGGGGTCGCGGGGCTCGTCGGACATCCGGAGGACCAGGTAGCCGAATCCGCCGAGGAAGCCGGCGGCCATCAGCAGCCCGAACCAGCTGGGCACGCTGAGCCCCACCACGATGCAGAACAGCACGACCGCTGGTACGCCGAACACGCCCAGCCACGCGAGCAGGCGGTCGAGGGGCGGGCGCGGGATGGGGGGCGGGGTCGGCGGGACGAACTCGTCGTCCGGGTGGACCTGGTCGCGCACCTCGCCGACCGCGTCGTCAGCACCAGGGGCGTCGCCGAGGTCGTCCGGTCCGGCCGCCGGCACCGGTTCAGCCCGAGCGGGCGGCACGTCCTCTGCGCCCTCCGCGTCGTTCGGGTCGAGGAGGGCGCGCTCGCCGTAGTTCTCGACGATCTGCTGCCACTCCCGCTCGCGTTCCTGCTCGCGGGCCAGGTCGGCAGACTCAGCGTCCTCCTCGCGGGCCATGCCTCCAGGGTACGGCGAACGGCCAATTCATTGGGTCGGCTACCCGGGCGCGGTCACCCGGGCGATGAACTCGGCCGAGCGCTCGAAGATCGTCGGGGCGTCGTTGTCGAGGGTGGCGACGTGGTAGGACTCCGGCAGCGGCACCACGTCGACGTCCGTGGACGAGATCCGGCCGAGGATGATCGGCTGCGACGCCTCGTCGACGACGTGGTCGTCGGCGGACCGGAAGTACACCAGCGGCGCCGTCACCTGCGGGAGGTCGGCGACGAGCGGCCGCCACGCCTGGATGAGCGAGTGGATCGCCCGGAGCGGGGTGCGGGTGTAGCCGTACTCCCCGACCCCCGGCTTCTTGATGTCGTCGGCGATCCCGGGGCGGGACGCGACCAGGTGCTTCAGGACCGCCAGCGCCTTCACGTCGAGCCGCTTGGTGGCGACGGCAGGGTTCACCACCATCACGCCCGACACCCGGTCGCCGACGTCGGCGGCGAGCCGCAGGACGAGCGCGCCACCCATCGAGAGCCCGCCGATCACGACGGCCTCGTGCTCGGCGGCGACGACGTCGAACTCGGCCCGGAGCGCGCCGTACCAGTCCTCCCACGTCTTGGTGTTGAGGTCCTGCCACGACGTGGCGTGCCCCGGGAGCAGGGGGACGCGGACGCCGTACCCGAGCTCGCCGAGGTGGCGACCCCACGGCCGGATCGACACCGGCGACCCGGTGAACCCGTGGCTGAGGAGCACCCCGATCCGGCGCCCGCCGGTCAGCTCGGGGCGGGCGTCGACGGTGAGTGGCTCGGACTCCGGGTGACGGCTCATGGCGCGATTGTGCACCAGTGTCGGACCGGTCCGTCGCTGCACTAGGCTCTGACCTGTCGGTCTCGGGGAAAGGGTGCGTGAGGTGTTCTACTGGTTCCTCAAGCTGATCGCGTTGGGCCCGATCCTGAAGCTGGTCTTCCGGCCGCGCAAGGAGGGTGTCGAGAACATCCCGACCGAGGGACCGGCCATCCTGGCCAGCAACCACCTCTCCTACGCCGACTGGCTGTTCATGCCGCTCGCCGTGCCGCGCAAGGTGAGCTTCGTGGCGAAGGCGGAGTACTTCACGACGCCGGGCTTCAAGGGCTGGCTGCAGAAGACGTTCTTCAGCGGCACCGGCAACATCCCGATCGACCGGGCCGGCGCGGACGCCGCGGCCGGTGCCCTGCTCTCCGCGAAGCGGGTGCTCGGAGCGGGTGAGCTGTTCGGCATCTACCCCGAGGGCACCCGCTCCCACGACGGCCGGCTCTACCGCGGCAAGACCGGCATCGCGAGGCTGGCGCTCGAGACCGGTGTCCCCGTGATCCCCGTGGCGGTCGTCGGCACCGACGTGGTCGCGCCGCCGGGCAAGAAGTTCGGGCGGTGGACGCGCCCGCTGGTGCGGGTCGGCAAGCCGCTCGACTTCAGCCGCTACGCCGGCCTGGAGAACGACCGCTTCATCCTGCGGTCGATCACCGACGAGATCATGTACGAGATCATGCGGCTGTCCGGCCAGGAGTACGTCGACATGTACGCCACCCGGGCGAAGGAGGAGTCCAAGAAGGGCGACTCCGCCAAGGGCGACGAGCAGCGCAAGCCAGCTGCCTGACGTGACCGGTACGTCGGTCCGCGCGGTCGTCGCGGTCGAGAACCGGATGTTCCGCGCGCTCGCGGTCCTGCGCGTCGTCGTGCTCGTCAACACCGTGGCGCTGGCGGCCTACCGCAACAACTTCGACCACCCCGTGGCCGGCTGGGCCTGCGTCGGGGTGATGGTGGTCTGGACGGTCCACGCGACCGTCACCTATGCCAAGCCGATCCGCCGGACGGTGCGGCTGTTGGTCGCCGACCTCGGCATCGCGGTCGGACTGCTGGCCGCGACCCCCGTCGTCAAGGGCGAGTGGTTCAACGCCACCATCCCCGGCTTCTGGATCATGGGCGCGCTGCTGGCCTGGGCGATCCGCTACGGCTGGCGTGGCGGCCTGATCGCCTCGGTCGTCCTGGGCGGCACCGACCGGCTGATCCGGGCGGACTTCGACCAGGGCAACTACGGCTACGTCTTCCTCATCGTGCTCGGGGGACCGATCGTGGGCTACCTCGTGGAGTCGCTGCAGCAGATGGCCGCCGACCGTGACCGCGCCGAGCGCGAGGCCGCGGTGGCGGGGGAGCGCGCCCGGCTGGCGCGGGTGGTGCACGACGGCGTGCTCCAGGTGCTGGCCCTGGTGCAGCGCCGCGGCGCGGAGCTCGGCGGGGAGGCGGCCGAGCTCGGCCGGCTCGCTGGTGAGCAGGAGCAGGCGCTGCGGACCCTGATCCGCAGCCAGGACCGGGTGACGGTCGGTGACCGCCCCGGCACCGAGGACCTGGCGGCTGCCCTCGGGTCGCTCGCGCCGCGCCCCGGCCTCGAGGTCGTGCTCCCCGGGGGGCCGGTCGAGCTGCCCGCGTCCGTCGTCGCCGAGCTGGTGGCGGTCGTGGGGGCCTGCCTCGACAACGTCACCCGGCACGTCGGTGAGGACGCGCCCGCCTGGGTGCTGGTGGAGGACCTCGGCGACCACGTCTCGATCTCGGTGCGCGACGAGGGCGACGGGATCCCCGAGGGCCGGCTGGAGGCCGCACGCACCGAGGGTCGGCTCGGCGTCAGCGAGTCCATCCAGGGACGCATCCGCGACCTCGGCGGTACGGCGACGCTCAGCACCGGCTCGTTCGGCACCGAGTGGGAGCTCGTCGTACCGCGGCTCGGTCGTCCGTCCGGGGAGGCAGCGGGATGACGATCCACACCGGGCATCCGTTCGCCGACCCCGACCCCGATCCGGCGCGACGGCTCCGCGGCCGGATCGGCGGCGCGGTGACGCTGTGGACCGCGGGCGAGGGTGCGAGCCGGGCCGGGCTCACCGTGAGCTCGTCGATGGTCGCGCTCGGGTCGACCCCGGGCGTGCTGGCGCTGCTCGACCCCGACAGCGACCTCCTCGACGGGCTGCGCGACACCGGGCGGGCCGTCATCCAGCTGCTGACCTGGGATGACCGGCAGCTCGCCGAGGCGTTCGCGGGGACGGCGCCGGCGCCCGGCGGGCCGTTCCGCCAGGCGGAGTTCGTCGCGACGGCGTACGGACCGCGGCTCGCGACCGCGACCACCCACGCCTCGGTGAGGCTGGCCGGGGAGCGTGAGGTGGGCTGGTCGGTCGAGGTCGAGGTCACCCTCGACGAGATCACGGTCGGTGACACTGATCCGAGCCCGTTGCTGCACCGCCGCGGCCGCTTCCACACGATCTGAGACCCTCCATCGGCCCGGCGTTAGGCTGGGGGTGAGGTCTTTGGCCGATGAAGGGATGCCTGCAGTCCGGGGCACGGATGCTCGCAGCCGTGCTGGTGGTCGCAGTCGGCCTGATCGGGTCAGGAGCTGGTGCACGGGCCTCGGACGACGGGGCCGGACGGGTGCTGGTGACGACGCTGGCGACACCCATCACCCCGGTGGTGGCCGACCACGTCGAGGACGGCCTGCGAGAAGCGGCCGACGGTGGCTATGCGGCGTACGTCATCGAGCTCGACACCCCCGGTGGCTTGGTGGACGCGATGCGCGACATCGTCGGGGACATCCTGGCGAGCCCGGTCCCGGTCATCGTCCACGTGGCGCCGGAAGGCGCTCGGGCGGCGTCAGCGGGTGCGGTGATCACCCTCGCCGCGCACGTGGCCGTGATGGCTCCCGGCACGACCATCGGCGCAGCGACCCCCGTCGGTCTCGAAGGCGAGGAGGTCTCCGACAAGATCGTCAACGACCTCGCCGCGCAGGCGGAGTCGCTCGCCAGGCTCCGCGGCCGCGACCTCGACTTCGCCTCCGAGATGGTCCGCGACGGCCGCGCGGTCGATGTCGACACGGCGGTCACGGAGGGCGTGGTGGACGCGCGGTCCCCGTCGCTGAGCGGCGCCCTCGCGGCGGCGGACGGGCAGCGGGTGACCGTCGACGACCAACGGACCGTCGTGGTGCGCACCGCCGGCGCTGACGTCGACCGGCACGAGATGGGCACGTTCCGGACGGTGCTGCAGTTCCTGGCCGATCCCAACATCGCGTTCCTGCTGCTGACGCTCGGGACCCTCGGGATGATCTACGAGCTCGCCACGCCGGGAGTCGGGTTCGCCGGCGCCACGGGCGCGACCTGCCTCCTGCTCGCCCTCTTCAGCCTGTCCGTCCTGCCCGTCAACGCGGTCGGCCTCCTGCTCCTCGCGGTCGCTGCCGGGCTGTTCGTGGCAGAGGTGCTTGCTCCCGGGCTCGCCGGGTTCGGGTTCGGCGGTGCTGTGGTGCTCGTCCTCTCGGCGGTCTTCCTGTTCGACGACGCCGAAGGCGTTGCGGTCGACCTCTGGGCCGCGGTCCCGCTGGCGGTCCTGATGTTCCTGCTCGTGGTCGGCGCCGGCCGGGTCGCGATGCGGACGAGGCGGGAGCCGTCGGTCTCGACGGGGACGGACGCACTGGTCGGACGACTGGTACCTGTCCGGCAGGGCGACGGCACGACGGGGCGCACGTTCACCGCCGGGGGATGGTGGTCCCTCCGTAGCACCGGACCTCCGTTGCGCGTGGGCTCCGACGCCCGGGTCGTCGGCGTCGACGGGCTGGTGCTGGTCGTCGACCCGGACACGGGCGATGACGGGGACCGTGAAGGCGACGAACAATCCGCGACCGGACCGGTGGCGGAAGACAACGAGAGAGGTGCGTCATGAGCGAGGGAACCCTGATCGGGCTGGCCCTGGCCCTCACCGCCGTGGTGGCGCTGATCGCTGCGGCGGTCAAGATCCTGCCGGAGTACGAGCGAGCGGTCATCCTGCGGCTCGGGCGGATCCAGCCGCTGAAGGGGCCGGGCCTGATCCTCATCATCCCGGTCGTCGACCAGCTGATCCGCGTCAACCTGCGCACGCAGACCTACGACATCCCGCCGCAGGACATCATCACCGAGGACAACGTCACCGTGCGGGTCAACGCGGTCGTGTACTTCAACGTCGTCGACGCGACCCGGTCGGTGCTGTCGATCGACGACTACCGCTTCGGCACCCAGCAGGTCGCGCAGACGACGCTTCGCGGTGTCCTCGGCCAGACGCCCCTCGACGACCTGCTCAGCAAGCGGGACGAGATCAACCAGCACCTCCAGCAGGTGATCGACCAGGTGACCGATCCGTGGGGTGTGAAGGTCACCCTCGTCGAGGTCAAGGACGTGATCCTGCCGGACTCGATGCGGCGCGCGATGGCGCGCCAGGCCGAGGCGGAGCGGGACCGGCGGGCGAAGGTGATCCACGCCCTCGGGGAGAAGGAGGCGGCGGCCAACCTGGGCGAGGCTGCCGTGGTGCTCGAGGAGCATCCGGCCGCCATGCAGCTGCGAACCCTGGGGACCCTTCTCGAGCTCGGAGCGGAGCAGAACTCCACGATCGCCTTCCCGGTGCCGATGGAGCTGCTCCGGCTGGTGGACCGGGCGGCGGCCGAGGTGACCCGGCGCGACTGAACGACCTCCGGTGAGCCGGCGCCGCGACGGACTCCACGCGTGCGTCATCTAGGGTCTCGCCCATGGAGGATCAGGCTCGGCTGAGGGTGATGGTCGTCGACGACCACCCGATGTGGCGTGATGCCGTCGCCAACGACCTCGAGGCCGCCGGGCTGAGCGTCGTCGCCACCGCGGCCACCGGGACGGAGGCGATCAACCGCTTCCGGGCGACCCGGCCGCAGGTCGTCGTCCTCGACCTCCAGATCCCGCCGCCGAGCGGCGTCGAGGTCACGGCGACGGTCCTCCGGGAGGATCCGTCGGCACGGGTGCTGATCCTCTCGGCGTCGGGCGAGCAGGACGACGTGCTCGAGGCGGTCAAGGCCGGTGCGACCGGCTACCTGGTCAAGTCGGCGTCCCGGGACGAGCTGATCGCGGCGGTCCGGCGGGTCAGCGTCGGAGACAGCGTCTTCACCCCCGGGCTGGCCGGCCTGGTGCTCGGTGAGTTCCGCCGGATGGCCCAGGACCCCGGCCCGGCGATGCCGCCGGGGGAGCAGCTCACCGAGCGTGAGACCGAGGTGCTGAAGATGGTCGCCAAGGGCATGTCGTACAAGCAGATCGCCGAGCGACTGGTGCTGTCGCACCGCACCGTCCAGAACCACGTGCAGAACACGCTGCGCAAGCTCCAGCTCCACAACCGGGTCGAGCTGACCCGCTACGCGATCGAGCAGGGCCTGGACGGCGATGACTGACTCTCTGCTCGAGATCGCCGACGAGCTCTACGCACTGCCCCCCGGGGAGTTCACCGCAGCGCGGGATGCCCGGGCCAAGGAGCACAAGGGCACCGACCTCGGGGCCGCGGTCAAGGGGCTGAAGAAGCCGGGCATCGCTGCGTGGGTGGTCAACCTGCTGGTCCGGCGCGAGGCGGGCCAGGTCGACCAGCTGCTCAACGTCGGCGCCGCCCTGCGTGAGGCGCAGGCCGCGATGTCCGCCGGCGAGCTGCGCACCCTCACCAAGCAGCGTCGCCAGGTCACAGCAGCGGTCACCCAGCAGGCCCGCCAGCTCGCGGCCGAGGCCGGCCACAAGGTGACCCAGGCGGTCGCCGACCAGGTGGAGGCGACGCTCACCGCCGCGATGGTCGACGCCGACTGCGGCCGCGCGGTGCGCAGCGGGCTGCTGGTGGCGCCGCTGCAGACCACGGGTGTCGATCCGATCGGCGAGGCGGCACTGGCCACGGCGCTCGCCGTGCCGGAGGCCCTCGGGTTCTCCGCGACGGCACGGGAGGCGCCGGACCCCGGCCCGCCGGACCTGCGGGTGGTCCCTGACCCGGACGCGGCGGAGAAGGCCCGGGCGGCGGCGGCAGAGCGCCTCGACCAGGCCGCGTCGTCGTACGACGAAGCCCAGGGGGCGCACGATGACGCCGTGGCCGACGTCGACCGGTTGTCGGCGCGATCGCTGCAGCTCCAGGCCGAGCTCGACGAGCTGCGGCGCCGGGTGGCCGACCTCGAGTCCGAGCTCGACGAGGTCGACGACGAGCTCGGTGACGCCGAGGACGTGCGGGACGAGGCGGCAGCTGCGCTCCGGACCGCGACCGCCGAGCGCGATGCCGCGCAGGAGGCGCTCGACCGACTGGGGTCCTAGCCCGGCTGCCAGTCCGGCGTCTCCTCCCGGAGGACGTCGATGACCTTGGCGGCGGTCCAGCCCGGACCGCCGTACCCCTCGTAGTTGCGGGTGCCCAGCCACGCGAGGAACCCGTCGAACCCCTGTGCTCGGGCCCTGCTGTCGAGCTCGGCGAGCAGCTCGGGCGTGTCCGGCACCCGGTCCTCCTCAGGGACGTCGGGGTGGAGCTCGTCGTGCAGGCCGAGCAGGCGCTCGAGCTCACCCATCGGGTCCTCGTGGTCGTCGATCCGGAGGTCGACCGCGACGTCGTCGAAGCCGCCGTAGCCGGCGCCCTCCTCGACCACCAGAAGGGCCGCCGACTGGCGTCCCCGTCGGTCACCACCGGCGGCGTCGCCGGCCTGGAGCGCGGCGAGCAGCCGTCGCGCAAGGGGCAGGTCCGGGTCCGACGCCTCGAACGTCCTCAGCATCTCCTCCACGACCTCGGGCCCGGTGAGGATGTTGCCCTGCACTGCGCAACCGTCGCCGGTGAGGCCTCCGGCCCAGTCGAGGCAGGCGGTGCCGGTGTAGGTCGCCGCGCCGCCGTCGAGGTCCACGACGCCGACCTGCCGCTCGTCTCGGCCAGCGTCCTCCTCGACCAGTCGCTGGACGGCGACGGATGCCGTCGCGCCCTCGTCGAGATGAGCAAGTGCCAGGCCCTTGTAGGCGACGTTGGCGTAGGCCTGGGTCGCGACGGCGCCGACGCCGGCTACTGCGGCCGGCACGGCCGCACCGACGGCCAGGAACTTGGAGGCGACGGCTACTCCCCAGGACTCGCCGTCGGCGGACCTGGCCACGATCGAGAAGGTCATGCAGGAACGGTAGCGACCGGCGACCGGCCTCGCCGAGGGGTGACCCGGGTCGCCGCGCTTCGCTACGCTCGGCGCGGTTGAACGATCCAGCGGTCGCGGCCGGAGAGGGAGTGGAGTGATGCGCGTCGGAGTGCTGACCGGCGGGGGCGACTGCCCCGGCCTGAACGCCGTGATCCGAGCGGTGGTGCGCAAGGGGGTGAAGCAGCACGGCTTCGACTTCGTCGGCTTCCGCGACGGCTGGAAGGGCCCGCTGGAGGGCACCACCATGCCGCTCGGCATCGCCGAGTGCCGGGGGATCCTGCCGCGCGGCGGGACCATCCTCGGCTCCTCCCGCACCAACCCGTTCAAGGTCGACGACGGCGTGCAGCGGATCAAGGACAACCTGGCCGCCACCGGCGTCGACGCACTGGTCGCGATCGGCGGCGAGGACACCCTCGGCGTCGCGACGAAGCTCGCCGACCTGGGCGTCAACGTCGTCGGGGTCCCGAAGACCATCGACAACGACCTGTCGGGCACCGACTTCACGTTCGGTTTCGACACCGCGGTCAACATCGCGACCGAGGCGATCGACCGGCTGCACACGACCGCCGAGTCGCACCACCGGGTGCTCGTCGTCGAGGTGATGGGCCGCCACGCCGGGTGGATCGCCCTGCACTCCGGCATCGCCGGCGGCGCCAGCACGGTGCTGATCCCCGAGCAGCCGTTCGACATCGACGAGGTCTGCGCCCTGGTGCAGAAGCGGTTCGAGTCCAAGTTCGCGCCGATCCTGGTCGTGTCCGAGGGCGCGGTCCCGCGCGACGGCACCGGGATGACGCTGCAGAGCGGCGAGGTCGACGCGTTCGGTCACGTCCGGCTCGGCGGCATCGGCGACCGGCTCGCCAAGGAGATCGAGGACCGCACCGGCGCCGAGGCGCGCGCCGTCGTGCTCGGCCACGTCCAGCGGGGCGGCACGCCGTCGGCGTTCGACCGGTGGCTGGCCACCCGCTTCGGGCTGCAGGCGATCGGAGCCGTCGCTGACGGGGACTTCGGGGTGATGGTCGCCCTGCGCGGCAAGGACATCGTCCGGGTGCCGCTCATCGAGGGCACCGGCGAGCTCAAGCTCGTCTCCCCGGAGGAGTACGCCGAGGCGCAGGTCTTCTTCGGCTGACCGTCCCGGCGGCCCGGGAACCCCCCGATCGGCTGATGACAGCCGGCTGGATCACGGTCCAGACTCGGCCTGTGTTCGCCTGGCGCGCTCCTCACGCATTCGACGGCAGCCGGTTCCTCCCGGGTGGTGCGACGGTCCTGGTCGACGGGGAGCGGATCGTCGGGGTCGAGCCTGGCGACTTCGCCGTGCCCGACGGGTGCGAGGTGGCGTCGTACGACGGGACGCTCATGCCGGGCCTCGTCGACGCGCACGTGCACCTCGTGGCCGACGCCAGCCCGGGCTCGCTCGAGCGGACCGGATCGATGTCGGCTGAGGAGATCGACGCCGAGATCGAGCGGTCCTTGGCCGCGCAGGCGGCACACGGCGTGACGACGGTCCTCGACCTCGGCGACCGGGACTACCGGACGGTGGCGTTCCGCGACCGGGCGACGCCCGGTCAGCCGCGGATCCGGGCGGCGGGTCCACCGATCACGAGCCCCGGCGGTCACTGTCACTTCCTCGGCGGGAGCGCAGGCAGTCCGGAGGAGCTGCGGACCGCGGTGGCCGAGCACCACGAGCGCGGCGTCGACGTGATCAAGGTGATGGCCAGCGGGGGGTTCCTGACGGCGGGCACCGACATGTTCGGTGCCCAGTACACCGCCGACGAGCTGCGGGTGGTCGTCGACGCCGCGCATGCGCTCGACCTCAGGGTCCTGGCGCACGCCCACTCGGTGGCCGGGATCGAGGCCGCGCTGACCGGTGGCGTGGACGGGATCGAGCACTTCAGCGGGATCGCCGAGGGCGGTCCCGGCCTCAGCGACGACCTGCTCGACCGGGTCGCTGCGGCCGGGATCGTGGTCGATCCGACGATGGGCTTCGACGTCACGTTGCTGCCGCACATGCCGCCGCCACCACCCCAGGTCGCCGAGACCCTGGCCGCGCTGGGCATGGACATGCCGACGATGCTCGCGCAGCGGTTCGTGGACGTCGGCCGGATGAGGGCGCACGGGATCCGGGTGGTCCCGGGTGTCGACTCGGGCGCGATGCCGCTCAAGGCCCACGGCAACGCATGGATCGCGGTCACGGACCTGGTGAAGAGCGGCTACCCCGTCGCGGAGGCGCTCGCCGCGGGCACGTCCGGTGCCGCCGACGCGTGCGGCGCCGGCGACGTGACCGGCCGGCTGGCCGTCGGGTACGACGCGGACCTGCTCGTCGCCGAGGGAGACCTGGCTGCCGGTCCGGAAGGCCTCGGGAGGCCGCAGGCGGTCCTGGTCAGGGGACACCGGATCTGAGGCGTTCCGGCGCGGTCCTTCCCAAACAGGAGGTCTTGCGGGAAGGTGACCTCCACGGAAGCGGACCTCACCCATGGAGGGATCTCGGATGACTGCCTCGACCTCGACGGAACAAGCGCCGGCCGAAGGGCAGGGGCACGAGCTCAAGCGGGTGATGGGGCCCGGCCTGCTGCTGCTCTTCATCGTCGGCGACATCCTCGGTGCGGGTGTCTACGCCGTCACCGGGACCATGGCCGGCTACGTCGGCGGCGTTCTGTGGCTGCCCTTCCTGCTCGCCTTCGTCGTTGCAACGATGACCGCGTTCTCCTACTTGGAGCTCGTGACGAAGTATCCCAGCGCTGCCGGAGCCGCGCTCTACACGCACAAGGCGTTCGGGATCCACTTCCTCACGTTCATCGTCACCTTCGCCGTCGCGTGCTCCGGCATCACCAGCGCCTCGACCTCCGCGGCCACGCTGGCGCAGAACTTCTTCGGCGGCCTCGAGATCAACGGCTGGATCGACGCTGTGCCGAGCGACGGTGCCATCACCGCGGTCGCAATGGGCTTCATGGTGCTGCTCGCGCTCATCAACCTGCGAGGCGTGGGCGAGAGCGTCAAGTTCAACATCGTGCTCACGCTGGTCGAGATGGTGGCGCTGTGCATCGTGATCGGCGTCGGCTTCTGGGTCATCGCGCAGGGCGACGCGGACATGGGCGAGCTGGTGTCGTTCGACGACTACCAGAACATGGGTTTCGTGTTCGCGGTCACCGCGGCCACCTCGGTCGCGTTCTTCGCGATGGTGGGCTTCGAGGACTCGGTAACATGGTCGAGGAGACCAAGGAGCCGGAGCGGATCTTCCCGCGGACGATGCTGATGGGTCTCGGCATCGCCGCCGTGCTCTACATGCTCGTCGCCGTCTCGGTCGTCAGCGTGCTGACGCCGGGCGAACTCGAGACCATCCGGGAGTCCGAGGGCCGAGCTCTGCTGGAGGTCGTCTCGAAGGGTGCGCCGGACTTCCCGATCGACAAGGTCTTCCCGTTCCTCGCGGTGTTCGCCGTCGCGAACACAGCGCTGATCAACATGCTGATGGCGAGCCGACTCGTCTACGGAATGGCGAAGCAGCGGGTTCTGCCGAAGCAGCTCGCCGCGGTCCTGCCCGAGCGCCGCACGCCCTGGCTGGCCGTCGTCTTCACCACCGTGCTCGCCCTGCTGCTGATCTGGTACGTCACGAGCGACAAGGAGAGCAACATCGTCGCCAACCTCAGCAGCACGACCGCGCTGCTGCTGTTGTGCGTCTTCGCGCTGGTCAACGTCGCCTGCATGGTGCTGCGGACCCGGCGTGCCGACCACGGCCGGACGTTCTTCACGGCGCCGCGATTCCTGCCGCCGGTCGCCGCCGTCTTCTGCCTCTACCTCGCCGGCCCCTGGGTCGACCGCGAGGGGATCGTCTACCAGATCGCCGGCGGCCTGATGGTGATCGGCGTCGGGCTCTGGGTGGTGACCTGGCTCCTCAACCGGGTGACGAACGACGACGACGCGCCGCCGAGGTTCGCGAACGTCGACCACATGGACATCGATCCCACCGACGACCCGCGATAGAACGGCGGCGCCCCGCCCCCCGTACCCTTGGAGGGTGACGGAGATCCCTACCCTCGAGCAGCTGCACGCCCTGGGCGCCGCGCAGCAGCCGACGTACGACGACCCGGCCGCTGTGGCTGCCGCCGTAACGCGGCTGCGGACCATGCCGCCGCTGGTGTTTGCGGGCGAGTGCGACGAGCTGAAGGCGAAGATCGCGGCCGCGAGCCGCGGCGAGGCCTTCATCCTGCAGGGCGGTGACTGCGCCGAGACCTTCGTCGACGCGACCGCCGACAACGTCCGCAACAAGCTGCGGGTGCTGCTCCAGATGGCGGTCGTCCTGACGTACGCCGCGTCCGTGCCCGTCGTGAAGGTCGGCCGGCTCGCCGGCCAGTACGCCAAGCCGCGCTCCTCCGACATCGAGACCCGGGGCGACGTCACCCTGCCGGCCTACCGGGGCGACGCCGTCAACGGCTTCGAGTTCACCCCCGAGTCGCGCCGCCCCGATCCGCAGCGCCTGCTCGACGTCTACCACGCGTCCGCGTCGACGCTGAACCTCGTGCGCGCCTTCACCACCGGTGGCTACGCCGACCTGCGCCAGGTCCACACCTGGAACTCCGAGTTCGTCCGCAACTCACCGGTCGGCCAGCACTACGAGGCGATGGCGGCCGAGATCGACCGCGCGCTCACCTTCATGAAGGCGATCGGCGCCGGCGACCCCGACGAGTTCCACCGGGTCGACTTCTACTCCTCCCACGAGGCGCTGCTGCTCGAGTACGAGCACGCCATGACCCGCACCGACTCGCGCACCGCGCTGCCCTACAACGTCTCGGCGCACATGGTCTGGATCGGTGAGCGCACCCGCCAGATCGACGGCGCGCACGTGGAGTACTTCAGCCACATCAGCAACCCGATCGGCTGCAAGCTCGGCCCGACGGCGACCGCCGACGAGGCGCTCGCGCTCGCCACGAAGCTGAACCCCACCAACGAGCCGGGCCGGCTGACCTTCATCACCCGGTTCGGCGCCGGCAAGATCCGTGACGGTCTGCCGCACCTGGTCGAGAAGGTCACCGCCGAGGGCGTCAACGTCGCGTGGGTGTGCGACGCCATGCACGGCAACACCTTCGAGACCTCCAACGGCTACAAGACCCGGCGGTTCGAGGACGTCCTCGACGAGGTCCAGGGGTTCTTCGACGTGCACCGTGCACTCGGCACCGTGCCTGCCGGGATCCTGGTGGAGAACACCGGAGACGACGTCACCGAGATCATCGGCGGCGGCGACAAGCTCGACGAGCTGGGTCTTGCGCACCGGTACGAGTCGGTCGTCGACCCCCGCCTCAACCGGGTGCAGTCGCTGGAGATGTCCTTCCTTGTCGCGGAGATGCTGCGGCGCGCCTGACGCAGGTCCTATGGTGGCGAGATGCGGTTCAGAACGCTCCTCGCGCCGGCCGGTCTCGGCGCTGCCGCACTGCTCGCCGCTCTGGCCACCGCCCCGTCGGCCGTCGGCGGCGCCTCCACCATCACCGTCGGTCCCGGCAACAGCTACTCGCCGGCCCAGACGAAGGTCGCCCAGGGCACCACGGTGACCTGGTCCTTCGCGGGCACCCACACGACCACGTCCAACCAGGGGTTCTGGAACAGCCGAACGCAGTCGTCCGGGAGCTACCCCAAGACGCTGCCGTCGGCGGGGAGGTTCCCCTACCACTGCACGATCCACGCGGGCATGAACGGCAGCGTCGTCGTACCCCTCAAGGCCGCAGGGTCAGCCGGTAGCGGCTGGACGCTGCGTTGGTCGACGTCCTCGGCAGGGAGCGGCCGGGCGTTCGACGTCCAGACCCGACGTCAGGGCACGACGTCCTGGCGCGCGTTCAAGACCAACACGACGTCCGCCACCGGGTTCTTCAACCCGTCGCGGGCCGGCACCTACCAGCTGCGGGCCCGGACCTCGAACACCAACGCCGGCAAGGAGTCGGGCTGGTCCCCGGTCATCTCCCGGCAGGTCTCGTGATCGATCTCCGCTCCGACACGGTCACCCGGCCGACCGAGGAGATGCGCACTGCGATGGCGCGCGCCGAGGTGGGCGACGACGTCTACGGCGAGGACCCGACGGTCCGTCGGCTCGAGGAGCGGGTCGCGGAGCTGCTCGGCCACGAGGCCGCGCTCTTCACGCCGACCGGGTCGATGGCCAACGTGCTCGCCGTCGGGCTGGTGGTCGCGGCCGGGCAGGAGGTGCTCTGCGAGTCGCGCGCCCACATCGCGCGGGCCGAGCTCGGTGCGCACGGCGCGGTCTCCGGGGTGACCATGCGGACCTGGTCGCACCCGCGCGGCCAGATCGACCTGCCGGCCATCGAGGACCTGTTCGCCCCGGACCTCGGCCCGTTCTTCGTCCGCACCGCGGCGATCTCGGTGGAGAACACCCACAACTTCGCCGGGGGAGCGGTGCTCCCGATCGATGACCTCCAGTCCCTGCGGGCGTTCGCCGACAGGCACGGCGTCGCCGTCCACCTCGACGGCGCCCGGATCTGGAACGCCCACGTCGCGACCGGCGTCCCGTTCCAGGAGTACGGCGCCGCGGCCGACGTCGTGGGTGTGTGCCTCTCGAAGGGGCTCGGTGCCCCGGTCGGGTCCCTGGTCGTGGGGCCGGCAGCGCTGATGACCGAGGCCCGGGTGCGGCGCAAGCGGCTGGGGGGCGGGATGCGCCAGGTCGGGGTGCTCGCTGCTGCCGGTCTGCACGCCCTCGACCACCACGTCGAGCGCCTCGCCGACGACCACGCCCACGCCCGGTTGCTCGCCGAGGCCTGCGGCGTCGACCCCGCGACGGTCGACACGAACATCGTCGCCTTCGACGTTCCCGACGCCGCTGCCTACGTCGCCGCCGCCCGCGACGCGGGCGTGCTGGTCGGCGCTGTCGGAGCGCGCACGGTGCGCCTGGTCACCCACCTCGACGTCAGTCGGGCCGACGCGGAGCTGGCGGCGAAGGTGCTGGCCGGGATCTGAGCGGCAGCAGCCCGACAGGGGTCGTCAGTGGACAACTGCACATCTGCACCCTTGTCCGGGCGTTCGGGCGCCCACCAGTCCGGACAACTGCACATCTGCACCACTGTCCACGGGGCGCGACCGTGGCTGGTCAGGGTGAGTCCGGGCCGGTGATCTCGATCTCGCTGATGGCGGTGAAGTCCCGGCCGTCGGGGCCGTCTCCCGGCTCGGTGACCTCGAGGAGTCGCAGCTCGATGCTGGTCGTCTCGACCCGGGCGACCGGGACCGTCTGGACGCCGGTGTCGTCGCCGAGCTCCTGCTCCACCTCGGTGCCGTCGTCGAAGGCCCAGACGACGAAGCTGATCCGGCGGTTGCCGGCGTACCAGTCGTGTGGGGGATCGCTCTTTGCGTAGCCGTTGATCAGGCCGACCTCCGTCACGGTGACCGGGGCGTCGAACGTGAGGGTGATGACCGAGCCGGTGCCGTCGCCGGACATCCGCCAGCTGGTGCGCGGATCGCCGTCGAGCAGGTTCGCCGGGTCGAAGGTGACCCGGCTGCCGTCCTCGTCGACGCTCGCCGGCGCGACGTCGGGCACGGCGATGTCCGCGGGCTCGAGCGTCGTGGTGGGCCCGCCCTGCGGACCACCGTTGCCCCGACCGGCGTCGCGGCTGGCCCCGGCGTCGTCGCCCGACGGCGCGAGCAGCAGCAGTCCGCTGCCGACGAGGGCCAGGACGACGACCGCGAGGACGGCGAACAGCCAGGGTGTTGCCGACCGCCGACGCGGAGGGAGGGCGTCGTACGACGCGGTGGCGGTGGCGGTGGCGGCGGGGGCGGGAGCGGGGCGTGGGGCGGTCGGCTGCACCGTGTCGGCGTACAACGGGTAGCGCGCGGACGACGGGGCGGGACCCAGGACCGGGGGCGGCGGCGGGGCAGACGGAGCGGCCGGGATCGGCGGCAGCGCGTCGGTCCGGACCGCGGTCGGGTAGTCGGGCTGGTGTCGCGGGGCGACGTCGGGGGTCGACGGCACGCGCGCGCCGCAGCTCGTGCAGTAGCGCCCCACGTCGAGCCGGTGTCCGCAGTCGGTGCAGAACCTGTTGACCTGATCCACGACCCCCCCTTGTAGCGTCGCGCCGCCGAGACTAGCCCGACGGCGCGGCCCTCGCCGCTTCGGCGGGGACCCTTCCCATGAGCGGGGGGAGCTGCCGCACCGCCTGTGCGAGTGCTCGCAGGTCCGGCCCGTGGAGGGCCTGCGGCCCGTCGCAGAGAGCGACCTCGGGATCGGGATGGACGTCGACGATGATGCCGTCGGCGCCGACGCCGATCGCCGCGCGGGACAGCGGCACGACGAGGTCCTTGCGTCCGGCCGCGTGGGACGGGTCCACGATGATCGGCAGGTGACTGGCCGCCTGGACCACGGGAACGGCCGAGATGTCGAGGGTGTTGCGGGTGGCCGGTTCGAACGTCCGGATGCCGCGCTCGCACAGCACGATGTCGAGGTTGCCGCGCTGGGCGACGTACTCCGCCGCCATCAGCCACTCCTCGATCGTGGCAGTCATGCCGCGCTTGAGGAGCACCGGCTTGCCGGACTCGCCGGCCGCCTGCAGGAGCCCGAAGTTGGCCATGTTGCGGGTCCCGATCTGCAGCATGTCCGCCTGCTCGGCGACCTCGGCCACGTCGCGGGCGTCGACGACCTCGGTGACGATCGGCAGGCCGGTCGCCTCGCCGACGGCAGCCAGGATGTCGAGGCCGCGGCGGCCGAGTCCCTGGAAGGCGTACGGCGACGTGCGCGGCTTGTAGGCACCCCCGCGCAGCAGCGTCGCGCCGGCGGCCTTGGCCATCGTGGCGGCCTCGAGGGTCTGCTCCGGGGTCTCGACCGCACACGGACCGGCGATGAGCGTGAACGTCCCCGGGCCGACCGGGACCTGCCGGCCGGGCTTGCCGACCCAGATCGTCGACCGGGCCGGGTGGTGCTGGCGGCTGACGAGCTTGTAGGGGTCGGAGATCCGGTGCACGGTCGCCACCCCGCGCAGCGTCCGCAGGTTCAACCCGTGGAAGCTGTCGATGTCGCCGATGAGACCGATGATCGTCCGGTCCATGCCCTGGGAGACGAAGGCGTCGCCACCGACCGCCTCCACCCTCTCGACGACGTGGGCAACGTCCTCGGGCGTTGCGTCCGGCGCCATGACCACGACCATTCGTCGAGAGTAGGCGCGGGCCACCGACCCCCTCGCCCGGACTCACGATCCGGACCGGGGCGGTCGACCTGGATCAGTGGGACAGTGCGCGCCGCTTGACCTCGGCCTCCAGGTCCTCGAGGTCGTGCTGCAGCATCCGCCGCGTGCGGTCGTAGCTGAACCCGCCGAAGAAGTTCCAGGCGATCTTCTCCGCCACCGTCCGCTCGGTCGCGATCATCGTGGTCGTCATCGCGACCCGGGTGTGGTCCTGCTCGGTGCCCATCGGCGTCAGCCGGTACGTCGTCCGTACCACGTCGTGCCCGAGCCGGGTCTCGACGACGGCGCGCCGGGGTGGCTCGCACTCGACGACGTGGAGCTCCTCCTCGCCGTGGTGACCGAACAGCGTGCGCTTCTCGTGCCAGACCGTGCCGACGTCGTACGGGTCGTCGGTCAGCCGCTTGCTGTCGGACACGCTGCGGAAGATCTGATCGGCGTTGTCGACGTCGGTCAGCACGTCCCAGACCACCTGTGGTGGCGCCGGGAGAGTCGCGTTCAGGTAGATGATGTGACCGGCCATGTGGGTGCCCTTTCCGACCTGATCCGCCCCCGCCCCTCCCATGGTGCTCCTCCTCCAGCGCGGAATCCAGAGGCAGGGCCCAGATGATCGGGCCCAGATGATCAGGCCCAGGCCCCGAACATCGCCGAAGGGTCAGACGACGTAGATGACGACGGTGCTGCCCTTGGGTGCCATCGTCCCGGCGGGCGGGTCGGTGCTCCAGGCCCGGCTGCCGTTGAAGTAGATCTGCGCCCGCTGGGTGCGCACCACGAAGCCGAGGGCCTCGAGCCGGACGACGGCGTCCGCGGTGGGCTCGTTCCAGACCGAGGGGATCTCGATCAGCTCCGGGCCGTCCGACACCACGAGCTCGACCTCGTCCCCCTTGAACAGGGTGCCGCCGGTGGGGTCGTGACTGATCACGTGACCCTCGTCGATGGTGTCGCTGTGCTCGTGGCCGACGACGGTCACGACCAGGCCGCGCGCCTCCAACCTGGTCTTGGCCCTCTCGAAGCTCCGGCCGACCCAGTCCCCGACCGCACGCGGCCTCCGGCCGAGGCTCACCACCAGGTCGACCACGGCGTTGACCGGCAGCGCGCGGGCCTGCTTCGTGCCGTAGGCCGGGTCGCTGCTGATGACCTGACCCTTCGGGACGACCTCCGAGTGCGCCTCCTCGACCTTGCCGACCACGAGCTTGAGCCCGGTGAGCGCGTCGGTGGCCTGGGCGAGCGTCAGCAGGCGAACCTTCGGCAGGTCGTGCACCTCCTCGCCGAGGGAGAGGGTGAGGGTGACGGCGTCACCCGGCAGGATTCGACCGCCCGGCCCGGGGTCGCTCGCGACGACGTCGCCCTCCTCGACGGAGGTGGAGTACACCGCGTCGTCGTACTCGACCTCGAGGCCGAAGCTCTCGATCTTCTGCTCCGCCTCGGCCTGGGAGAGCCCCACCACGCTGGGGGCGCTGGTGTAGCGGGCCCACCCGTACCAGTAGCCGGCGCCGCTGATGGCGGCGACGACCAGCGCCACGAGGAGAAGCAGTACGACGCCGCGCCGGCCCCGCCTCGGTCGCGGCTGCGGTGCGCCGCCGGTCGCGGGACGCGGCGGCGACGGGGGAGTGCGCCTCGCCGGCGGCGGGGGGACGGCCTCGAACCGCGTGGTGCCCTCGGGCGCTGCCGGAACCGGCTTGATGACCCGGGGCTCGGCGTCGGCCCAGAGGTCGCTGATCGGCTCCGGCATGGTGTCGTTGTCGCCCGGGCGGGCCGTGGTCGGGAGCAGGTCGGCGACGAGCTCGTCGTCCTCACGCACGCCTTCGTGCAGTGCGTGGGAGACCCGGTGCGCGTGGTGGAGCAGCACCCCGGCGTCCGACGGCCTCAGCGATCGGTCGCGGGTCGTGGCCCGCGCGACGAGCGCGTCGACGTACCGCGGAAGACCGGGCACCTCCGCCGACGGCGCCGGGACGTCCTCGTGGACGTGCTTGTAGGCGACGGCGATCGGTGACTCACCGGTGTGCGGCTTGTGGCCGGTCAGCAGCTCGTAGAGGATCACGCCCGCCGCGTAGACGTCGGCGCGCGCGTCGGCCTTGCCGTCCACGACCAGCTCGGGCGCCAGGTAGGAGACGGTGCCGATCAGGACGCCGCCGGTCGCGGTGTGCTGGGTCTCGGCGTTGACCGCGCGCGCGAGCCCGAAGTCGGCGACCTTGATCCGGCCGTCGTCGGCGATCAGGACGTTCTCCGGCTTCACGTCGCGGTGGATCAGCCCGTTGCGGTGGGCCGAGGCCAGCGCGGAGAGCACCGGGTCGAGGATCGCCAGCGCCCGCTCGGGCGACATCGGCGCCTCCTTGGCGATGGTGTCGCGCAGGGTGTGTCCGGGCACCAGCTCCATCGCCAGGTAGACGACGGGACCCGCGCCGGTCTCCTCGCGCCCCTGGTCGTAGACGGCGACGACGTTCGGGTGCGACAGCCGGGCGGCCGCCCTGGCCTCGCGCACGAAGCGGGCGGCGAACGCCTCGTCTCCCTGGGTGGCGTCACCGAGGCCGGCATGCATGATCTTGATCGCGACTGCGCGGTCGAGCCGGGTGTCGTGGGCTTCGTAGACCGACGCCATGCCCCCGCGGGCGATCCGGTCGTGGATGCGGTAGCGCCCGTCCAGCAGCCGCCCGATGTGGGGGTCCCTGTCGCCAGGAGGGGACGCGGCGTCGCGACGGCGGGTGCCGCGGGCGTACGTGTCCTCGTGCACAGCGACCCTCCTGTGCAGTCCTGTGTGCTCCGGCGGGGAAGGGACCGGAGCCCACAGGATACGTGGACTGCTCTGCTCGCCCCGGCAACCACGCCGGGGCTGGTACGGCGCTCCGGGACTGGAATGATGGGCCGCATGAGCGAATCCGCACCCCGGCTGGCCGACCACGACCTGGCGGCGCTCGTCGACGAATGGCTCGACTGGGACGCCGCCTCGGAGCTGCTGGGTGTGACGCCCGCGAAGGTGCGCACCATGGTGCGCGACCACCAGCTCGCGTCGGCCGTGCCCGGTCCGGGCCGGCCGCCGATGGTGCCGGCCCTGTTCATCGACGACGAGGGGCTGCCCGTCAAGGGCCTGCCGGGACTGCTGACGCTGATGCACGACAACGGGTTCGACGACCGCGAGTGCATCGCCTGGATCTTCCTCGACGCCGAGCTGCCGGGCCGCCCGATCGACGCGCTGCGGGAGAACCGCGGCAGCGAGGTGAAGCGGCGCGCCCAGGCGCTGGCGCTCTGAGGCGGACCTCGTGGCCCTCTCGGGACCCAGCAGGCGCACGAAGAGCCTGATCTCCACGGTCGTCGTCGCGGTGCTCGCCGCTGCGGTGTGGTACGTCCAGGGCGGCACCGGTGACGGCAACGACCGTGCCGAGGATCCGGCAGCACCCGCGTCGTCGTACTCCTCGACGGCGGCGCCGACCGACGCCGTCAGCGGCCTGCCGTACGTCGGGCTCGACGACCTGCCGCCCGAGGCCACCGCCACCGTGACGCTCATCGACGAGGGCGGTCCGTTCCCCTACGACAAGGATGGGAGCACCTTCGGCAACGACGAGGGGTTGCTTCCGGACCGTGAAGACGGCTATTACCGGGAGTACACAGTGGAGACGCCGGGGTCGGAGGACCGTGGTGCCCGTCGGATCGTCGGCGGCGCCGACGGCGAGCTCTACTGGACCGAGGACCACTACGAGTCGTTCGAGGTGATCTGGAGATGACCCAGGCAGCTGCGAGGCGGGCATGAGTGGCCTGGCCGCCGTGCTCGCAGGCCGGCACGAGGCCGGCGTCCACCTCTGGCACAACGCCCTGCACGTCCCCGATGTCCAGCACGCGGTCGAGCACGCGGGCTGGCGGTTCGGGTACGTCGACGGCGTCGCGCTGGACAGCAAGAGGGAGGTGCTGGGCGCGATCGGCGCCGCGCTCGCCTTCCCGGACCACTACGGAGGCAACCTCGACGCGCTGCGCGACTGCCTGCGTGACCTGGACAAGCCCACCGTCCTGCTGTGGGAGGGCTGGGGGAGCCTGGCCCGGGCGGAGCCCGGCGCGTTCGAGAAGGTGTGTCGTGTGCTCGACCGCCGCGCCAACGGCGACCCGTCGCTCGAGGTGCTGCTCCGCGGTCCGGGGCCCGACGACACCGGCATCGAGTCGCTGGACTGAGGCGGTCCCCGCGGACTGCTAGAGGGCGCGGCGGGTGGCGGCTGCCGCCAGCCCCTCCAGCACGGCGCACGCGTGCTCGTCCAGGCCCACGGCTGTCCGGGCGTCCCGCAGCGCCGTGACCGCCTGCCGGGTGAGATCGTCGATCATCGCCTCGACCTGGGCGTGCGCGCCGGACCGGTCGATGATGCCGCGCAGCTCGGCGACCTCCTCGACGGCCACGGGTGTGCCGAGAGCAGCGTCGAGCCGGGCGGCCTCGTCGGCCGCGGCAGCGTCGAGGGTGAGCGCGACCAGGACGGTCCGCTTGCCCTCCACCAGGTCGTCGCCTGCGGGCTTGCCGGTCGTCTCGGGGTCGCCGAAGACACCGAGAAGGTCGTCGCGGAGCTGGAACGCCTCACCGAGAGGGAGGCCGTAGGCCGAGAGCGCCGTGAGGGTCTCCGGCGGGGCGCCGGCGAGGGCGGCACCGACGTGGAGCGGCCGCTCGATGGAGTACTTCGCCGACTTGTAGCGCAGCACGGTCATCGCGTCCTCGACCGTGGCTCGTCCCCGCGCCTGCACCGAGACGTCGAGGAACTGGCCGGCGATCACCTCCGACCGGCAGGCGTCCAGCACCTCGAGCGCAGGTCCGACCCGGTCCCACGGCAGGCCGCACCGGCGGAGCAGCTCGTCGGACCACGAGAGCAGGAGGTCTCCGAGCAGGATCGCCGCGGCGGCGCCGTACTGATCGGGATCGCCGGGCCAGGACTCCGCCTGGTGCAGGGTCGCGAAGCCGCGGTGCGTGGCGGGCCGGCCCCGGCGGGTGTCGGACGCGTCCATCAGGTCGTCGTGGACGAGTGCGCTGGCGTGGAGGAGCTCGAGGGACGCGGCGGCGCGCAGGACCGCGCGGTCGTCGTACTCCTCCCGCGCGGCAGCGCGGAACCCCCAGGAGCAGAACGCGGCGCGGAAGCGCTTGCCGCCGCTGACCGCGGCCCGGGCCTCGACGACCAGCCGCTCGGCGTCGTCGCCGAGCGGTGCGAGCCGATCGGCCTGCTCGTCCAGGAAGTCGTCGATCGTCGCCTGGAGGTCGTCGCGGAACCGCTGCTGGTCCTCGTGGTCCCACGCCTGCCCGGTCACGGCCCCGACTCTAGAGATGCGTCACAGTGTGGCGGCGATCGCCCCCGTGGAGCTCGCGCCGCCTACACTCCGGCACATGACTACCGGTCGTGGCCGTGCTCTCGGCGACATCATCCGTGAGGGTGATCGCTCCTTCTCGTTCGAGTTCTTCCCGCCGAAGGACGAGGCGGGTGAGGAGCAGCTCTGGAAGGCGATCCGCGCGCTGGAGCCCTACCGTCCGACGTTCGTGTCCGTGACGTACGGCGCCGGCGGCAGCACGCGGGACAAGACGGTCGCCATCACCGGGCGGATCGCTCGTGAGACGTCGTTGGTCCCGATGGCGCACCTGACCTGTGTCGGCCACACCCGGGAAGAGCTCGAGGGCATCCTCGACTCCTACGTCGCCGAGGGCGTCTACCACGTGATGGCGCTGCGTGGTGACCCCCAGGAGGGCCCGCGGGCGGACTGGACGCCCACCGAGGGCGGCCTCAACTACGCCCTCGACCTCGTCGAGCTCGCCCGCACCCGCGGAGACTTCCGGATCGGCGTCGCTGCCTTCCCCGAGGGCCACCCGGGCGCCGAGTCACTCGACGTCGATGCCGACCGGCTGGTTGCCAAGGCCCACGCGGGCGCGGAGTTCGCGGTCACCCAGATGTTCTTCCGTGCCAAGGACTACTTCGGCCTCGTCGAGCGGGTGCGGGCCAGGGGAGTGGACATCCCGATCCTGCCGGGGATCATGCCGATCCTGAACCTCAGCGCCATCCGGCGTCAGGGCGAGCTGATCGGCACCTCGGTGCCCGACGAGATCGTCGAGCGGATCACCGCCGCCGGCCCCGACCCCGACGCGGTCCGCTCCGAGGGCATCAAGCTGGCCGCGGAGCTGTGCCAGGACCTGCTCGCCGGAGGCGCGCCCGGCCTGCACTTCTACACGCTCAACCGGTCGAAGGCGACGCTGGAGATCTTCGAGGCGCTCCGCATCACGGTCTGACGCCAGCCCGGCGAGCACGGGCGGTGCAAGCGCTACGTGGCCGGGCCGATCGCCTGCGCGACCAAGGCAGCCGACTGCGTCACGAACGGCACGCCCGCGCCCGGCGCGGCGTGGGCGCCCGCGGCGTAGACGCCGTCGATCGGCGTGGTGGGGCCGAGCCGCCAGCGGACCGTGCTCTTGCCCTGCCAGAGGACACCGCACGGCGAGCCGTTCCACTGCTCGACGAGCTCGCGCGGGGAGAGGTCGATCCGGGTGACGACCTGTTCGCGGATGTCGATCCGGTGGCGCGCGAGCGCGCCGAGGATGTCCTCCGCGAGCTTGCCCCGGCCGTGCACGGTCCAGGCGACGCCGCCGTCGGGTGCCCGGCCGCCGGTGCGGATGATGATCAGCGGATCGGCGTGGAAGACCACCTCCGCCGGGAGGTCGGGCACGTCGCCGACCAGGCCGACGTGGGCGATGACCGGCGGGAGCGCGGGCATCGTGCGCTCGACGACGGGTGCGAGCGCGGGCAGCCGACGCGGGTCGACGGCGACCACGACCGCGTCGACGTCGATCTCACCGGTCTCGACCGACACCGCGACCACCCGGCCGCCGCGCACGACGAGGTCGCGGGCAGCCGTGCCGGTGAGGACCGTGACGCCGCGGGTCTCGAGCCGGGCGGACAGGAGGTCGACGAGCCGGGCCATGCCGCCGGGGACCGTCCAGGCTCCGAAGGTCTGCTCGAGGTAGTTGGTGACGCCCACCCACGCCGGAACATTGCGCAGGTCGTGCCCCTCGGCCACCGCGCGGTGGCCGGCCACGAGGCCGAGCCGGTCGTCGCGGAAGTCGCGGCGCAGTCGCTTGTGCAGCATCTCGCGGGTGCTGAACAGAGAGTGGAGGTCCTTCGGCAGGTCACGCGGGTCCCACGGCGCCTCGACGTAGTGCTTGCGGAGCACCTCCCAGACCGGTGCGTAGGTGTCGACGTGGCGCACCCACTGCTCGCCGAGCCCGGGCCCCAGCTCGTCGAAGGCCGCGATCTGGGCGGCCCGGGATCCGCCGGGCACCCGCACCGACGTGCGGTCCTCGAACCGGTGCTCGGTGATCACCTCGACCGGCTCGAGCTCGCCGCCGAGCTCCGCCTCCAGCGGGCGGCCGGACTTGCGGAACAGGTCACGCAGCGCCGCGGGCACGAGGGTGGACGTCGCCGAGCCGTCCCAGGTGTAGCCGTCCTGGGTCACCGCACCGAGCGCGCCGCCCAGCGTCGGCGAGGCCTCGACCAGCACGACCTGGTGCCCGATCTTCGCGAGCCTGGCCGCGGACGCCAGTCCGGCCAGCCCGCCGCCGATGACGACGATCCTCATCTGCGCCTTTCCGGTGGCTTCCGCTACTCGACGTCGATCGGCGCGGCGCCGGTGAGGAGCAGGAGCTCGTCGTACGTCGTCGAGAAGACAGCCGCCGGGTGTCCGGCCGCCGCCCACACGACGTCGTACCGCTGCAGCCAGGAGTCGAGGTACGTCGGCAACGGCACGGGGTGGCCGAGTGGCGACACGCCGCCGATCACCTGCCCGGTGTGCTTGCGGACGAAGTCGGGCGTCGCCCTGCGGAGGCGGGTGGCGCCGACGCCTGCCGCGGTCTTCGCGGTGTCGACGCGGTGCGCCCCCGAGGTCAGCACGAGGACCGGGGACTCGTCGGCGTCGAAGAGCAGGCTGTTGGCGATCGCGCCGACCTCGCAGCCCAGCGCCTCTGCCGCAAGTGCGGCCGTGTGGACGGCATCGGGCAGAATGACGATCTCGCCGGCTCCGCCACGTCGGGCGTGCTCGGCGCGGAACCGGCTGATCGAGAGATGGTCGGCCGACATGGGATTGACCCTAGGGCACGCGCCGACCCGGCGCTGCCGGGGTAGGGCCGAACAGGGAGGAGGGCGGATGGGCAAGCGACCGGCTTCGGTCGATCTGGCGTCGTGGCTGCTGTGGATCCAGGTGGCCGCGGGGCTGGTGATGTCGATCCTCGTCGTGGTCCTCCGCGAGGACCTCGAGGAGGTGTGGTCGCCCGGTCGCAGCGGTGACAGCACCGTCCAGCAGCTCGAGTTCGTGCCAGTGATCCTGGTGCTCTACGGCGTCATCGCGATCACGGCTCTGACCCTGCTCCCGCTGATGCGCGCGGGTCACAACTGGGCGCGGCACGCGCTCGCCCTGATCTCGGTGGGCATCCTCCTCGCGACCCTCGCGACGGTCCGGACCATGCCGCCGCCGCTCTTCCGCGGGTTCATCATCGCCGCGGCCGTCGTCAGCGCAGTCACGCTGGTGTTCCTCTGGCATCCCGACTCGCGGCGCCACTGCCGCGAGACGGAGGAGGCCGACGCGGCCGAGGCCCGCAGCTAAGCCCTCCGACATCCGCTCGCCCTTGACCCGGTGTCGGGGGAGCGGTGTACCTTGGTCGCGTTCGAACAAATGTTCGAACGCGACCGGCGCCGGCGACCTCACCCCCGCCTCCGCCGGTCGGGCACCCGCCCGACGAGGAGTCCGCCATGCACCTGCCCGCCACCACCCACTCCTATCTCATGCGTGCGGCGGAATCCCTCAGCGAGGCGGTCTCGACCCGCGACGTCGCGGAGCGCTACGCCTGCGCCCACGTCGCCGCGCTGCGTGCTGCCGCGGCCCTGCTGGCGGCCCGGGCGCGTCCGGCGCCGGTCCGCGGGCGCCGGCAGAAGAACGCCTGGGTGCTCCTGACCGAGGTCGCCCCCGAGCTCGGGGAGTGGGCGGCGTTCTTCGCCGCGGGTGCAGGAAAGCGAGCCGCGGCCGAGTCCGGGTCCACCCGGGCCGTCACCGACCGTGAGGCCGACGACCTGGTCCGCGACGCCGACCGGTTCCTCGCCGTCATCGAGCAGGCGCTCGGTCTCACCCCGCACCTCCCGCTCGGCGACCAGCTTGCCGGGCGCGCCGTCAGCTGAGGCGCGTCGGCCGGAGCCACCGAGGGCGTGTCCTAGTGTTGCCGTCATGGTCTCCCGTGAGCGGCCCGGGGAGCGTCCGGGCTCGGTGCGCACCGCCGTCGTCTGGGACGCGCTCGGTCCGGTGCTGGACGGCGCGTCGTGCGACGTCGTCGACATCGGCGGCGGCACCGGGGGCTTCGCGGTCCGGGTCGCTCAGGCCGGCCACCGCGTCACCGTCGTCGACCCGAGCCCCGATGCCCTTGCCGCGCTCGGCCGCCGGGCGCGCGAGGTCGGCGTCGAGGTCGCCGGCCGCCAGGGCGACGTCTCCGGCCTGCTCGACCTGGTGGGCCCCGACAGTGCCGACCTCGTGCTCTGCCACGGCCTGCTGGAGGTCGTCGACGCCGGCGAGGCGCTCGCGACCATCAGGCAGGTGCTGCGGCCCGGAGGGACCGCCAGCATCCTGGTCGCCCAGCAGCATGCCGCCGTCGTCGCGCGAGCGATGGCCGGCCACCTCCACCAGGCGCTGGCGCTGCTCGACGGCGACGAGCAGGCGGAGCGGACCGTTGGTCGCTCCGGACGCCCGCCCCGCCGCTTCACCGCCGCGGAGATCGCGTCCCTGGTCGAGCAGGCGGGCTTCGGCGTCGCCGCCATGCATGCCGTCCGCGTGTTCACCGACCTCGTCCCGGGATCGCTGCTCGACCAGGAGGCCGGGGCCGCGGCGGCGCTGGCCGACCTCGAGCGGGCCGTGGCGGAGCGCCCGGAGTACCTTCCCCTCGCCACGCAGATCCACCTGCTCGCGACCTAGCGCGGCGCCCGAGGCCGGTCGGTCGGCGCGGTGAGCGCGCCGCCGCACCTGCTCCACGTCGACATGGACGCGTTCTACGCATCGGTGGCGATCCGCGACCGGCCCGACCTGCAGGACGTGCCCGTCGTCGTCGGAGGCGGGCACCGCAGTGTCGTCCTGTCGGCCAACTACCCGGCCCGGCGCTACGGCATCCGCTCGGGGATGTCGGGGGCGGAGGCGCGCCGGCTCTGTCCCCGACTGGTCGAGGTGCCCCCGGACTTCGACGTGCTGCGTCCGGTCTCGAAGGCGATCATGGAGACCTTCCGGACGTTCACGCCCGTGGTGGAGGTGATGTCCCTCGACGAGGCGTTCCTCGACGTCCGCGGCGCGGCCCGGCTCTTCGGGCCGCCGGAGGTGATCGCCGGACGGATCCGCTCGCGCGTCCGGGCCGAGCACGGGATCACCTGCTCCGTGGGCATCGCGGCCGCGATCTCCGTCGCCAAGCTCGCGAGCCGACGCGCCAAGCCCGATGGCGTGCTGGCGATCCCGCCCGACCGCTTCGTCGCACTCGTCCACCCGCTCGACGTCGGCGAGCTCTACGGCGTCGGCGAGGCCACCCGACAGCGTCTGCACCGGCTGGGCCTGGTCACGGTCGGGGACGTCGCCCAGGTCCCCGTCTCAGAGCTGCGGCGGATGGTCGGCGGCCATCTGGGCGGTCACCTGCACGCGCTGGCCTGGGGCGCGGACCGCAGCGAGCTCGCGCCCGGTGGGGCGGGGGCCTTCGGCTTCGGCGAGGGTGTGCCGGAGGGCAGCATGGGTGCCCAGCACACGTTGGGGGCCGACACCCGCGACCGGGAGCAGCTCGCGCGCGAGCTGTTGCGCCTGTCCGCCAGGGTGGCGGCCCGGCTCCGGGCCGCGGACAAGGTGGGCCGCACGGTGGCGATCACCGTCCGGTGGAGCGACTTCCGCACGATCTCCCGGTCGCGGACGCTCCCGGAGCCGACCGACGTCACCCACGACGTCTACCAGGCGGCGCTCCTGCTGATCGATACGTTGTTCCCGCTGCGGCTCGCCGTCCGTCTGGTGGGGGTGCGTGTCGAAGGACTTCGGCCGCGCCGCGACCTCGGAGGCCGTCAGCTGGCGATCGGGGAGCCCGACCCCGGGTGGCCCGACGCCGACCGCGCCGTCGACCGGGCCATGGCTCGCTTCGGATCCTCCGCCGTACGACGCGGAAGCCTCCTCTGAGGCCGAACGCGCGTCCGGCGAATCCCTCGCCTGGTCCGTCGGGGTGGTGGGCGTGCCTCCGTTCGTCCACACCTTGAGGAATTGGCCTGGTCGGCCTACCGGTCGGCGCGGAGGCTGCCTACACTTGAGGTTCAGACCATCGACGTGACCTGCGTCGACCGCACGCGTGGAGGATCCGGTGCCACTCTCCGAAGAGGAGCTGCGACTGCTCGAGCAGATGGAGCGCGCGCTCGTCGAGGAGGACCCGAAGCTCGCCTCCACGCTCCGCGGCACCACGCTGCGGCAGGCTGCCCGTCGTCGGGCGGTGTTCGCCGGTTTCGTGTTCGTCGTCGGCATCGCCGTGCTGATGGGCGGTGCGATCAGCGACTGGTGGCAGATCGGGATCCTCGGCTTCGTGATCATGCTCGGCTCTGCCACCCTCGGGCTCAGTGCGATCAAGGGTCAGCAGGTGGCCGGCTCCGAGCCGACGGCGATGGCGCACCCGTCGGGCTTCGGTGTCATCGACGGCGGCCGCGCCCACAGCCGCCGCCCCCGGCGTACCAAGGCCTCCAACGGCTCCTTCATGGAGCGCGTCGAGGAGCGCTGGCGCCGCCGCAAGAACCGCGGCTATTGATTCTGGCGCGAGCGTGTCGTGGACGGCGCTTGCCGCCCGGTCCATCGCTTCGCTCGGACCACGGGCTGCGCGCCGTGCGACTTCGCCGCCGCGCGCCACGCTGCCGCGCGCGCGGTTGACGCGGTCAGGGGTTGCGGCTACCTGGCGGGTTGCTGGTCGCTGGTTGCCGTCAGACGCTGACGAGGTCGTCGGCTGTGTTCGGTGCCGGCCGCTGCCACACGCTGCGCGGCAGCCAACGAGCGCGCACGGCCACGCTCCGCACGACCCCGGCCTCGAGCGACGCGCCGACGGTGAGGACGTCGTCGGCGAGCCCGGTCGCTGCCGGGACCGCCGAGCCCGGTCGCGCGTAGCGGGCGACCTCGAGCGCGGCGACCAGTCGCTCCAGGGCCGAAGCGGCCTCCGGGTCTGCGTCGGCACCCGTGCGCGGCCGCTCGGGACGATCGGTGTCGGACCGGTCGCCGAGGTGGCCGACGAGGACGCGCCCTACCTCCTGGGGTGAGCGACCGGTCGGCCACGGGACCGCGAGGTCGAGCGCGGTTGCCCGCAGCTCGTCCCACAGGTCCTCCGTCGTCCCGGCCAGTCGCCGGTCGCGCACGCGCCGCCGCAGCAGGCGGGGCGTCAGGAGGACCGTGCAGATGACGGCGAGCGCCAGGACGACGACCGCGATCCGCTGGAGCAGCACGACCCAGTCGATGCCTTCCTCCGAGCCCCCGGCGTCGCCGGCCTGCTCGGCCTCCGGCGCGACGGTGCTCGGGACCTGCGTCGTCTCCTCCGTGAGGCTGCGGTCCGGCCCGCTCGCCGTGGTGTCGCTCGTGGTCTCCACCGGGTCCGGCAGGTCCACCTCGACGGTCGAGTAGGCGGGTAGCAGTCGCTCGTTCGCGCGGCCGTTGGGCGTCGGCTCGAACCTCACCCAGCCCGCGCCCTCGAAATAGAGCTCCACCCAGGCGTGGAGGTCATGGGAGCTGTACTCGAAGTCGCCGTTGCCGAGGTCGGCGGGCTCGAGGAAGCCGACCGCCACCCGCGCGGGGATGTCGACCATCCGTGCCATCACGGCCATCGCGGAGGCGAACTGCTCGCAGTAACCGATCCGGCCGCCCTCCGCCTCCTTGTCGAGGAACGTCTCGAACGCGTCCCCGCCGATGCCACTGGGCGCCTTCTCCAGGCGGTACTTGAAACCGCCCGTCTCGCGGAACCAGTCCTGCAGTCGCAGGGCGGCCTCGTAGTCCGACGCCGCGCCGCTGGTGGCGGCAACCGCCTGGCTCCGCACGATCGGCGGGAGTCCGCCGGGCACCTCGAGGAACTCGTCGTCGACCGCGTCGGCCGGCGCGTCCCCGAAGAAGCCCCCGTCGACCCCGTAGTCGAGGTCCATCCCGCGGACGGACCACTCCAGGTCCTCGGTGGACAGGTCGTTCGGCTTCGCGAGGAAGTCCATCGTGTCCTCGTCGAAGCGCCAGTCGCCGTCGGCCTCGACGGACGAGGCCGGGAAAGGCGTCGGCAACCAGTAGGAGTCGAAGGTGTCGGTCGCCTCGAAGTCGTACTCGTACTCCGTGAAGGGCACGCTGGGGGAGAGTCCCTGCGGCGCCGGCAGCTCGCCGGACGCGGTGTTCTCGTCGTCGACCCCGCGGTCGCCGCTGCTCCACTCCTCCCCGGTGAACCGGTTGAGCACGGCGACGCGGAGGTACGACGGCGACGGGTCGTCGGTGCGGAACCGGATGAGGGGGATGTCCTCTGCGCGCTCGAGGTCCCTGCGGAGGTCCGTGCGGGGGTTGTGGATCCGGATGTCGTCGTCACCGTCGCCGGGACCGATGCCGAGCAGCTCCAGGTCGAGCACCGGGACGAACGGTGGGAGCAGCACGGCGCACGCCGTCGCCGTCACGCCGATCCGGCCGGCCCCGACGCGCACGGCATCGGCCAAAGGACTGCTCTCGGTCCACGGGTTGGCCTCGTCGGGCCCGAGCGGACGGCCCCACCTGAGCAGGTGTTCGCGGCTGTCGAGGTGGAGCAGTGTCAGGAACCCCGCAGAGGCGATCAGGAACGCGACGAGCCCCGGTCCGGACTGCACCAGGCCGGCAGGCACGGAGTAGATCGCGAGCAGGGCGAGGCCGGCGACCGGGACCCGCCGCAGCGTGCAGGCCAGGAAGTCGACGAGCAGCAGGAAGAAGACTCCTCCGACCAGCAGCAGCGGGGCGACCGACGGCACGTTGGCCGCGATCGGCGCGGCGTAGGCGCGCGCGGACTCCATCGCCAGGTCCAGCGAGTCGGCGACCCGGTCGCCGGCCGCACCGACCGGCAACGGGCTGCCGCCCAGCTCGCCGCTCACCATGGCGATCGCCAGGGTCGTCTGGACGAGGATGGTCACCACCGCCGGGCTTCCCAGCCACCGGAGCAGCGCGCCGGAGGCGCCGATGACGAGAGCCACGGTCGCCAGCGGGGCGAGGTAGGACGTGGAGTCGGTGAGGAAGCCGCGCCACGCCATCAGCGCGGCCCATGCGGTGCCCGCCGCGATCAACGAGAAGAACAAGGCGTAGCCGAACGCCTGCCGGCTCTTCATCGGATGCGCCTCGCACTCGTGAGGCCGGTCGCCGCCGCTGATCGGCCGGACGCGCGGCCGAGGTCTCTCCACGCCGCGTCGAGCCGATCGCGGGGACCGATCGTGACCGCCCGCCAGCCCAGGTCGGCGGCGGAGAGAGGACGTCCGGTCCGGCCCGGAGACAGCCGACCGGTCCACTCCTCGACGTCGAGCGCCATCGCGAGCGCGGTGCCGGCGTCGTGCCGGATCTGCCGCAGGGCCGTCGTGTCGGTCTGCTCGAGGCCGCCGAGGACGGCCACGACGAGGCCGCCCCGTGTCTGGTCGCCGGTCCAACCGACATCGAGACCGGGCCGCTGGGTGGTGGTGACGAGGGCGAGCCGCTCGAGCACCGCGGTCGAGGTCTCGTCGGCCCCGGTGCCGTCCGCCAGCACCAGGCGTACGGCGTACCCGTGCTGGTCGAGGTGCACGACCAGCGAGGCGGCGGCCACTACCGCGAACTCGAAGCTGGAACCGAGCCCCTGCCCGCGGTGAGAGCGCAGCCGGTTGTCCAGGAGCACTGTTGCTCGGGCCTCCCACGGCTGCTCCTCGCGGCGGACCATGAGGTCACCCATCCGCGCAGAGCTGCGCCAGTGCACGCGACGCAGCTCGTCACCGCGTCGGTACTCACGGACGCTGACGTCCTCGGCCGAACCGGCGGCGAAGGCCTGCGGCCGGTGCTCGCCCGACCCGCTCCACCCGCCCATCACGGGGATCGGGGGGAGGGCGACCGTGCGTGGCGTGACGACGAGGGCTGCGGTGCCGGGGACCGTCCGCCGCAGCTCGATGAGGCCGAAGGGGTCGGCGATCCGGATGGTCAGCGGCCCGATCTCGAATCGGCCGCGCACGTCGGAGCGGACCTGGTAGCTGACTCGGCGCTGCCACTGCCGCGCGATGCCCTGCAGGACGAAACGGGGACGGGTGCCCAGCGCGTAGGGGACCTGGTCCTCGACCAGGACCGCGCCGGCGGTCGACCGACCGGCGTTCGCGAGGTCGAGGTCGATCCGGGCCGGCTGGCCGGCCGAGACCAGGCGCGGGTGCACAGCCCGGTCGACGGTCAGTGCGTAGCGCCGGCGCCCGATGACGAACGCGGCGACCAGCGGGAGCGCGACGACGAGGACGCCGATCCGCGTCAGCGTCGTCTGTCCCAGGAGCACGGCACAGCCGATCGCCGTCAGACCCGCCGCCAGGAAGGCCCGTCCGCGGAGGGTCAGTCCCGCCAGTCCGTCGCGCATCGCCCTCGCCTCCTGTCGCCTTCAGTCGCCCTCAGCCGCGCCGCGTCGGTCCGTCAGGGACGGATCTCCGGGACCGGCACCTGCGCGACGATCCCCTCGAGGATGGCGCTGATGCTCCGCCCGCCGACCGCCGCCTCGGCACTCGGCAGCAGTCGGTGGGCGATCACGGGGTGGACGAGGGCACGGACGTCGTCGGGCAGGACGTAGTCGCGCTGGTGCAGAGCGGCGAACGCCTTGGCGGCCCGCACCAGGTGGAGGGTCGCCCGCGGCGACGCACCGAGGAGCAGGTCGGGATGCTCGCGCGTCGCAGAGGTCAGCGAGACGGCGTACCGCTGCACCGCCTCGGACACGTGCACCTGGCCGACGATCGCGCACAGCTTGCGGAGCTCGGCCCCGTCGGTCACCGGCTCGAGGTCGTCGAGCGGGTTGAGCTCGGTGTGCGAGTTCAGCATGGCGATCTCGGCCGCCGGCACCGGGTAGCCGATCGAGACCCGGGCCATGAACCGGTCGCGCTGGGCCTCGGGCAGCGAGTAGGTGCCCTCCATCTCGACCGGGTTCTGGGTCGCGATCACCATGAACGGTGGCTCGAGGTGGTAGGTCACGTTGTCGACGGTGACCTGCTGCTCCTCCATGCACTCCAGCAGGGCGGACTGGGTCTTGGGTGAGGCGCGGTTGATCTCGTCGCCGATCACGATGTTGGCGAAGACGCCGCCGGGCCGGAACTCGAACTCGCGGGACTGCTGGTTGTAGACCGAGACTCCCGTGATGTCGGACGGCAGCAGGTCGGGCGTGAACTGGATCCGGCGCACCGTCGAGTCGATGCTGCGCGCGAGCGCCTTGCTCAGCATCGTCTTGCCGACACCCGGGACGTCCTCCAGCAGCAGGTGGCCCTCGGCGAGAAGGACCACCAGCGAGGCGGAGACGACCTCGCTCTTGCCCTCGATCACGCGCTCGATGTTGGCGCGGATCCGGCCGGCCACGCGGGCGACGGTCGCGACGTCGGCTCCCGCGGGTTGCTGCAGGTGCTCGGTGGTCGGCAGCTCCACGTCTCGGTCTCCTGTCTCTGGCGCGCGTCGTGCGCGCCCGTCCCAGCGTACGTCCCGCTGTGGGCCCGCTCTGCGGCAAAGGTACGGCGCCGGAGCAACCTAACCCGTCGTCGGATGCCCGAGGTCACGGACCGGTCACGCGTTCGCATCGAGACACCTGGGCCCCGGATCGCGTCGTGCTCCCCGTCGCGCTCCACCGGTCCTCCACCCCGCTCCACCGCTCCTGGCCTGCGCAAACGCGCGCCATCGAGCACAGACACAGGCCAAAGGTGGTTGACGGTGGGGGAAAGTGGAGTAGTGTGGGGGAAAGTGGAGGAAGCAGGAGGTGCCCGATGCTCTTCATGGGCACCTACACCCCCAAGCTCGACGACAAGGGGCGCCTCTTCCTCCCGGCGAAGTTCAGGGATCGACTGGCGGAGGGGCTCGTGGTGACGCAGGGTCAGGAGAACTGCCTCGTCGTCTGGCCCTCCGACGTCTTCGCAGAGGAGGCCGAGCGCGCCGCCGCGCGGCCGATGACCAACCGGGCAGCACGCCGTTACGCACGGGTGCTGTTCGCCGGCGGTGACGAGGGCACGCCCGACAAGCAGGGTCGGATCGGCATCCCGGCCCACCTGCGTGACTACGCCGGGCTCGAGCGCGACGTCGTGGTGATCGGCGTCCGCGACCGGCTGGAGATCTGGAACCCCACCCGCTGGCGGGAGTTCCAGGAGGACGCGATGGGCGACTTCGTGGACCTCGACGAGGACGACGACTGACCCGACCGGTCAGGTTCAGCACAAATCGATAGCGATCCGCAGGACGAGGTCTCTGGCCCGCTCCCGCTGCCTTCTGGGGCACCTTCCCCGGCACCAGACGGCGCCCGGGAGCGGGCGGGGGACCTGGCTCTGCGGATCGTTCAACACAGGGGGTCGAATTCCGATGAGCGTGATGGGCGCGAGCGCAGCCGGAGCTGCGGGCGCCGCTGCCGGCAGCGGCGCCAGGGAGCCGCGGGTCCGCGACCTGGCCCGCGAGGCCGTGACGCTGATGGCGTTCTCGGCCGGGGCCTCGCTCCTGGTCTTCCTCGTGGTCCTGCTCGGCTTCTGGCTGGGACGCTGAGGGCCGGACGGCGATGACGACTCCCCGACACGACCCAGTCCTCCTCGACCGGGTCGTGGCGCTCCTGACTCCTGTGCTCGACCACGGCGGCGCGGTGCTGGTCGACGCCACGCTCGGCCTCGGCGGCCACAGCGAGGCGCTGCTCGCGCGTTGCGAGCCGGCCCGGGTGATCGGCATCGACCGCGACCCCCGCGCGCTCGAGCTGAGCCGCGAGCGCCTGGCGCCGTACGGCGACCGCTTCACCGCGGTGCACGCCGTCTATGACGAGATCCCGGGCGTGCTCGCCGACCTCGGCCTGGCCAGGCACGGAGGGGTGGACGGGGTCCTCTTCGACCTCGGTGTGTCCTCGATGCAGCTCGACCTGCCCGAGCGGGGCTTCGCGTACGCCGTGGACGCGCCCCTCGACATGCGCATGGACCCCAGCGAGACGGCGAGCGGCCCCACCGCAGCCGACGTGCTCAACACCTACGAGCCGGGCGACCTGGTCCGCGTGCTCCGGGACTACGGCGAGGAGCGCCATGCCAAGCGGATCGTCGCCGCGATCGTGCGCGAGCGGGCGCGCGAGCCGTTCACGACCTCGGGCCGGCTGGTCGCCCTCCTCTACTCCGCCATCCCGGCGCCCGCCCGCCGTACCGGCGGCCATCCCGCCAAGCGCACCTTCCAGGCGCTGCGGATGGAGGTCAACGACGAGCTGCGGGTGCTGGAGCGGGCGATCCCGGCCGCGATCGACGCGATCGGGGTCGGAGGCCGGGTGGTCGTCGAGTCCTACCACTCGCTCGAGGACCGGCTCGTGAAGCGGGCGTTCACCGCCGCGACCAGGAGCGACGTGCCGGAGGACCTCCCGTTCGTGCCGGAGGGCCACGAGCCGGCGCTGCGGCTGGTGACCCGTGGTGCCGAGCAGGCCGACGCCGACGAGATCGCCATGAACCCGCGGGCCGCCTCCGTCCGGCTGCGAGCCATCGAACGTGTCCGACCCCGCGAAGGAGCGGCGTAACCATGAGCAGCACCGCACCCCAGCTCCGCTCCCGGCTGCCCCGGATCGCCGAGGTCGCCGTCCAGCGCGCCCGGCTCACGGTGGTCCCGCGGCCCCGGACGCGCCCGCGCGCCCCGCGGGTGCCGTTCGTGACCCTGGTCAGCGTGATCCTGCTCGGTGGCGTGGTCGGGCTGCTGCTCTTCAACACCTCGATGCAGCAGACGTCCTTCCGGACGACGGCGCTCCAGGAGCAGGCCGCCCACCTGACCGCTCAGGAGGAAGCGCTCCGGATGGAGCTGCAGGAGCTGCGGGACCCGCAGCGGGTGGCGGCGGCGGCGCAGGACAACGGCATGGTGCTGCCCGCCGGGGGACCGCTGGTGCTGCCGCTCGGCAGCGGCGAGGTCCTCGGCGACGAGGACCAGCCGCTCCTGCCGGGCAACCGGCTGCCCGAGAGCGTCCCCGGTCCGAAGAAGCCCGGGGTCCTCGACCCGGACCCGGTGGTCGAGCGCCGCGACACCAACGACAACGCCAGCCGCAACACCGCCCGCAACACTGCCCGCAACACCGCCCGCAACACCGCCCGCGACGGCGAGTCCCACCGGGCTCGTCAGCGCTGACGACCTAGGTTTGCAGGGTGACCGGACCGAGCCGCCCCCGACCGGCCCGCGCGCCGCGGCGTGCGTCGCCGCAGCTGCGGCTCAAGGTGGGTTTCATCGTCATCGCGATGGTGCTGTCGGTCTTCGCCGCCCGCCTGGTGCAGCTGCAGGGCGTCGACCCCGACCAGTACGCCGAGATGGCGGCCGCCGAGGGTTCGGAGACCGTGATCCTGCCGGCCACCCGCGGCGAGATCCTCGACCGGACGGGTGAGCCGTTCGCCGAGTCGATCGACGGCAGGATGATCGTGGCCGACCCGGCGATGACCGCCGATGACGCTCCGGAGCTCGCGACCCTCCTCGCCAAGCGGCTCGACCTCGACTACGTCGAGGTCCTGGAGCGGCTCCGGGTGGAGGGCAGCAGGTTCCAGTACATCGCGCGCCAGGTCCGGACCAGCCTGGCGGAGGACGTCGTCGCGGCGGCGGAGAAGAAGGGCTTCGTCGGTCTCTTCCTGCATCGCGACCCCGTCCGTGAGTATCCGTTCGGGGACCTGGCCGCCAACATGATCGGCTTCCTCGGCACCCCGAAGAAGGACGGCTCGGCCCGCGCGCTCGCAGGCCTGGAGGACTCGTTCAACGACTACCTCTCCGGCATCGACGGAGAGGCGCGCTACGAGATGGGCGCCGGCAACCTGATCCCGTTGGGCGACAACACGGTCATCCCCGCGGTCGACGGGTCGGACCTCACCCTCACCCTCGACAGCCGCCTGCAGTTCTACACACAGAAGGTCCTGCAGCAGACGGTCGAGGGCGCGGACGGGGAGTCCGGGATCGCGATCATCATGGACAGCCGCACCGGGAAGCTGCTCTCCCTGGCCGACTACCCGACCTACGACGCGAGCGAGCCGCAGGAGTGGCCGAAGTCGCGCTACAAGTCCAGCGCGCTGACCGATGTCTACGAGCCGGGCTCGACCGAGAAGGTGCTGACCCTGAGCGCGGTCATCGACGCCGGCCTGGGCCGGCCGCGCCAGCAGTACGTCGTTCCGCCCGCGTTGAACCGGCAGGACAAGCCGATCCACGACCACTGGGTCCATGGCATCGAACACCTGACCCTGGCCGGGATCCTCGCCAAGTCCTCCAACATCGGCACCGTGCTCGCCGCCGACCGGTTCGAGCCCGGCCAGCTGCGGTCCTACCTCACCGCGTTCGGCTTCGGCGAGCAGACGGGGATCGGCCTGCTGGGGGAGACCAAGGGCCTGCTGCCTGACGGCGAGGCGTGGACCGACCAGGTCGACGACCGGATCGCGTTCGGCCAGTCGCTGTCGGTCAACGCGGTCCAGATGGTCGCCGCCGTCAACGCTATCGCCAACGACGGCATCCGGATCGACCCGTCCCTGGTCGACGGCTCCGCCATCCTCGACGACGGCACCGAGGTCGGCTCCGACCACGCGGAGCAGCGGCGCGTGGTCAGCACCAAGGCAGCACGGCAGACTGCCTTGATGATGGAGCGCGTGCTCGACCCGGTCGACGGCGTGGCGCCCACGGCCGCCGTGCGGGGCTACCGGATCGCGGGCAAGACCGGAACCGCCCAGCGGGTCGACGACAGCTGCGCCTGCTACGACGGCAGCCGGACCGCGTCGTTCGTCGGCTTCGGGCCGACCGACGACCCGCGGTTCACGGTCTACGTCGTGGTCCACAACAGCCGCGGGGGTGGCGGCAGCGCGGTCGCCGGCCCGGCGTTCGCGAAGCTGATGAGCTACGCCCTGCGGCACTACGGCGTACCGCCGACGGAGACCCGCCCGTCGCGGCTGCCCGTCGAGTGGTGACGGGTCCCCGATGACCCCAGGGTCCGCCCGACCGCAGCATCTCGACCCCGTGCCGCTCGACGACGTGGTGGCGCTGGCCCGGGAGCAGGCCGATGCCCGGTTGGTGGGCGCCGGCGGGGCTGCCACCGTCACCGGCATCACCCTCGACTCCCGGCGGGTGCTGCCGGGCGACCTCTACGCCGCACTGCCCGGTGCCCGGGCCCACGGGATGGACTTCGTCGAGCAGGCGGTGGCGGCCGGGGCCGGCGCGGTGCTGACCGACGAGGTGGGCGCGGTCGCCGTACCGCCCGGGCTCCCGGCCATCGTCGTGCCGAGCCCCCGGGCGGTCCTGGGCGCCGTGTCCGCCGGCATCTACGGTCAGCCTGCCCGGGCGATGCGGATGATCGGCGTCACCGGCACGCAGGGCAAGACCACCGTCACCCGGCTCCTCGACGGAGGCCTGGGCGCCGCCGGCATCGCGTCCGCCGTCGTCGGCACCGTCGGCACCCGGATCGCGGGCGTCGACCTCAAGACCGCACTGACCACGCCGGAGGCACCGGACCTGCATGCCCTGTTCGCGGTGATGCGCGAGGAGGGGGTCGAGTGCTGCGCGATCGAGGTCTCGAGCCACGCGCTGGTGCTGGGCCGGGTCGACGGCGTCGTCTTCGACGTCGCCGTCTTCACCAACCTCGGGCGCGACCACCTCGACTTCCACGCCGATGTCGAGGACTACTTCGCTGCGAAAGCGACCCTGTTCACCCCGCAACGGGCCCACCGGGGACTCGTGAACATCGACGACGAGCACGGTCGGCGGCTGGTCGACTCCGCGACGATCCCGATGCGCACGATGTCGACGCACGGGCTGGCGGCCGACTGGTCCGCAGTCGACGTCGACCTGGGGCCCGACGGCTCCACGTTCACGATCCGCGGCCCCGGTGGGTTGTCCGTGCCTGCGACGGTCGCGCTGCCGGGCGACTTCAACGTCGCCAACGCGGTGTCGGCGGTCGCCGCCGCAGTGGAGGCCGGGCTGGACCCCGGGTCCGTGGTCGCCGGCATCGCGGCGACCGGGGGAGTGCCGGGGCGGTTGGAGCGGGTCTCCGGCGCGAGTGACCCGGGCTTCGCGGTCTACGTCGACTACGCGCACAAGCCCGATGCCCTGACCGCGGTGCTCCGGACGTTGCGACCGGTCACGTCCGGCCGGCTGATCGTGGTGATCGGTGCGGGGGGCGACCGTGACCGAGGCAAGCGCCCGGTCATGGGTGCGATCGTCGCGGCGGAGGCGGACCTCGTGATCGCGACCGACGACAACCCCCGCAGCGAGGACCCCGCTGCGATCCGGGCCGAGCTGCTGGCGGGTGTCTCCGACGTCGACGCCGCGCACCGGGCCGAGGTGCTCGAGATCGGTGACCGGCGGGCCGCGATCGTGGCCGCGCTCGCGGCGGCGGCGTCCGGCGACGTCGTGCTGGTGGCCGGCAAGGGGCACGAGACCGGCCAGGAGGTCGCCGGCGTGGTGCATCCGTTCGACGACCGCGAGGTCGTGCGCGAGCTGTTGGGAGGCGGCGACCGATGATCCCGATGCGGCTCGACGAGATCGCGGCGGTGGTGGGCGGTGAGGTGCACGGCGACCCCGGGCTGATCGTCTCCGGAGCGGCGTACGTCGACAGCCGTTCGCCCGTCCCCGACGGGCTCTACGTCGCGATCGTGGGAGAGCGCGTCGACGGCCACGAGTACGCCGCCGGCGCGCACGCCGTGCTCGGCAGCCGGCCGACGGACGGGCCCACGGTCGTGGTGGCCGACCCCGTGGTGGCGCTGGGCCGGCTGGCCCGGCACGTCGTCGACCGGACGCCGGCCACGGTGCTGGCGCTCACCGGCTCGGTCGGCAAGACCGGCACCAAGGACTACCTGGCGAGCGTGCTGCGCTCGTTGGCCGGCGCCGAGACGGTCGTCGCCACCGGCGGCAACCTCAACAACGAGATCGGCGTGCCGCTCACCGTGCTGCGTGCCGACACCGACACCGAGTACCTCGTGGTCGAGATGGGCGCGCGGGGCATCGGCCACATCTCCTACCTGTGCGAGATCGCCCCACCGCGGGTCGCTGCCGCGCTCAACGTCGGCTCCGCGCACGTGGGGGAGTTCGGCGGCCGCGAGCAGATCGCACTGGCGAAGGGCGAGATCGTCGAGGCGCTGTCCACCGACGGGGCGGCGGTCCTCAACGCCGACGACCCCCTGGTCGCCGCGATGGCGTCGCGGACGACGGCGCGGGTGGTGACCTTCGGCAGCGTCGGCACGCTCCGGTGGGAGTCGGTGGACCTGGACGAGCTCGGTCGTCCCAGCTTCACGCTGCTGCACGAGGGCGCGTCCGCGAGCGTGCGGCTGCTCCAGGTCGGCGCCCACCAGGTCCAGAACGCGGCGGCTGCTGCCGCGATGGCGGTCGCAGCGGGCTTCCCGCTCGCCGACGTCGCCGCGGCGCTCTCGGAGGCCACGGCTGCCTCGCGATGGCGGATGGAGGTGCGCGAGCGACCCGACGGGATGGTCGTCATCAACGACGCCTACAACGCGAACCCCGATTCCGTGGCGGCAGCCTTGGCCGCGCTGGTCGCCATCGGCCGTCCGCGAAGCGGCCGGACGATCGCCGTGCTCGGACAGATGATGGAGCTCGGCGACGAGCACGAGGCGGGCCACCGCTCGGTCGGCGCCGACGCGGTCCGGCTGGGTGTCGACGTCGTCGTCGTGGTGGGCGAGCCGGCGGCGCCGATCGCCGACGCGATCACCGGGCCGGACGGCCCCGTCGTGATCACGACCGAGGGGCGCGACGACGCGCTCGCCTGGGTGCGGCAGAATGCCGCTCCGGAGGACGTCGTCCTCGTGAAGGCGTCCCGAGGGGCGGCGCTGGAGTGGGTCGCCGAGCAGCTGCTGGGCGGCCCGGAGGACACTGACCGTGCGTGAGAGGACAGCAGCGTGCTAGCGATCCTGCTCGGTGGGGGCATCGCCCTGCTGGTCTCGTTGCTCGGCACCCGGGTCGCGATCCGCGTCTTCACCAAGTGGGGCTACGGCCAGGAGATCCGCGAGGACGGCCCGACCAGCCACCACACGAAGCGCGGCACGCCGACGATGGGCGGCGTCGTGATCATCGCTGCCGTGGTCCTCGGCTACGGGCTCGCCAAGCTGCTGACCATGGACGCCCCGAGCGCCTCGGCCCTGCTCCTGCTGTTCCTCTTCGTGGGCATGGGCCTGGTCGGCTTCCTCGACGACTTCATCAAGATCTACAAGCAGCGCAGCCTCGGCCTGCGCAGCAAGGCCAAGATGGTCGGCCAGACCTTGATCGCGCTGGTCTTCGGCATCCTCGCGCTCGCCCCGTGGCTGGAGGACGAGAACGGCCGGACGCCGGCTTCGGAGAAGGTCTCGTTCCTGCGTGAGATCGACTGGCTGACCCTGCCGATCGGGCTCGCCCTGCTGCTGGTCTGGCTGCTCGTCACCGGCTTCAGCAACGCGGTCAACCTCACCGACGGACTCGACGGCCTGGCTGCCGGTGCGAGCGTGATGGTGTTCGGCGCCTACACGCTGGTGAACATCTGGCAGAACAACCAGTCCTGCCAGCAGGCGACGAACGAGTTCGTCTCCGGTGCCAGCTGCTACAACGTGCGAGATCCGCTCGACCTCGCGATCATCGCCGCGGCCATCACCGGAGCGTGCTTCGGCTTCCTGTGGTGGAACGCCTCGCCCGCACGGATCTTCATGGGTGACACCGGCTCGCTCTCCCTCGGCGGCGGCCTGGCGGGCCTCGCGATCCTCACTCGCACCGAGCTGCTCCTGGTGATCCTCGGCGGGCTGTTCGTGCTCATCACGGCCTCGGTGATGCTCCAGGTCAGCTGGTTCAAGGCGACCAAGAAGTTCACCGGCGTCGGCAAGCGGGTGTTCCGGATGGCACCGCTGCAGCACCACTTCGAGCTGCTCGGTTGGGAGCAGGTGACGATCGTGATCCGGTTCTGGATCATCACCGGCCTGTTCGTCGCGACCGGACTGGGCGTCTTCTACGCCGAGTGGGTGGCTCGACTTTGAGCAAGGTCGAGTCGCTGGGCCGCAAGGACTCGTGGCGCGGCGTGCGGGTGGTCGTCGCGGGCTTCGGTGCGAGCGGCGCGGCCGCGGTCGACAACCTCCTCCACCTCGACGCCGACGTCACGGCGGTCGCCGACGCGATCAGCCCAGGGCTCCAGCCGCGCGCGGAGCTGCTCGAGGCCCTGGGCGCCCGGTTCCGGGTCGGACCGGACGCGACCGCGTCCCTGCCCGACGACGTCGACCTGCTGGTCGTGTCGCCGGGGTTCCGTCCCGACGCCCCATTGCTCGTCCAGGCGCGGGAGCGAGGGGTCCCCGTCTGGGGCGAGGTCGAGCTTGCCTGGCGCCTGCGCGATCCCGAGCACCCCGCGCCGTGGCTCTGCGTCACCGGCACCAACGGCAAGACCACGACCGTGCAGATGCTGGACTCGATCCTGCGCGCGGCGGGGTTGCGCAGCGTCGCCGCCGGCAACGTCGGCCTGCCGCTGACCGAGGCGGTGATGGACCCCGAGCCGTACGACGTGATCGCGGTCGAGCTCTCGAGCTTCCAGCTGCACTACGTGTCGAGCATGGCTGCCGAGTCGGCCGCCGTCCTCAACTTCGCCGAGGACCACCTCGACTGGTACGCCGGCGAGGCCGGCCTGGAGGGATACGCCCGCGACAAGGGTCGGATCTACCACGGGGTGGAGCGCGCCTGCGTCTACAACGCCGCAGACCCGACGACCGAGCAGCTGGTCCGTGACGCCGACGTCGTCGAGGGCGCCCGCGCGATCGGCTTCACCCTCGGCACCCCGTCGGTGGGGATGGTCGGACTGGTGGAGGACATGTTGGTGGACCGGGCGTTCATCGAAGAGCGGCAGAGCTCCGCCGCCGAGCTGTGCGCGATCTCCGACCTCGCGTCGTCCGCCCCGCACTTCGTCGCCAACGCGCTCGCGGCCGCGGCCCTGGCGCGGGCCCACGGCATCAGCCAGGCCGCCGTACGCGACGGCCTGCGGGCGTTCCGCCCCGACGGTCACCGGATCGCCGTGGTGGCCGAGCACTCCGGCGTCACCTGGGTCGACGACTCCAAGGCCACCAACCCGCACGCCGCGCAGTCCTCGCTGGCTGCCTACGACCCCGTCGTGTGGGTGGCCGGCGGGCTGGCGAAGGGAGCCGGCTTCGACGAGCTGGTGCGGACCGTCGGGGACCGGCTTCGCGCGGTCGTGCTCATCGGCCGGGACCGCGCGGTGATCGCCGAGGCGCTTGCGCGACACGCGCCGGATGTCCCGGTGATCGAGGTGACCGCCGGAGAAACTGGTCCGGTAGACGGTGCTGACCTGATGGGACGCGTCGTCGGGGCGGCGGCTGCGGCTGCACGTCCCGGGGACACGGTGCTCCTCGCGCCGGGGTGCGCCTCGATGGACCAGTTCACCGACTACGCCGCCCGGGGCGACGCCTTCGCAGCAGCGGTCCGAGCGGCGATCGGGCAGGGCTAGCCGCACGAGGACAGCGTCAGACGGGAGGGGGTCGCCATCACCACCGCGCTCCCCGACTCGACGGTCGGCACCCGTGCGTGGCTGTCGGCGCTGCGTGACGCGATGGCGCGGCCGCTCACCAACTACTACCTGCTGCTCGGCTCGATCTCGCTGCTGCTGACCATCGGCCTGCTGATGGTCCTGAGCTCGTCCAGCGTCGAGGCCTTCGAGAACACCGGCGACTCCTACGCGATCGTGAAGCGGCAGCTGATGTGGGTCGCCATCGGCCTGCCGCTGGCCTTCGTCGCGTCCCGGGTCTCGCTGAGCTGGGTCCGTCGCCTGGCCTACCCGGCGTTCTCGATCTCCCTCGTCCTCCTGCTGGCCACGGCGAAGTTCGGCGTCGAGATCTACGGCAACAAGAACTGGCTGGCCCTCGGGCCGCTCCAGATCCAGCCCTCGGAGATCGCCAAGCTGTCGATCATCATCTGGGCGGCGCACATCTACGCCAACAAGGACCGGCGGCTCGGCAACCTGCACCAGATGATGGTTCCCGTCGTGCCGGGCATGGTGCTCGCGACCGGGCTGGTCGTCGTCGGGCGCGACCTCGGCACCGCCCTGGTGTTCCTCGCGATCCTCGTCGGCATGCTCTGGGTCGTCGGTGCCCCGGCCCGCCTCTTCGCGCTGTGCCTCAGCGTGGTCAGCGTGCTCGCGCTCGGGCTGGCGGCGACCTCGTCCGAGCGGCTCGACCGGATCACCACGTTCGTCGATCCGTTCAAGGACTACCACGGCACCGGCTGGCAGCCCGCCCACGGTCTCTACGCGATGTCGAGCGGTGGCATCTTCGGCGAGGGCATCGGGGCCAGCCGGCAGAAGTGGGGCACCCTTCCCGAGGCCCACACCGACTTCATCTTCGCGGTCCTCGGTGAGGAGCTCGGGCTCGTCGGCACCCTGCTCGTCATCGGGCTCTTCCTGGCGATCGCCTACGCGACGCTGCGGATCGCCCTCCAGACCAAGGACCCGTTCGTCCGGTACTGCAGCTTCGGCATCGTCATCTGGCTGCTCGGCCAGATGATGATCAACGTGGGCATGGTGCTGGCGCTGCTGCCGGTCATCGGCATCCCGCTGCCGCTGGTCTCGTACGGCGGGTCCAGCCTGCTGCCGACGCTGATCGCGCTCGGTCTCGTCGTCGGCTTCGCCCGTCGCGAGCCGGCGGCTGCGCGTGCCCTCGCGCAACGGCGCCGGACACGCGCGACCGGGCTCTCGGCCCGCCGGTAGCCTCGCGGACAAATGAAGGTATTGCTCGCCGGCGGTGGCACTGCCGGGCACACGTCCCCTCTGCTCGCGACAGCCGACGCGCTGGTCCGCCTCGACCCCGCGACGGTGATCACCTGCCTCGGCACACCCCGGGGCCTGGAGACCACGGTGGTCCCCGCGGCCGGCTATCCGCTCGAGCTGATCCCGCCGGTCCCGCTGCCCCGGCGCCCCAACAAGGACCTGGCGCTGGTGCCGTCCCGCCTGCGCGGCGCGGTGAAGGCGACGCTCGAGGTGTTCGACCGGATCCAGCCCGACGTGGTCGTCGGCTACGGCGGCTACGTGTCGATGCCGGCCTACCTCGCCGCCAGGCGGCGCAAGCTGCCGCTGGTGATCCACGAGCAGAACGCGCTGCCCGGGATCGCCAACAAGGTCGGTGCGCGGATGGCGCAGCGGGTCGCCGTCAGCTTCCCCGACACCCCGCTGAAGAACGCCGAGTACGTCGGCCTGCCCCTGCGGCGCATGATCTCCCAGCTCGACCGGTCCGCCTTGCGGACGGAGGCGCGGGCCTTCTTCGGGCTGGACCCCGACCTGCCCACGCTGGTGGTGACCGGTGGGTCGCAGGGCGCGTGGAAGCTCAACCGCGCCGTGTCCCGCGCGTCCGCCGCGCTCGGCACCGCCGGGGTCCAGGTGCTCCACGTGATCGGTGCCCGCGGCAAGGAGGATCCCGAGTGGGTCGAGCCGGTCGAGACCGGTACGCCGTACCTCGTGGTGACGTTCGTGGAGCGGATGGACTACGCCCTGGCCGCCGCCGACCTGATGGTGTGCCGCGCCGGCGCCAACAGCGTGGTCGAGGCTGCGGCGAGCGGCGTGCCCACGATCTTCGTGCCGCTCGCCTACGGCAACGGGGAGCAGGTCCACAACGCGCGCCCGGTCGTCGACGCCGGGGGAGCGCTGATGGCCGACGAGGCCGCGTTCACCGCCGACTACGTCGCCGACACCGTGCCCGGTCTCGCGAGCGATCCGGCGCGGCTCGCCGCCATGAGTGCGGCCGCGTCCGGGTTGGTGCCGGCGGACGCGGACGACAGGCTGGCCCGGCTCATCGCCGAGACCGCCCGATGAGGGCGGTGCGATGAGGATCCCGGTCCCGGACGACATCCCGGGTGCAGAGCAGCTCGGCCGCGTGCACTTCGTCGGCATCGGCGGCGCCGGTCTCTCCGGGATCGCCCGACTCATGCACCAGTCCGGCGTAGCGGTCAGCGGCAGCGACGCCAAGGACTCGGCCGTGGTCCAGGCCTTGCGGAGCGAGGGCATCGTGGTGCACGTCGGCCACGACGCCGCGCACCTCGACGGCGTCGACACGGTCGTCGCCACGACGGCAGCTCGCGAGGACAACCCGGAGATCGTCGCCGCGACCGCACGCGGCCTCCGGCTGTGGCCACGGTCGGCCGGCCTGCAGTCGGTGCTGGTGGGGAGGTCGGTGGTGGCGGTCGCCGGCACCCACGGCAAGACGACGACCACCGCGATGGCCACGGTCGCCCTCCAGGAGGCCGGACTCGATCCCACGTTCGCCATCGGCGCCGAGGTCGGGTCGCTCGGGACCAACGCGCGCCTCGGTGGCGGACCGGTCGCGGTCGTGGAGGCGGACGAGTCCGACGGCGCCTTCCTCGTCTACACGCCGGAGATCGCCGTCGTCACCAACGTCGACGCCGACCACCTCGACCACTGGGGCACCGAGGAGGCCTACGAGCAGGCGTTCGCCGAGTTCGCCCGGCGCGCCCGGGTGACCATCGCCGATCGCCACGACCTGGCCGACGTGACCGCGGGGTTCTTCGACGGAGCCACGATCCGCGGCCACGACCTCGCCACCGTCGACGGCGGCACCCGGTTCCGGGTCGAGGCGCACGGCGAGGACCTCGGCACGGTGGAGCTCGCGGTCCCGGGGCGGCACTACGCGCAGGACGCGCTGTACGCCCTCGCCGTCGGGCTGGAGCTCGATGCCGACCCGGACGCACTGATCCGTGGACTGGCGCGTCACCGCGGGGCGAAGCGGCGCATGGAGCCCATCGGCGAGGTGTCCGGCACCCGGGTCTACGACAGCTACGCCCACCACCCCAGCGAGATCAGGGGAGACCTCGAGGCGGCCCGGTCGCTCGTCGGCGGTGCCGGCGGTGCCGGAGGAGGGCGCCTGGTCGTGTGCTTCCAGCCGCACCTCGTGTCGCGCACCCGGATCTTCGGCGCCGAGATGGGCGCGGCGCTCGGCGCGGCGGACGAGGTGGTGGTGCTCGACGTCTACATCGCACGTGAGGACCCCGATCCGTCGGTCACCGGAGCGGTCGTCGCGGGCGCCGTACCGCTGCCTGCGGAGCAGGTCACCTTCGTCGCCGATCGCGACCGCGCCCTCGACGTGCTCCTCGACCGGGTCCGGCCCGGTGACGTCGTCCTGACCCTCGGTGCGGGCGACGTGACCGCCCTGGCGCCGCAGCTGGTCGCGGCGCTCGAGGAGCAGGCCGGTGGTTGAGCGCGCCGCGAAGGACCGCACCCGTCGCCGGTTCGCCCGGCGCCAGTGGGCCCGGCGCTGGCTGGCCTGGCGCCGGTTGCTGGTCGGGGTGCTCGTGATCGCGGCTGTCGGGTTCGCGATCTACGCCATCTACCTCTCGCCGTGGCTGCGGGTCGAGGGCGCCGACGTCACCGGGACGTCGCAGCTCACCGAGGCCGAGGTCCTCCTGGCCGCGAAGGTGCCGACCGGCGACGCCCTGGCCCGGGTCGACCTCACGGAGATCGAGGCCCAGATCGAGGGCCGCCTCACCGCGGTGGAGGCCGTCGATGCCACCCGCCAGTGGCCGCACGAGATCCGGATCGAGATCGAGGAGCGGGAGCCCATCGCTGTCGTCACCGAGGGGTCCGGCTACGTCTTCCTGGCCGCGGGCGGCTATGCCTTCACCTACGTCGAGGTCAACGAGGACGGCGTCCTCAAGCCCGAGGTCCCGAAGGACCCGCCCGGTCACCTGCCGCGGGTCGTCGTCGGGTCGCAGGCCGACCGGTTCGCGCTCGAGGAGGCCGCCGCGGTCGTGACCGCGCTGGACCCGGACGTGACGCGGCTGGTCGACCACATCGAGGTCGAGAGCGCCGACCGGATCCTGCTCCGGCTGCGCGAGGGCCGGGTGGTCACGTGGGGGAGCTCCGAGGAGTCCGATCAGAAGGCCGCCGTGCTCCTGAGCCTGCTGGAGGCGGAGCCCGACGCGACGTCGTACGACGTCAGCGTGCCGGGCCTGCCGGCCACCAGCTGACGCTCGGCCCGGTCTGATCCGATCCGACCCGGTCTGGTCCGATCTGACGTGTCTGATCCGATCTGACGCGGCCCCGCCCGGCGTGTCTACCCGGCGGGGAAGCCCGCCGTCCCTACTGTCATGGGAACCGAGAGGTTGACATAACTATAACCCTCAGGATGAGGGTAAGGGTTGACCCGGAGCGTGCGAGAGGGGAAGACGGCGTGGCTGCTGCACAGAACTACCTGGCCATCATCAAGGTCGTAGGCATCGGTGGCGGCGGGGTAAACGCCGTCAACCGGATGATCGAGGTCGGCTTGAAGGGCGTCGAGTTCATCGCGATCAACACCGACGCGCAGGCGCTGCTGATGAGCGACGCCGACGTCAAGCTCGACATCGGGCGAGAGCTCACCCGCGGGCTCGGCGCCGGCGCCAACCCGGACGTCGGCGGCAGGGCCGCCGAGGACCACGCCGAGGAGATCGAGGAGGTCCTCAAGGGGGCCGACATGGTCTTCGTCACCGCCGGCGAGGGTGGCGGCACGGGCACCGGCGGCGCCCCCGTCGTCGCCCGGATCGCCCGCTCGCTCGGCGCGCTGACGATCGGCGTCGTCACCCGGCCGTTCGTCTTCGAGGGCGCACGCCGGAAGAAGTCGGCCGACGAGGGCATCGAGCGGCTCCGCGAGGAGGTCGACACCCTCATCGTCATCCCCAACGACCGGCTGCTGCAGATCTCCGACCGCAACGTGTCGGTCATGGACGCGTTCCGCCAGGCCGACCAGGTGCTGCTGCAGGGTGTCTCCGGCATCACCGACCTGATCACCACGCCCGGCCTGATCAACGTCGACTTCGCCGACGTCAAGGCCGTCATGAGCAACGCCGGCTCCGCGCTGATGGGCATCGGCTCCGCACGCGGCGAGGACCGCGCGCTCGCCGCCGCCGAGATGGCCGTGAGCAGCCCGCTGCTCGAGGCCTCGATCGACGGCGCGCACGGTGTGCTGCTGTCGGTCGCAGGCGGCTCGGACCTCGGCATCTACGAGATCAGCCAGGCGGCCGGGATGGTCGCGGAAGCCGTGCACCCCGAGGCCAACATCATCTTCGGCGCGATCATCGACGACGCCCTGGGTGACGAGGTGCGGATCACCGTGATCGCAGCGGGATTCGACGGCGGCACCCCGCCGCGCAAGCGCGAGACCGGCAGCTCGCTGCGCCGGCCGGACGCCCGTCCGCAGCAGACCCAGGAGGAGATGCGGGCGGCCATCGCTACCCGTCGCGAGCCCGAGCCGGTGGCTGAGCCTGCCCCGGCCCGGCAGGAAGCCCCCGCCCAGCAGCCGTCCGTCCCGGTGGGTGCGCGACCGAGCGCGCCGGCCATGGACTTCGACGACGACCTGGACGTGCCGGACTTCCTGAAGTAGACGACCATCCACCTCTCGCCAGGATCAGGGACCACACCACACCTTCGTGTTCGCCTTCCGTGACAGCTGCACCCTCGACCCGAACCCCGCCGGCGGGGTCCGGGTCGAGGTGGCGTTCACGGACGCCACCCTCGACCTGCAGGACGGCGCCGAGGGACTCGCCGGGTCCCTCGCCGCGGTCGTCGAGGCGACAGGCGTCCCGTTCGCGCGTCTCCGGCAGGTGCACGGCGACGACGTCGTGCAGGTCGTGGACGATCCTCCCGGGCCGGGCGACGCCGTGCCCGACGCGGACGCGCTGGTGACGACGCGCCGCGGGGTTGGCCTGATGGTGCGGGTCGCCGACTGCGTGCCCGTCCTGCTGGCCGACCCCGGCGCCGGTGTCATCGGAGCCGTCCACGCGGGTCGGCTCGGGATGACGCTCGGCGTCGTCGGCAGCGCGGTCGAGCAGATGCGGGCGCTCGGTGCGGACGAGATCCGCGCCTGGATCGGACCGCACGTGTGCGGCCACTGCTACGAGGTGCCGGAGGAGATGCGTCGTGAGGTCGCGGCCGTCGTACCGGCCGCGACGTCGGAGACCTCCTGGGGCACTCCCGCGCTCGACCTCGGTGCCGGGGTCGCGGCGCAGCTGGCCGAGGCAGGAGTGTCCGCGACGGACGTCGGCCGGTGCACGCTCGAGGACGAGCAGCTGCACTCCTACCGGCGGGACGGCGGGGCCGCGGGCAGGTTCGCCGGGCTGGTGTGGATCCGATGACCAACCGACGGTCGGAGGTGGCTGCGGGTCTCGCCGCCGTGCGCGAGCGCATCGCGGTGGCGTGCGCCGACGCCGGCCGGAGCCCGGACGAGGTGACCCTCGTCGTCGTCACCAAGTACTTCCCCGCCTCCGACGTCCGCCTGCTCGCCGACCTCGGCGTCACCGACGTCGGTGAGAACAAGCACCAGGAGGCGGAGGCGAAGCACCAGGAGTGTGCCGACCTACGTCCACCGCAGGGGTCAGGGCTGCGCTGGCACTTCGTCGGCGGCCTGCAGAGCAACAAGGCCGCCGCGGTGGCGGCGTACGCCGACGTCGTCCACTCCGTCGACCGGCCCAAGCTCGTCGGCCGGCTCGACGCCGGTGCCCGGGATCGTCCCGAGCCCGTCGACGTGCTCCTGCAGGTGAGTCTCGACCCGCCCGACCGGCCCGGCCGCGCGGGTGCTGCCCCTGCCGACCTCCCGGCCCTCGCGGCCGCGGTCGCGGCCGCCGGAGCGCTCCGGTTGCGGGGCCTGATGGCGGTCGCCCCGCTGGGGGAGGACCCCGCCGAGGCGTTCGCCCGGCTGTCCGACGTACGACGTGACTTCCTCGTCGAGCACCCCGCCGCCGACTGGTTGTCGGCCGGGATGAGCGGCGATCTGGAAGCCGCGATCAGGGCCGGCGCGACACACGTGCGCGTCGGCACCGCGGTCCTCGGTTCGAGGCCCTCGGTCCAGTAATGTCCACAACAAGCCAAGCGGTGTCCCGGCCGGGACGCCGACTGAAGAACACGAGGCGGAGGCAACAGCCATGAGCGGTGCGATGCGCAGGATCGGTGAATACCTCGGCCTGCTCGAGGACACCGGTTACGACGAGTTCGACGGCGAAGGGTACGACGCCCAGGAGGCCGCTCCTGCTCGCGACGCCCGCCAGGACCGCGGGCCCCGCGTGCGCACGGCGTCGGTTGCCGACATCAACGAGCGCCGTCGCCCGGCGCCGGCAGCGGCGACCCCGGACCCCGCCGTCGGTGTGGTGGCCGAGCTCTCGCGGATCACGACGCTGCACCCGCGCACCTACAACGAGGCCCGCGCCGTGGGAGAGCAGTACCGCGACGGCACGCCGGTGATCATGAACCTCTCCGAGATGGACGACGCGGACGCCAAGCGCCTCGTCGACTTCGCCGCGGGCCTGATCTTCGCCACGCGCGGCAGCATCGAGCGGGTGACCAACAAGGTGTTCCTGCTCTCCCCGCAGAACGTCACCGTGGCCGCGGCGGACAAGCAGCGGATCGCCGACGCAGGGTTCTTCAACCAGAGCTAGGACCACCCCCTAGGATCGCGGCAGTCCCACTCAGCCATTGCTAGGAACGGTCCTTGACGCTTGTCGGTCTGATCATCGAGGTTGTCCTCTGGGTCTTCATCGGGCTGCTCTGGATCCGGTTCATCGTGGACTGGGTCCAGGTGTTCGCCCGGTCGTGGGAACCCCGCGGGGTCCTGCTGGTGTTGCTGGAGATCGTGTACTCCATCACCGACCCGCCGATCAATGCGCTGCGGCGGGTGGTGAAGCCGCTTCGGATCGGCAACTTCGCGCTCGACCTGAGCTTCATCCTGGTGATGATCCTCGCCTACGTGGCGTTGTACCTGAACCGAGCACTGCTCTTGTCCTGATCGGTCGAATCTCTGTTGCCACTGGTCAGGCGCTATTGTTCGCGGGACAGCAAGTCCCCGTTTCTCAAAGATAGGTGAGGTCATGCCGCTGACGCCCGAGGACGTGAGCAACAAGCGCTTTACCCCCGTCCGGCTCCGTGAGGGCTACGACATGGGTGAGGTCGACCAGTTCCTCGACGAGGTGGAGGCCGAGCTCGCTCGCCTGACCGCCGAGAACGACGAACTGCGTGCCAAGCTCGCTGCGGCCCAGTCCGGCTCGCCGTCGTCCGAGGCTGCCACCACGCAGCTGACCGCGGTGCCCGAGGCACCCGCCCCCGAGCCGCCGGCGCCGGTCGTCGCGGCTCCGCAGCCTCCCGCGGCTGCTCCCGCGCAGACCGCCGGTGGTGTCGAGACGATCCGGATCGAAACCGTTCCCGAGGCCTCGAACGCCGCGGCGCGGCTGCTCGAGATCGCGACCCGCAACGCCGACGAGCTGGTCGAGGAAGCCAAGAACGAGGCCGACCGCATCGTCGGCGAGGCTCGCACCAAGGCCGAGCGGCTCGAGAACGAGTCGAAGGGCAAGGCGGACCGGATGGAGTCCGACGCTCGGACGCGCTCCGAGATGCTCGACTCCGAGACCGCAGAGCGCCGCAAGCAGCTCTTCGCGGACCTCGAGAAGGAGCGCGACAAGCTCAGCGTCGAGGTCGAGAACCTGCGCTCGTTCGAGCGTGAGTACCGGTCGCGTCTGAAGAGCTACTTCACCCAGCAGCTCGAGGCGCTGCAGGCTCCGGGCGACACCGTCGCCCCGACCGACGAGTCCCCGGCGCCCAAGCGGCTCCGGTCGATCCTCGGCGAGGAGGAGCGCTGACCTGAGGGTCACGCAGACGAACATCGGCACCGGCCGGTCCCCGCGGGGACCGGCCGGTGTCCCTTTTCCTCGGGTTGATGGTCTCGGTGGGCGGAGTGGCTCCTTGGTGACGGCCGTCGCAGCGGCTAGCCTCCGTGCAGCCCGTGGCCGCCGCCCGGGTGAGACGGTCCGGAGGAGGCCCGAGCATGGCCCGCACCACGAAGAAGTCGTTGGCAGGGCGCACGGTGTCAGCGGCCGGCAAGATCATCGGTCGCCGACGCACGGACGAGGCTGCGCCGGCGAAGAAGGCTGCGCCGGCGAAGAAGGCTGCGCCGGCGAAGAAGGCTGCGCCGGCGAAGAAGGCTGCGCCGGCGAAGAAGGCTGCGCCGGCGAAGAAGGCTGCGCCGGCGAAGAAGGCTGCGCCCGCGAAGAAGGCTGCGCCCGCGAAGAAGGCTGCGCCCGCGAAGAAGGCTGCGCCCGCGAAGAAGGCTGCGCCCGCGAAGAAGGCTGCGCCCGCGAAGAAGGCTGCG